>WNGB01024615.1_pt1 | contig 16381 bp, 13 predicted proteins | sample 5400681 | NCBI WGS metagenome assembly WNGB01 (sample SAMN13153367, study PRJNA577476) | soil metagenome | isolation source: 115 cm soil or saprolite under grassland replicate 2 | place: USA:California | collected 2016-06-15 | reverse complement strand
ACGTCCAGTTCGTACCGCGGCAGACAGGGAGTTACCGGGTCGAGGTGGTCAACGTCAACCTCGGGGGCCGTTTGCCGGTCGGCCCCAATCACTGCACGCTGAAATGGAGCCAGCCGGAGTGACCCCCATTCTTCTCCCCTCGCCCCTTGCGGGAGAGGGGAGAAGAATCTGACACTTGCCACTGGGCCACGAATCAGAACGTGGGCAGATTACCTTCCGCGTCGAAGGTCAGGTCGCGCGGCTTGCCGAGGACGCTGAACGGCACCGGGCCGCGCGGCTGCGCCAGGCACGGCTCGGACACCTCAACCTCCTCCACACAGAGCGTGTTGCGAATGCGCAGGATCCGCGCTTCCTGGGGCTTGCGCGTGCCCAGGATCGCCAGCGCTGCGTCGAGCACTTCGCGGTCGGTGTCGAGGTGGACCGGCAGGTTGGCCCCGTCGGGGTAGCCTGACGTTAGACAGTTAATGACAGTTGCCTTGTAGTTCATCGACCGCACCAGGCGCGTCGTCGTGAAGTCGGCCAGGCCGATGCCGGCGGCGTTGCCGTGCGTGTGCGCCGACAACCCCCGCACAAAGATGAATCGCATCTGCGGTTGATTCGGCGGCGGCGTCGTGCGGAAGGCGCGTTTACGGCCGACGACGTTCGTATCCATCCCCGAGCCGCTCACTTCCTTGCCGATCTCGTCCACGATCAGCAGATCGCCCTCCTGGAACGGCAGCCGCGCGAGCCACTGCTTCGCCAGCACGAGCAGTTCCTCCTCGCCCTTCTCGAAGTCCGCCGGCCGCACTGCCGCGACCTGCGCCGTCTCATCGTAGGCGTTCTCGACCAGCGCCAGCCCAAAGGCGATGGGCGCCCGCGCCAGCATGGTACGGCCGACCGAGCGGACGACCTGGTCATAGGGATAGTCGAGCAGGACGCGGTGATAGTTGAGGGCGCCGACGTGCTTGCCCAGGCCGATCATCATCATCTTGAGCAGGCCGCTCTCGACGGGACCGTGGTAGCTCGTGTGCGGCTTGACGCGGGCGACGACTGCGATGTGGGTTGCCTCGGAGGCGCGGCGGTCGAGGACGACGGGGAAGCCCTCGCCCGTCGTGCCGACCTCGACGACCTCCATCGAGGCGCGGATCGGGGCACCGACGTACGACTCGGTGATACCGTAACTTTCGAGGACTTTCTTCTGCCCCTCGGCGGTGCCGCCGCCGTGGCTGCCCATCGCGGGGACGAGGAAGGGACGGGCGCCGAGATCCTTGAGGAACTCGGCGATGGAGCGCAGCACGAGCGGGATGTTGGCGATGCCGCGGCTGCCGGCGGTCAGGGCGACCGTCTGGCCCGGCTTGATGGTCTGGCCCAGGTCGAGAGATTGCAGGGTGGAGCGGACGGCGGCGGCGATATCCTCGACGCGCGGCCGCTCGAAGTGCTGGCGGAGACGAAGCATCTTGGGGTAGGACACGGGAAGGCTCGCTGGTTGTGGGGCGTTGTGTGGGTTGGCAGGTACGGAACACCGATTTCCTCAGTAAAGCATCTTACAGCGGAACGGGGCGGGTGGGCCACGAATTTCTGGAGGCGTGCGTGCGGCGGTAGCTCCTTCCACGGCGCCGCTCGCGCCGATCTCATCTGACCCTATCGAGTCCGGATCCTTTCCGGCTCCACCTCCGCCGTCCTGGCTGAGCTACCGCAGACGCGCTCGGCGTGGTAAAATAAAGATAGCGGAGGTCGGAGGATCGGATCTCCTACGAAAATGGGTTCACGAACAGCTGATCGTCCGACAAGCAGTGAACCCATTTTCATAGGTTAGGGTGTACGCCCTTTCATGACGACTCATACCATTCCATCCGGACCCCCTCCCCGGCGTCCACCCGTTCGGGGTGCGCGCCTCCCTCGGGACGAGCCGGCGCGGGCCGATCGCTTGCCGTTGCGGCGCAGAAAAAAATCTGCGAGTGCCGCTTGACTTCGAGCGAGGCGGCCCATACTATACAACATTCCATTAGGTCGTTGAGGGAGTAATTCTCCTTCGCGGCATCAACTTGTGGCGTTTGGCACTGATGCTACCTTTCGAGAGCCACCCAAAACCAACAGCTAACTCCCATTCCTGCCCCGCAGCGTGACTATTCCGCGGGAGCCTGAGCCCATTTCACGAACGAGGAAGAGTGGAATTCACTGGTATTTCTAACGCAATATGGAGGCGTGATGTACCGACAGACTCAGCAATGCGGCAAGGGTCGAGGAATGGTCGGCGGAGGAGCGCTGGCGTTCCTCGTGGCCGGGCTCCTGGCGGGGCAGGCATGTCCCACGTCGCAACCGCCTCGCGCGGAGGACGTGGCGAGATCTGCCGCTGGTGATCCCGAAGGGAAACAGGAAGCGCGCGTTGATTTCCACGGCGATCCCTTGCCGGCGGGCGCAGTGGCCCGCTTTGGAACAGTGCGGATGCGTCACCATGATGGCATCACGGGCGTCGCCCTCTCCCCGGATGGCAAAATCCTGGCCACGGTGGGGGAGCATCGCGACCATGAGCATTTGGCACTCGCCTGTCTGGGACTCGCCTGTCCGATCCGCCTGTGGGATACCGCGACGGGCAAGGAACTCGGCCAACTGTCAGGGCATTCCTGTTTGCCGCGCGGCCTGGCGTTTTCGCCGGACGGGAAAATCTTGGCCTCCCTGGTCGCCTGGCCCATCCCGGCTGGCGAAGATTCCGTCCGCCTTTGGGACGTCGTCAGCCGCAAGCCGCTCCATCGCCTCCAAGGCTCCCAGTTGCCCCAACCGGAAGAGAGCGGGTGCAACTATCGGTACGCAAGTGGTTTGACGAGGCATGGGGCACCTGCCTGGCCTTCTCCCCCGATGGCAGGCTTCTCGCCGAGGCCGACACGAAGGGCGTCCTCGTCTGGGATGTGGCGAGCGGTCGCCAGGTCCAGAAGTTCACCGGGCACGCTGCTCCAGTTGCCTCGCTCTTCTTCTCGCCGAAAGGCGACCAGGTCATTGCCGGAGATGAAAAGGACGTGATCCGGTGGTGGGATCGAGGGACGGGGAAGGCGGTGCGCGAGTCCCGGGGAGTTCTCCTCGGAGCGTCTGCCGATGGAAACGTCGTGGCAATCCACCGGGGCAAGGGGCGGATTTCCCTCTGCGACATCGTTCAGGCAAAGGAAGTCCGCCACTTCCCATTTCCGGGGAAGTACCTCGGTTGCGCCGGTTACTGTCCCTATCCTCCGGCTGCCCTCTCCGCCAATGGCGAAGTATTGGTAACGACGGAAGGGAGTACAGCGCTGTTGCTGAACACACGGAGTGGACGGTGGGCAGACTTCAGCCGGGGGCATACCGACAAGGTGGTCTTCGTGGGATTTTCGGCAGACGGCAAGCAGGTCATTTCGGCAGGGGATACGGCTGTCCTGGTGTGGGATGCACAAAGCGGGCAGTACCTCCACCAACTGCGGAATGAATGGGAACTGATCGGCGCCGCCTGCATGACAGCGGACCGCAGGTTACTCGCGACAGGAGTGGCAGATGGAAGCGTGCGCTTGTGGGATCTGGCGTCAGGACGGCAGGTCCGGCGGATGCCAATCCCGGGCACCTTCTGGCCGCTGCCTGTCTTCTCACCCGACGGAAAACAATTGGCGGTAAACGTCCGGTATGCGGGGAGGGACACTGCGATCCGTCTCTTCCAGACAAACACGGGAAAAGACCTGAGCGGCTTCAGCGCAGACAATAACCAGGGGGGGCTCGCCTTTTTGCCGAATGGCAAGGCCCTGGTGGGTCTGGACTATTCCCTCCGTATCTTCGATGCTGCGGAAGGGACAATCCTCCTCGATTGTAAGGAGATGTGTACGCAGGGGATTCAAACGGGGCTGTCCGTCAGCTCGGACGGACGCTTCGCGGCGACGGGGTGCCCGAAGGACCGCCCTCCCAGCGGGAACATCCCGTCCGGGATCGCTCTGTGGGAATTCTTGACCGGAACGCGGATCGCACGCCTCGAAGGACATGAGGGGCCGGTCACCGCTCTGGCTTTGTCACAAGACGGTCGCTGGCTCGCCACGGGGGGTTGGGAGGGAACGGTGCGCCTCTGGGAGGTGCCCTCCGGAAAGGAGGTCGCTTCGCGCCGGGGGCACCGCGGCCGCGTGCTTGCGCTTGCCTGGTCCGCGGATGACAATTTCCTCGCCTCCGGATCGGCGGATACCAGTGTCCTCCTTTGGGACATGAGCGCTCTGCGAAAGGCTCCCGGGGTGCAGGAACGCCGTCTGAGAGAGGACGAGGCGAACAAACTTTGGACACTGTTGTCGAGCCGGGAAGCGGGACCCGCCTCTAAGGCCCTCTGGCAGTTCGTTGCCAGTCCGGCGGATGCCGTCCCTTTCTTACGGCAACGTCTGGAGCGGCCGGAGGCGACCGAACAAGAGATCAAACTGCTCGTCGCCGCGCTGGATGACGCGAAGTTTGAAGCTCGCGTCCGCGCCACCAGTGAATTGGAGGCCGTGGGGGGGAAGGCAGAGAAGGCGCTGCAGTCGGCCCTGCGGGCAAAACCGACGCCGGAGAGTCGCAGGCGCCTTGATGAGTTGCTGGCGAAGCTGCGCGCGCCCGCACCGCGATATTCCGGGCAACAGCTGCGGGAGATCCGTGCGGTCCAAATCCTTGAGTACATTGCGAGTCCCACAGCTTGCGCCGTGCTGCGCGGCGTGGTCCAGCGCCGGCGGGGGACGTTCCTGGCAACGGAAGCAAGCACCGCGCTGGAGCGCGCGGAAAAACGGGGCAAGGGACTCCCCGCTGGAGGCAAGCATTAACTGAGCGCTTCAAACGGCCATTGTCGGCCGTGGCGATTGCACCTGTGTCGCGAGGAGATGACTACGATGTTGAAGGTACTGAAGGCCCTGATGAACCGGCTCCGCGAACGCTTTGCCCTGCCCAAGTCGCGGCTCAAGGGGAGCATTTGCTCCGTTCGCCTGTCCCTCGAAGAGTTTGAGCCGCGGGTGACGCCCACAACTTTCATCTGGACAAACGTCACGAGCAACGGGCTGTGGACGGACCCAGCCAACTGGCTTGGCGAGGCTGGGGCTCCGCGTGGCTCCTACCCTGGCTGGAACGGCAACGCCCGGACAACCACGGACATCGCCGAGTTTTGGGGCCCCAATCCTGTCCCGACCAACACGCCAGCCACCCTGAACCAGGCAGTTGACCTCGGCGAACTGCGTGTGTTGGGCCTCCATACGGCAAGCATTACACTCACTGCTCCCCTGACTCTGCATGAGGGTGGCTTCATGCGGAATGGGGTAATCATCAACAGCACCGCGAATGCAAGTGGGCCGATCACCCTCGCTGGCGGTACGTTCCGGTGGAACGGCGGGGATATCAATTTCCAGACGGGTGTGACAACGACTGCCGGGGCATTCACCGTCCGGGATGGTGCGGCTCTTGAGTTCGGCAACCATTCGCAAGGCGGCCGCTTCGGTGATTCCCTCACAATCAGCGAAGGGGGCCAGGTCGATGTTGTCAACAACAATGATCCGATTACCTTCGTCAACGGGAGTTCGATCAACAATGACGGGGGTACCATTGCAGTTTCCGTCGATAACGGCATTGGGATGGGGCCGGGAGCCGGCCAAACTTCTCTGGCGATCTTGAACAACGGGCTGATGGAAAAAACTGCAGGACCGGCAAGTTATATTTTCCTCAACACTTACCTGACCAACGCTCCCGCAGGCACCCTTCGACTGACGAGTGGAAGTTTGCAGTTCCCAGGCGCAGATCCGGATGGGTTCAGCGTGACGAGTGCCGGACTAATTACCGTCCGCGCTGGCACGGTCCTCGGGGTTCCGCACGGCCTGCATCAGGTGTGCGGGAGCATCTCGGCACCAGATGGGAACGTGGCCACCATCAGAGGGAACGTTGTCATTGATGCAGGTGGTGTATCCTTGGAGAGCCCGAGAACAATCCTGGATGTTAGCGAGGGATCCCTCGCCCTCAACCAGGCCGCCTTGGCCTTCGTCGTCGATGGCAATGCCGCCCGTCCGCCGCTAACTCCCTTCGGGCGGGCTGGCCGAATTCAGACCATCGCGCATAACATCACGCTCAACCGGGAGCACGTAAGCATCGACGTCACCTTCCTCGGCCCACAAAGGGAGCAGACTCCGCCTCTCCTCTCGGCGATTCGGGGGACGATCAACGCGACACCTATCGCTGCGTTACTCCCGGCACCTTACGTCGGCCAACTCCGGCTTTTGGATATTGCTCAGCCACGGCTGGCCGAATTGTATTTGGTGCGTCCTGAACTCATTCCTCCTCCGAGAATGCAACTCAGGGATGCCGGCGGCGCCTTCAACGGCTCGGCTTTCCCTGCGACCGTCACCGTGGCCGGCGTGATTCCCGGTGTGGACGACACGCCTGCGGACAGCCTGGAGGGCGTCACCCCCACGCTGACCTACTACGATGCCGCAGGCAATCCTTTGTCCGGGGCGCCGAGCCAGGCGGGCACCTACAGCGTCGTCGCCTCGTTCGCGGGCAGCACCGATTACGCCAGCGCCGATACCGACCCGCTCACCTTTACCATCAGCCCAGCGACGCCGACCATCAGCGTCAGCCCGAATGGCGGCACATTCAACGGTTCGCCGTTCGGCGTGAAGGCCACCGTGGCCGGTGTTGTTGCCGGGGTGGACGACACGCCGGCGGCCAGCCTGGAGGGCGTCACGCCGGCCCTGACCTACTACGATGCCGCAGGCAACGCGCTGTCGGGTGCTCCAAGCGATCCGGGCACCTACACCGTGGTAGCCGATTTCCCCGGCAGCACCGACTACAGCAGCGCCACGGCCAACGCCACTTTCACCATCAGCGACACCCAGGCGACGCCAGCCGTCGCCATCAGCGACGCGGGCGGCACGTTCACCGGCTCGGCCTTCGCGGCGACAGCCACGGTCGCGGGCGTGGTGGCGGGGGTCGATGACACCCCGGCTGCGAGTTTGCAAGGGGTCACGCCGACGCTGGCCTACTTCGACGCCGCTGGGAACGCCCTGTCCGGGGTGCCGAGCCAGGCAGGCATGTACACTGCCGTCGCCTCCTTCACTGGGAGTACCGATTACACCAGCGCGAGTGCTAGCGCCACCTTCGTCATCCGTCAGGCCACGCCGACTCTTTCACTTACGGCCAGCGGTGGTAGCTTCAACGGATCAGCATTCGCCGCGACGGTCACAGTTGCGGGTGTGGTTGCCGGGGTGGACGATAGCCCGGCCGCCAGCCTGGAAGGGGTTGCGCCTACCCTGGCCTACTTCGACGCCGCCGGGAACGCCCTGTCCGGGGCGCCGAGCCAGGCAGGCAGCTACAGCGTTGTCGCGTCCTTCGATGGCAGCACTGACTACGCCACCGCCAGCGCCCTGGCTACGTTCACCATCAGCCGAGCCACGCCGACCTTGAGTCTCGGCGCCACTGGCGGCACGTTCAACGGTTCGTCTTACGTCGCAACCGTGAGCATTGCTGGGGTGGTTTCGGGGGTGGACAACACACCAGCGGACAGCCTCGAAGGCGTGACTCCGTGGCTAACGTACTTCGATGCCTCCGGCAACAGACTCTCCGACGCCCCGAGCCAGGCGGGGACGTACACCGTTATCGCCTTCTTCGGCGGCAGTATCGATTACGCCAGAATCAAGAGCCAACCGCTCGCCTTCACCATCAGCCAGGCCACGCCGAGCGTTAGTGTCAGCGCCGCCGGTGGCACGTTCAATGGTTTTCGATTTGACGCACCAGCCACCGTGGCCGGCGTGGTTGCCGGAGTGGACGACACCCCAGCCGACAGCTTGGAAGGGATCATGCCGACCCTCACGTACTACGACGCTGCCGGCGAGGCTCTGTCCGACGCCCCCTTCCAGCCAGGCACCTACACTGTCGTTGCCGCCTTCGCCGGTAGCACGGACTACGCCAGCGCCGCGAGCGAGGCGGTCACCTTCACGATCAGCAAGGCCACACCGACCCTCAGCCTCAAGGATGACGGCGGCATTTTCAACGGCTCCGCGTTCGCCGCCACCGCCACCGTGGCAGGAATCGTCACCGGGGTGGACGACACGCCCGCCGACAGCCTGGAAGGGATCAACCTCAAGCTGACCTACTACGCGGGCAGCAGTGCCAGCGGCGACCCGCTCTCGGGGGCGCCGACCGAGCCAGGCACCTACACCGTCGTGGCCGCCTTCGCCGGCAGCACCGATTACGCCTCCGCGAGCGTCAGCAAGACCTTCACCATCGCCAAGGCCAAGCCCATCCTCACCCTCAAAGACGAGGGTGGCACCTTCACGGGCTTGCCTTTCCCGGCCACCGCCACCATCGCCGGCGTGCTCTACGGAGTCGATGACACGCCGAGTGGTAGCCTGGAAGGCGTCTCCCTCGTCCTGACCTACTACGCCGGCACGTCCGCTACCGGCGACCCCCTCGAGGGAGCGCCAAGCGACCCCGGCACCTACACCGTCCGGGCTTCCTTCGCCGGCAGCACTCATTACGACAGTGCCTTCGCCGACGTCACTTTTACCATCGACAGCTAACGCAAGAACCAGCGACCTCTTGTTCGTAGTACCGCCTTCAGGCGGCAGAACGTCCTGCCGCCTGAAGGCGGTACTACGAACAGGATCTTGCTTGCACATGCACTCCCATCTTGCTTCGTCCGCTCATCCCGCTGCGTCCAGGGCTTGCTGCGGCCAACGGCGGCCCGTAGCCTGAGAGACAATGCCCAGCGGCGTGCATCCTCGACGGCCGTCTTCTCCGGGTTCTTGCCCCAGGAGGTTCAACGATGAAACGAGTCCTTCTTGTCGCCGGTGCGCTGGCGGCGTGGCTTGCCGTCTCCGGCCCGCTGCACGCGCAACCGCCCGCCAAGCCCTTGACGGTCGATGTCTGGCCCGGCAAGCCCCCCGGCGACAAGGGCGACGTCGGCCCGGAAAAGGAACTGGAAGCGAAGCCGGGCCAGACCCGGGTGAAGCGCATCACCAACGTGACGCGGCCGACGCTCACCGTCTTCCGGCCGACGAAGGACAAGGACACCGGCGCGGCGGTGCTGATCGCGCCGGGCGGCGGCTACAACATCCTCGCGTGGGATCTGGAGGGCGAGGAAGTGGCCGCGTGGCTCAACTCCGTCGGCGTGACCGGCATCGTCCTGAAGTACCGCGTGCCGCGCCGGCCCGACATGCCGAAGGGCGGGGCGCCGCCGCAAGCGCTGATGGATGCCCAGCGGGCGCTGAGCCTGGTGCGCAGCAAGGCGGAGGAGTGGGATATCAATCCAAAGCGGATCGGCATGCTCGGCTTTTCCGCGGGCGGCCACCTGACGGCCTGGACGGCCACGAACTTCGACAAGCGCGTCTACGAACCGCTCGATGACGTTGACAAGGTGAGTTGCCGCCCGGATTTCGCCGTCCTGATCTATCCGGCCTATCTGGTGGGCAAGGGGAACGAACGGGCGCGGGACATTCGCATCACGAAGGAAACGCCGCCGATGTTCTTCGCCCACGCCAGCGATGACGGGGTCAAGGCCGAGAACAGTATCATGACGTATCTGGCCTTGAAGCAGGCGGGCGTCGCGGCGGAACTGCACGTCTACGCCTCGGGCGGCCACGGCTTCGGCCTGCGCCCCAGCGGCCGGCCGTGCGCCACCTGGCCGCAGCGCTGCGCCGAGTGGATGGCAGCGCAGGGGTTCCTCAAACGGAGCGCGCCGCGCTGAGAGGCGATGCGAACCCCTCCCCCCAACCCCCTCCCCGCAACGGAGAGGGGGAGCAAGACAAGACGCTCTTCTCTTCTCCCCCTCTCCTTTATAGGGGAGGGGGTTGGGGGGAGGGGGTCCACGCGATGGAGGGTTCCGATGTCGTCTCCCGTGACCTGCCGCTTCCGCGTCCGTCACTACGAACTGGACGCGCTGGGCCACCTCAACAACGCGGTCTACGTCCAGCACATGCAGGAGGCCGCCATCGAGGGATCCACGCGGGCAGGCTACGCCCCGGACTGGTACCGCCAGCGCGGCACGGCCTGGGTGATCCGCCGTCTCACCGTTCGCTACCTGCGGGAAGTGCTGTATGGCGATGAGATCGAAATTGCGACCTGGGTGTCGCAGATGCGCGGCGTCAGTTCCAACCGCGAGTACGACCTGACCCGCACAAGCGACGGCGCCCGCGTGGCCCGGGCGCGCGCGCAGTGGGTCTACGTCGATCTGGCGAAAGGGACGCCGATCCGCTTTCCGCCCGAGTTCACCGCAGCATTCCGACCGATGGGGCGCACCGCTACCGCTACCGCCGGCGCGTGCAGTTCCACGAACTGGACACCGCCCAGCGTGTCAACCACGCTTGCTATTTGCAATGGATCGGACAGGCCTATTTCGAGGCGATGCGCGAGGCCGGCTACGTACTGGAGCGTTCACGGCGCGAGGGTTGGCTGATCGTGCAGGGCGGCCACGATATCGAGTATCACGCGCCGGCCCTGGACAACGACGAGATCGAGATTGTCAGCTGGGTGTGCGAGCTGGGCAAGGTGCGCGGCGCCTGGACACACGAGATCTACAACACCGCAACGGGCAAGCTGCTGGCGCGCGACTATTCGCTGGGTGTGTTCGTGACGCCGGAGGGCAGGCCGACCACGCTGCCGCAGCAGGCCATCGACAGCGTCCTCGGGCCGAGGGGAGGCAACAGTTAGGACAAGCACCTCGTTGTGGCACGGTCTCCTGACCGTGCCACGGCATCTGACCGAAGGTCTCCTCGGGACTCAGGGAGACCTGCGGTCGGAAGAGTGGCACGGTCAGGAGACCGTGCCACAACGGGCGGGATTTCGGATTTCGAGTTTCGGATTTTCCCCTGATCACCTACCCTGACGATCGCGGCCGACCTGCTCCACCACCGCGAGCAAGGCGGACCTGTAGTCGCGAGCAGTAGCTTCATAGTGGCGGGAGAATTCGGGACGTTGCGGATTCGGTATCTCGCAGGTGAACTTGAAGCCGCCTGGCACCGTTTCCTGACGTTGCGACCTCGGGTTGAACTTCGCGAGAGCGTCCTGCAACTGGTCGTAGCTCATTCCGGCGGCACTGGACCAGGTGCCGGGAGGTACCGTCCCGGGAAGCCCACCGGCGCGCGGCGCCACCATCGGCACCGGTTCCTGGAGGCTGGCGCCGACCGGAGGAGCACCGCCCTGCCCCGACGCCAACACCCCAGAGGGGCCGTTCGGCTGCCAGCTCGCGACGGGCTGTGTCGGTCCTGTCGTCTTGCCAATCGCCAGGGATGGTTGCTCACCATAGAGCGGATCCGGCGGGCCGCGCTGGACGATCTCCGCCGGGCTCGGCGAGGAGGTGGCCGCCGGGAGTGGTGGTACCCCTGTCTTGGACTTCGTCGTCGCGCCCGAGGCAACCGGCCCCACTCCGGGGGCGTAACCCTTGGGAACCATCTCACCTTTCAGGGGGTCGGGAGGAGTTTCGCGGCCGCGGTCGTTGCGCTGGGCCATGTTGCAGCCGCTCAAGGCCGTGAACAGGCCGCAAAGGCAGGCGGCGAGTGTCCGGGCGACGGAGCCGCTGCCCCGTCCCCGCGGTGTCGGCCGTGTTCCCCGCTCGCGCGCCCTTTGCATATTGACCCGTTTCCCAAGCCGCCTAAATTGAGGTTTTCGTCAAAATAGAGGAATCGGCACACAGGCCGCCGCATCTATAGAGAATCTGGGAACAACCTGCAATGGCACCTTTTCGCGTCGCGGTCATCGGCGGAGACGGCATCGGGCCAGAGGTCATTGACGAGGCAATTCGCGTCGCCGACGCCGCTCTGCGTCGTGACGGGGCGAGCCTGGAGTGGAACCGTCTGCCGTGGAGTTCGGCCCACTACAAGCAAACCGGGCAGATGGTCCCCGACGGTGGTTGGGAACTGCTGCAGAAGCACGACGCGATCCTGATGGGCGCCATCGGCAGCCCCGACGTGCCCGACACGGTGACCGTCAACGGCCTGCTGCTGCCGATGCGGCGCAGGTTCGACCAGTACGTCAACCTGCGGCCGTCGTACCTCTACGACGGCGTGCAGTCGCCGCTGCGCGACAAGGCGCCGGGGTCGATCGACCTGGTCGTTTATCGCGAGAATACGGAGGGCGAATATTCGCCAATCGGCGGCCGTCTGTACCAGTCGATGCCGGCGGAGATCGCCATCCAAACGGCAGTATTCACCCGGCGCGGCTGCGAGCGCATCATGCGGGCGGCCTTCGAGGGAGCACGCCGGCGGCGCAAGAAGGTAATCTCGATCACGAAGTCGAACGCCCTGGTCTACGGCATGACATTGTGGGACGAAACCTTCAAGGATGTGGCGAAGGACTACCCTGACATCCAGACCAACTCCCTCCTGGTGGACGCGGCCGCGATGGACCTGGTGCGCAAACCGGAAGTCTTCGACGTGCTGGTGGCGAGCAATCTGTTCGGCGACATCCTGACCGACCTGAGCGCCATTGTGACGGGGAGCGTCGGCCTGGCGGCGAGCGCCAACATCAATCCGGAGCGCACCTACCCGAGCATGTTCGAGCCGGTACACGGTTCGGCGCCAGACATCGCCGGCAAGGGCGTTGCGAACCCGCTCGCGGCGGTGCTGTCGGTGGGGCTGCTGCTCGATCACCTGGGACTGACGAAAAGCGGCGACGCCCTGCGCAGCGCGGTGGCGGCGGTCCTGAAAAGCGGCGCGGCCCGCACGCCGGACCTGGGCGGCTCGGCCGGCACCGCCGACGTCACCCGGGCTGTGCTGGCTGCCCTGTGAGGGGGACGGCATGGCAGCGAAGAAACCCAGTCCTGAGATCGGCTTACTCCTGCACTTGCTCGACACGTCGTTCGAGAAGAAGGCATGGCACGGGCCGAACCTGCGCGGCTCGATCCGCGGCGTCACCCCGGAGCAAGCGGCGTGGCGACCGGCGCCGGAGCGACACAATATCTGGGAAATCGTCGTCCACGCCGCCTACTGGAAGTACGCGGTGCGGCGGCGCCTGCTCGGCGAGAAACGCGGCTCATTTCCGCTGAAGGGCTCGAACTGGTTCGTGCGGCCGACGGAGTTGACCGAGGAAGCGTGGCGCGCCGACGTGGCCTTGCTCGAAGCCACGCACCGGACCCTGCGCGCCGCCATCGCGACCTTCGCACCGGAAGACTTGTACAAGACGCCAGCAGGGAGCAAGGTGAGCAATCTGGCGCTGATCACGGGCATCGCGGCGCACGACGTCTACCACGCGGGGCAGATCCAGTTGCTGAAGCGCCTGAGTGTCTGAGGAGGTTCCCTGCGACCCTTTTCTCTCAGGGATTCTGCCGCGATCTTGCCACGGAAGGCTCGCAGCCATCCCCAGGCTCCAAGCGACGAGCGGTTCTGGACGATCGACTTGTCGTTGGCGCTTTGCGTCGGGATGGGGTATACTACTACCACATTGCTGCCAACACGTGAGGAGGTTTGCCCCATGCCTGAGACGGTGCTCGAACGACACTACCGAGACCGGATGCTGTCCGTGCAGCAGATCGCAGTGCATGAGGCGGGACATGCTGTGTTGGCAGGACGGGCTTTCCAGGACTTGGTGACCCTGTGTGTTGAGCTTTCCACGTCGGGACAGCAACTCCTGGAGAGGGAATACAAGCTGATCTTCAAAGTGGCGAACCTCACGGTCGCCTGGCTCCAGGAGAGGCGGCAGGCCATCGAGGAGTTGACCGCGAAGTACCTCGAGCTCGTGGCATCCCTCAAGGGCCTGGCCGGCCCCGTTGCCGATTCCGCAGGCGGAAAAGACTGGATTTGCCGGCTGGATCAAGAAGCCCAGCGCCTTGTGGATGCCAAACAGAGCGTGTTGGAGCGCTGGCCGGTCGGTAGCCCGCAGGAGATCGCCGAGGTCCGGGCGGGCAACCGACCGGAAGACTACCTCGACGTAGACGAAGCTTTCGCGCAAATCGCCGGCGTGGACGTGGACACCTGGCGGCAGCGCGTCGAGAACCGGAGTCGCCAGGGTTGACCGGGAGGCCAGCCGTGGAGTACCGAGTTCGTATCCACCGGCGAGTCATGAACCTGATCCGCGGTTGGAACTTGCCGGACGAGATTTTGGAGAAAACATGAATTAAACAGCTCCCGTAGGTCTCCAACGACCTGTGACATCGCACTCAGATGTCACCCCACAGGACTTGCACCGAGCGACCGGGATCTGATTCACAGTGCCGATCCAATAGCAGGGCTGCTCTACGGGAACCAACGACCGACGATGACAGGCGGGGCAGCGTGGCTTGAAGATGACACTCAGGACCATGCAGACCACGATGAAGGCGCCCCAGCAAGTTAGGAATGTGCCAAGACAATCCACATCGTACCCCTCCGAGTGTAACAGGGATTGCACGGCTCTGCGCAGATCACGCAATCCGCCATTCCAATCGCTACCTCATGAAAGCGGCTCCCGCTCCTCGTAGTCGCCTTGCGGCGGGCGCTCGAAATCGCCCTGCCACTGGCCCGCCGTCGCCAACACAGCCCGTCGCCACTCCTCCGGAGTCGGCGCGGGCCCAGCGACGGGTTCGACCGTTACGCGCACGTCCTGACCAGCGATAGCGTCTTCGAGGGGCAACGTCAGGTGCAACACACCGTCTGATCCGACCTTCGAGGTCACAACGATTCGAGTCATGAAAGAACCTCCTCAAGTCATTGTATCGAAGGTTCTCCCGCTTGCGGGCGCGCTAGTCTGCTAACCCGCAAGCGGGAGCAATTCGGCTCAAATGTCGTAGTACAGCATGAACTCATAGGGGTGCGGTCGCAGGCGGATCGCGTCCACTTCCTTCTCGCGCTTGTACCAGATCCACGTGTCGATCACGTCCTCGGTAAACACCTCCCCCTGCAGCAGGAACTCGTGATCCTTCCGTAAATTCGTCAGCGCCTCCTCCAACGAACCCGGCGTCTTCGGCACCTTCTCCAGTTCCTCCGGTTCCAGATCGTAAATATCCTTGTCGAGCGGCTCGCCGGGGTTGATCTTGTTCTTGATGCCGTCGATCATCGCCATCAGCATCGCCGAGAACGCCAGGTACGGATTGCTCGACCCGTCGGGACAGCGGAACTCGACGCGCTTCGCCTTGGGGCTCGGCGAGTAGACCGGAATGCGGATCGACGCCGAGCGATTGCGGCGGCTGTAGGCCAGGTTCACCGGCGCCTCGTAGCCGGGCACCAGGCGCTTGTAACTGTTCGTCGTCGGGTTGGTAATGGCGCACAGGGCCGGGGCGTGCTTGAGCAGACCGCCGATGGCGTACATGCCCATGTCCGACAGGCCGGCGTAGCCGCTGCCGGCGAACAGGTTCACCGGGTCGCGGGCCGTGTTCTTCCACAGCGACGTGTGGACGTGCATGCCGCTGCCGTTGTCCATGAACAGCGGCTTGGGCATGAACGTCGCCGTCTTGTTGTGCTTGCGGGCCACGTTCTTGATGATGTACTTGTACTTCAGGACGTTGTCCGCCATCTCGACCAGCGGCGCGAAGCGCATGTCGATCTCGCCCTGGCCGCCGGTGGCGACCTCGTGGTGCTGCGCCTCGATCTTCAGGCCGCACTGGATCATCGTCAGCATCATCTCAGAGCGGATGTCGTGCAGCGCGTCCGAGGGCGGCACGGGGAAGTAACCCTCCTTGTAGCGCAGCTTGTAGCCGAGGTTCGGCTTCTCGTCGCGGCCGGTGTTCCAGGCGCCCTCGCAGCTGTCGAGGTAGTAGTAGCCGGAATACGGCGTCTGGTCGTAGCGGACGTCGTCGAAGACGAAGAACTCCAGCTCGGGGCCGAAGAAGGCGATGTCGGCGATGCCGGTAGACTTCAGGTAGTTGACGGCCTTGCGGGCGACATTGCGCGGGTCGCGCGAGTAGTCCTCCTTCGTGAGCGGATCCTGGATGTTGCAAATCATCGTCAGGGTGACGTCCTTGCAGAACGGGTCGAGAAAGGCTGTCTCGGGGACCGGCAGGACGAGCATGTCGGACTCGTTGATCGCCTGCCAGCCGCGGATGCTGGAGCCGTCGAAGCCCAGGCCCTCCTCGAAGGTGTTCTCGCCCAGCGTCTCGGCAGGGATGGTGAAGTGCTGCCACAGGCCGGGGAAATCCATGAACCGCAGATCAACGGCCCGCACTTCCTTTTCGCGGATCAGGGCCAGAACTTCTTTGGGTGTCACGGCAAACGACCTCCGGAAAGGCGGACATTCTCCCCTTGGATCAGAAAGAGTTGATATAGGAGACCTGTGCGGCAACTTCCACCCCGCTTGGGGGTTAGCACTTGGAAACCCCTCCCCCCAGCCCCCTCCCCTGCGAGGAGAGGGGGAGAAGAAGAAACGCCGCTTGTCTTGCTCCCCCTCTCCGTTGCGGGGAGGGGGTTGGGGGGAGGGGTTCTCACATCGGGCCGACCGTGCGCATTTTCCTCTTGCATTCTTCCGGCCGTGCGACTACAAGCCCGCCTCTCACAGATCA
>WNGB01010301.1_pt1 | contig 16382 bp, 18 predicted proteins | sample 5400681 | NCBI WGS metagenome assembly WNGB01 (sample SAMN13153367, study PRJNA577476) | soil metagenome | isolation source: 115 cm soil or saprolite under grassland replicate 2 | place: USA:California | collected 2016-06-15 | reverse complement strand
TGTTCGTTGAGCACCCGCAACGCCAGGAGCGGTTCGAACAGGGCCTCTCTCATCTCTGTCGCGCTCGCGCGGCAGCGCGTCGAAATGGCTGGGTCCGCCGCCACTCCAGTTCCGCAAGCCGGACCCGCTCACCGGGCGTAAGCCGAAGCCGCTCGCGGATCAGGGTACGATCGACGTCGTAGGTGGGCCGTTCCACTGCCTCCAGCTCCCTTCCACATTGGCCAAGAAGCCTGTCGAGCGTATCGACCATCGGTGACACGACCCCCCGTTCGATGCGAGACACGGCAGCCTGGGGCATACCTGCCCTCCTGGCGAGCTCACGCTGAGTGAGGCCCGACATGGATCGGGCCCCCCGGAGAAGTACTGAGGCATTCATGAGAGCAACGATATCACTTCTGATATCAGGGACGGATCACAACAGCGGCTTCAGCTTCGCGTACGTCTCGGCGAGGAGCTGGGGCAGAACCCGGGTCTCACCCACCACCGACATGAAGTTCGTGTCTCCGTTCCACCGTGGGACGACGTGCCAGTGGACGTGCCCGGGGATGCCCGCGCCGGCCACCCGGCCGAGGTTCACCCCCACGTTGAAGCCATCAGGGTTCGACGCCTTCCTCAGTGCCTCGAGCGAGCGCTTGAGGAGTGCATCGCAATCGGCCGTCTCATCCGGGTCGAGATCGACCAGGTCGCCGGCGTGGCGGAACGGGGCGACCATGAGGTGGCCGGGGTTGTATGGAAACGCGTTCAGGATGGCGAAGGCTTGTCCGGCGCGGGCAAGGACATAGGTGTGTTCATCGTCTCCGGCTTGAGGTTTCTCGCAGAAGATGCAGGCTTCGGGCTCGTCCGCGGCCTTGGCAGACTCGATGTATTCCATTCGCCAGGGCGACCAGAGGTGTTCCAAGGCGCTAGGTGCTCAGCTGAAGTTGTCCAGGGAGACACCTTCGAGGGCACGCTCATGGGCTTCCTTGGCCACAGCGTCCACGAAGGGTTCGAATAGGATCCCTCGGACTTCATGGCCCGAGCGGTCGCGAACCGCCACAGTGCCGGCCTCGATCTCCTTGTCCCCCACCACGAGTGTGTAGGGGACCTTCATGAGCTGGGCGGCGCGGATCTTCTTCGGAACGGTCTCCCGACTATCGTCGACCTCCGCGCGCAGAGCTCGTTCCCGAAGCCGCCGCGCCAGGCCACCGGCGTGGTCGGCATGGCGATCGGCCACGGGGACGATCCGGATCTGCTCCGGGGCCAGCCACAGGGGGAACGCCCCCGCGTAATGCTCGACCAGCACCCCGGCGAACCGTTCGACCGAGCCGAGGATCGCCCGGTGAATCATGACTGGAGGGTGCCGCTCGTTGTCCTCGCCCATGTACTCCATGTCGAATCGCTCGGGCAGGGCGAAGTCGCACTGCACCGTGGTGAGCTGCCACAACCGACCGATGGCATCGTGGAAATGGAAGTCCACCTTCGGCCCGTAGAACGTCCCCTCACCCTCGGCCACCTCGTACGGGAGACCGCTTCTGTCGAGGGCAGCGAGCAGTGAGTCCGTGGCGCGCTTCCACATGGCCTCGTCACCGATGGCAAGACCGGGCCTGGTCGACAGGTGGACGACGGGCTTCTCGAACCCGAAAGTCCGGTGGATCTCCAACGTGAGGTCGAAGACCTCCAGGATCTCGTCGATGAGCTGATCGGGGCGGCAGATGATGTGGGAGTCGTCCTGGGTGAACCCCCGGATGCGCAGGAGCCCGTGCAGGACCCCCGCCCGCTCGTGCCTGTACACGGTCCCCAGCTCCGACAGCCGCATGGGCAGTTCACGGTAGGACCTGGTCTTCGACTTGTAGATCAGCACGTGGAAGGGGCAGTTCATTGGCTTGATGAAGTACTCTGCGTTCTCCGCCTCCATCGGCGGATACATGTTCTCCCGGTACTTCGCCAGATGGCCCGACGTCTCCCACAGGATCGACCGGGCGATGTGCGGCGTGAACACGGGAACGTAGCCGCGGCGCAGGTGCACCTCGCGCACGTAGTCCTCCACCTGTTTTCGGAAGATTCCGCCCTTCGGATGCCATACCACCAGACCCGCCCCCAATTCGTCGGGGAACGAGAAGAGGTCGAGCTGTCGCCCCAGCCGCCGGTGGTCCCGGCGCTCGGCCTCCTCCAGACGATGGAGGTATGCCTGGAGGTCTTCCTCCGTTGCCCACGCGGTCCCGTAGATCCGTTGGAGCTGGGGACGTCGCTCGTCGCCGCGCCAATAGGCCCCGGCCAGGCTCAAGAGCTTGAACGCCCCGAGGCGCGCTGTGCTCGCCACGTGGGGGCCGAGGCAGAGGTCGGCCCAGCCGTCGTTTCGATAGATGGAGAACCGGTCGCCGAGGGCACCTTCCTCCGTCTTGGCGGCCTCGATGATCTCCTTCTTGTAGGGCTGGTCCTCGAAGCGCGCCAGGGCCTCGGCTCGCGGGAGCAACTCCCGCAGGAAGGGCTGGCCCTCCTTCTCGATCTCCCGCATCCTGGCCTCGATCCGCTGCAGGTCATCAGGGGTCAGCTGTGTCGGGAGGTCGAAGTCGTAGTAGAAGCCGTCCTCGATGGGCGGACCGATGGCGTATCTGGCCCCCGGGAACAGATCGCACACGGCTTGCGCCATCACGTGGGCGGTCGAGTGCCGGAGCACCCGGAGCCCATCAGGATCGGAGGCCATGACCGGCTCGACGGTCATATCTTCCTCTACCGGCCAGGACAGGTCGACCAGGTTTCCCTCTACCCTGGCACACACGGCGTCGCCCGGCAGAACCTCTGCCACGGGCGATCCCGCGGGGATCTCCTTGATCTCCCCACCCGGGAGCGTGACCTTCGGCATGACCAAGGATGATAGTGAGCTTTGTCTCCCCGGCCTCGGGTAGGCCCTCCTGCTTTTTTCCGAAGGGAAGTGGGGCCGGCGAGCGATACACGGGTGACGACAAAGGCAAACCCATCGAGAGGTGGGGACGCAAAGCCACGGGCCCGGGCGGGCTGTCGCGCTCCCTGGGCAGGCGGGCTGCCGAAGGGAGGATCAGTTGGACGACGCTCTATCCGTGGGGACCTCTGAGATCGACTCAGGTGGAGCCCGCACAGCTCATTGGACGGGCAGACGGCATTGGCGGCGACTGGGCCGCGCCATGCACCGGGGCAACCTGGACAGGGCGGAGAAGCTGGCCATCGCCTACCTCCGGAGGCACCCGCAGGACTCCACCTCGTGGGAGGTCTGGAGCGAGGTCCTCCGTACCCGAGAACAGCGGGCGGACGAGGAGCGGATCCTCCGCAGGGGGGTCGACTTCACCGGGGCGCCTCGGCTCCGGTTCCGGCTGGCCCAGATCCTTGCCTCGAGCGGGGATCTCGAGGAGGCCAAGGCCGTTCTGGACGCATTCACAGACCTCTTGCGTGTGAAGCAAGCGCTCTCCCGCTGAGCTACGCGCCCGCGACCGACAACGATAGCACCCCATAAAGAGGCGACGGCGCGTGCCCGCGTCGCGCCGCCGCCCTCGCCGAACCTCACGGTTCGGACGCCTTGGATGGCCGGCTCCAGCCAGCCACCTGTCTCTTGGATAGTGTTGCACTGTGCCCGCGGCAATAGCAAGCACTGGTAGCTGATCCCTCAATGCAGGTCCCGGCCCGAAATGGATGGCGGTGGCCCTACGTACCGGGCCGTCGGCCGCATGATCCGGGGATCCGCGAACTGCTCCATGATGTGGGCCGACCACCCCACGATCCGGCTGAGGGCGAACGTCGGGGTGAAGAGCTCCGCCGGCACTCCCACCGCCTCGAGCACGATCGAGGCGTAGAACTCCACGTTCGTGTACAGCTCGTGGCCCGGCCTGAGCTCCCCGCAGCAGTTCGAGGCTCCGCTCCTCGACGTGGCGGGCAAGCTTCACCCGCGGGCCTCCCAGGCGCTCGGCCACGGTACGGAGCAGCCGGGACCTCGGACCTTCGGTCCGATAGACGGCGTGGCCGAAGCCCGCTCGCCCATCGCTCCACGATGGCCGCCCCGATTTCGGCCCTGGTGGAGGCGATTATCGTGGCGGTGAACGTCGAGACGTTGAATCCGTGGTCGATCATGGCGATCCAGTACTGCTCGAGCGCCCTCGCCCGGTCCCCGTCGGCCTCCTCCCCATTCAACATGAACAGGTAGTTGGCAGCGTGCCCGAGATGCTCCGCAGGCTCGCTTCGGAGCGCTTCCGCTCCGAAGCCGGTGCATTGCGGCCACGACGGAAGGCGCGAGGGCGCAGAGCTGAAGGCAACTGTTGCGAAGCTCCCGAGGGGAACAGTCCAGTGCCGGCCGAAGTTGGAGAGCCGCAGACACGAGCGACATCCCGATCCGCTCCGCGGAGAGAGGAGACGCCGCGGGCAACCGAGCGACCTCCGGCAGGAGTCCGGACACATCCTCGGGGGTCGACGCAGACCGGCCACTTTCTGACCGAACTGCTCTCGCTGCTCGACCGAAGGGCAGTGCGCATTCCGTGAACAGGTGCCAGACGTCTTCGAACGTCCGATTCTCGGCCAGCTCGATCGCGTCGTATTGCCGGTAGTGGTAGAAGCCCTCGGCTCCTCGGACCTGTCCGAGCTCCATATCGGCGACGGCCAATCCCCTCAGCCCCGGCGGCGCCGCTTCGAGATGCGGCTCACCCCTGCGGTCCTTCGGGTCTGTGGCGTCCTGCGAGCGACTCATGGGCCCTCCTCACCGCACCGCCACGAGCTGTAAATAGCTGCGATGGTTGCGGCGTCAGAGGAATCGCTGGCACCGAGGGCTGTGGGAGACGCTGTGGGTCCACCGGGACATGCTGTTCAACCCCCCGTACGGTCGTCTCGGGTTCATGGCCGTCCCCTACTTCCTTTTCTTCGAGGCGCTCGGCCCCGTCGTCGAGATGCTCGGTTACGCCGTGCTCATCCTCGGGTTCTTCCTGCACATCCTCTTCGTGCAGTTCGCCCTGATGTTCCTGGCGCTCTCGGTGCTCTATGGGATGCTGCTCTCGCAGATGGCCGTGGGGATCGAGACGCTCCTGCTGTCCCGCTTCCCGTGCCTCCGTGACCGGGTGGTTCTGGTGGGAGCGGCGTTTCTGGAATTCGTGGGCTACAGGCAGATCCTCACCTTCGAGCGGTTCCTCGCTACCTTTCAGATCAACAGGAAGCGGGGGCAGTGGGGGGCGATGACGAGGTCGGGCATCGGCCCCGGCGCCCATCGTGAAACGGAGTCGACCGTCTCCGCGATCCGATGACTGGGGAGTAGGCAAAGAGGCACCGGGGCTGACCCCAGTAGATCTCCGTTTCTGGACCACACGAGTTCAAGTTGATCGATGCGTCCATGCTGACCTTCGGAAATGCCATAACGGTCCCGAGCGTTCGGATCTTGATAGCCGAGGCGGGGGCGGAGATGGACATCGGCGCCGGCTGCGTGATCATGAAGCAGGCCGTGCTCCGGGCATCCGGGAGGTTTCCGCTCCGCCTCGGCGAGGGGGTGCTCGTCGGCCCGCACGCGTACGCGACCGGCTGTGACGTCGGCGCCCGGAGCTTCTCGCCACCGGGGCGATGGTCGTCAACGGCACACGCTTGGGAGAGGCCTGCGTCGTGGCGCTCGGCGACGAAGCGCTGTCCCGGTACACCCGCGCGCCGGCTGCTCACGCGAACGACGTAGTCCTCTAGGGAACTTTCCGGCATGCGGACCGTGAAGTAGCCAAACCGGCGGTCGTATCCGCCCGTATTACCTGGGTTGTGATCCGTCTGGTCGCCCGCCCGACGCGAGCGCCCGTGAGGCGCCGCGTCGGGCACGTCCGCAGAGAGGGGATGGCTCATGCTGAAGAGGAAATCCTTGAGAGGGTTGCTGGTTACGCCCTTGGCACTTGCGCTCCTGGTAGCCGGGGCCTCGGCCGGTGGCGCCGCAGCGGCGAACGTCTACACGGTAACCAACCTCGTCTCCGATGTGCCGGGGGAAGCCGCGCACGTCGATCCGAATCTCGTCAATGCCTGGGGCCTCGCGGCCGGCCCCACCACGCCCTGGTGGGTCGCGGATAACGGGACCGATGTCTCCACTCTCTATGCGGGCGACGGCGACGCCCTACCGCTGGTGGTCCAGGTGGAGGGCGCCCCGACCGGATTGGTCTTCAACGGCGGCTCGAACTTCATCGTGAGTGACGGTGCGGGGCACTCGGGCCCCTCGCGCTTCATGTTCGCGACCGAGAGCGGGACCATCCGCGGGTGGAACCCGAACGTTCCGCCGCCGCCTCCTTCGACTCAGTCCTTCGTGGTGGTCGACCGATCTGACGTTGAGGCGATCTACAAGGGCCTGGCCACCGCGTCGACTCCGGACGGTGACTTCATCTACGCGACCGACTTCCACAACGCTCGGGTGGATGTGTTCGACGGAGACTTCAACCCGGTGACCAACCCCGGCGCGTTCGTCGATCACGGGATTCCTCACGGGTTCGCCCCATTCGGTATCCAAAACATCGGCGATCAGATCTTCGTGACCTACGCGAAGCAGGACGCCGAAGGGGAGGACGACGTCGCCGGCCAAGGCCTCGGCTTCGTCGACGTGTTCGACACGAGCGGCGCTCTCCTCGGCCGCGTCGCCATCCGGGGCCAGCTCAATGCGCCCTGGGGACTGGCCCTTGCGCCCGCGAGCTTCGGCCGCTTCGGCGGCGACCTGCTCGTCGGCAACTTCGGTGACGGGAAAGTCAACGCCTACGCGAGAGGCCCGAACGGAACATTCACGTACCGTGGGGCCTTGCGCGGAGCGGACGGCGAGGCGCTCTCGATCGACGGCCTATGGGCGCTAGGATTTGGAAACGATGCGGCCGCCGGGCCGAGCACCACGCTTTTCTTCACCGCCGGCCCTGACGACGAGGAACACGGGCTGTTCGGCAAGATCGAGGCCGGCTAGAGCGGGCCATCGGACGCACCCTCTGCTGGCGGGGAACCTGGTCGGAGCGTGCCAGGAGTTGAGCCCGGAAGGGGAGCCTATCGCTGGGCTTGATCGGACAGCTCGATGATGCCTTGGCGCGCCGCCACGACGATGGCTTGGGCCTTCGAATGTACGCCGAGCTTGGCGAGGATCTTCTTCGTGTAGTGGCGAACCGTCTCCGGGCTGATGGAAAGCGCTGTGGCCACGTCGCGCGTAGACCAGCCATCGGCTATGGCCTGCAGCAGCCTGATCTCCCGGACGGTGAAGTTCCCGCGCGCCGCTGCCGCCTGCCCCTGCCCGGGTCGGAGCCTCGGCAGTGAGGGGATGGGACGAGCCCCCGCACCGGCAAGGATGATTCCGGGCGAGGCCGTAAGCCTGATCACGCTCAACAGGTCCTCCACGGCATGCGTCTTGGGCACGAAACCCGCCGCCCCGGCAGCCACCGCCTGGGCAACCAGATCGCTCTGCGTGAAGGCGGTGATCACGACGACCCGAGTATGAGGGTGGGCCTGCCGGATCAGCTTTGTCGCCTCCACGCCGTCGATGCCGGGCAGATCGATGTCCATGAGCACGACATCGACTGAGTCATCTCCGCAGAAATCCAGAGCTTCCTCTGCCGTCTGGACCGAGCCGACGATCTCGACGCCCTCGGCTCCCTCCAGGAGCAAGCGTAGGGCTTCGGAGAACATGCGGTGATCGTCGACGATCAGGGTACGGATGGATTCCATTCCCGTTGTCTCCTCCAGACCGGCCACCGGCAGAGAGCCTACGACGACCCGGCTGCACCGTCTCTGGGGAGGGTGAAAGAGAAGGCTGACCCCTCGCCCTCCCTGCTTTCCACCCAGATCTGGCCTCCGTGGGCCTCCACGATCCGTCGTGCGATGTACAGGCCGAGTCCGGTTCCGGGGACGTCTCCGGAACGGGCCAATCGCGAAAAACGTCTGAAGAGCCGCGGGACTTCGGCCGGGGGGATGCCAGGACCGTGATCAGTGACTGTAAAGATGACGACGTCTTCATCAGGCCGGACCGTGAGCTCCACCAGCGACCCGGGGTCGGAATACCGCTCTGCGTTGATCAAGAGGTTGCGGAGGGCCTGCAGGACGCGGGTGCGGTCGGCTCGGACAACGGTGTCCCGGCTGTCTGAAGGCTCGTCGACCCGAAGGCGCCCGGCGAGCTCATTCGTCGAGTCAGAGGCTTCTCTCAGCAGGTCAATGGCCCGTTCTGGTCTTACGGATAATGTGAGAGTTCCGCTGTCGAAATCCATGAGCGCGGCTGATTGCTCGGCCAGATCTCGGAGCCGGGTGGCCTCGCGCTCGATCCACCCCACCACCTGGAGCCGTCGAGCGTCCTCCAGTTGTTCCCACCGACTGGCCAGGGAGGAGACGTACGTTCGAACGGACGCGATGGCATGAAGGAAATCGTGGGTCATCATCCTGGACAGCTCCGCCCTCTTCCGATCCAGCTCCTCAAGGTCCCGGACCCGCATACGCTCCGCCTCATACGCAGCGGCGAGCTTCGCACGAGCCTGGTCGAGGGCCAGGCTGCGGAAGAACAGCTGCCTGATCACGATCAGGGGGCCCACCAGTGAAAGCACGGCCCAGAACCCGACCTGCAAGTACAACCGAGCCACCAGGACTCCGGCCGCACCCAGAGCGAGGTAGCTCACAAGAAACTCGAGCGGATGGCCGATTCGGAGCTCGCGGGAGACCTTCACCACCGGCTCCCCATACAGAAGGGACGCGCCGAGCGCCACCAGGCTCGCGTTCACTATGTACCCCCCGACGACCGCTGCCACCGTGGCCAGGGCGACACGGCCCGACCCGGAACCTGGCGGGGAGACGGCGTGATAGACAGCGCTGGCCGTCAGGGTGGAGAGCGCCATCTGCGACCTGTTGAACAAAGAGCGTAGGAGGCCCACCTCGCGGCGGAACTCCCGCGGGTCGAAGGAGGCGACGAAGAGCGTGATTGCCGCGGCGGCGGGTTTGTACAGGCTCGCCACGGTAATGAGCAATGGGAAGTCGAGTATCAGCTGCAGGCCGTGCCATGCCATGACGGGCAGCATGTCCACGATCGCGATGAGGGCTGCCCATAGAAGGAGATCCGGCTTGAGCACGTGCGGGCGATCGACAAGCAGAAGCAGGATCAGCGCCACCGTCGGAGCGACGACGACAATCTCGAAGGTCGCCAGGATGGCGGGCCGTTCAGGCTTGCCCCGGTCTTCGGCCTGACTGATCACTCGCCCCCTCCCCGACTATCGGGTCTGATCCATCCGAAATGCTCCTCCATAGGTCAATGGGGGTCAATGCTGTAGGCCACTCGGAGCCTTGGCCGTAGGAACATTGGGGCCTCGAAAATGACCATGTGACTGATGTGCCGTAACTCCTTCCCAGCTTCACTGTGTGTAGCTGCCGGGGCCGCTCCTCGGCACCCGCGGCATGCCGAAGCGAAGGAGGAACACTCATGAAGCTGGTTGCGCGTTTCGGAGGGATCGTGGCGGTCATGGCAGCGCTGGCTGCGGCCGCGGCGGCGTCCTGGCGCCTCTAATCCCCAGACGTTAGCTCCATAGAACACCGGTGGGGCCCGGGATCCACGCTCGGGCCCTTCTTGCGTATGCACATTCGGCCTGCGCACGAGACGACTGGCACCCCCGTTGCTGTCGTTCGGCACCAGGCTCGTCGCTGGAGCACCACCGCCGATGGCTCGAGGCGCTCGAATGAGACACGGTAGAATTTCTTGTTTGCCAATCTGGTAAGCCATGGCCATCGAGGCAGGTTGGTAGACGCCGGGGGGGAGAAAGTGTACGCCGCAGGCCCGGCCTCACCATACGAATCTCTCGTCCCCCACCGCCATCTGGGCGGGTGGACCATCGCCACAGCCATCGTCTTGGGAGTGGCGGCCCTCCAGCTCGCGCTGCTCACCGAGTGGGTGGTGAGGGATGCCGAGACGCAGGCTTCCGTGCGGGATCAGTTCTTCGTGGCCCGGAGTGATCTCGCCTTCAACCACTATCGGCTCACTTTGTTGACGAAGGGCGTGGGGCTGGTCGTGGGGGCGGCAGCTGTACTTTGGCTCGTCTGGCAATACCAAGCGCAGGCCAACCTGCGCGCGTTGCATCCGGCTCGATTCCATCCAGGGGCGGTGATCGTGGCGTGGCTGATTCCCGGATTGAACGTGGCCGTCTCGCTGATGGCGATGAGGCAACTCTGGCTGGGCACCGATCCGGAGAAGCAGGAACTCCGGACGCGCCGGACCACGCCCGTGCTGTGGCTCTGGTGGGCCTCCGGGATCACCGCGGCGACCCTCTTTCTCCTCGCTCTGCTCCGTACCCCAGGGAGTGGGGCCAGCGCGGATCAACTGATCGCTCGGGACAATCTGCTCGTGCCCGGATGTCTCGTGGGCATTGCCTCGGCTGTCCTGGGCATCGTCCTCCTGGTCAGGATCGCGGGACGACTCGAGCTTGCGGAGGACACGGCCGGCCGCCCCGGCTGGCAAACCTGGTCCGACAGTTCATCGAATCGACGGACATCCGCATAGCCTCGCGCCATCAAGACTTCCTTCCGCCACCGGCTTTTGGTGAGGAGCAGGCAATCCCCTGCTCCTCACCCGTCGGTAACCTTCCTCCCCACCTCATCTCACAGGGCGCAGGCGGCTCGCGCGGCAGCCCCGAGCCGATACATGTACCGCTGCAAAGAACTCAGCTCCCTGCATTGGGATGCTCTCGCGGGAGAAGAGGCAGCGGAGGTACGCGTCGGCCCGGCTGCGGCCAAACCTTGCAACGACCCGAACGGCCCGCGAACGAACACGTCTGGCACACCGTTGGTGTCATTCGGCACCAGGTTCGACGCCAGGGAGCCCAACAAGACCCACGTCCCGTCCTGTGAAATGCCCGCATTGAAGCTCTCATCGTTGCCCACTTCACCAGCGCTCGAGACGCTCGCTATCACGGTCGAACCCGTGTCTCGATCAGCCACGAAGACGTCGCCTGTGGCGTTGGTATCGCCCGGGACCAGGTTGGAGGCGAACGACCGGTAGGCCACGAAGCGGCCGTCGCCCGAGATCCCCTTACTGCAGCAGCTGTCGTCGTTCCCTTGCTCGCCTGTGGAGGACTTGCTCACCAGCGTGGTCTTGCCGGTCTTGAGGTCGCGGACGAACGCATCGCCGAAGCCGTTAGCGTCCCGCCGGACCAGGTTGTCGGCGAAGGAACTGAATGCCACGAATCGCCCATCGGGAGTGATGACCGAATTGAAGCTGTCGCCGTCCCCCTGCTGCCCGGCCGAGGAAACACTCAGCAAGGTGGTCTGGCCGGTCAGTGTGTCGCGGAGGAAGATGTCCAGAGCTCCGTTAGTGTCCCCCGGCACCATGTTGTCGGCGAAGGAGCCGAAGGTCACGAATCGACCATCGGCTGAGACGGACTCTCCGAAGCTGTCGTCATTGCCCTGCTTGCCGGTCGAGGACGTGCTTATGAGGCTGGTCTGTCCGGTGGCAAGGTTGTGCGCGTATACATCGACCCGGCGATTGGTGTCCCCCGGGACCAGAGATGCTTCTGAGCTGAACACAACCACTCGACCGTCGGCTGAGATACTCGGTCCGAAGCTCTCACCCTGGGCCTGCTTCCCCTCAGAGGTCACGCTTACCCTAGTGGTGGTCGCCGCCAGCACGTCACGAACGAAGACGTCCGGTCTCCTGTTGGTGTCCTTGGGGACCAGGTTCGAAGCGGGAGAATCGAAGGCCACCAGGTTTCCATCCGGGGACATGGACTCGGTGTTGAAGGTGTGATCGTTCGCCTGCTCGCCGGCTGACGAGATGCTCAGCCGGATGGTTTGGCCGGTGGAGCGATCGTGTCGGAAGAGGTCCCAGGCTTCATTGGTGTCCGCGACAACAAGGTTCGAGGCGGCGGAAGCGAACGTGACGAATCGGCCGTCCCCCGAGATGGAATGGTACCCAGGGAAGCTCGCATCGTTGGCCTCCTCGCCGGTGGAGGAGACATTGACCCTTTCGGTGCCGGGCCCGGCTGCCCCGGCCGGAACGCCCATCCACAGGATCGCCGTCAGGGCCGTCGTCAACCCGATGGCCGTGGCAAGCCGTGACCGCACTACATGAAATCTTGATTTCATCATTCCTCCGGCTCTCCTCTCCGCGGGCGGGGATCTCCCCTACGCATTAGGAGATGCTCGAGCGGCAGATTCCGCGGCACGATGTGTCGCATTTCTTGAGGAAATGTCGGCTGCCGACAATGGCGTATCGGCGCTCGGCGTCCATCATTCCTCGATTCGGACTACGACTGCACCAGTCAGCCCGCCACTCAATACCCACACGCCACCTTGCCCGACCGCTATGGACGAACCTCCAGCCTCCGTGGAGGACACGACCTTGTTTGTCGCGGGGTCGATTTGGACGATCCGCCCACGCTCGACGCTGGATCCGTCGGCGTCAGTAATCACATCGCCAGCCGTGACCCAGACACTCCCGTCGCCGGCGGCGATCGAGCCAAGCTCAGTACTGGTGTGACCGGCGAGGGGCGGATACTCGGGCTCCTCCTGGCCCACCGTGATACTCGCCACAGCCTCGCCCGACGTGGGATCGATGCGAACGACCTCCCACGTGCATGGGGAGGAGGTCTTCACGTCCGGCGGGGGCGGGGGTGACGGCTCCGGGATGCAGGTTGCACCCCAGATGGCCCCGTCGGCTGCGGCGAACGAAGCCACCGAAGGGCCGCCAGTGGAAAGAACGTCCACGGAGGCCACGACCTGGTTCGTCGACGCATCGATGCGGACGAGGCGGTGGCTGTCCCCCATCCCGACCAACAGCTGGTTACCGACCGCCAGGACGTACTTGTAATCGCGGTACCCGACGGTGACGCCGGCCAGGACGTCGCCGGTCACCGGGTCGATCCGGAACACCCGCTCGTCGTCAATGGCGGACGCCCAGATCGATCCATCCGCAGCGGCCGCTGCCTCTGTCGGTGTGGGCAGTGGTATCGGAGTGAGCGCGCCGGTCCCCGGATCGACCCGGACGATCCGCGGTTCGCCCCGATCGATCACCCACACCGCGCCGAAGGCCGTGATCACATCGATGGGATCGCCTCCCACCTCGATCCTCTGGATCACTTGGTTCGTGGCCGGATCGATGCGCGAAAGCTCTCCTCGCACCGGCTCCTGAGCAGCCTGCCCCCGCTCGAGCGGCGGCGATGCCTGGGCGGCATGGACCACCCACACGGCCCCTTCGCCGACGGCGATGCCTATGGGGTTGGCATCGATCGGGATGGTCGCCACCACCTGCTTCGAGGGCGGGGTTGGCGAGGTAGCCGGCTTCGGCGCCAGGTAGAGGCTGCTCGCTGCGGACACCGCGCCGTACGCGAGGAGGGCCAGGGCAAGCGCCCAGGCGATCGCGTTCCTGGCCAAGCGACGCCTGGCCCTCCGCACCCCCAGAGGAAGGTCCAGCCTCGAGGCAGATGCCGCATCTGCCTTCTGGCGCAGGAGCTGGCGGAGCTCCTCTCCCAGCTCGTCAAGGTGGCTACTCATCGGTGTCACCCTTCATCTGTCCTCGAAGTGTCCGCATGCCCCTCGAGACGAGAGATCGATACGTCCCTGCTCGGCAACGCAGGATCTCCGCCGCTTCCTGCTCGGACACTTGTTCGTAGTAGTGCAGGACGATGGCTGCCCGCTGCCGTTCCGGGAGGCGGAGGACAGCCTTCCATAGGTCTTCGCGGAGATCTGGGTCGAGTCCTGCCTCTTCGTGCGAGATCCTCTGCTCCTCGGATCGCAGGTAAGCTCGCTCTACTCTGATCCGCCGGAAGTGCATCCGTGACAGGTTCACCACGGTTCGCCGGAGATACGGACCGAACGACGCCCGGTCGCGAAGATGGGCAAGGCGACCGACCATCCGAGCGAACGCTTCCTGGACGAGGTCCTCGGCCAATGCCCGATCTCCGGTGAGCAGGTAGGCGAGCCTGAGGGCATCTGGCCCATGTCGCTCGTACAGCTCCACCAGACCCTCACGCCCGGTCTCCACCTTCTCAGCGTCCGTCGAGATGACCGCCCCTCTGCGCATCCTGAGAAATAGATGCTCGAGAGGCAATATCCGCGGCGTGAGATCGAGCTAGGGCCCCTTTTTGCGGGCGCTGGAGTGCAGGCGCTGGAGTCGTGGGCGCTGGAGGATTTGAACCTCCGACCTCTTCCGTGTCAGGGAAGCGCTCTCCCCCTGAGCTAAGCGCCCGGACCCATCATTCTAGGAGGAAGCTCGAGCGGTCGCCGGGCTGGTTCAGAACTCCAGGCCGCAGTTCTCGCACAGGAACAGGTGGGCCTTCACGTTCAGGCTGTGCCCGCCACACCGATGGCAGCGGCGGCACGTGCCGGCCACGGCGCAGTCGATCGGATCGGTCGTCTCGCCGGGCTGGTCCCAGGTGGTGGCGCCCTCCGCCGGCCTGGGGAGCTGGATCGACAGCAGCACCAGGCCATCATCCCCGCTCAGGAAACCGTGTGGATGCGCCGCTGCCCGCCCGATCATCAGGGCCTGGGCGAGGGACAGGGGGGTATCCGCGACGAACGCATCTCCACCACCCTTCACCGCGCACACCCACTCCTCCGAGTCCGGGTGGGTGTGGGCATAGGCGACCTGGTTTGGCGCGAACCCTTGCAGCGACAGGTAGAACCCCTCTCCCTGGGTGATGGGCACCCTGCGGAACCCCGAGGGGCAGGTGGCTATGAGCTCCTCGGGCGAGGACCTGAACACGCCAAGGTTGTCGAGAACCTCGGCCAGGTCTCCGGGTCTCCTCTCGAGCCGCACGGGCCAAATGTAACCAGCGCCGCCACCATCATCGCAACTGGGTCAGGCAACCGGTCGAAGCGGCCGATAACTAGACAGCGACCTCGGTCGCGAACAGAGAGGGGAACAGGTGACATCTCAGAAGAACGAAGGCCGCCGGCCGAAAGTCCTCCTTGTCGACGATGACGCGGAGACCTGTGCCCTGCTCAGGGGCGTCCTGGAGGACGAGGGCATCCAGGTCGTGGGTGCCGCCGCGAATGGCGCAGAGGCCCTGGACCTGGTGGATTCGACCCTGCCCGAGGTGGTCCTCATGGACCTTCGGATGCCTCATATGGATGGATTCGAAGCCACCCGCCTGATCAAGGCAAAGCACAGCTGGATGCAGGTGGTGATCCTCACTTTCTACGACGACCTCCTTCCCGACCGCAGTCCGGAGGAGGTGGGCGCGTTCGCCTACCTTGTGAAGGGGTGTTCCGCGAGGCTCATGCGGGATGTCATCATCAAGGCGTGGCGGGTGGCCCTGGAGACGCGCTGGGCCCGGGCGGCGGGAAGCGCCTGATCCGGTCGGGTCCTGAACCTCAGAAGGCCGGAACGAGCTCCTGAGGGCTCTTCCCCTGCCAGGTCCGAACGATGGGACGCTCGGTTGCCGGGTGTCGGCCGGACAGCGGAAGGCTGAAGGAGAACGTCGCGCCGAATCCTGGTGTCGACTCGACCCACAGCTCTCCCGACATGGTCTCGACCAGTCGTTTCGAGATGTACAGTCCCAGGCCGATCCCACCGCTGCTCCGTGTGAGGTGCCCTTCGATCTGGTAGAAGCGATCGAAAATGCGATCCTGCTCCTCGAGCGGGATCCCCTCCCCCTGGTCGCTGATCGAGATTATCGCTCTGCCGTCGGCCGTGCTCACCATGACGTCGACCGGAGTCTCTGGTGGCGAGTACTTCATCGCGTTCGACATCAGGTTGCTGATGACCAGTCCAACCGGGGCCGGGTCGGCAATCACCTTGACGGTTCCGGTTTCGTCGTGGAAACGCACCATGCGGCCGGGATGGCGGTCCGAGACGGACCTGATCTGTTCCATGACGCATGGAGCGAGCTCGATCTCGTGCCGCTGGAGCAGCGGCTCCTCGGACTCGACGCGGGAGACTTCCAGGAGATCTGTGATCAGACGCTCCAGGCGGTCCGTCTGCTTGAGCATGATCCGGTAGTACTCCTGGCGCGCCTCGTCCGAGTCGTCCACGCTTCCGATCAGCAGCGCGGACAGGAATCCCTTGAGGGGAGTTAGCGGGGTCCGCAGTTCGTGGGAGATGGTTGCCAAGAAGTCCGACTTGAGCTGCTCGGCCTCGCGGATGGCCGTCACGTCGTGCACGACGATGACGTCGGCCCGCACCTTGCCGTCCCGCGTGTTGATCGCGTTCGAGGAGTACTGGACCCACGCCACGGACCCGTCCTTCCTGAGCACCCTCACCTGCGGCCTCACCCGACCCGACGATGATGCCGAGTCGCTCCCCTGACCTCCCGATTCTGTCGATCCGGCGGGCCCGAGGATGTCGTCCCGCTGTCGATCGATCACCTCGTCCGACGAGTACCCGGTGATCCGTTCCATCGCCGGGTTCCACGAGAGGATCCGTCCGTCGGATGCCACGACGAAGATCCCGTCCGAGGCGTGCTCAACGATCAGGTTCCGGACCCGGTCCCCCTCTCGGA
>WNGB01019496.1_pt1 | contig 16383 bp, 16 predicted proteins | sample 5400681 | NCBI WGS metagenome assembly WNGB01 (sample SAMN13153367, study PRJNA577476) | soil metagenome | isolation source: 115 cm soil or saprolite under grassland replicate 2 | place: USA:California | collected 2016-06-15 | reverse complement strand
ACCCCGAGGGCCCGGCCTTCGAAGCCGCCCGACGCGCCCTGAAGGCCGGCTTCGGGAAGGAGACGGCCATGATCGGGGCGGGCGGGTCGATCGGCTTCGTCCAGCCATTCGCGGACCTGCTGGGCGGCGTGCCCTGCCTCCTCATGGGAGTGGAGGATCCCGCCTGCAACGCCCACTCCGAGAACGAGAGCCTGCACCTCGGCGACTGGATGAAGTGCATGCGCTCGGCGGTCTACCTCTACGACGAGCTGTCGCGGGTCGAGGTGGCGCGGAAGAAGTAGGTCCCTTCCGAATCGAGAGGTGGTCGGACCTGCATCTGGCCCTCGGGGCGATATCCTGCCCCGCAGAGTCCAAAACCGACCTAGACTTGAACAGAGGACTCTTATCCGGCCGCGTGGGCGGAAGTCCAGATCGGGGGTGGCAAGGTGGTCAAGACGATCCACGAGGCGGTGGAGCAACTGAAACGGGATCCAAGCCACCCGGTTCGAACGCGGGTCGGGGACCTGACGATCGAGGTGAGGGCCGTGATCGAGCCTTTGGCCCAGAAGTCGGCTGCCGACCTCTTCGCCGAGCTCGGCCCCTGGGTTGGTGAAACGACCGAGGAGCTTCTCGATATGCTGGCCGAGGCTAGACGCCAAGGAAGCCAGCGGGCCGTTCCCGAGATGTGAGATACGTGCTCGACGCCAACATCGTGGTCGCGGCGCTGAACGGCGTGCCCGCGGTGCGCGCTCGTCTCGAAGGTGTCCCGGGCTCGGAGGTCGGCATCCCGGTCGTCGCCGTTGCCGAGCTGACTTTCGGCGCCTACAAGTCGAAGCGTCGGGAGGCGAACCTCGCGAGAATCGGTGCCCTGCGGCGCTCCATCACGGTCCTCCCTCTGACTGATGGCGTTGTCGACCTGTACGGCTCGACACGTGCCGGCTTGGAGAGTCGGGGCATCGTGAAGAGTGACTTTGACTTGATCATCGCCTGTACTGCCCTCGAACAAGGCGCTACCCTCGTAACGAACGACGGAAGCCTGCTGGACGGGAAGATCGACCGATTGAGCGTCGAGAACTGGCTTGCGTCGGGTTCGTAGGCGCGTGTGTCAGACCGCCGGTCGGGCCGAGCGAGGGTAGGCAGCGCGAGCCGCCCGCCGCCGATTCGGAGGATCACTTGACGGCCTCGATCGAGACCTCGACCTCGACCACGTCGCCCGTCTGCGGATCGACGACGGAAGCGACGTCCACCGTCTCGCCGAGCTGCATGAAGAGCCGGGCCTCGCTCTGGAAGGCGAGCATCGTCGGGTTGCCGCCCTGGGAGGCCAACGATCCATCGCTGAACCAAAGGTCGAGGCGGTAGCGCCCATCGGCGCCGAGTTGCGCGACGATGTGCGCGCCCGCGCCGACATCCCTGAGCTGGATGGTCGGTTGTCCCTGATTGGTCACTTGCAGAGGTAGCTGGCTGCCGCCGAAAACGTGCGCGGTGGTCTCCTCGCCGGCCTGCAGGACAACGGAGTAGGGGCGGCTGACCGTCTTCTTCTCCCCCTGCCGCCGGGTCAGCACGAACTGAATGCGAACGCGGGCATCCTTGCTCGTGGACGGGGCAACTGCTTTCGGCGCCGGGGCCGCGGCAAGCGCGACGTCGACGCGCACCAGGTCGCCGCTGATCGGATCGACGGCGCTCGCGAAGGGGACGGTCTCGCCCTCCCGCAACGTGAGCTTGGACTGACCCTTCACGACCCGGAGGATTGGATTTTCGCGGGCCGCGGTCGTGGCGCCGGGGCTCGGTCCAAGAACGCCGCCCTCCTCGAACCTCGCGCTCAGACGGTAGCGGCCGTCGGGCAGCGACTCCGCGCCGACCTCGGCCTCGACACCGGCGTTCTTGAGGACGACGGTAGGCGCCGCCCCCTTGTCGCTCGTGGTGAGCACGACCTGGGTTCCGACGAAGACCTTTGCCGGCTTGTCGTCGGCGTGAAGGGTCAGGACGCACGGCCGACTCGAGATCGTCTTGTCGCCGTGCTGGCGCGTTTCGACGAAGCGGACGCGCAATCGCGGGCCCGCCGGCTTCGCGTCCTTCGATTCCTGAGCGAGGGTCGTCATGCCCAGCCCGAGCAGAATCGACGTCATCCACGTCCACGTCCGCACTTCCTGCTTCATGACTCCATCCTCCGCTCTTCGTTCAAAGGGGGAGATGTATCGGCGGCCATTGGCCCGCGACCGTCCCCCATTCCGTTCGGTGTGCGGGTACCTCGGTCGGCTGTGCCTCGGGAATCGCAACCGCGGGAGCGTCGGCGCCCACCACCTCGACTCGCGGCATGGACAGGGCCGGCGGCGCTTGACGCGTCCCCCGCAGGCTGCGGGCGAGCTGTAAGAGCAACTCCGCCTGCCGAGGCTCCACGAGGACTTCGGGCTCCGCAGGGCGCCGCGCTCGTGCTCTTCGGGTGACTCGCGGGGGCGGGGCCGCGGCCGCCGGCACCTCGACGTGATGCGGCTCGGCCGTCATCCCGATCGGCGCCGGGGCGGCGGCAGCCTGCTCGACCACCGACCGCGGCTTGGCGTCCTGCCCCCGCCGGTCGAGGAGCACGACGATCAGGATCAGGCTGGCCACCGCCGCGGCGAGCCACTCCTTCAAGCGTCGGTGGCCCGCGCGTCCCTGCCGGAAGGTCCGCCGGAGCTGCCATTCGATCTCCCGCGGAGGTTCCGGCACCTTCCACTGGTCGAGGATCGGCGGGAGCGGGTCCTGTTCCCGTCCACCTCCCGAACGACCCTTGTCGTCTGGATCCATCAGGTCCTCGCTTGCTTGGTCACGACACCGCGGTCCATGTAGCCTTCGAGGGCACGGCGCAGCCTCTGGCGTGCCCGGTGCAGCCGCACCTTCACCGCCCCCACCTCGGCGCCCACGATCTCCGCGATCGCGGCCAGATCGAGCTCCTCGTACTCGGCCAGGATCAAGACCTCGCGATGCAGGGGAGCCAGGGCAAGCAGCGCGTCGCGAACGATCCGGCCGCGCTCCTCAGCGAGCAGAAGCTCGAGCGGACTCGGTCCGCGGCTCGGCTGCAGGTCGACCGACCCGCTCATCGCGCCTTCGCGCCACGTCCGCCGCGCGTGCCGGAGGCTCTGATTGCGCGCGGCGGCGCAGAGATACGTCCCCAGGTCGGCGCGATGCTGCTGGTAGCGCCGAGGCGCCTCGAGCAGGCTCGCGAAGCAGCTGTGCGTCACGTCGCGCGCCGCCTCGGGCGAGCCGGTCATTCGGAACGCGAACCGGTAGACGCGACCCTGATACCGGCGATGGATCTCGACGAAGGCCTCTTCGTCGCCCCCGGCGGTCGCTCCGAGGAGCTGCGCGTCCGTCCGGGCTGACGGATCGGCCGTCACGCTCACTTATTACACCGGGGGACGGAAAGGTTACAGCCGATGGCTGGAGCTCAGGACCTGGGCCGGGCCTCCCGCAGCCGCGCCAGGCGTTTCCCCGTGTCGTCCTTCCAGGCCGCGACCCGCTGCCGCAGAGTCCGGCATCGCGCGGGGTCCTCCGTCGCCCGGTTCTCCTTCTCGTCGGGGTCGCGGGCGAGGTCGTAGAGCTCCTGACGCCCCCGGGTCGCGTTGTAGATGTACTTCCAGCTCCCCTCCCGCACCCCCAGCAGGTAGTCCTCGTTGGCCGCGTAGAAGTAGGTCCGGGGCGGCCGGGCGGGGTCGAAGAGGCTGCGCCCCTGCCAGGTGGGGGAGGCCGGCCAACCCATCAGGTCGGCCACCGTGGGGTTGATGTCCACGTGACCTCCCACGATGTCGGTGCGCTCGCCGCGCGGGTAGAGGCGCGGGTTCCAGATGATCAGGGGGACCCGGATCGACTCCTGGTACAGGCGGAAGCCGTGGCCCCAGGTCGGGTGCGGGTCGCCGAAAGCCTCGCCGTGGTCTCCCGTGACCAGGACCAGGGTGTCCTCCGCCAGCCCGCGCTCGCGCAGGCCGTCGAAGAGCCGGCCCAGCTCCTGATCGGCCTGGTGGATCGTGTTGAGATAGCGCCCCAGGTCGTAGTCGTCCTCCGGGAGGTCTCCCTTGAAGAAGTCGATGAGCGATTGGCCGGGCCGGGGCTCGTAGGGGTGGTGGCTCATCTGGTTCCAGGCGAGGATGTAGAAGGGCCGGCCCCGGTCTCCGTCGATCCAGCGGAAGACCCCGTCCACGAGGTCCCGGTCGTCGCCTCCCCAGGAGGAGATCCAGTGGCCACCGAGGTCCGCGATGTCCAGCAGGGTGTCGAAGCCGCGGTTCGCGAGGAACGCGCGCTGGCCGACGTAGTCGAGGTTGCCGGTGTGGATGAACGCGGTGCGGAGCCCCTGGCGCCGCGCCACCTGGGCGAGGGTCTCTCCAGGAAGGTCCGGGTACTCGACCGTGTACTCGCGCCAGGTCATGTACGGGTAGATCGAGAGGGTGAGCGCGGCCAGGGAGTTCGCGGTCATCCCGATGTGGCAGTAGAAGGCGTCGAAGACGAGGCCCTTTGCCGATTCGCGGGTGAGGCAGGGCGTGGTCGGATACGGGCTATCGTAGAGGCTCAGGTACTTGGCGCCGGTGGACTCCAGCACGTACAAGAGGACGTTGCGGGAGCGGGGGAGGGAGGAAGGCCGGGGCGGCGAGGGCGCGGGCTCGAAGTCCGCAAGGTACTCGGGCGGGTAGGGCTCGTCGATGCGCACGCCTTCATGGCCCAGGAGCTCCCGGGCGGTCGAGGAGAGCAGCTCCCAATGCGGGTTCCTGACGATCAGGTGGTCGTCGCGGTCCTGCCAGCGTCCGGCCGCCGCCTGTCGTGCCGACACCAGGTAGCCGAGGAGAAGGATCGCGCCCGCCGCGCGGATCGCCCACCGCCGCGACGTGGCCGGTGGCCGCTCCCGGTGGGCCGACCAGCGACTGAGCAAGAGGAAGAGGAGGGGCCCGACGAGGAGGCCGCCGGCGATGCCGGGGGTCACGAAGCTGCCGATCGAGGAGCGCATGTTCTTCATGTCCCCGGCCACGTAGAGCAGCGGGTAGGTGAGGGGCGAGCGCAGGAAGGCGAAGATCTGGATGCTGGCCACCGCGTAGAGCACGCAGAGCGCCCCGAAGCTCAGGAAGCCACGCCAAACCAGGCGCTGGACGCGGGGGACGGGGGCGGTGAGGCGCAGCGTGAGCTGGGCCAGGAGGCCGACCGCGATCGCGAAGAGCACGTCCTGGTGGGCGCTCACCCCCAGGTCGGTCGCGTACTCCAGGATGCGCCGGGCCGTGAGCTCGGGCAGGCTCCAGTGGACGGCCTTGGCCAGGACCAGGGAGAGGGCCAGCCAGACGGTGGGCCAGAAGGCGGAGGGCTCACCCACCGATGGCGGCCAGCGCTTCTCCGAGCTGCCGGAAGCCGATCAGCCGGATCCCCTCCTCGCGCAGGACCTCCCGCACCCTCGGGTGACAGAGTGTTTGCAGCTCCACCTCGCGGTCACGGTGGTACACGATCTCCATGGCCTCGTCGAAGTAGCCGGGATGGCAGCCCATCTCCGTGATCCCGTCCTCGACTTCGCCGCGGATCATCCCCTCCAGGGCCGCAACACTCACCTTGCTGAGGTCGGAGACCCCGTACTCCCACTGCGCGTAGAACCCGCCCTTGAACACGACGGGCGGGGTGTCGCGCAGGGGCAGGCCGTGCTCCGCCGCGAGCTGCTCGAAGAGCGGCTGGCGGGCGGGGTGGCGGTGGACGTGCTGGTGGGAGTCCAGGTGGGTGGGGAGCCGCCCCAATAGGGAGACGAAGCGGTCGAGCTGGCGGCGCATCTCGGCCGAGGCAACTTTCGGGTCGTCGAAGTCCACGAGGCGCTGGGCCTCGTTCGTGAAGTTCACGTGCAAGCCGAGGGAGAGCCCGGGCAGGTCGGCCGCCATGCCCACCGCCTCCTCGGTGGCCAGGCCGTTGACGATCAAGGTCGCGGAGGTGACCACGCCGTTCCGGTGGGCCTCCACGATCCCGCGGTTGATGCCGCGGGTGTAGCCGAAGTCGTCGGCGTTGAAGATCACGAACTTCAAAGCCCGACGTCCTCCAGGAAACGGCGGCACACCTGCGTCGCCTCGAGGGACTCCTCGGCCACCGCGCGGGCGGCGCGGCAGGCCCGCCCGTAGTCGGACTCGACCCGGTCCACCGCGGCCAGGATGTCGTCCAGGGTCCGGAAGGCGAAGAGCCCCTCCCCCGTGGCCAGGAAGCGCTCGAAGCCAGTGGACTGGGCGATCACCGGCTTGCCGCTGGCCAGGTAACAGGCGTCGCGCTCGCTGAACCACCCGCTCTGCAGGCGCACGTTCTGGTCCTTGGCCACCGTCCACTCGGCCCGCGAGCGGCGGAAGAAGTCCGGGTAGCCCCACGGGTCGAGGGAGAGCTTCAGCGGGCTCGAGAGCCGGAAGCCCCGGGACTCGAGGAGCGCCCGGTCCTCCGGTTCGTCCACGTTCAGGCAGAGGTCGAAGCGCACCGCGGGCCGCCTTTGGGGCAGGTCCAGGAACTTCAGGAACTCGTGGTGCTTGCTCCACCGGTACGTGTCGCCGTTCCAGGTGACGTCGTGGCCGTTCTGCTTCCAGTTGCCGATCGTGGTGTAGGCCTCGGCCGCGGCGTCGTAGGCCATCGGCCAGAGCTCGAGGTCGATCGGCTGCCGCGTCTTCAGGTAGCGGAAGGGGCCGACGAGGGGCACGGAGCAGCCGGGCTGCCCGTAGTTCTCGCCGTAGGTCGCGATGGTGTCGTGGGCGGCCAGCACCTCGAAGGTCTTCTCCTTCCCGTTCGCCAGCTCGAGCTGGTTGGTCACCGGGTCGGTCTCCACGTACACCCGGCGGGAGGCCTGGAAGTGGTCCTCGTTGAGCACGGTGGCCCCGCAGACGTTGAGGAGGGCGTCGCAGCGGCGGTAGAGGTCGCGGAGGGCAGCCGCGTCCTTCCCGTAGCAGGCCTCCTTCCCGCGGTAGAGCGCGCGATAGGCCCACTGCCCCCCGAGGCCGATTACCTTCATGACCCGGTCGATGTGGGCCACCGCGTAGGTCGGGTCGTCGATGATCGTGTCCACGCCGGGATCGTAGGGCCAGGTGGCGTCGTCCTCGACGTACCAGACCTCGTGGCCGAGCCGGGAGAGGCCGCGCAGCCAGTTCAGGTAGAGCCAGGTCTGGCCCCCGAACGGGCAGCGGCCCATCATGCCCAGGACCACGAGCACCTTCCGCCCGGCCAGGGTCAGCCTTCCTTCGCGAAGATGAGGTCGGACTCGGTGAGGTCGGCCCCCGCGCTGTGCCGGGCCCAGAGCCGCGCGTAGACCCCGCCCGCCCGAACGAGCTCCTGGTGGCTCCCGATCTCGACGATCCGGCCGTCCTCCATGACCGCGATCCGGTGGGCCTGGCGGGCGGTGCTCAGGCGGTGGGCGATGACGATCGAGGTCTTTCCCCGGAGCAGGGCCTCGACGTTCTGCCAGACGAGGGCCTCCGTGCCGAGGTCGAGCGAGCTCGTGGGCTCGTCCAGGATCACGATCGGGGCCTCGCGCAGCAGGGCCCGGGCGAGGGCCAGCCGCTGCCGCTGCCCTCCCGAGAGATCGGCCCCGTCTTCGCCGAGGACGGTGTCGTAGCCCTGGGGCAGGGCGAGGATGAAGGGCTCCGCCTCCGCCCGGCGCGCCGCCTCCCGCACCTTCTCGAACGGCACGTCCGCCCCGAACGCGATGTTCTCCGTGACCGTGGTGTGGAACAGGATCGGGTCCTGGAGCATGAGCGTGATCTGGGGACGCAGCGAGGCCAGGGTCACCTGCCGCAGATCGTACCCGTCGATGGTGACCCGGCCCACCAGGGGGTCGAAGAACCGGAGGACCAGGCTGGCCAGGGTGCTCTTGCCCGCTCCCGTCCGCCCCACGAGGGCGAGGCGCTCCCCGGGGCGGATGTCGAGGTTGATCCCCCGCAGGACGGGACGGCCCTCGTCGTAGCCGAAGGTCACGTACTCCAGCCGCACCTCGCCCCGGACGGGCGGCAGGGGAAGAGCTCCCGGCGCGTCCTGGATGTCGGCCTGGACGTCCAGGACCGAAAAGACGCGGTCGAGGCCGGCCCGGGCCGAGCTGAGCTCGGCGAAGTTCTGGCTCATGGTCTGGATGGGGGCGTACATCTCCCGGAGGTAGGCCAGGAACACGGTCAGCTCCCCGATCGTCAGCTGTCCGGAGATCACGTGCTTGGCCCCCAGGAACACGAGCACCGCCGTCCCCACCGCCAGGACCGAGTCCACGATGAGCATGAAGAGGGTCTCGGTGCTGTAGAGCCGCAGGGAGAGGGCCAGGCTCTTCTCGCTCCCCAGCCGGAAGTCCGCGGCCGATCGCTCCTCCCGGCCGTAGGCCTGCACGAGCTTCACCGCCCCGATGGCGGTGGCCGCCTTCGAATAGAGCTCGCTCTCGGCCTGCTTGCCCTGGATGGAGAAGGTGTCGGCCATAACGCGGAAGAGCAGGTCCCCGGTCTGCTGCTTGAGGTGGAACTTCAGGGAGAGCTTCTGCAGGTGGCGGTAGAGCTGGGTGCGCAGGTCGTTGACCATGCGCTGGCCCACGTCGATCGTCAGGTAGTTCGAGCCGACGGTGGCAGCGCCGATGGCCACCGTGATCACCACGATCGCGGTCGCGGCCATCCCCAGCAGGGTCGCGTCGGAGAGGCCGGCCAGCCACGGCGCGAGGAGGGGCAGGAGCGGCTTGTCGCCCAGCACCACGTCCAGGACCACCGCCAGGGGGATCGGCTTCAGGAGGTCGAGGCCGATGCCCAGGACGGTCAGGGCGAGGCCGCCCGCGAAGCGCCAGGAGTGCGGGCGCAGGTAGCCCAGCACCCGCGGCAGCGTCGGCATCGCGGCGGCGGGCTGTTCGGCTTTCATCGCGGGGTGCGATTTGATTATATCCTCTGGGGATGAGCCAGAAGATGACGGCCCTGCTCGTCGCCTGCCTCCTCGCCGCTTCCCCGGCCATGGCCGAGTCCAAGGAGGACAAGCGGCTCCTGGCCTGCCGCGAGGTCCTCCAGGAGTTCCTGGAGATGAAGGAGGCGACGATTCCACGGAGCCTCATCGATCGGGCCAAGTGCCTGGCCGTGGTGCCGAGCGTCAAGAAGTTCGCCCTCGGAGTCGGGGGCCGCTGGGGCAAGGGCGCCGTCGCCTGCCGCACCGAGGGCGGAAAGGGGCCCTGGGGGCCGCCCCTCATGATGAGCCTCGGCGGAGGGAGCTTCGGGATCCAGATCGGCGGCCAGGCCGCCGACGTGGTCTTGCTGATCATGAACGCGAAGGGGATCGACTACCTCCTGAAGAGCGAGTTCACCCTGGGCGCCGACGCCAGCGTGGCCGCCGGTCCGGTGGGCCGCACGGGAGAGGCGGGCACCGACCTGCGGATGCAGGCCGAGATCCTGTCCTACTCCCGCACCCGGGGCCTCTTCGCCGGCGTGGCCCTCGAGGGCGCGGTGGTGAAGCAGGACAAGGACGGCAACCGGAGCGTCTATGGCGAGGACGTCAGTCCCCGGGAGCTGCTGTTCCTATGGGTCCACCCCGTACCGGACGCGGCTCGCGGGTTCGTGGGTCTGCTGAACACGATCTCGCCCCGGCCCGCGGAGTAGCTACTTCCCGAGGGCCCGCAGGATGCCCAGGGACATCCAGGGGACGTAGGTGATGAGGAGCACCGCCACCGCCATGATCATCAGGAACGGGAAGGCGTGGCGCGTGACCGCGGTCAGCGGCTTGCCAAAGCGGGACGAGGACAGGTAGAGGTTCAACCCCACCGGCGGGGTGAGGTAACCCAGCTCCAGGTTGGCCAGGAAGATCACCCCCAGGTGGACCGGGTGGACGCCGAAGGCGGTGGCCATGGGCACGATCAGGGGGGCCAGGACCACGATCGCGGAGAAGATGTCGACCAGGCATCCCACCACGATCAGGAGCCCGTTCAGCGCCAGAAGGAACACGAACTGGGTGTCGAGGTGGGCCTTCACCCAGGCCACCAGGGTGTCGGGGATCTGGGCGTCCACGATGTAGCTCGTGATGCCCATGGCGGCGCTGAGCAGGATGAGGACCGAGCCCGTGAGCACCGAGGACTTGAGGAGCGCCCCCGGCAAGGTGCGCAGCGGGTGCAGGTCGCGGGTCACGAAGCACTCCACGACCATCGCGTAGGCGAAGGCGGCGGCCGCGGTCTCGACCATGGAGGCCCGCCCGCTGGCGAAGAGCGCGACCACGAACACGGGCAGGCTCAGCTCCCACTTGGCTTCCCAGGTGGCGAGGAGGACCTCGCGCCACGCGAACGACGTCCGGGGGATGCCCAGTTCGCGGCCCTTGTAGATCGCGTACGCCGCCACCATGGCGAGCATCAGGACTCCGGGCAGGAAGCCCGCCAGGTAGAGCGAGTCGGCCGGCACGTTCTGGTCCCGCGTCCCCGCCACCACGCTGTAGAGGATCACCGGCAGGCTCGGGGGAAACAGCAGGCCCAGGCTGCCCGCGGCGGTGACCAGGCCGAGGGAGAAGCCCTCCGGATAGCCGTCCTCCCGCAGCATCGGGTAGACGAGGCCGCCCACCGCGATCACCGTGATGCCGGAGCCCCCGGTGAAGGTCGTGAAGAGCGCACAGACCGCGGTCACGATCACCGCCAGGCCGCCCGGCATCCAGCCGAGGAGCGCCCGGAAGAAGCGCAGGAGGCGCAGGGACGCCCCGCTCTCCGCGAGCACGTAGCCGCAGGCGGTGAGCAGGGGGATGGCGGGCAGGGTGGGCGAGGAGATGAGCCGGTAGACCTCGGCGGTGACCGCGGTGACCGGGATGCCGTCCTGGAAGAAGAAGAACAGCGACAGCGCCCCCATGGCGACGAAGACGGGGGTCCCCAGCACGAGAGCGACCAGGATCAGGACGGCGACGGGCCAGGAGAGCGCGGCCGCCGGCTCGGAGAAGCGGCCGAGGGCGAAGGCGGCGGGGATGGCCAGGAGGGCGATCGCGCGGCCCGGGCCAGGAGAGCGCGGCCGCCGGCTCGGAGAAGCGGCCGAGGGCGAAGGCGGCGGGGATGGCCAGGAGGGCGATCGCGCGGCCCCGCCATCCGGGGGAGGCGCCCCAGGCGAAGCGCAGGGCCATCAGGCCGAGGGCCGCCGGCATCACGCACTCGCTCACCCAGACCGGGATGCCGCCGGTCAGCACCTTCGCCTCCTCCCGGTTGGCCAGGACCAGGCCCACGGCCGCGTAGGCGAGGATGGCCGCCGTGGCCGCGGACATCCCGGCCGCGAGCACCCGCCCGGAGCGACGGATCCGCCCCTCGCCGAACAGCTCGGCCGTGGAGAGCGTGAGGTGCTTGCCCTCGCCCGTGGCCAGGAGGCCGCCGAGGAAGGCGAGCCAGAGCACGAGCTGCTGCAGCCAGTCCGCCCCACCCGGCACGTAGTGGCCGCCCAGCGCGCGGCCGAGGGTGTCCGAGAGGGGCAGGAAGGCCGCGGCCAGCAGGGCCGCCACGAGAAGGCCGGCCTCGAGGCGCCGCGCGGCCAGGGGGAGGCTCAAGGAGAGGTCAGTGCCCGCCCGCGCTCGCCCGCTGCTTGCGGTACTCGTCGCGGTAGCGCAGGGCCTCGTCGAAGGCTTCGGGGGGGACGATCGGTCCCCGGATCTTCGGGTAGAGCGTCTCCGTGAGCTTCTGCCACTCGGCCTTCTGCCGCACGGTCAACGTCACCACGTTGAGGCCGCGCTTTCTCATGGCCTCGATGTCTTTGGCCTCGCTGTCCTTGATCTCCTGCTGCAGGCGCCGGCCCGCGTCGCGCGTGACCTCGAGCAGGGCGGGCCGGAGGTCGGCCGGGATCTTCTCCCACGTCGCCTTCGTGATCACGGTGGCCCCGAGCAGGAGTTGCCAGCGCAGGTCTGTCATGTTCTTCGCGTTGTTGAAGAACTGCGAGATGACCGCCACCTGCGGAGGCGTGCCGAGGGCGGTCACCAGGCCGGTCTGGAGCGCGGTCGCGATCTCCGTGGAAGGGAGCGGCACCGGGTTGAATCCCGCGGAGCGCCAGACGGAGACCGCCTCGGCGTCCCCCGCCCACGAGAAGAGCTTTTGAGCTCGCAGATCGTCGGGGACCGCCACCGGCTTCTGGGTGAAGAAGCGCACCCAGCCGCCGTCGGCCCAGTTGAGGACCACGAAGCCCTTCGCCTCCAGGCTGGCCTCGAGGCGCGGGCGCATCTTCTCGAGAACGGCGTACACCTCCTCGTACGAGTCGTACATCAGGGGGACGCCGAGGGCATAGACCGACTTGTCGATCTCGGCCACCCCCACCGAGGTGAGCAGGCCCGCGTTCAGCGTCCCCAGCCGCATCTTGCGAACCACGTCCGGGTCGTCCCCCGCCACCCCGCCCGGGAAGAGCCGCACCGTGACCCGGCCTCCCGAAGCCGCCTTCCACTTCTCTCCAGTTTCCTTGAGGATGAGGTGCCACGTCGACCCGTCGGGGACGAGGGTCGCCAGGCGCACCACGAGGGGAGCCTGGGCCCGGGCGGCGGGGGCTGCGAGGAGGACGCCGAGAACCAGCAGGCTCGCCGCTCGTGAGAGCGTCATTGAAATCCTTTGGGTCACTCGCCTCCCAAGCAAACCGCTACTCGACGAACAGCTCGTCCGTCCGGGAGAGGAGCCAGCGCGCCCGCTTCTGGGCGAGCACGTTGGCCAGGCGGTAGTCGGAGGGACGGCTCGCGTCCAGGGCCAGCGCCTGCTCGAGCAGGGCCTTGAACTCCTGCCGGTTCTGCTGGCCCACGCTCGCGCTCTCCGCGAAGGTCACGTACGGAAAGGCCCGGCGCCCGTTCGCGATCCGGGTCGCCCGGTCGAAGTGCTCTCGCGCCCTCGCGATCGATCCCCCGACCGAGGCCCGCCCCGCCTCGTAGGCGATGAAGAAGTCGTGGATGGACCCCGCCTCCCAGGTCTCGTCCAGGGCCAGGGCCCGGCGGGCCAGGGCTTCCGCCACCTTCTGGTCGGCCGAGAGCTCGGAGTCGTTGACCTTGAGCGCGATGGCGGCTCCCCAGGCCGCGGCCGTCCAGTAGAGCAGCGGCACATGCTCCTTCTTCATACGAGCGAGGGCGGCCTGGGGATCCCGGCGAAGGCGCTCCCGGAGACCCGGGAAGTCCACCTCGAGGCCCCGCAGCCCATAGTCGAGCGCTCGGAGGTACAAGCGCCGAGCCCGGTCGCGCATGGCGGTGGCCCTCGCCAGGTCCTGCGCCTCCCCGAGATCAGCCTCGAGCTGCACCCAGCCGTAGGCGTACTGGGTGAAGCCACTCGCGGTGGCCAGGAGCAGGCCCCGGTGGCGCGGCGCCTCCTGGAGCAGGCCTTCCATGGTCTTGAGGCCGAACGGTATGGCCTGCCCGACCAGGTCGGGATCGTCGTCCGAGGCGAAGTTGGACCCGCCTCGGGCCAGGGCGTTGCCCAGCGAGTTCACGGCGATCGACCGGAGGGAGCAGCCGGGAAGGAGGGCGGCCAAGACGAAAGCGAACGGGATGAGACGAAGCCGGCTCATCAGCCTCCGAAGGGATTCTAGCTCAGGCCGCCGTCGCCTCCGCCTCCCGCGCCGCCCGTTGTCCCCGAGCCACGTCCACCCGGGAAAGCAGCAGTGCCCCGATGACGAAGAAGACGCTCAGGCTCAGGACGGCCGGCCGGCTGGATCCCGTGGCCAACACCATGAAGCCGAACACCGAGGCGCCCATCGCGCCCCCGAACCGGTCGAAGGCCCCGAAGAAGCCGAACATCTCCGCCGCCTTGTGGCGCGGGATCATGGTGGCGAAGAGGGAGCGCGAGAGGGCCTGCGCTCCGCCCATCACGGTCCCCACCAGGAAGGCGAGCAGGAAGAAATGAACGGCGCTGCGCATGAAGAAGGCCACCAGGGTGATGGCCACGTACACCGCCAGGGCGAGGAAGATCGACCGCTTGGCCCCCACGCGGCCCGCGAGGGCGCCGAAGGCGAAGGAGAAGGGGACGCCCACGAACTGCACCATGAGGATCGCCGCGATGAGCGCGCTCGTGGGAATCCCGAGCTCGCTCCCGTAGCGGACGGCAATGCGGATGATCGTGTTGATCGCGTCGTTGTAGATCAGGAAGGCCAGGAGGAGGAACACCGCGTCCTTGTGGCCTCGCAGCTCGGCGATCGTCGCCTTGAGCCGGGAGAAGGCCACCGCCAGAGGTTGCCGGCCGGCCTCGCCCGCTTCGAACCGGCGGGGAGGCTCCGGGACTTGCACGAACAGCGGGACCGAGAAGAGGGCCCACCACACCGCGGCGGAAAGGAAGGAGAGCCGCATGGCGGCCGCCTCGTCGGCGAGGCCGAAGCGCTGCGGGCTCTGGATGACGGCCAGGTTCAGGGCGAGCAGGATCCCGCCCCCCAGGTAGCCGAGGGCGAAGCCCGCGGTGGAGACTCGGTCCACCTCGTCCGGCTTCGCGACATCGGGGAGCAGCGCGTTGTAGAAGGCCAGGGTGGAGGTCACCCCCACATTGCCGATCACGAAGAGGACCAGGGCCAGGACGAAGTCGCCCCGCTGAATGAGGCCCATGGCGGCCGTGGACACGACCCCGATGCCCAGGAAGAGGCCCAGCATCGTCTTCTTGTTGCCCTGGTAGTCGGCCAGGGCCCCGAGGACGGGCCCCATGAGGCCGGCCAGGATGATCGCCGCCGCGGTGGCCCAGGCGAAGCGCGCGGTGACCACGCCGCGGGGAAGGTCCGCTCCCGCCACGTCCACGTACACCTGGAACACCTGCAGGACGGTGGTCATGAAGACCGAGTTGGCCCAGTCGTACATGGCCCAGGCCCGAAGCTCCGGGCGGTCGAGGCCCAGGCGCGCGAGGAAGCCGCTCAAGGCCGCGGCCTCAACGCTTGGCCCAGAAGAGGATCCGCTTGTAGGGGAAGAAATGGGGGTGGGTGTCGGGCAGCCGAGGGAGGAGCCGTTCGCGGTAGCGCTGGATGAAGGAGGCGAAGAGACCTCCGGGAAGGCGCCGCTCGTAGTCGGTGAGCAGGGTCCCCTTCATCCACTCCACGACTTCCTCCCGCGACTCCAGGCGGTGGCCGTAGACCTCCAGGCGGACGTGCTGCTCGCGATAGCCCAGCTTGTCGAGGATCACCGCGTACTCCTCGGGCGGCAGGACCGGGCTCCGCCGGAGGTAGCTGCCGAGCGCCGTGCGGAATGGTTCCTCCCCGGCCACCTCGCTCGCCGTGACCTGGGAGGGGTGGTCGTGGTTGGCCGGCACCTGGACCGAGAGCTGGCCCCCCGGGGCGAGGCCCAGGGTGAGCCGCCGGAGCACGTGCTCGTGGAGCGGCACCCAGTGGAGCGCCGCGTTCGAGAAGATCAGGTCCCACGGCCCCCGGGGATCGTCGATGAAGGCGAGGATGTCCCGCCGCTCGAAGCGCAGTCCCTCGCCCGCGTAGCCCCTGCTCTTCTCGAGCATGGCCTCGGAGCTGTCGATGCCGAGGGTCTCTCCGGCGGCCAGGCGGTGGTGCAGGGCCCGGGTCAGCTCGCCGGTGCCGCAGCCCAGGTCGACCACCCGCATCCCGGGCCTCGGCCGCACGAAGCTCAGGACGTCGAAGAAGGGCTGGCTGCGCTCGTCGCGGAACCGTTCGTACTGGCTGGGGTTCCAGACGTCCTGGGTCATCAGCCCGGATTGTCCCCGGCTTTCGTCCGGGCTGCAATGCTATTTGAGCTCGATGGAGATGGACAGGAACTCCCGGGCCACTTCGGCGGGCGCGCGATGGCGGCTGTCCACCGCGTGGTTCATCCGGCGCATGGTCGCCTCGTCGAGGCGCCCCGCCAGCGCGTCGAGGGCCCCCTGAAGACCGGGGTGCGCCACGAGGCTGCCCGCGTTCGCCACCGTCACCGCGTCGTAGGGCGGGAAGTACCGGCGATCGTCTTCGAGCACGACGAGGTCGAGGGCGCCGATGAGGCCATCGGTGGCGCTGCCCACCACCAGGTCGACCTGCTTCTCGACGAGCGCCTGGTAGAGCAGCCCCAGGTCCATCTCCCGCGGCGGCAGGCCGAAGCGGAAGCCGTAGGCGCGCTCGAGCCCCGGCATGCCATCCTCGCGCTCCAGGAACTCGCCGTAGAGCCCCACCCGCAGGGTGGCGGCGTGGCGGACCAGGTCCGAGAGTCGGGCGATCCCCCGCGTCGCCGCGTCGTCTCGACGCATGACCAGGGCGAATGTGTTGTTGAAGCCGAGGGGGGCCCCGACCACGAGGCCGAGCGCCCGATAGGCCTCCCGCACCTCGCGGAGAACCGCCGCGGGATCGTGGGCCGTGGGTCGCTTGAGGATGTCCTTGAGGGCGGTCCCGGTGTACTCGACGTAGACGTCCATGCGTCCCGCCTGCACCGCCTGGTGGCAGAGGTTCCCCCCCAGGTTGAGCCGGCGGTCCACCGTGAAGCCCCGCGATTCCAGGTGGGCGGCCAGCACCTCGCCCAGCAGGACCTGCTCGGTGAAGTTCTTCGAGCCCACCA
>WNGB01015708.1_pt1 | contig 16383 bp, 13 predicted proteins | sample 5400681 | NCBI WGS metagenome assembly WNGB01 (sample SAMN13153367, study PRJNA577476) | soil metagenome | isolation source: 115 cm soil or saprolite under grassland replicate 2 | place: USA:California | collected 2016-06-15 | reverse complement strand
CTTTCCTCGGCGACCGTCGCGTTCCTTACTCATCGCGTCGCGGCCAGTGGCGGCCGATCCGGGCACGGCGGAGGTGGCGAGCCTCGGTCGCCGTGCCCGGACGGCCGCCCTACCGGCGGGCCCGTACGGGGGGATCACAGGCCCGGCCGGCGGGCCGGCGGAGCAGGGTCTTGGCCGTGGTCGGCGGCGTGGGCGGGCCAGGCGACGCGTGAGCCGCAACGCCACGTCGAGGTGCCGGCGCGCGTTGTTGGTCTGTCCGCCTCATTCGTGTGTTCGCCTCGTCGGGCGGTGGGGTCCCAGTAGGCCGGCTCGTAGACGCTCGCGACACTGCGGTAAACGCCCATCTGTTCCGCCACCCGGCTCAATAGCGAAGCGAGATCATCGACGACGAGCAGCCCGATCTGGTGGAGCCAGCTGCTGGTTGCCGGTATCGCCGAAGACGGTGACTGCACGGTCGCCGCGTCAATCTGGTCTTTCGTTCGCACCTGCACGAACGTGCTCACGGCTTCCTCCGACTTGATCTCGTGGTGGGTCGACGGGTCTTGAGGTTCGGGGCCGGCGGGGGTCGAAGGGGGCGTTCCGGCGACCCCCGCCGGCCTTCAGGGGGAGCAAGGTCCTATCCGCGGGATCCATCCCCGCCGTGGACCGGTTCGTCGTCGACGTCTTCCGCCCGTCCGCCCAGGTGTTGGGCGAGGAACTGCTCGGCGGCCGCGTAGAACGACAGCCTGTTGCCCGGCTTGACCAGGCCGTGCCCCTCGTCCGGGTAGAGCAGGTACTGATGCGGGATTTCCCGTTGGCGCAGCGCGCCGACGATCTGCTCGCTTTCGGCCTGGGGTACGCGCGGGTCGTTGGCGCCCTGAGCGATCAGCACGGGGATACGGATCTGATCGGCCCGCGACAGCGGCGATCGCGACGACAGGAAGTCCGCCTCGGTCTCGGGGTTGCCGACCCGCAGGTGGGCCTGCGCGATCACCGGCGTCCAGTACGGCGGGTACGACGTGAGCAGGGTGTTCAGGTTCACCGGCGCCGAGGCCGCCACGGCGCAGGCGAACACCTCCGGGGTGAACGCGGCCCCGACCAGGGCTTCGTACCCGCCGTACGAGGCGCCGTAGATACCGACCCGGGCCGGGTTCGCCCAGCCCTGCTCGACCGCCCAGGCGAGCACGTCGAGCACATCGTCGTGCATCTTGGCGCCCCACTCGCGGTTGCCGGCGTTGAGGAAGTCCTTGCCGTACCCGGTGGAGCCGCGGAAGTTGACCTGGATGACGAGGTAGCCCCGGTTGGCCAGCCACTGCGCCTCCGGGTTGAGACCCCAGCAGTCTCGGTGCCAGGGTCCGCCGTGCACCAGCAGCACCGTCGCCATGTCCTGGCGCGGCATGCCGGGTGGGAAGGTCGCGTACCCGTGCAGGGTCAGCCCGTCGCGGGACGGGGCCGAGAATGGCTCCATCGGGGCGAGGGTGTACTGCTCCAACTCTGGCCGGCTGGCGAACAGGAACGCGGACTCGCCGGTGGCCCGGTGGTAGGCGTAGTACCGGACCGGCCCGTCGTCGTGCGTCGTAGTGACCAGCCAGATCCGGTCGGCGTGGTCGCTGCCCAGCACCTGAAGGTCGCCGCCGAGCGCGGTGAGCGCGGCGATGTCATCGGTGATCGTCGGGTCCAGCACGACCGGGGTGATCCGCTCCCGCTGGAAGAACACCACCCGTGGTTCGTTGGTGTCGATGTGTCGGGCAACCGCTGCCACGTCGTACGTCGGGTCGCCGGCCACCACCGTGCGGGCGCCGGTCCCGATATCGAACCAGACCAGATGGGCCGCGTTGGCCCCCTCGGAGGTGATGCACAGCAGCCGGGACCCGTCCACGCTGAACGCCAGCGGGCTCGTGCACAGCGCGTCCTGCTGGTCGACCTGCAGCAGCGGTCGCCACGCCGTCGCGTCGTCGTCGCGCACCAGGACGACCACGCCTCCGTCGGGGAGCGGCGCGAGCGCGGCCCGGACCCGCAGGTCCTCGTCGGCGACGAACCCGATAAAGCCAGGGTTCTCGCACACCTTGACCAGCTCCCCGCTGGTCAGGTCCAGGCGGTAGACGTCGTGCAGTTGCGGGTTGTCCAGGTTGATGCTGACCAGGATCGTCCCCCGATGCCGCTTGCTGATCTTGGTGATGCGGGTTTGGTTGCCCTTGCCCGGGGTGAGGTCACGTTCCTCGCCGGTGTCGAGGTGCACGTCGCGCAGCCGCCAGTTCTCGTCCCCGCCGTCGTCTTGCAGATACAGGATGCGCGCGCCGTCGGGCGCCCACGTGAAGGCGTGGACGCCGCGGTCGCGGTCGGCCGTCACCGCCTGCTCGGTGCCTGCGGCACCATCCAGATCGCGCACCCAGACGTTGAGCACACCAGCGTCCGGGGCTACCCACGCCAGCCGCCGACCGTCGGGCGAAATGGCAGGACTCATCCGCTCCGGGTTGCCGAAAAGCACCTCACGCGGGATCAACAGTGGAGCGGATGCTGGATCCACGCGCGCAGGGGCCACCTCGGTACGACTAGTCACAAGGATGCCTTTCTCGTGTTTGTGTTGGCCGCTGCCGTTTCCGCCGGCCATGGTCAGGCTCTCCGTCGGGTTGATTGCCAGGGCGCGGCATAGCGCGCCCCGGCATCTTTGTGTTGAGTCACCACGTCATTCCGATGTTGGTCAGTCGGTCGATGCGTTCTTTGGCCAACGCTCCCCGTCGGCGCAGTTTGCGTTGGTGGGCTAGCCACGCGTAGAGGTTGATGTCGCCTTCGCGGTGTGCCGTGGACGGTTTGAGGTGTCCCTCCCGCCGGGCGAAGGCGGCGGCCGCGACGAAGCGGTCCTCCCAGCGCGCCTCGTCGAGGTCCCACACCATGCCGATGGCGTCGAGCGCGGCGGTCCGCTCCGCCGAGAGCTTTCCGCTCCGGGCTTCTCCTCGTTGCTGGCACAGCCAGAAGTACAGGTCGAACCCGTCGACCGCGTACCCGGTTGGCAGGCGCAGGTGATGGTGCTCGGCGTAGAACGCGGTGGCGAGGTCGTAGGCTTCCTGCCAACTGACGCGGTCGAGTTTCTCCCAACGCATGCCCAGGTCGGTCAGTTCGGCCTTCAGGTCAGTGGGTAGCGTTCCAGCCACGTTGCGGCTGCGCTGGTGCCCCAGCCATGAGTGAAGGTCGATCCCCTCGGACGGGTGGTGTTCCGGGACTCTGAGGTGGCCATGCGTGGCGTGAAACGCCCGCGCCGCGGCCAGACCACGCTCCTGCGCCCGTTGTTGGGGCGACCACTCGAACCCCAGGCCCTCCAGCGCCGCAATCCGCTCCGGGTCGAGGACGCCTCTGCGGTAGAACCTGCGCTGGTTACGCATCCAATCGCCCAGCCGTGTGCCATCGGGCACCAGGAAGTGTCCGTGCTCGGCCTGGAACGCGCGAAGTTCGCCGAAGCTGGCCCACCACGAGCTGGTGGTGTCTTGCAGCACCCGCACCGTGATGTGCTGGAGAACGTCGCGCATGCCGTAGCCGTCGGGAAGACGGATCAAGATCCGCTCCGGTAAGGCCACCGCGCCGCCGCCGTTGGGGATGTGGGTGCGTTGTTCGTCGAGCTGGGCGCCCAGCGTGGTGTCGTGCGCCCGTAGTGCCCGCACGACGCGACACACAGTGGCCCACTCGTCGTAGTCATCCGTGGCGTGGTCGGGGTCGTCGGGCAGAAGGACCGGTACCAGGACGGTGGCGATGCCGGACCCCCGCGGGTTGCGCCGCAACGCGCGCCCTACCGCTTGGACGATGTCGATCTCGGACTCTTTCGGACTGGCGAAGACCACGCCGTCGACCGCGGGCACGTCGACGCCCTCCGACAGGCACCGGGCGTTGGATAGCACCGTCCACCCGTCGTGCGGTGGGTCGGCCAGCAAGCCCAGTGCCGCCTGGCGTTCCCCCACGCTCTGGGCTCCGTCGACATGCACGGCGGTGAGTAGGCCCTTGGGCCGATACGCTGCCGGCAGGCTTGCGAGGGTGTCGACCAGGGTGGAGACAAAGTCTAGGGACTCCTTGACCGAAGCGGTGAACGCTAGGACCCGGCACAGTCCGAACTCCACGGCCGCCTTGCCCAGCGCCGCCTGGACCACCATGGTCCGCAGCGACGCGCCGGTCAGCTCCAGTGCGGCACTGTCTCCCACGCCGCGCAGCATCCGTAGCACCTCACCGCGGGTCACACCGATGACCACGACCCGGTAGTCGTCGAGCCACCCGTCGGCGATGGCGTCGGCGAACGGGTAGGTGAACAAGCGCCGCCCGAACGTGTCCGCGTTGTCCATCGACAGCGGGGCCGCGTCACCGTCGCCGTGCCGGGTGGTCATCACCTTCGGTGTCGCGGTCATATACAGGCGCCGCCGCGCCGGGAGCACCTCGTCGTAGTGCAGCGCTGCGGCCTGCTTGCCCATCCGGCCCGCGGTGCGGTGGGCCTCATCGACGACCAGCAGGTCCACTGTCGCGTCGGCAGCGATCAGACCCTGCCCGAGGACGGCTGCCGACTGATGAGTTACCAGCGTCAGCCGCAACCGGTGCCCGCTCGTGCGGCGCAGCCACGCAGCGACCTGGTACGCGTCCGTGGTCACCGGGCAGCGCAGGTCCGACACATGCACGGCGCTATCCCCGACCGTGGTGTCGGAACACACCGCCAGCACCGCATCCGGCACACCGGCGGCGCTCCACACACGCAGCGTCTGCGCCACCAACGCCAGCGACGGGCAGGCCACCACCACGAGCCCTGCCACCAGTTGCGCCGCCGCGTGGGCGCCCACGAGCGTCTTGCCTGTTCCGCACGCCAACACAGCCGTGCCGCGTCCACCGCTGGCCAGACCGTCGACAATGGCCGCGACCGCCTGGTCCTGGTAACCCCGCCGCGGCGGCAACCCCGCACGGTGCGACGCAACGGGGGTCCGCCGTCGGCGGTCCCGGCTCGACGAACGAGCCCCTGATGCGGCGGTCACGACGCCATCCGACGGCTGCGGGCGATGCCGGTCGAGCGCCGGACCTGGTGCCCCCGTGAGCCGTTGCTACCAATGTCGGCCGGCTCATGCAGCACCCGACCTGGCGCTACCCGATCCCGATCGCCGTTGTCGGCGGAGAGGATGCGTGTGGCGCACGCTGCTCTCGCCGGCGCCGCGAGCCGCGACACCGCGTTCGTTTCAGCCCTGCCCGTCGCGTCCTTGACCCTTGTGCATGGCCGCGAGCGTTTCGGCCCTGGCGGTCGCAGCTCGACGTCAGGGCACGCGCTGAGCGCGGCATGGACGCTGCCGTAGCTTCGACGCAGCCTCTTGGCTACCTGACGGATGCTGGCTCCGTCGTTGTAGGCGGCAGCGGCGTCGACGATCGGTATCGGAGACTTCGTGTTGCGCCCGAATCCGCGATTGGGTTCCCCGCCTGCCTCCCGCAGGAGAATGCACAGGGTCCGGGCGGTGAGGTCGAACTCCGCTTCCATCACCATCCACGGGATGCCCTGCGCGTAGCGGGCTGCCACGGCGGCGGCAACCTGCGCTCGCGCCTTCAGAGGGATCTTCCTTTTCGGCAATGCGATTCCTTGGTGGTTGGGGTTGAAGCCAAATCGGGCCGTGCGGATCGTCCGCGGCTGGGATGATCGACGACGCGGTCCGTCCCGGCCCGCCTGGCCCGGGACGGACCCGTCAGGCGTCGCTAGGCCGATGCCGCCCAGTGGTAGGACCGGGTGGGGGCTGGGGTGGCGGCCACGGCACCAGAGGAGGTGCGTGGTGGAACCTGCCCGGTCCGCATGACCTGGTACATCCAGTTCCGGAAGTAGGTCGCGTCCGTGTAGACCGCGGGACCGGTGCCGCAGAACGGGGTGGTTTCGCGGCTGGCGCCGCCGATGGCCGCCCAACGGCGGGTACCCGCATGTTGTAGGGCCGGTCCGCCGCTGTCGCCGTAGCACGCCCCGTCGGTGCCGTTGGGGTTGCCGACGCAGATCTCGCCGGCGGTGATGCCCGCCGCGGCGCATTGCTCGGCCGGGACGAGCCTGGTGTTCAGTTCCTGAAGGTCGAGCGGGAGCGGACCTTCGCCGGAGGGCTCGGTGACGCCCCAGCCGAGCAGCCGGACGGTCGACCGGTCGTGCAGCCGCGGGGCGATCTCGAACGGCTGGAGCTGCACGTAGGTGTCCAGTCGCAGCAGGGCGATGTCGGACACCGGGCCGGGTCCTGCCGCCCAGTTCCAGTCAGCGTGTGGAAGGATCTGGGTGACGTGCACGACCACGCCGCCGCTCAACCGGTTGGCCGAGCCGATCCGCAGGTGGAACAGCTCGGGCGGCAACGCGGCGCCGTCCGGGAAGCTGGTCACGCAGTGGGCGTTGACCGCGGCATACAGGTGCGAGACCAGGTAGGCGCCGCAGATGTGCCAGTTGGGATCGCCGTTGTGGCCGAGCTGCAACGACGCCATGGCTGGGTACGCCTGGCTGGCTTGGTGGCCGCCGACGATGTCGGTGCCGACGGTGCCCGAGGGGGAGGGTTGATCGCCAGCCGCGGCAGCGGGGCCGGCGGTGGCCAGCACGCCCAGCAGCACCGCGCCCGTGATGGCAGCGATCAGCGCCTTTGACTTCCGCAAGGATGTTCCTCTCTGGCTCGACATTGAGCCCTTGGGTTGGTGAGTCATGTCCGGCGCGGGCCGCGCCTGACCGCTTGCTCCAGCCCGCTGCGGCGGGACTGCGGTGTGGGCTGTGTGCCGTGACCGCCGCCGACCTGGCGGGGAGGCGATGGACGTCGTCCCGGACGGTTCGTTCCCGCGAGCGCAGGGGAAGGGGCACGCTGTACAGGGCTACAGCGGCCGGCCTGGTGGAATCTCCGCGAACGCGGAGCCGATTGCGGTGAGGCGTGACCTGGTCATCGCCCGCTGGGCGAGAACCGCCGACGCAGCTGCGCTGACGCCCAGGCAAGGCTTGTCCCCGCGTACGCGGGGGGGGATCCAGGTCGGCCCTGTGGATGCGCCAGGCGACGTTCATCCCCCGCGTACGCGGGGCGCGCAGCTAGTGGCTGACGTTCATTCCCGCGAGCGCGGGGCGTCGACGCACAGCAGTGCCTCGATGGACACCCTACAGGATCGTCCCGCATGCGCAGGCGCAGGGGATCAGCTTCTAGTATCCACAGTGGACGGTAGTCAGCAAGACGGTACATTCGGGCATGCGAGACGGTCATCTTTCCTGGTCGCGCCGTGTGTCGTCGGCGCGTTTGCGAGGGTGAGCAGTCCGTTTCCGAACGCCTTGCCGGGGCCGATCCCCGTGAGGGCTTGTTCGCGCAGCCGGTGGGGGTCGGTGACGGTCAGGTCGCCGCTGAAGGTCACCGATGTCAGCGTGACTGTCCGGTCGCCGCGGCGGCCGATGGTCTTCAGGGGGGCGGTGACGTGGACGTGAGCCAGTTCGGCGGCGTCGGTCAGGAGTCTGGTGAGCCAGCTGACCTGCGCTGTTGGATCGCGGATCGGTGTGCGGGTGCCGCGCACCCGGTTGCCGCCATGGCCACCCACGCCATGACATGGTGATGCCGTGAGCCGGAAGAGGTACCGGTCGCCGGCGATAACCTCGTCCCAGAACGGCCTGATGTCCTGGACCTGTGGGGCAGATCGGGTGCGGTAGTCGTGACGGTGTGACCAATCGGGCTTTGTGGTGGACTGAACCAGCAGGCGTGGTGGCTGCTCGGCCGCGGGCGGATGGAAGGTGTACAGCGCTCCGGCGTGCTGCCGGCTGGGGGCACCGGGGAACGCAGCCATAACGATGCGGTAACGAGCGCATGCGTCGCCGAGCGCGACCCGGGTCGCGCGGTGACGCGGGTCGAGCTCGACCAAGCTGAGCCATAGGTCGTTGGTCATGGTGAGGTAACCACTCGCCCAATCCGTGGGTGGTTGTCCCGGTTCCGTTCCGCGCGGCAGGGAGGCGCCGGGTCGTGGGTGATCTGTCGCCTTGGTGCAGCGGCCGTTCAGCGGTCCGCAGGACGGCGGTGTGCCGAATCGCTTCTTCCAGCCGACAGTCGCGTGGCGGTATCAGCGGCCCGTGAGGCAAAGCCGGCAAAGGCCCGTACCTGTCTCGGCGGTCCATTGGGCAATCACGGCAGCGGCGGTACGCCGAGATGGTCGGTGTGCCCGAAGTCCAGGTACAGGACGCTTTCGCGGATCGCGCCGGGTCCGATGTCCAGGCCGCCGGGTTGGGTGAGCAGCATCGCCTCGAACGCGAGCAGCACGCCGGAGCGTTCGTCGAAGATCAGTGTGTCGCGGACGTCGGAGTCGACGCTGACCGCGACGCCTCGGTGGCCGGCCCGGTCGGTGACGTGGCCGCGGTAGGTGACGGCTGTGGTGCTGGCGAGCAGGTGGAGCATGGCCGCCCGTACGGGTGTGGGTGGTGCGGTGTCGCGGTAGATGTCGGCGATGGCCCGGACGACCGATTGGGGGCCGTTGGCGCGTGGCTGGATCGTGTTCAGTTGGGCGGCCAGGGTGTCTGGGTCGGCCGATGGTGCCTCCGGCAGGCTGCGGGGCCGCCCATCGGGTGGGAAGTCCTCCGTGGCCGCTGTGCCCGGCTTGGGGCTGCTCCAGCGCAGTGGTCCGCCGGCGGGTTGGTCGGGTAGCCGGGCGAGGTGGTCGCGTCCGGAGTTGTCGTCGGCGATCCACAACTGTTCGTCGAAGACCGCAATCCGAGACGTGGTCCGGTTAGCGCTGGCGGTGGTGTCCAGCGCCCAGTTGTGGGTGTGGATGTAGGTGTAGCGGCCGTGCCGCCGGTCGTAGGGCGTATCGGCCAAGTGCTGAACCAGTTGTTCGAGGGGGTTGCGGGCAGATAGGGCGGGGTCGGGGCCGTGCGCCGCCGGCACCTGCCTGCCGGCTGCGGTGGACCGGACATAGCCGCGGAGAACGACCGGCGCCGCTGCGACGGCGAGGACGGCCAGAACCAGGAGGGCGGTCGCGGCGGGAAGCCAACGGCGCCTTGGACCGCCGACAGGTTCGAGGCCGTCGTCCGATGCCGGGGCGCTATCGGGGTTGGTGGGCATGGTCAGCTCCGAAGGTGGGTGGTCGCGGGTGGTCATGGGTTCTGCCAGCGGACGTGGTCTGGGCGTGCGCCGGCGAAGGTGAGGAAGCGCAGGACCGCCATGCGTGCGGTGGCCAGCGGCACTTCGGACATCGGCGGGAGCTTGCGTTCCGGTCCGAAGTTCGCGCAGGAGACCGCATGGCGGGTTCGGCTCGTGGGGTGGCAGCTGACCCAGGTGTCGCATTCCCCGGTGCCGGTGTAGGTCAGGGCCGCCACCCCTGTGCCGGGACTCGCGCCGATACCCAGCGCGGGACCGGAGTCCGGATCCGTCCACGGTGGACGGTCATCGATGCGGACGATGGCGAAGCGTTGGCTGACAGGCTGAGTGGGCAGGTCGACGAGAATCGCGTCAACGTCGTCGCCATCGTGAAGTACGACCGGCGCCTGGTCGGGGTAGTACCAGCCGTAGCCGAGATGGACGGGGCCGTCGCCGTACAGGTCCCGCCACAGCCGGTGCAGGAACTCCTCGTCGTTGCCCTCGTGGTACCCAGCCGCCGCGTCCAGCGTCCCCGCCGGAAGCTGCGACAGTTCCCCGGTCAACAACCGGCGCAACTCGTCCTTGAACACACCCAGCTCGGCGTCGGCCGGATCCGTGGCCGCGGCGCGAGCGCACAGCGCCGCGGCCGCCTGCCCTTCGACCTCGGGTCGGCAGTGGGCGCTGATGAGGCGCAACACGGTGGCGTACGGCGCGGTCTGGTCGCCCAGCCAGTCAACGGGCACAGGGCTTCCTCCCGTCGAGTGCCGGCCGTGATGAGGTGGGGACGACACCGACACCGGCCAGGACGCGCGGCCCGCTGGCCTGGTCGTCGTCCTCGTCCGGGTCTGGGCGCCAGGCCGGTGCCCGGACCAGCCCTGGATCGAGCAGGCTCATGCCGTCGAACATCCGGTGGACCTGCTCGTGGGTCCGCGGCGTCAGGGTCAGCCCGTCGCGGTGGATGNNNTTACGTGGCTGATCACCACGTGGCTTCCGGGCGCGAGTCGGTCGCGCAGGTGCGCCACGATGGCCCACGGATCCTCGGCGTCGGCGACCTGGTGGAGCACCGAGACCAGCAGCACCGCGACCGGTTCGTCGAGGTTCAGCAGCGCTGTCACCTCGGGATGGTTCAGGAGGTGGTCGGGTCGCCGCAGGTCGGCTTCCAGTGCCCCGGCACGGTGGTTGCCTCGCAACCGGTGCGCGGCGAAGGCGACCACGACCGGGTCGACGTCGACGCACAGCACGCGCGCGTCCGGGGCCAGGCTGAGGATGCTATCGCAGGCGTTGCCGACGCTGGGGATGCCGGATCCGAGATCGAGGAACTGCCGGACGCCGGCGGCAAGGCAGAACGCGACCGCGCGGCGTTGGAAGTGCCGCTCGGCGTAGACGTCGGGGATCAGGCCGGGTACCGCGCCGATCAGTCGGGCCGCGAGAGCACGGTCGGCGGCGAAGTTGTGGGCGTCGCCCAGCAGGGCGTCGAAGACGCGTGCGGGGTTCGGCTTGTCCATGTCGGCCGCGTCGGCCGACCACAAGGCTGTAGTCACGCCCCACCTCCGGGCTGGCCCGTTCGGCAAGAGATCTCCGCACGAGCCGCCGCCGCACCGGCGATCCGGGGTGGCTGAAGAGCGCGGCTCATGCCGCCGCACCGCCCGATCCACAACCGCTCTGACCAAGAAACAGCCCCGCGTGCCGGTACACCGTCTCGATCGACAGGGGCGAAGATAGCCGGGTCAGCAGCGACGCCGACGAAGGCGACAGGTCCGGCGGGGAGCCGCCCCGTCCGGGTCGCGGTGCGCAATGCGAGCAGCTCAGCAAGGTGCACCTCCACCAGGGCCGGATCAGGCAACGGGATGCCCCGCCACCGGTCGGCGGCATCGGGGTCGAGCAACTCCCACACCACGGCCTCGGACAGGTTGCCGGCGTCGCGCAGGGTGACCAGGTGCGGGACGGGTATCCGTTCGCTTGAGGTGTCCGGCATGCTGGCGCTGGTCACCGGCACCCGGGCCGTCGGTTTGCGGCCGGCTGTCTCGCTGGCGAGGCGGCCGGCGAGCCGCAACGCGACGTGAAGCCGCCGGACGTCTTCCCCCGCTGGCGCCAGACTGATCGCCGCGACCCGCTCGCGCTGTATCACCAGCGCGAGGATCCGATCCGGCGTGGCGCCGGTGGCCGCCCACACCACGAACCCGCCGGGGTCGCGACCCAGGACCTTGTCGGCCCACGCGGTTCGGGCATGCTGATCGGGGATGACCGCGACCAGGCCGTCGGCATGCGGCAGCGGTAGCCAGCCGGGCCAGGTCAGGTCGACCAGACGCTCGTCGGTATGCGGCGGCGCCGACATCGGGGGCTCCTTGTACGATCTGCGGGGGTCGTGGACGGGTTGGGTGACGGGGCTACACGGCCACCATCGACGGATCGGGGCGCGGCTCGAACCGGATGCGGTGTCGGTGGGCGTCGCGGCCGATGCCGATGTCGGCCCACAGCTCGTTGAGGATCGCGAGCCGGCGGGGTTCTTCCTCGGCGGCGATCCAGTACCGGTCCGGTGGCTCGCCCCACGCGGCGCGGTAGCACCGGTCGGTGTAGTTGCCGGGTGTCCAGCCCAACGGGGTCCACTCGCTGGTCTGCTGCACCAGCCGGATCCCCGCGTCCTCGGCGAGGTGCAGGCATAGAGTGTGCTCGGCCAGCACGATCCGGACCGCGTCGTCGACCGGCGCCGGCGCGGCCAACGTCGCCGCTGTCGCGACGCTGCCGGTCAGCTCGTACACGGCGGCCCGCAGGGCCAACAGGCACCACGCTTGGCCCAGCAGCGGTTCGGCGTCGGTGGCCAGGTCGAGCTGGGCGACCAGGGCCAGCCCGGTCAGGGTCGCCCACCGCCGCGGCAGTATCCGAACCGCGTCCACCAACGACCGGTGGTGGGCGCTGTTGCGGATGCGGTCGAGGACCGTGGCGGCGTGGGCACCGACGTGCTGCGGATCAGGCCGGGCCACGTCGACCGGCGCCAGCACGGCCAGCAGCTGTTCGGCCGTGGTGTCCCGGCGAAGTGAGATCTCTGCAGTGACGTGGTCGGCGATCAGGTAGACGGGTGGATCGAGGCTGCGTAGCTGGGTGACGTACCAGAGCGCGAACTCGACAGCGCCGGCCGGGGTGGCCGGGTCGAGCCGGACCGCCCAGCCGTCGGCGTCGAGGGCAATGCCCAGCTCTCGGGATGGCGGTTGCGCGGGGATGAGGGCGTGCAGCAGCGCCGGGACGCCTGACCGGTCGGCCTGGCCGAGGCGGGCGTGCGGCCAGCGGCGCTTGACGCGTACGGCGAAGTCGTCGGGGGTGAAGCGCCACCCGGGCTCGTTGTGTGGGGTGAGCGTGTAAGCGTGACCCATCAGTTCCTGTCCTTTGCCAGGGGTGAGGCGGTGTCGTGGTGACGTGTTGACTCGTCGTGGGACGGAGCGTTCGGTCCACCACGGGTGGGGTCGATCCGTGCCAGGGCGGTGGCGGCGACCTGCTGGCAGTGTTCGTCCCAGCTGATCTCGTCGTGGCTGGATCGGTGGTCGCCGGTGCCGCCGACACGGCGGTCGCGGTGCAGGACCGCCTCCAGCGCGGGGATGGCTGCCGTGGCGGGCGGGCCGATCTCGCCGAGGTAGCGCAGCGCGGTCAGGCCGACCGGCCACAGCCGGTTCAGGTCGTCGGCGTGGAGCGTTTCGTGCAGGAGTACCGGTAGGGCCCGTTCGAGGTTGCCGGTGCTTCGCCACAGCGCGTGCGCGGCCTGGATGCGGGTCCAGCTGTCCGGGTGGTCCAGCAGCGGGGTGATGGTGTCGACGCTGTTCGCGGCGGCGGTGCCGAGGTCGGCGAGCAGCCGCAACGCCTGCGGGCCGCGGTGCGGGGTGCCCGTGTGGCGGGCCAGTTCCGCTGCGGTTGCGTCGGGGTTGGCGCCGGTGACCCGCCACCGCGCCCAGACCGCAAGGGGCGTGTGGTCGTCGTCGCGTGCGGCGAGCTGGTCGAGCATGGGGGCGGCGAAGGCGGCGGCCGGGCCGATGCGGCCCAGGGTGGTGACGACGGTGTCGGTGTCGACCGGCCTGTGCAGCAGGACCGAGGAGATCGGGCGTGCGGCGTCAGCGGCGTCGGGGCCCCAGGTGCCCAGGCCGCGGACAAGATCCCGGGTGATCTCGGTCCAGGCGTCGCTGCCGGTGGTCAACCGCTCGGTGACGACCGGAAGCAGTTTGGCGGCGTCGGGGCCGAGGGCGTCGAGGATGCGTTCAGGCAGGTGGATGTCGTGGCCCCACCGGGCTGGAGTCGGCCAGGGGCAGTAGCCTTGCCCGAGGAGGCGGACCAGCGGGGCGACCGCGCGTCGGTCGCCGCAATGGGCCAGCGCGACCGCCATCCACGCGGTCACCTCGTCGTCGTTGTCGCGGATGGCCGCGGCCAGCTTGTGGGCCACGGGGCGGGCTGCGGCGCCGACGCGTCCCAGGTAGCGGGCGGCGACCAGCGCCACGGTCGGGTCGGGGTCGGTGAGCTGGTCGGCTAGGCCGGCCATGATCTCGTCGGTGGGTGGGCGCCACTGGGCGGCGATCTCCCAGCCGGCCCGGATCGCGGACAGCCTGGTCGCCGGGTCGGGTGAGGTGCGCAGGCGTCGGGTCAGCGCGGTGCGCGGCTCGGGGGCGTCGTCGAGCAGGCGTACCAGCCACGCGGCCAGCCCGCCGTGCTCGTCGATGTCGTCGGGCCACGGCACCTGCCGCATGGCCGCGGCCAGCTGCGGTGTGGCTGCCTGGCCGAGCAGGTCGAGCAGCGCCACGGGGGCCGGCGCGTCGGTCAGGCACAGCCAGGCGATCGCCGCGCCGAGGCGCACATCGGGCCCCTCGGCGGGATCTGACCACAGCGCGTGCGCCCAGTCGCGTGCCGCCGTAGGGTCGCCGTGCTCGCGGGCGATCTGCGCGATGGCGAGGATCAGGCTGATCCGAACGTGCGGCTCGGGTTCGGTCTGCAGCCGGGCCCGCAGGCCGCGTGCGATGCGCAGGGCGTCGGAGGAGGCCGCCGCCAGGCCGTAGGCGGCGGCGCACCGGACGTCGGGATCCGGGTCGTCCAGCAGCGCCAGGAGGATGGGGGCGTCGGCGGCCAGCGCATCCCGGCCGGCCTGCAGGGACCATCGCCCCGGGTAGCCAAAGTTGTCGTAGCACTCCCGGTCGTCCGCCTGGAGTAGATCGGTGCGGGAGTCGTAGCCGAAGTGGTTGCGGCGGGCCAGTTCCGCGGCCAGATCCAGCATGCTTCCCCGGTGGTGCACCGACGCGTCGGCGGCCGTGCGGATCAGGAACGGTACCGCGAGCGCACCGGCCGAGCTGGTGTTGCCTTGGTGGCGCAGGTTGTTCCACAGCGTGCTCAGCGCGGCCGCCGCAGCCTCGGGATCGGGGTTGGACAGTTGGCGCAGCAGGAGCGGTACGTCGGTGGCCCAACCGTAGGCATGGGCGAACATGCCCCAGGCCACGTCGCCGAGGGCCGGGTCCCCGTCCCGGCTGTGCAGCGCCGCGATGACCCGCCGCACATCGCATTCGGGATCGGCCAGGTCACGCTCGTCAAACCCGTCCCGCGTCTCGGTCTCCCACGGGTCGTCGTCAATGCCCAGCTCGGCCGGCGCCGCCTGGTCGTGCCCGCTGGCGACCCCACCCGCCGTCGCGTCCCGGGGCGTCATGTGAGCATCCGGGACGTCGTTCGTGTACTACGGACGACGGTGCTCATACCAGGCTCCCCACCGATGCGGTCAGGTTGGCGAGCGCATCGGCGACCACCGCGGGCTGTTCCAGCGGCAGGTCGTGGCCGCCGCGGACCCACCTCACCCGTAGCCGGTCACCGACGCGCGCCTGCGCTTGGCGGACCGACTCCGCCCGAGGCGCATATGGGGTGTCGGCGCCGCCGTGCGCGGCCAGCAGCAGGACCGGTGCTCGGAGCGCCGCCAGGACGTCGGCCGGGTTGCGCCGCCACAGGCTGTAGGCGAGTTCCTCCTGCTGCTCGACCCGCAGCCGGCGCCGTAGGCCGCCCCGGCCGTCGTCGATGTAGTTGGCCGCCACGGCGTCCAGCGCTTCGCGGGGCAGGTTCGTCGATCCGCGCAGCCACGCGGCCAGCACGTCTCGGGTGGTGTGGGCCGGTCCGGCGTGCACCATCCGGGCGCGGGCGGCCGGCCAGGTGTCGCCGAGTAGCAGTCGCGGCTGGTAGGCCCCGCCGTCCACGCACCCCACGGCGGTCACCCGGTCCGGAGACGCTGCGGCGACGGCCAATGCGATGTCGGCGCCGGCGCTGTGGCCGGCCAGTACAACCCGGTCCAAGTCGAGATGGTCGAGGACCGCGGCGGTGTCGGCGGCGAGCCGCTGCACTGTGTAGCTGGTGGCAGGTCCGGTGGAGCGGCCGTGTCCGCGGTGGTCGATGCGCACCACGCGGTGGCGCGGCGCGAGCCTGGTGGCGACCGGATCCCACCAGCGCAGGTTGCTGGCCAGGCCGTGCAGCAGCACGATCGCCGGGGTGTGGGGCGGGCCTTGGTCGTCGCCGGCGAGGACGGTGCCGTCGTCGAGGGGCAGAATCCAGCTGCGGCGGTCGGATCTCATCGCGGCACCGCCCCGGGGCCGGTCGGGGACGGCTGCCGTATGAGGCCGGCGAGCAGCCGCGCGGTGGGATGGTCGATGACCTCGCGGACGTCCACCGTCACTTCGAACCGCTGCTCCATTCGCACGCTCAGCTCGGCGGCCAGCAGGGAGTGTCCGCCGACGTCGAAGAGGTCGTGGTCGGCCTCGACGTCTGGGTGGTCGAGGACCTGGCGGACCATGGCCAGTACGTCCGCCAGCACACTGTCGTCGACGACCGCGTGCGGCGCGTCGCCGATAGAGGCCGTTGCACGGGTCGCATGCGCGAGCGCCTCCAGGTCGGGACGCCCGTCGCCGGTCAGCGGCCACTCCTCGACCACGTGCACGGTGGGCACCATGTGTGGGGGAAGCTGGGCGGCGAGGTTGGCCGCGATCTGTGTCTCGGCGTGTCCCGGGAGATCGGTCTGGACGTAAGCGACCAGTTGCCCGCCGACCTGGGTTATCGCGCAGGCGCGCAGGTGGGGATCGGACCGCAGCACGGCGGCGATCTCGGCGGGCTCGATCCGGTGGCCGTGGACCTGGAGCTGGGCGTCGGCTCGGCGGATGTAGCGCAGGCTGCCGTCCGGGTCCTGGACCACGACGTCGCCGGTGCGGTACCAGCGCGTGCCGTCAGGGGCGTGGAAGAACCGGCCGCCCGGCTCGATGACCGGCTCGTCGGGTCGATCGGGCAGCGGATCGGCGAGGTAGCCGCGCGCCAGCCCGACCCCGCCGACCAGCAGGTGCCCGGGTTCCCCGGT
>WNGB01007870.1_pt1 | contig 16383 bp, 13 predicted proteins | sample 5400681 | NCBI WGS metagenome assembly WNGB01 (sample SAMN13153367, study PRJNA577476) | soil metagenome | isolation source: 115 cm soil or saprolite under grassland replicate 2 | place: USA:California | collected 2016-06-15 | reverse complement strand
AAAGCGTATTTGCGCGCGACGCGCTTGAAACGTTTCATAGTTGGAACATGAGGAGATTTCGCGAAAGGTGTTCTGCGACGGCAACCAAACCTCAATGTCGTAGGTCTTGGCGGAGCCAAAACCAAGGTCGCCGGTTGAGAGCGCGACGGTACGATAGTGCAGGCCCAGCTTCTGCAAGATCGTTTCTGCATCGCGTGTGAGTGACTCGAGTTCGTCATATGAATTTTCCGGCAACGAGTATTTCACCAGCTCGACTTTCTCGAACTGGTGTTGGCGAATCAAGCCACGCGTGTCGCGGCCGTAGCTGCCGGCTTCCGAGCGAAAACAAGGAGTGTAAGCGACCCACCTCAAGGGCAGCTGTGAGGCGTCGAGGATCTCTTCGCGGTGATAGTTGGTTACCGGCACTTCCGCTGTCGGCACGAGATAAAGCTCGCGTTCGTCAGTTAACTTAAAGAGATCTTCCTCGAATTTTGGCAATTGGCCGGTGCCAAACAAGGCCGCCTTGTTCACAATGAAAGGTGGCAATGTTTCCTGATATCCGTGCTCACGGGCGTGGACATCAAGCATGAAATTGATCAGAGCTCGTTCCAGCCGCGCGCCTTCGCCGTTGAGGATGGCAAAACGCGCTGCCGCAATCTTTGCTGCACGATCTTGATCAAGAATGCCGAGCGCCGTACCCAAATCAACATGATCCTTCGGCTCGAATTCAAACTCCGGTTTCGTGCCCCAGCGACGGACTTCTAAATTTGCCGATTCATCCTCACCAACCGGCACGCTCTCGTGTGGAATGTTGGGTAATGTCGAGAGCAGATCGTGCATGCGAGTTTCCGCCTGGTCGCGCAAACGGTCTAACTCGGCGATACGTTCCTTCAGCTGGTTGACTTCCTGACGACGCTCCTCCGCTTGTTCCCGTTTTCCTTCTTTCATCAAGCCGCCGATTTCGCGGCTGGCGGTATTTCGGGCGGTGTTTAGTTGGTCCGACTCGGCAATAATTCGCCGGCGTTCAGCGTCGGCTTCGGTAAAGCTATCCAGAACTTCAGGCGCAACACCGCGTGTCTGCAGCGCGGCACGCACCTTCTCGAGATTTTCCCGCACGTAGTTGAGATCGAGCATTTGTTCTATTCCCGCAAAATGTGGTCAAGAACAACTGGTTTTCACAAAGCCCATTGCGAATCTCATTAACACCTCGCTTAAGCGAGGTGCTTCAAACTTGCGATTACGTCGCTGAGCCGTTTCAACGGCTTATGAGAAACCGTTAAAACGGTTATTCATTTCTCATTGGTCTTCAGTTCACCTTGCTGAAGCAAGGTGTGAATGAGAACGTCATTCACTAATGCCGCAAAAAGTCCGTAAAGCAGTTTTTCCTGCCGCCGGTTTGGGTACTCGTTTTCTGCCCGCCACCAAAGCATCGCCCAAAGAGATGCTGCCGTTGGTCGATAAGCCCTTGATCCAATACGTAGTCGAGGAGGCAGTTGCCTCGGGAATTGAATCGGTAATCATCGTCACTGGTCGCGGGAAAACTGCAATCGAGGATCACTTCGACATTTCGTTTGAGCTTGAAAGGATGCTGGAAGAGCGTGGAAAAAAAGCTGAGCTGAAAGCAATGCGCGCGATCTCGGAGATGGCGCGCGTCAGCTATGTGCGACAGCAGGAGGCCCTCGGTCTGGGCCACGCCATATTGCAAGCGCGCGACCTTGTCGGCAATGAGCCATTTGCTGTGATGTTGAGCGATGACATCATCGACTCCGAAACACCGGCACTGAAGCAACTGCTCGATGTCTACGAAAAATATGACGCTCCCGTACTTGGCACGATGCGGGTAGCCGGTGAAGCGATTTCGCGTTTCGGCGTCATCGATGGTGAGGAAGTGGCAGACGGTGTTTATAAAATCAAAGACATGGTTGAGAAGCCGCCGTTTTCAGAAGCTCCTTCCGATCTGGCGATCATCGGACGCTATGTGCTGACGCCCGACATCTCCGACGAGATTGAAAAGACCCGCCCCGGCGCTATTGGTGAGATCCAAATCACTGACGCCATGCGTTCACTTTTGCAGAAGCGGCCATTCTATGCGGTGCGCTTTGAGGGAACGCGCTATGACGCCGGAGACAAGCTCGGTTTCCTGATTGCTTCAGTCGAGTTTGCACTTAAGCATGAGGAACTGGCGACTGAGTTTAGAGAGTACTTGAAGTCACTCAAACTATTATGAAAGTTTCAGAAAGCATTCATCAGAGTTTCATGGTCAATCTTGAATGTCTCATGGTCAGGAAGGGGGCTTGCCCCCGCAAAGACTGAGAGGCATTCAGCGGGCGGGCGCAAGCACCCTTCCTGACCATGAGGTTCCCTCTCTTGAGTCATTCTCTCTAGGTGTCTATGCGTTTGTGGCTAAATAACTAATTGTATGTCTGATCAAAAACAATTCTCCGGACGCGCAGCCATCGTCACGGGCGCGACACGTGGTATCGGTCACGCCATCGCACTCGAGCTCGCCCGGCGTGGCGCGGACGTCGCCTTCAACTACGCCCGGAGCGCCGATGCGGCTGAGTCGCTGACTAAAGAACTTGAAGCGCTTGGCGTGCGTGCCTTCTCGTCTCAATGCGACGTAGCAAACACCGAAGCGGCGGCGGAGATGGTGAAGCAAGTTAAGGAAGCTTTTGGTCGTATTGATTTCCTGGTCAACAACGCCGGCATCACGCGCGACAATCTCATCCTGCGCATGAAGGAATCTGATTGGGATGAAGTGATCGACACAAACCTGAAGGGCGCCTGGAACTTCGCTAAAGCTGCGCTCCGGACGATGTTGCGTCAGGAAGACGGCGGATCGATTCTCAACATCTCTTCCATCAGCGGCGAAGTAGGAATGGCCGGACAGTCGAATTATTCTGCATCGAAAGCAGGGATGGTTGGCCTCACCAAAGCGCTCGCCAAAGAAGTGGCGAGCAGAAGAGTCACGGTTAATGCTCTCGCGCTCGGCATGGTAGCGACTGACATGGCGGAGGCACTCGATGAAAGCTATCGCGCAAAGATCATCGAGCAAATTCCGCTGGGCCGTTTCGCTGAAGCCGATGAGGTCGCCCGCATCGCCTGCTTCCTCCTTTCCGATGACGCCCGCTACATTACCGGGCAGGTAATTCAAGTCGACGGCGGCCTGGCTATTTGACGGCGTGTTCGACCGGAGTTGGACCCCCTTCTAACCTGGCAGGTCTACAATTGCGAGGACATACTGCACGAGTCTTCGCAGCAAGTTAATTTCGAAACCACGGGGAAAGCTCACAATGACTCGAATCCTTAGCAAAAACGTGCTTCTCGCCGCCATATTGCTACTCGCACTGGCTGGCTATGTTGGTCTGTTTGAAGTTCGCAGTGGCGCAGCAAAACCGCATCAAGCGCCACCTCCAGCCGCCGGCAGTACGCGAAACTCCAACTCCGCTGCGAACTCGCTAACTCGACTGAATTCTACTTCTGACGGCGAAGTTCAGATAATTGTCACCTCTTACCAGGGTGGCCAGATCTCCAGCAGGATCATCGCAACGGTTGCTAACCCGACTGAAATTACCGCCGATGCCAGCTCCGCTGCGGACCCAATGCAGACAGCTGCTGCCGGCGATATCGTATTCAGCCAGATTTACGGCAGCGGTGGAAATCCCGGATCAACTTTTCAAAATAACTACATCGAACTCTTTAATAGAACAAATAACGTGATCGACTTCGGCGGTTGGCCCATCTATATCACTACTGCTACCGGCACATTCAATCAATCTATAGCGTTCGTAAGTTCTCGAGGCATCGCCATTGGCGCACATCGTTATGTGTTGATTCGATTCGGACCCGATAGCACCAACGGCGCGCCATTACCTAACCCCGACTTTGTAGTCCCTTTTTCCAGCCCGATTCCGGGAATTCCTCCTACTAATCTTTCACCGTCAGGCAAAGTTTTTCTGGCCGCGCCGGGTACAGGTTTAATTGGTAGCACCTGTCCGCTTCCCAATTCTTCTATCGTTGACTTCGTTGGTTATGGCAGCACTGCAAATTGCTTCGAGGGAACTGGTCCGGCCGCAGCAACAGACAATACGACCGCCGCGCTGAGAAAAAGTGGCGGCTTCACTGATACTGAGAATAATGCAAACGACTTCCTTGCCGGCACACCTAATCCCCGTAATAGTTTTTCAGCCGAAAACAACCCTATTGATGACGCGGAATTCTTTGTGCGGCAACACTACTCTGATTTTCTCAACCGGCAGCCTGACCCGAGTGGCCTTGCGTTCTGGATAGATCAGATTACTTCATGTAGCACAGATCAAACATGCGTCGAGATCAGACGTATCAACGTCTCGGCTGCTTTCTTCCTTTCTATCGAATTCCGGGAGACCGGTTATCTCGTCGAGCGCCTGTACAAAACTTCTTATGGCGACTCTATGGGCACATCCACGATCGGGGGGACGCCACATCAGCTCGTAGTGCCGATAATCCGATTTAACGAGTTTTTGCCTGATGCTCAACTGATTGGCCAGGGAGTAATAGTGGGACAACCTGGTTGGGAACAAGTGCTGGAGAACAACAAGCAGATATTCATCGATCAGTTTGTGCAGCGCTCCCGGTTTACTACGGCCTTCCCGCTGTCAATGACAGCCCTTCAATTCGTCGACGCTCTAAACGCAAACGCCGGTGGTGTGTTGTCGCAAGTTGAGCACGATCAGTTAGTAAACGAACTAGCAACAAACGCGAAGACGCGCGCGCAAGTCTTAAGAGCGATTGCTGAAGATGCGGACCTGGATAACGCCGAAAAAAATCGCGCTTTCGTGCTCATGCAATACTTTGGATACCTCAGACGCAACCCAAACGATCCGCCTGATTTGGACTATAGCGGCTACGACTTCTGGCTAACGAAGCTGAATCAGTTCAACGGCAATTTCGTAAATGCCGAAATGGTCAAGGCATTCATTCTCTCAGCCGAATACCGCCAAAGGTTCTAGCAGGGCGGTCGCGCAAGGAAGATAGTTACTGACGGGAAGCAACCAGTCGAACGTGCCCGACGGTTACCCGAAATGCGGCAAGAGCGATGGCCGTACATCGCGGTCCTGAGAGAAGCATGGCAGTTACGAAAATTCGGAACAAAAACGAAGCGGTGGGATTGTAAACGAAGCGCCGCCACAATTTTCTTGACCGCAGCATATCCCTTAAGTATTCTCCGCTCATCTTTACGCGCCTAAGTTGTCGACACTTTGTTTCTGGGCGCATTTTGCGCTCTAGTCTGTCCCGACTTTGCTCGCCTTAAATTAACGAATTCAGAGTTGGTTCTACTGATTTGAATTTCCGATCGCGCCAGCCCCAGAGCTTCGCGACAAAACTGTCCACCCCCCGACTGAAGGAGAAAACCATGCTACGCAATAGATTTCTGATCCCTTTTTTGGCGATAGTTATCGCCTCAGTTGTTGCCTTAAGCGGTTGCGCTAACGTAGAAGAGAGCAAGGGCCCGGCCGTTGCAAGCAAAGCAGGCAGCGATAGCGGAAAGATCCCCGTCACCACCGCTTCAGAAGCAGCGAGGAAGGAGTTTCTTCAAGGCCGTGATCTTCAGGAGAAACTGCTCATCCAGGACTCAATCCAACATTTTGATAAGGCAATTTCGCTCGACCCAAACTTCGCGCTGGCGGAGTTGAACCGGGCCAACGTGAGCCCCACCGGAAAAGAATTCTTCGATCACCTGAAGAAAGCCGTAAGCCTTTCCGACAAAGCTTCCAATGGCGAGCGGCTGCTGATTCTTGCTAACGAGGCGGGCGCTAACGGCAACGCCGCGAAGCAGAAAGAATATCTCGATCAGCTCGTCGCTGCTTATCCAAACGACGAGCGCGCGCATTTCAACCTGGGTGGTTACTACTTCGGACAGCAGGATATGCCGCAGGCGATCGAGCACTACAAAAAAGCAACCGAGCTCAATCCTACCTACTCCACTGCCTTCAACATTCTTGGCTATGCCTATCGCCAGAATGCTGATTACGCAAATGCCGAGACGGCTTTCAAGAAATACATCGAGTTGATTCCCAAAGATCCGAACCCATATGACTCCTACGCTGAGTTGCTTCTGAAGATGGGCCGGTTTGACGAGTCGATCGCGCAGTATCAAAAGGCGTTGGCGATAGATTCAAACTTTATCAATTCCCATCAGGGAATTGCCGCGGCGCTGATGTATCAGGGCAAGCCTGATGAAGCTGCCGCCGAGTTACAGAAGATTACTGACAAAGCGAGGAGCGACGCTGAGCGCCGCACCGCATTATTTGCCTTGACTGTCGTTGACGTCGATAGCGGCAAGATGGATAAGGCGTTGGCAGAAGTGGACAAACAATACAGCCTGGGCGAGAAGACCAACGACATTCCGGCGATGACCGGCGACCTGCAACTCAAAGGAAACATCATGCTGGAAATGGGCAAGCCTGACGAGGCGAAAGCGCTTTTTGAACGTGGCTTGAAGATGACCGAGGACTCAAATCTCTCGCAGGAAATCAAAGACAACGCAAAACTCTTTCATCACTTCAACCTGACCCGCGTAGCGCTGGCGAAGAAGGACTTGACAGCTGCCAAGACGGAAGCGGAAACCTTCCGGAAAGGCACGGAAACTTTGAAGAACCCCTTCCAAACAAAGCAGGCTCACCAACTCCTCGGGATGATTGCTTTGGAGGCAAAGGATTACGACAACGCCGTGACTGAATTGCTACAGGCTAACCAGCAAAACCCTTACGATCTGTATCGTCTTTGCCAGGCATACCAGGGCAAAGGCGACATGGGAAAGGCGAAGGAGTTTTGCACCAAGGCCGCTAACTTTAATTCCCTGCCGCAGATTAACCTGGCTTTCATCAGGACGAAGGCGGCGAAAGCGTGAGGACGTAAGGGCTCGGCCCTCCGATGTGCGGTGATGGCTGTGCCCCACGGGGCTGTCACTTCTTACAATGCGGGGCAGCGCCCCAATTAGGGCGTAGCCCCAAGACATTCTGTAGTGAAATCGGAAGGTCGAAGACAGTCTATGACCTTCCGCACATCGGAGGGCAAAGCCCTTATGTTCCCGTCACTACGCTCCAGATATGGACGCTCGGTAGTGGGGTGATTGTGTGGGCGCCAGGGAATGCTGAAGCGTCCCGACGAGCTCGAGCCGCCGCTCTTCTTACGCGTCACGACCGTGCCGAAAGCCTAAGCAGGCGCCAGGCCCAAAGAGATAGACTCGCTGCGGCAACGGTTAAGAGAACGAAAAACGGGTCCCTCGCAAGGTGCCACCCTTCGAACATCACCCGCAAGAGATGCGCTAGGGCGATCAGCCCAAAGACCGCGCCAGTAGTGATGATATATGCCTTCATAGAATTCCCTCCTCGTGTGAGATAGTGCTCAATAGTGGCTCCAAGCTCGACTGAGAGGATTCACTCACTAGCACGTCCTTCCTTGATCTTTTTAAGAGGTAACCTGCAATCAATATGGCGTCGCAACATTTCGACGAAAGTTGCTTCTTGCCTAGAGTCTCGAAACGTCCTCTTGGGAATGACAGATAACGAGGCGATGTCCTTGCCATAAATCAACAGGTAAAAGTTTTTGTTCTCTATCACGCCGGTATATAAACCCCACGCCACTGAAGCATCAATGTTTCTGGTTTTGAAGCCAATGCCTTCATCTGAAAACGTTAGCGTGTATTCGTCACGGAATTTTGGATCTCCGCGGAAGTAACGGCGCGGAAGATCAAAGAAGAAGCCATGACAGAAGGCTATTGCCACGAGCAATGACAGACTGATCGTGGACCACAGAGGCAGGTCCAGGCTGATAAACGACAGTACTAGTATTAGGCCCAAAGAGAGCAAGGCAAAGGTTACCACCAGGCGTATCAGCGTCTCTCTTGATCTCCATAGGAAGAGCCGAGCGGCTGCTAAGTACTCCGCTTCCGTGTATTTAAAACTTAACTGAATGGATTCCATCGAAATCGCTACATGATACCTCTCGGGGCGGAATTATGCGTTGCGAGCGTGTAGATGAGAGAAAGGCATCTTACCAGGCAAGGGACATCGTTCGGTTACGGTAGTTCCAATTCTTGATTGGTTGCCTCTCGGTTCTCCGCTTTACTATTCACGATTGACGATTCACTATTTACCTTCTTGCTGTCTACTGTTTACTGTTGACTGTCTACTTTTTATGTGGCCCATCCTCAAATTTTCCGAATGGCAAGACACTCTTGCCACGCTCCACATGTGGACACAGGTTGTCGGCAAGATCCGGCTGCGGCAAACGCCACTGGTTAATCACTGGTGGAACGTGCCGCTTTATGTTTCCGCACGTGGCCTTACCACTTTCGCGATGCCTTATCACGATGGCCGGATCTTTGAGATCGAATTTGATTTCATCGAACACCAGCTTCTGATCAAATGCAGCGATGGTTCGACGACGTCGCTCGAGTTGCGTCCGCAGTCCGTAGCCGACTTCTATGCGGAAGTGATGTCGGCTCTGCGCGGGCTGGGAATAGAAATCAAGATCTGGACGATGCCGGTTGAGATTCCGAATCCCATCCGTTTCGAACAAGACACGGTTCATGCTTCTTACGACGCGGAATATGCCAATCGCTTCTGGCGCGCGCTGGTCAAGATGGACGAAGTGCTGCAGGAATTCCGAGCGCGCTTCATCGGCAAAGTCAGTCCGGTGCATTTCTTCTGGGGCAGCTTCGACATGGCGATAACGCGCTTCTCTGGCAGACCCGCTCCCGAACGTCCGGATACTGACTTGATCACGCGCGAAGCTTATTCGCATGAAGTAATCAGTCACGGCTGGTGGCCGGGAAACAAAGATATGGAAGCAGCGTTTTATTCCTACACAACCCCGGAGCCGGCTGGTCTCGCAGACACGATTGCAGAGGGAAAGATTCTTCCCGCGCAAACATTCTACAGTTCAGAGATGAAGGAATTCTTTCTGCCTTACGACGATGTGCGGAAATCCGACTCACCGGAAAAGACGCTGATGGACTTCTGCCAAACCACCTACGAAGCCGGCGCGACACTTGCGGGCTGGGACCGCGCCGCGCTGGAGAGGCAATAAAACATGGGGACATACGCCAACTTAGTCGTTCAATGAAGACGATAAAAGTAAAAGGTAACAAGATTCCAAACAGGGAAAGACAGACATCGCAAAGTGAACCCTGTGGCCCTCTACTTCTACGCAATGGAACTACAATCATAGAGCCCCTAAGCTTAGCGCTTCGCTTTGTTATGAAAGATGGAAGTTACAGGGCCTATGACGAGCCTCATGTTGCTCATGATAATTCTCTCTCAATCGATGATGTTAAGATGGCAAACAAGATCCAAGGCCGGATGGGCCCTCTTGTGATCCAGGCAATCATGCGAGTAGTAGCGGATGTTGAGCCTTTATTGGCTCAGATACCAGCAGGGACCTGTCTCATGGCTAGCGAGGAGAGCATACCGTGGACCCCGCTTAGACGAGTGTTCGAAATCATGCTAAATGTCCCAGAAGTCGGTCTTGCAAGAGCCACCAAAATACTCCATAAAAAACGGCCTTCACTAATTCCGATCCTGGATTCAATAGTCGAAAAGTACTTACAAATGGGTGGCGGCATAAATGCACAAAATAAACCAGAACTCGCGCTGGAATTAATGTGGCGTTACAAGATCGATCTTGACGCCAACGCCAATAGTCTTCGCTGTATATGCGATGTATTGAAAAGACGTGGGATTAACCTTACTGAATGCCGATTGCTCGACATTTATTTATGGGCATACTCAGGAACCTACCTTCCTCCTTTCACTCGGCGACAATAAGGTTTGCCTATCCTTGAGACTCTATGCGTCCTAAAATGTTCCTGACCGCATCACGCAGCTTTACGCGGGCGCACCTCACGTTCTATGCGACTGGCGGAGGAATGAATGGTGACGCGGAGATCGTAGGCGGCCTGCAGATTGATCCAGAACTCGGGTGTGCTGCCGAAGTAACGCGACAAGCGCAGTGCCGCATCTGCATTGATGGGGCGTCGACCGTTGACGATTTCGCTCAACCTGTTTACCGGTACTTTCAATTCGCGCGCCAGACCATTCACCGTAAGTCCCAAAGGCTTCATGAGATCCTCTCTGAGAATCTCTCCAGGATGAACCGGTAGCGTTCGGCGATTTTTCTTCTTGGGCATGATGACTCCTAATGGTAATCAACTATCTCAACATCGAACGCATCGCCATCGCGCCAGACGAAACATACGCGGTATTGATCGTTGATGCGGATACTGTGCTGACCCTTCCGATTGCCTTTTAAAGCTTCAAGATGATCCCTGGAAAGATTGTCAGATCACGCAGTAGATGAGCCGCGTGCAGTTGCATGAGCTTTCGTTGCGCAACTCTGGCGATCTGCTGAAGCCGCCGCGGGCTTTGGCCTTCGAATAAAGCCTGGGCCTCCTTTCCACGGAAGGAGCGAATCACTCGCTCACGCTATAAGCTGTTAGTCTATGTGTCAAGAGTTAACGTCGGATGCGGAAAATAACCTCAGATGCAAATCACAAAGACGCAGGCCGCGATGATATCAGCGCAACGGCAAAGTGTTTTGTCGCATCCAAAATACCTGATGAAGAAGGTATCAATCACTACGGTCGTTCTAATCGCGTTCCTCATGCTGTCTATCACGGGAGTGACCGCCGCCGCTGAAAAGGTGGCCCGTAAATTCGCTGATAAGGTTGTGTTCTTCGTTCACGTCGCGCAGCTTTACACAAAAGACCCGGACGAGAAGTTGGCAACGCCGCTCGAGGATGTTTCGACGAAGCAGATTGCGAACACCTGGCATGCGCCGCGAGATGGCGGTCGTCTGCATGAAGGCCAGGACATCTTCGCGCCACGCGGTACGCCGGTTATTTCGGCTACTGAAGGTTATGTGGCGAATATCGGTGAGAACTCGCTGGGCGGTCAGACTGTTTCCGTGATCGGCGCCGGCGGCCGGGTTTATTACTACGCGCACCTCGATGGCTACGCGCCGCAGCTTGCCGAAGGCGACTATGTCACAACGCAAACGGCGCTTGGCTACGTCGGCACCAGCGGCAATGCCGCGGGCACGCCACCGCATCTTCACTTCGGTGTCTATCAGCCGGCGCATGGCGCAATGAACCCGCTGCCGTTGCTCTGCGATCGCCTTCAGGAAAAAAAGAAGCCCACACCTGAAACGGAATCCGCGCGCACTACGAAGCGATGTTGAGTTTTTTCGCGGCTAAGGAACGGCAAGTCAACGCGGCGACATTTCCGCACTGCAAGACGCTATCGCCCGCTTCGCGGGCTTAGACTCATAAAAGACTCCTGATCCCAGGGTGGCGCGCAAGGCGCTTACCCTGGGCTATGTTACTGAACGCTTTCAGCGTTCTGGGCGACTGACGATTCTGTTGCATTTCCATTACTCCCCACCTGACATAGCAAGTGAAGCGTAAAATAACTGCATGCGATATCTGATCGTATTCGTTGTCTCTGCTGCGTTGTTTGTGAGCGAGTTCGCGCTCGTATCAGTTGCCATTCCGGTTAATCCTCCGGTCCAAAACAGCGCACAGGAAAGAGCCACTAGTCTTCGCTTGCAGCTGAATGAAGTGGACGCAAAACAAACGGAACTGCAAACGCGTCTACAAGAGTTAGAAGAGAGTCTAAAACCAGAGAACATTGAGCACAGCCTCGCGGGAGTAGGCAGTACTCATCCGGAGGAACTACGCGAGCAGCGCCGGCGAGAACTGGAGATTGAGCGTAATGGAGTGAAGGCTCAACTCAGTCTGCTGGGCACCAGTCATGCCCGGCTCGAAACAGCAATCGCGCGAGCGGAAGCTGAGGCCTATCGTCAAAGCGCGACTCCGGCGCACGGGCCATCAATTGACAGTACGCCAAACGTTCCGAGCTCGACCAGCGCGGCAAAAACTACCAAGCGTCTACGCCGAGTCAGGAAACACAAAACAAGATCACTTCGACGCTAAGAGTTGAAGTGGCCCTGCAACCCTTCAGAACTACGCTGACTTGTCGGCGGTTCGGCAGGTGTCGCAGTGTTCTCGCTTTCAGAGACGCTCCGTCTCAAGGTTGGCCTGCGGCCCTGGCGCTTGTGCGCTGTATCACCTGGTCTATCGTTGCCGGTTTTTTAACGAGAGAGGCTTGGCAAAGTAGCCGGGGCGGTGACGGAGTTTTAGTTTTTCTTTTTGCAGCTCAGGATTGGTGATTTCGATCTGCACCTGGCGGTAGGAGCCGTCGCGGTTCTTGTTAGTGGATGCATAAGCGATCAGATATTGTGAACGAAGCTCCTGCTCGATTTCTGCGAATGCGTCCTGCAATTCAGTTTTACGCTTTGGGAAAAACGCCTGGCCACCAGTTTCGGTGGCTACCGCGTTGATAGCGTCGCGATTTATTCCTTCATACTTGCTATCGCCAATGCCGATCGCGTAGATGACCGTCTCCGCTGCGAGCGCGCGATTGATCGCTTCGCTCCGCGGCAGTCTACTGGTGCTGTCGAAACCGTCAGTGAGCAGAATGATCGCGCGGCGTCTTTGAATCGGAACCGGGACCGCAGGTGAGGCACTGTTGCCCACAGTGCTCAGCCCGGGCACATTTTCTGTTGTTCGCTGGCCCCGACCCAGACCATCCAGCCCAGTCAGCTTCGGATCAGAACTTCGCGCCAGTACTTCGCTCGCTGTCAGTGCAATGGCGTCCCAGATTGCTGTCGAGCCTTCCGGCGGGGTCGCCTTCATCCCGGGTCCGGAAGCGATGCCACTGATGGGCCGGCCCGAGCCAAGATAGGCCGGAAGTGCAACCTCAACGCGCTCAAGCGCTCGATAGATGCTGAACACGTCGCGAGTCAAACCCTGTTCGAGAAACGCCGAGCCCGTGAAAGGAATTATCGCCACCTGGTCCTTGCTTGACTGAACGACCCTCTCAATAAAAGCGCGCGCAGCCGCCTTCTCCTGCGGCAACGTGCGTTCCTCGGAAACACTTACATCAATCAGGAAGGCCAACGAAAGCGGGCGATCTGTTTCGCGTTGAAAGGTGATGACCTTTTGCGGGACTCCATCTTCGGTCAGGCGAACGTCTTCCTCGCGCAGCGTGGTGACAAAAGCTTTCTGTTTATTGGTGGCGGTGAAAAAGAGGTTGGTAAGATCAGTCTCAACGCGAATAACGTCGTCGTCCTGATCGGTCGGGGTTTGCGCAACATTGCGCGCGAAGGTGCTGCAAAGCACGGAGATAATTAACAGTAGTGATAAGCCGGATTTCATTCTCGCTAATAGCGAATTGACCTGGGGCGAGCCCCCTTCCCAACCTGAGAGGCTATCTAACTTTCTCAATTATTCGGCGTTGAAAGCCATTCTCGAACAATCAAACGTTCAATCGACAATAGCTCGGGTCGGGAAGGCGGCCTCGCCCTCGCTGGTTTTCAACGTGCGCGCCTTCAGACCTACTTCAGGGTCTTGATATTGGCCGGTTTAACAAAGAGCGTATCGGCGAGTGGGGAATTATACTCGATGGATTCGTAATTGATCCGGCTTGTTTGAATGCCGTTAATGAAGTGATCGACAACCCAGGGAGCGGTAATGCCGCTAATACTAATCGGTTTCTCCAGACGATCCTCTTCGGTGTTTTCTTCAGTCTCATCCGAATCCGGTTTTTTCTTGTTTGTTCTGTAAATTACCTTTGCCGGCAAACCTTCCTTCGCCGCAAATTCATACTCCACCCAAGAGCCGTCAGGGTAAGTCAGGCGAACTGTCTCATTACGTCTGGCAAGTCCGGCCTCACGCCGACCCACGTAGCGAAGAGTAGCGTTCTCTTTTTTCCACCAACCACGCAGCAAATTTTCGACGCTGGTGCGCATGCTTCTCTTGAAATCCTCGATCTGTGTACCCTTCATATCACTCAGACTCTTCGTCGCACCATCGAATAGCCAGCCGGTCTCGCCCGTGTTTGTCTGGATAACGCGAACTCCGTCGCCCGTAAATTCGGTCCGCTCTTTGTCGGGATAAGCGATGTAATCAAGAAATCTCGTCGGGATTTGCGATATGCCGTCTCTGAACGCTGTGAAAAAGCCGCGGCCCACGACAGTTTGAATGTTCAAATACGAATTACCCCCAACAACTTCGATCGCGCGCGTTACGATCGCTTCAGCTTTCGGATCAGAGACGGTGGGCACCGGCGTAGGAGTAGCCGTTTGCGCTGCAAGCCGCGCGGGCAAAAGACAGCCGGCGACGGACAAACAGAGAATGACGGAAAAACACCTTGAGTTCATGACTGTGAATTTACCACAAAGTCCGCTGACAACACTGAACCAGCATAGAGAAAGGGCTTCAATGAATAGCGTTGAAGCCCTTCCGAATTATTAACGATTACGGCCGGTCGGGTGCGGCCTTTTAACTTGAGATTCAGTTCAAACTGGCGTTGGTGCCCGCAACTGGCTTGACTATGATCTCACCATCTTCGACATCAACCACGAAATTCGAGGCCGTTTTCCACAACGCGGTTAAGGGAAGCTTCACCTTCTCGTCGATGTGCCGCTTCAGGAAGCGCGCGCCATACTGGGTGTTGAATCCTTTCTCGGTTAAGAAATTGAGCGCTTCATCAGTGACGCTCACTTCTTTGCCTTGACGCTTCATCTGGCGTTGCAGCTTGTTCAGATAAAGTTCGGCAATCTGGCGCACTTCATCCATCGTCAGGGGCGCGAAGACGATAATCTCATCAATGCGATTGCGAAACTCCGGCGAGAAGCGCGTCTCTGCTGCTTTCATGACTTCGTTCTTTACTACACGAAAATCCTGCGCGGTCTTGGTTCCAAAACCTAAAGGCTTCTCAAATTTCTTGAAGCTCTCTGACCCCAGGTTTGACGTCATAATCACTATCGCGTCTGACAAATAAACCTTCTTGCCGCGACCGTCTGTCAGCCAGCCTTCGTCGAAAGCCTGCAGGAAGAGATTCATCAGATAAGGCGACGCTTTCTCAACTTCGTCCAGCAAAAGCACTGTGTAAGGATTTTCGCGCAATTGTTCAGTTAAGATTCCCCCGCGCTCGGAGCCCACAATGCCGCGCGGCATGCCAATCAACTTCTCAATGCTCACGGTGCCGTCGCTGTATTCAGACATGTCGATACGCACCATCTTCTCTTCGTCGCCAAACATGAATTCGGCAACAGCCTTCGCCAGCTCGGTTTTGCCAACACCGGTGGGGCCGAGAAACAGCAGCACGCCATCGGGTTTATAATGCGACTCTTTGAGCGGGCCTTTATTCAGCCGTAATCGTTGCGCGACCGATTTGATCGCGGCCTTCTGGCCGATTACGCGCTGCGAGAGCATCACTTCCGTCATTGAGAAGCGATCACTGGTGTCGCGAAAGATCATATCGCGTGGAATGCGAGACTCCTGGGAGATTACGTCGATGACGTGTTCCGGCTTGACGACCATCGTTTGCGGCTCGTTGATTTCAACTTTGACTGCGGCCGTATCGAGCCAACCGATAGCCTTGTCCGGCAAATGAAGATTACGAATGTACTTGGGCGCCATTTCCAGCGCGATGTTGATGGCTTCATCGGAAATCTTTACCGAATAGTTTCGCTCGAGGCGCGGACGCAGGCCCAATAGAATTTCCCTCGTTTCGCTAATCGAAGGCTCTACTACTTTCACCAGGCGAAACCTCCGCGCTAACGCCTCATCCTCGCTGATGTATTCCTTGTATTCCGAGAGTGTAGTGGCGCCGATGATGCGCATATCGCCACGCGCGAGCGCCGACTTGAACATATTCGCCGCGTCAGAAGATGTTCCGAGTGCCGCGCCAGCCCCCATGATCGTGTGCGCTTCGTCGATGAAGAGGATCAGATTATCGCGTTCTTTGACCTCGTCGATGATGCCCTTGATTCTTTCTTCAAACATGCCACGCAACATGGTGCCTGCCACAATGCCACCCATTTGCAGTTGCACAACATGTGCGCCACGCAACCGCGCCGGAACTTTTTCTGGTTCCATCTCGATCAAACGCGCGAGGCCTTCGACGACCGCCGTTTTGCCGACGCCAGGTTCACCAACAAGCATTGGCGAGTTTGCGCGCTCGCGGTGGCAAAGAATTTCCACCATCTGCTGAATTTCTTTTTCGCGGCCAATCGTCGGCGCAATCTTATCGGCACGCGCCAGACGATTTAGCGAAACGCCAAAGTGCTTGAGATAGGGTGGCAGCTCAAACTTCTTGCGATACTGCTCCTCTTCCCGCTCGCGTTTTTGCACCTGCGTCTGAACGTTTTCAGCAACGGCGTCAGGATTTGCTCCCATGTTTTTCAAGACCTCAACGAAAAGGCTGTCGTAGTTTGTAAGCGCGGAAAAAATGTCGGTCGCTTCGATTGTCTTGCGACCCTGCGCGCGTGCGCGTTCCATTGCTCGCTTGAAAA
>WNGB01007023.1_pt1 | contig 16383 bp, 20 predicted proteins | sample 5400681 | NCBI WGS metagenome assembly WNGB01 (sample SAMN13153367, study PRJNA577476) | soil metagenome | isolation source: 115 cm soil or saprolite under grassland replicate 2 | place: USA:California | collected 2016-06-15 | reverse complement strand
TGCCCGCGGTCCAGGTGAGGGCGAGGAGGGTTTCGCCGGTGACGGTGTGGCCGGCGGGCAGCGCGCCCTGGCCGAGGGTCAGGCCACGCAACGCGTTGGCGATGACGGTGATGGGCTGGTGCTCGGCGAAGGCTTGCAGCCAGCCGGGCATGGTCTGGGTGGGCAGGAAGACCGAACTGGTCAGGGTCATCGGGAAGACGACCATGTAGATCGCCGCCTGGATCGCCTCGGTGTTGCGGATGGTGAGGCCGAGGTAGGCCATCAGCCAGGAGCAGGCGAAGCCGAACGCGAGCGCGACGCCCATCGCGGCCAGCATCCCGCCGAGGCCGTTGTGCCAGCGGAACCCGAGCGCGATGCCGACGGCGAGTTGGAGCCCGAGGATGAAGGTGTTGCGGATCAGGTCGGACAGGGTGCGGCCGGTCAGGACCGCGGAGCGGGCCATGGGCAGCGAGCGGAAGCGGTCCAGGACGCCGTTGGTGCGGTCGTTGTTGAGGCCGTAGGCGGTGGGCGCGGAGCCGAAGACGGCGGACTGGGCGAGGATGCCGGGGATGAGCCAGTAGATGTATTCGCCGTGGGCTGCGGTGGGGAGGGCGGCTTGGATGGCTCCGCCGAAGACGTAGAGGAACATGAGCATGAACACGACGGGCTGCACGGTGGACAGGATCAGCACGTCGGGCAGGCGGACGTTGGCGAGCAGGTTGCGGCGGGTGATCACCCCGGTATGCACGAATGCCCGGCCACGCCGGTGGGCGGACGCGGTGGTGGTCATGCCGACCTCCCGGCGAGTTCGGGAGCGGTGTGGCGGGTCAGGGTGAGGAAGACGTCGTCGAGGGTGGGCCGGTGCAGGGCGACGTCGGTCGGAGTGAGCTCGGCGTGGTCGAGCAGGCGCAGCGCGTCCCGCAGCGTCAGCGCCCCGTCCGGTGCGGGCAGCACGATCCGGTCGCGGTCATGGTCGTGTCGTGGCGCGAGCGGCTCCAGGGCGGTCATTGCCGCTTGCCGCTGCTGCGCGGGCAGGTCGAGTTCGACGACGGCGCCACCGGTGCGGTCCTTGAGTTCGGTGGCGGTGCCCTCGGTCAGCAGCCGGCCGTGGTCGATGACCGCGATGCGGTCGGCGAGTTGGTCGGCCTCGTCGAGGTACTGGGTGGTGAGTAGGACGGTGGTGCCTTCGGCGGCCAGGTCGCGCACGAGATGCCACAGGTCTTGGCGGCTGGTCGGGTCGACGCCGGCGGTGGGTTCGTCGAGGAACAGCACCTGGGGGCGGCCGATGAGGCTCGCGGCGAGGTCGATGCGCCGCCGCATACCGCCGGAGTAGGTCTTGACCTGCCGGTCGGCGGCATCGGCGAGGTGGATGCGGTCCACGACGTCCGCGGCCCGGCGGGCCGTTTCTCGACGGGACAGGCCGTACAAGCGGCCGATCATGGCGATGTTCTCGCGTCCGGTCAGGTGGTCGTCGACGGCCGCGAACTGCCCGGCCAAACCGATGCGTTCCCGGACTCTGGCGGGGTGACGGGCGACGTCATGCCCGGCGACACGGACGATGCCGCTATCTGGGCGCAGCAGGGTGGCCAGGATACGGATCAGCGTGGTCTTGCCCGCGCCGTTAGGGCCGAGCAGCCCGTAGACAGCGCCGGTCGGGATGGCCAGGGTCAGCCCGTCCAGGGCTCGGGTCCCGCCGCGGAACTGCTTGCTGACCGCGTCCACGGCGATGATCGGGGCGTTCACCTGCGCCTCCGGTAGTTGTGTACTTGAAAGTCAACATAGGCACAAGTACACTCTGAAGTCAACAAGAGGATGGGGTTGTCGTGGTCGATGAGAAGCCGGAGCCGGTGCGCCGCATGCGCCGCGCGCAGCGTCGGGAGCAGATCCTCACCGCGGCCACCGAGGCGTTCGCCCGCAACGGTTTCGCGGCCACGAGCCTGGATGACATCGCCGGGCAGGCCGGCATCACCCGGGTGCTGCTCTACCGGCACTTCGACTCCAAGACCGACCTGTACCAGGCGGTCCTGGATCGCATGTGCGCCCGCTTGGAGGCCCACGTCGAGGAGCCCGTCGGCGGGTTCACCGACAACAGCATCGACGGCCTGCTGGACGCGGCGGTCGAGTCCCCGGCCGGGTTCCGGCTGCTGTTCCAGCACGCCCTGCGCGAGCCGGAGTTCTCCGAACGCATCGAAAAGTTCCGCGCCGACATCACCGCCGCCGCGTACCTGCAGATCGCGACGATGGTCCCGGATGAGGCGCTGGCGAGGTGGGCGGCACAGCTGGCTCCGGTGGTGGCGATCGAGGCGATCATCGCCTGGCTCGACGCCGGGCGGCCCGACCCCGCCCGGGCCGCCGGTCGGGTGCGGCAGGCGGTGATGGGCGTGCTCGGCGCGGCCGTCGCCGGTGACGTGGACTGCTCCCTTCCCAACCCCGTGCACTTGGAAGGACCTCCGTCATGACCAGCAGCGAGACGCCGACCGCCCGGCAGCGGCGGGTGTGGGACAAGGGCGCCCCGAGCTACGACAGGCAGATCGCGTTCTTCGAGAAGATCTGGTTCGGTGGCGGGCGGGAATGGCTTGGCGAGCGCGCCCACGGTCGCGTCCTGGAGGTCGCGATCGGTACCGGCCTCAACCTGCCGCACTACCCGGCCGACGCGACCGTCACCGGTGTCGAGCTGAGTCCCGCGATGCTCGCCATCGCCCGCCAGCGGGCCGCCAACCTCGGCCGGGACGTCGACCTCCGCGAGGGCGACGCCGAGCACCTACCCTTCGGCGACGCGTCGTTCGACACGGTGGTCTGTGCGTTGTCGCTGTGCACGATCCCGGATCCGGCCGCGGCGATCGGCGAGATGCGGCGGGTGCTGGTCCCGGGTGGACGGCTGTTGCTGCTCGACCACATCGGCAGCACCTGGCCGCCGATCCACGCCGCCCAGTGGTTGCTCGAACGCCTGACGATCCGCACCGCCGGCGAGCATTTCACCCGGCGGCAGCTGCCCCTCGTCCAGGCGGCCGGATTCGAGGTGGTGGAGACCGAGCGGCTCAAGGCCGGCACCGTCGAACGCATCCTCGCCCGTAAACCGGCCAGCAATGGACGCGCCGCATGACCGCCGCGAGCACCGGCGGCGCTGTACTGCTCGGCGCCGGCCGCGAGGCTGAGGTGTACGCGTGGGGCGACGATGCGGTGCTCAAGCTGTACCGTCCCGGCTTCGGCGGCCACCGCGCCGAGGCGGCGGCACTGAGGTCGCTCGACGGCATCGCGCCGAGGCTGCTGGACGTCGTTGACTGCGATGGCCGTACCGGCCTGGTGCTGGAACGCTTCGACGGACCTGACATGTTGACGCTGCTGCAACGCCAGCCTTGGCGGGTGCTCGGCCTGGCCGGTGTGCTGGCCACGGCCCACCTCGCCGTCCACCGCGTGGCGGCACCCGTCGAGCTTCCCGACCTCCGTCAGGTCCTGGCCGCCCGCATCCACGACGCCGGCCTGCCCCCGCACCTGCGGGACTTCGCGCTGCGGGTGCTCGACGGGCTGCCCGACGGCGGCCGCCTGTGCCACGGCGACTACCACCCCGGCAACGTGCTGCTCGCCGCCGACCGGACCGCGGTCATCGACTGGGCCGCCGCGGCGCGGAGCGTTCCCGAAGCCGACCACGCACGCACTCTCCTGCTGCTGCGGTGGGCCGACCCGCTGCCCGGCACACCGCTGCTCTCGCGCGTCCTGATCGCGGCCGGACGATCCCTGCTCACCCACCGCTACAAACGGACGTACCGACGCGGCGCGCCGCCGTTGCGGCAGGTGGACTCCTGGCTGCTCGTGCACGCCGCCGCTCGATTGTCCGAAGGCATCCAGGTCGAACACGCCATACTGACCGGCATCCTCGACCGAGCCCATCGCAAAGCGACGCGCTGATAGAGCCCGAAGAGACGCGGAATCCGCACGTCGGGCCGATTTCGCTGGCGAGGCGATCGAACGGCGCTGATCGTCACCGCCGGTGGGTCAGTTCACCTGGTAGGCGCCGCGTAGGCGGGCGAGGACCTGGTCCAGGACCGTGCTGAACACGGCGAGGTCCTCGGCGGGGATCCCGCCGAGGAGCCGCGCCGTGCCGTGTCCACGATCGGTGCTCCAGTCCGCGATCAGCGACCGGCCCGGGTCGCTGAGCCGCACCACGATCGCGCGCCGGTCGCTGGGATGGGCGGTCCGCTCGACGAACCCGGCGCGTTCCAGCGCGTCGACCAGGCCGGTGACGTTGCGGGGCGTGCACTTGAGCAGCTGGCTGAGCTCCCGCTGGGTGCGCGGTCCGGTGCGGTGCAGCAGCCACAGCACCTCGGCGCGTGCCGGGGTGAGCCCGTGCTCGGCCAGCCGGTTGTTCATGACCTCGCCCAGCACCACGGCAAGGTCGAAGAGCTGATCCATGGCCCGGTCCGTCGGAGCGCTCAATCTGTGACTCCAGAAGTGGTGAAGGGCACTTCACAATGTTGTACGCTTCCGGTTCATGGTAGTCAGACGTGCCTGGTCGCGGCGGATGCCACGCTCGGTCGGCGGCGCACCGGCGTGGCTGAGTTGGCCGAGGTGATGGCCGGTCTGCGGGGGTGGCCGCCCCGTCGGTGGTTGATCGCGGTGGGCGCGGCCGCACTGGTTGCGGTGGCGGCCGGAGTGCCGAGCGACGTCATCGCGAATCCGCTGGCGCACCGCGAGGTACCCGCCACCTGGTGGAACTATCCGGCGCTGGCGGCCACGGCCCTGCTGGGCGGGATGGTCACGGCGACGTATGTGCGCACACGGGCCGGCCGCGACGTGACCGGTAGATCCGCCGGTGGCGGCCTGCTGTCGCTGCTGGCGATCGGCTGCCCGGCCTGCAACAAGCTGGTGGTGTTGCTGGTCGGCACCTCCGGTGCGCTGCACCTGTGGGCGCCGGTACAGCCAGCCGGTGCTGGCGATCGCCTCGATCGTGCTACTCGGCTGGGCGCTGAAGGCCAGGCTCGCCGCCGAACTGTCCTGCCCGGTGCCCACGCGGCAGGCGGCGGTGCCGCTGACGCAGGTGGGCCGTGATGGCTAAACGCGGGGCCGGCGTCACCCGGCCGACAGGGCGCGGGGCCACCAGCCGAAACGTGCCGCCGGTACGCGGACGTCCATGGACGCAACGGCCGCTGTGGCAGGTGGGACTGGCTGCCGCGCTGGTTGCCGCAGCGGCCAGCGTCCTGGTGTACGGGGCCGCGCGGGCCGGCGGCGTACCGATGGAGCTGACCGAGGTATTCGAGGATCACTTCGCCCGCATGCCCGTGATGAACATGGCCTGGGCTGCGCTGCTGGACGGTGGCGTCGCCGGGACCGTGCTGGCCGCCGCGTGCCGACGATGGGCCAAGCATCCTCGATTAGCTTTCCTGGCACTGGCGATGATCGGCCTGATCGCCTCGTTCGTCTTACCTGTCGTCAGCGACGCCAGCACGGCAACCAAGGTCGTCTTGTCGATCAGCCACGTCGTCGTCGCGGCCATCATCGTCCCAGCGTTGGCGCTCGCCCTGCCAGCCAAGCGCACCTCCGCGCCGAAATAGCCTTCCATCAGGCCACGTTGGACAGCTCCCGCCGCCGGCGTGGTACGTGTCCGCAAGTCCCGGCTGGCCGGCGACCTACGCCCCTGGTCATGCCCCAGCACGGCGGCACATCGTGGCTTGGGCGGCTGGCTCGCCGGGCGAGATCGAATCGCCCGGACATACACGCGGCGCGAACTCGCCCACGGGCAAGGGGCACCATCATGAGCAGCAAGATTCTGTTCATCCTCAACGACTCGCCGTAGGGCAGCGAACGGGTCTTCGACGGTTTGCGCCTGGCCACGGCGCTGGCCAAGCGTGACAGCACCGAGGTGCGGGTGTTCCTGATGGGCGACGCGGTCGTCGCGGCGATCGCGAACCAGAAGCTGCCCGACGGCTACTACCGCCTCGACCGGATGCTCGGCTCGGCCACCCGCCAGGGCGCGGACATCGGCTGCCGCGGCACGTGCATGGACGCGCGGGATCACAGCGGAGATGCTCACCAAGGGCACCCGCCGCTCCACACTGGACGAGCTGGCCGACTGACCCTGTGGACCGAGCAGGTCATCACGTTCTACCCAGGCAGCGCGGCCGATGGCCAACCGGTGTCGGTGGCTACGGCGGCAAACCGGGGATCTGCTCACGGTTGGTCGACGTGCGCCGGGGCGGCGCTGTGCAGGGCCGTACCAGCTGCCACGGCGGCGAGTCGGTTGGCGGCCTGGGTGATGTCCTCGGTGGTGGTCCACCGGCCCAGGCTCAGCCGTATCGCGGAGCGGGTTTGCGCGTCGGGCAGCCCCATTGCGGTCAGGACCGGGGACGGTTGGGTGGTACCGGTGTGGCAGGCCGATCCGGTGGAAGCCGCGACGCCGGCCGCGGCGAGCAGCGCGGGACCGTCATGCGGGGTCAGGGCGAGGTTCGCGGTGTTGGGCAGCCGCTGGGTGGGGTGGCCGTTGAGTAGCACGCGACCGGGCAGTTGCTCGGCCAGCCGGCGGTGCAACTCGTCGCGAAGCCCACGCAGCCGGTGCGGCTCGCCGGCGGTGAGGTCCGTGGCGGCGAGGTCGGCGGCGGCGCCGAGGGCGGCGATCAGGGCTGCGCTCTCGGTGCCGGCGCGCAGGCCGCGTTCCTCAGCGCCGCCGTAGACGAGCGGTTCCAGCGGGGTGCCGGCGCGCGCGTAGAGGGCGGCGACGCCTTTGGGTGCGTACATCTTGTGCCCGACCACGGTGAGCAGGTCGACGCCGAGATCGGCCACGTCGACGGGGATCTTTCCGACCGCTTGGGCGGCGTCGGTGTGAAACAGCGCGCCGTGGTCGTGGGCGATGCGGGCCAGCTCGGGGATTGGTTGCAGGGTGCCGGTCTCGTTGTTGGCCATCATGATCGACACCAGGGCGGTGAGCGCGGCGGCCAGCGCCGCCGGGTCTACCTGTCCATGTACGTCGACCGGTAGGTAGGTGACCTGCACGCCGTGCAGCCGGTGTAGGGCGTCGCAGGCGGCGAGCACTGCGGGGTGCTCGGTCCGCTGTGTGACCACGTGCACACGTGCTGAGCTGGTGCCGCGCGTGTGGTGGGTGAGGACCGCGCCGCGGATGGCCAGGTTGTCGGCTTCCGAGCCGCTGGCGGTGAACACGATCTCCCCGGGGTCGGCGCCGATGAGCCGGGCGACCTGGTGGCGGGCTACCGCGATCGCCTCGGCCGGGGTCGTGCCGTAGTCGTGGCCGCTGGACGGGTTGCCGAAGTGGGTGGTCAAGTACGGCAGCATCGCTTCGACGACGCGCGGGTCGGTCGGGGTGGTCGCGTTGTAGTCCAGGAAGACCGGTCCGACGAGCAGGCCGGGGTGGGTGTCCATCGCTACGCCTCCTGCGGGGCTGCGGGCTGTGGCGCCCGCGCGGGCGCCTGGAAGTGCCGGGTTTCGTACATGCGCACCGCCACGACGAGGCCGGACAGTGCGGTGATCGCGGCGACCACCCAGACGGCGGCGCGCAGGCCGAGCAGGTCGGCGGTGATCCCAGCGATGAGGGCGCCGACGGCGTATCCGGAGTCGCGCCACAACCGGTAGACGCCGACGGCGCGGGCCCGCCAGGCGGGATGGGCGACATCCCCGATGACGGCCAGCAGGGTCGGGTAGACCATGGCGGTGCCGGCGCCGGTGAGCACGGCGGCCAGCGCCCACACCCCGAAGCCGGTGCCGGCGGCGACCAGGCCAATGCCTACGGCCTGAATGAGCATGCCAGCGGTGATCAGGTGCTTGCGGCCCCACCGGTCGGACAGTGCGCCGGTGGCCAGCTGCCCGAGGCTCCACACCGCCGGGTAGAGCGCGATCAGCGTGCCGGTGCGGGCCAGGCTCAGGCCGGAGGTGGCGAACAGGACCGGGTACAGGCCCCAGGCCAACCCGTCGTTGAGGTTGTTGACCAGGCCGGCCTGGCTGGCCGCCGACAGCGCCTTCTCGCGGAAGCTGGTGAGGGTGAAGATCTGCCGGCCGGTCAGCCCGTCGTGGTGGCCGCCGGTTGGTGGGGTGTGGTTGGCGGCTTCGTGCCGGGCATGGTCGTGGGTTTCCCGGACGAACACGGTGGACAGGCCGAGGCCAAGGGCGGCGACGGCGACGGCGAGCAGGAACGGTGCAGGCCGCAGCCCGTAGGCGGCGGCGAGCGCGCCGGTGGCCCAGCCCATGGCGGCCAGGGCCAGGTAGCCGGCGGCCTCGTTGAAGCCCATCGCCAGACCGCGCCGGGCCGGCCCGACCAGGTCGATCTTCATGACGATCGTGGTGGACCAGGTCAGGCCCTGGTTGACGCCGAGCAGCACGTTCGCGGCGATCACCCACCCCCATGACGGCGCCCAGATCAGCAGCAGCGGCACCGGCAGACCGACCAGCCAGCCGGCGACCAGGACCGGTTTGCGGCCGTACCGGTCGGACAAGCTTCCAGCGGCGAGGTTGGTCAGTGCCTTGGTGAGGCCGAACACCACGATGAACGTCAGCGACGCGGTGAACGCACCGATCGCGAAGGTCTGCCCGGCCAGCAGCGGTACGACGGTGCGTTCCTGCCCAACCATCGCCCCGACGAGCGCGTTGACCACCACGAGGAGGGTGAACTGGGGCAGGTTTTCCCGCAGTCCCAACCTGATCGGGCGTACCACGTTGGTTGCACTCATTGCTCGGCGTCCAGGCCGCGGCCGGTGGCGGCAGCCCAATCCGTCGGCCCACCCAGCAGGATCGACACGTCGGTCCGGCCGGCCCGTTCCAGCAGGCTTGCGCCGGTGGCGGCGCGCTCGCCGTGCCCGCACATCACCGTGGCCGGCCCGGCGGGCACCTCTTCGGCTCGGTCAGCGAGGTCGCCGAGTTCGATCAGCTCCGCCCGTGGCAGGTGTCCGGCGGCGTGCTCGCTTCGCTGGCGCACGTCGACCACGACCGGCGTGTCTACCTGCTCCGGTTGCACCAGGCCGGTGGTCCGCGTCTGCCCGCCGTCGGCGGCCCAGGCGGCGACGGCGCCGGCCAGTTCCCCCACGATGGTGTGGTAGCCGACCGCGAGGGCAGGCCACACGATGTCGTCCGGGTCCTGGCCCGGGTTACGCACGATCACGATCGGCACATCGGGCGGGAGTAGCCAGCCGAGCCAGGTGGCGTACTGCGGGCGCAGCGGGATCGACACCGATCCAGGAATGTGCCCGGCGGCGTAGTCGACCACCGGCCGCACATCGACCACGTAGCCACCGTCGGCGAGCAGGTCCCGGACCCGGCGCGCCGCCAGCGGTGCGAGTAGCGGCGGGGCGGTGACCAGGTCCGGGCCGCGGCGGTTGATTTCGGCGAGCCGGTCGAAGTACGCCGGATAGGAGCCCAGGCCGGCCAGCAGCCGCCGGACGAAGGTGTCCTCGTCCGGCGCGGCCAGCAGCGCGTTGCGTGCCTTCTCGACGCCGATCGTGGAGGTGCGCGTAGCCCCGGGTGGGGCGGAGCAGAACGATCCGGCGCCGTGGGTGGGCCACACCGCGGTCGCGTCGGGCAGCCCGGCCAGCCGGCGCAGTGACCGGTACTGGGCGCGGGCCAACTCTTCGGTGTGCTCTGCGCCGGCCAGGTCGGTGCGGGCCGCGGCGCCGACGATCAGCGACCCGCCAGTGAACACCGCCACCTCCCGGGCCCCGTCGAGCACCAGGTACGACAGGTGCTCCGGGGTATGCCCCGGGGTCTGCCACGCCCGCAGGGTCAGTCCGCCCAGGTCGACCTCGTCCCCGTCGGCCAGACCGGTATGGTCGAACTCGCGCTTGCCGGCCGCCGACGCCAGGATCCGGGCGTCGTGGTCGGTCGCCAACTGCCGGGCGCCGGACAGGAAATCGGCGTGCAGATGGGTTTCGGCGGCGTACGCGATCCGCAGCCCCCGCCGCGCCGCCTGGACACCCACCGCGCGCAGGTCCAGCGACGGATCCACGGCGAGGGCCCTGCCGTCGCCCAGATCGAGCAGATAGGCACTGTTGCCCAGCCCCTCATCCACCAGCGGGATCAACCAGTCCTGCAGATCCATCACGCCCTCCATCCCTGGTGGCGGCCACCCCATCACATCTCCTACACTATTCCACAGAACTTTGGAGGATGATGGGTGTGGGTGACCGAGACCGCAAGACCACCCTGTTCGAACAGCTCGCCCGGGTCGGCAAGGCCCTCGCCTCCGGCAAGCGCCTGGAACTGCTGGACCTGCTCGCGCAGGGCGAACGCGACGTCGCCTCCCTAGCCGCCGCCGCAGACCTCGGCGTGACCACGGCATCAGCACACCTGCAGACGCTGCGCCAGGCCAACCTGGTCACCACCCAACGCGACGGCACCCGCATCCTCTACCGGCTCGCCGGCCGCGACGTCGCCGACCTCTACGCCCGGCTACGCGACGTCGCCCAGTCCCACCTGCCCGACGTGGAGGCCGCCCGGATCGCCTACCTCGGCGACGACGGAGGCAAGCCCGTCACCCGCGACCAACTCCAGCAAATCGCCAAAACGAGCACCATCACCGTGCTCGACGTACGCCCGGCTGAGGAGTACGCCGCCGGGCACATCCCCGGCGCTGTCAGCATCCCCCTCGACGAACTGGCCTACCGGCTCGCCGAACTCCCCGACGACGGACAGATCATCGCCTACTGCCGCGGCGCCTACTGCGTCCTCGCCCACGACGCCGTACGCCTCCTCACCACCCACGGCCGCACCGCGACCAGGCTCGCCGACGGGATGCTCGAATGGCGCCTGGCCGACCTGCCCGTCGCCACCTGACCACGCCCAACGCCAGCCGGTGTCCACCGAGTAACACCGACCGCACACGCGCCAACCTGCGCCACCTCGATCCTGTAGACGTCCAGGTCAGAGCCGCAGTTACCGCAGGTCGAAACGATTCCTGGCCACCGTAGGTGCGGGTGAATCTCTAGCCGGGGGCACGCCACAAAACTGCGCCAGCACGACAGGCGTGTTGACCATCGAAGCGACCTACTCGCTGCCGTAACCCACTCGCTTCGGGCGCTGAACCACGGTTGGGTGGCGATGTCAAGCCTGCTCGGCCCCAGCGTGGGGGAGGTAAGTGGCTTCAGCCGGCTGACGTGCATCCGCGGAGCGGCCTTGCTTGCGCGAGCTGGATTTGGCCGAGCGTTGGTGCTCAGGCGCCGGCAGCTCGGCGGGTTGCGATGACGACGGCGTTGTCCGGCGCGTCGGCCCAGGCGATCTCGAAGTAGTTGCCTTCTGGGTCGCAGAGGTAGGCCGAACGTCCGGTGAAGAACTCCGCGTCGATGGGTTCCTTGGTGACGCGAGCGCCGGCGGCACGCATCTGCTCGGTGAGCCGGTCAACCTCGTCGGCGCTGTCGACCATCACGCCGATGGTGAATCGGATGCCTCCGGTGCCCGGCTCGGGATGGGTGTTCCCGTCGCGGGCGAGCTTTGCCAGGGGGAACAGGGCCAAGACGATGCCGCGAAGTTCGAAGGCCACGAATTCGCCGTCGTCCATGATCTGCGGCCAGCCGAGCGTGCGGTAGAAGTTCCGCAGCGCGGGGAGATCACGCGCACCAAGAGTGATCAGGTTCGCCAGCGGTGGGGATGTGTTCATGACGTCGAGTATTCGCCGGGCGTCCGACATGGCAGCGGGGTCTGGATGGGCGCCCTGCGACGTGCTCACCGAGCAGCGTCAGCTCACCGCTGGTCGGTGCCGAACAGTTGCTCGCCGTCGTCCTCGCCGAGCAGGAAGGCGAACCGGGCCGGGTCGGTGCTCAGTTCGGTGAGGTCGTAGCCGTCGACGCCCATGAACCGGTGCAGCGAGGCGGCGAGCTACGCCTGGTCGGAGCCGGTGGCCCACTGGCGGATGAAGGTGAGCATCTGCCCAAGTTCCCTGGCGTCGGTGAGGTCGAGGCGCATCTCGGGGTGCAGGCATCGGTCCTCTTCGAAGCCGAGGTCGCGTGTTCACCGACTGCCGGTGTGCGCGGCCCTTCTTCGCATTCTGCTGCTGGCGAGCGTGGGCGAGGCGGTAGGACTGGTGCCGGTCTCGATGATCTGTCCGCCGAAGGTCAACCGATCCACGATCGCGGCGCAGAGCCGAGGGTCGGTGAAGGTCTTTGTCCAGCGGGAGAACGGTTCGTTGGAGCCGATCGCGATCGCGGAGCGTTCCTCCCGCTCGGTCAACACCTGGAACAGCAACCTTGACCACCGAGTCCAGCCCGAAACCGATCAGCGCCGTGGAGGAGGCGATCGGCACCGGTGCCGATCGCCACGACGGCCTCGATAACGTTGTAGCCGATCGTGGCGGCGACCAGCAGCCTGATCCGGCGGCGCAGACCGACCGGCGCGCCGCCGCAGGATCTGCCGTGATGGTGGGCCGGGCCGGTGACGGCGTGCTCATCGTCGGTGTCGACCGGGCAGGCGGTGTCCGGGTCGATGGCCAGGGCCAGCTCGACCAGGTCGGCCAGGGCGTGGGCCAGCCGCCGGTCGGCCAGCTCGTAGCGGGACCGGCGGCCCCCCGGCACGGCCACGACCAGGCCGCAGCCACGCAGGCAGGCCAGGTGGTTGGACAGGTTGGGTCCGGGACCCCCCGAGCGCCTCGGCTAGGTCCGCCGGGTAGGCCGGCCCCTCGCGCAGCGCGAGCAGCAGCCGGCAGCGGGTCAGACAGCGCATGCCCGAACCGGGCCAGCACCTGGGCGTGGAGGCGACCGTCACCGCAAGGCCAGATAGTACGTTGATTGCTGAACTCAGCGAGTAATGAGCTGAACTGGTCTTCGCTGCGATGTCCGCATGGGCACGGGTTTCTCAACGTTGTTGATGCGCCCCACGCGTCTCCTTCCGGGCCGTGGCGCTCGGCTGGACGCCCTGCGGACGGTGCGACGCCGTTGCCGCTTGGTTGGCCTAGTCGCGGTAGCCGGGTGGCAGCGGGGTGGGTTGCATGGCGCGGTCCATGCCTTGGGCGACGAACTCGGACACGGCGTGGTGGGCGTGTTGGCGGATGAGCAGGGCGACCTGCGGGTCGGGCGAGGTTTCGGTGACCTCAACGCCGCCGGGGATGTTGCTGACGGTCATGGTGATGGCGCCGTGGTGTTCGAAGATTTCGCGGAATAACGGGTCCATCTGCCGGATCGGCCGGCCGGTTTCGATGCGGCCTTTCATCTGTTGCACGTGGGTCTGGATGAGCTGCGCCGCGGAGGGGTCGTCGCTGGTGGTCCGGGCGCGGATGCCGCCGTCGATGTCGTCGACTTGGCGGCGGATCGCGTGGTGGCGGAGGAGCAGGTCGTGGATGGCCGGCATGTCGGCCATCATCTGCTGGTCTATCATGCCGTTGCCGCTCATCATCCAGCCCGGCATGGCGCCGTCGTCTGACATCCCTGATTGGTCGCGGTGGCTGCACCCGCCGAGCACGCCAACTGCCGGTGGGGTGAGCAGGGTGAGGGCCAGCAGGCGGGCGAGTGCGGTGCGCCGGTCGATGGGGCTGGGTGGGCAGAGTGGGTGGACTGGGTGGTTGGTGGTCATGGCGTCCTTCTTCCCGCCGCTAGGGTTCGTCGGGGGCGGGCGGCTGGTCGGCGTCCGCGGCGATCGGCCCGCGTTCGCGGCGCCGGGACCCGATGGATGTTCGTTGCTCCCGGCGCAGGCCGTAGATCACAACTGCCACACCGGCGGCGACCAGGATCGGCTCGATGAGGTTGGCCTCCGGTCCCGCGGTGACCCGGTGGAGCCGGAAGATCCAGTGGACGACGATGTCGAGGCTCAGGAAGACCCCGACGGCGACGAGGAACCCGTGAAAGAACGAGGACGAGCCGAATCGCTTCGCCAGCGCGAGGGCGCCGATCAGGATCGCCACCGCGAGCAGGACCACCGCGACCCGGCCCGGCATCGTTTCGGGCGCCGGCGTCGTTTCGGGCGCCGGCGTCGCGAGGCGTGTGTGGTCGCCGCCGTGCATGACTGCCTCCGTTTCCCCGGTGCGGCTCCGGTATGCCGGATCGGGATCGGGGTGCTGCCGTTCGAGGAGTTGCATCTGCGGATCGGGAGCAGGCGGTCGTCCAGGTGGCGCCGCCCCCTGGTCGGATGCCGAGGCGGCGGCCGGACCTGCCGTCGCGGCCCGGGTGGGCTCGGGTCTACGGGGTGGGCTTGAATGTGTGTTCGGGCCGCGGTGGGTGTTGCGCATGCGGCTGGCTGGGGTGGGACAGGTGCCGTACCAGGGCGACGATGCCCAGGACGCCCACGGCAAGTACTGTCAGCGCGATCAGGGCCCACAGCAGCATCCACCAGCCCATGCCGGCCATCATCGTGTCCATCGGTTCACCCTTCGTAGAGGTGGCGTCGGTCGGGAACCCGCCCGGGTCCGCACCGTCCGGGCGGTACCAGGCGAGGTACCTGCCGTGGATCGGAGCCGGCTTCCTTCCAGCCGAACTGCCTGTTGCGGTCGGTACCCGAGCCGCCGGTGCATCACACGTTCCGTTTTCTTTGGCCCCTCAAGAAGCCTTCTTGAGGGGATTCGAGGTGACCGGGTCGGGTGGGCGCGTGTGACGATGACGGATGTGCTGGAGGTCCGGCGGCTTCTTGGGCTGCGGGCGGTGGCGCGGTATGGCTCGCTCGCCGCTGCCGCCCGGGAGCTGGGCTATACCCAGCCCGCGGTCAGCCACCACATCCGCCGGCTGGAGAGCGAGGCCGGCGTTCGGTTGGTCGTCCGCGACGGCCGCGGCGTGACGCTGACCGAGGCCGGACGGGTGCTGGTAGCCCGCGCGGAGGCGATCGCCAACGAACTGGCCGCCGCGGAGGCGCAGTTGGCCGTGTTCGCCCGCACCGCCGCCGGCCAGGTGCGGCTGGCTGCGCTACCCAGCAGCAACGCCACGCTGGTCCCCGACGCCCTCGCCGACCTGGCCGCCCGCGGGCTGGAGATCATGGTGTCACTGGTCGAGGCCGGACCTGACCAGGTGTTCGTCTTGCTGCAGCGGGCCGAATGCGATCTGGCCGTCACCTTTGACCATCCGACGCTGCCCACGCCCGCTGGGCTGGTCGCCGTGCCGCTGCTCGACGACCACCTGTTCATGATCCTGCCGGCCCGCCATCCGTTGGCCGGCGCGCAGGAGGTCGACCTCGCGCGGCTGGCCACCGAGCCGTGGATTATCAGTGAACGCTGCAGCGCCCAGACGTTGCACGCCTGCGCCCTGGCCGGGTTCACCCCGACCGTCGCCTTGGCGACCGACGACTACTAGCACGCCGTTCCGCGTCTGGTCGCCGCCGGGCTCGGCGTCAGCCTGACCACCGCCTGCGTGAGCCGCGAGGTCCACCGGCCCGATGTCACGCTGGTCCCCGTCGCCGGCATCGCTCCTTGACGGATCATCGCCGTTCTGCCCGCCCATCCACGCCCCACCGCGGCGGTCAGTGCGCTGCTGGACGCGTTGCAGAAAGCCGCCAGCCGCGCGGGAGGCACCGACCGGGAGATCCGGTGACCGTCCGAGGCTCGGACCGGCTGAACCGAACCGCGGACCGGGCACGCTACGCCGGTGCGGGGTCGACGCCGGATGTGTGCGCCGGTTTGCGGGCGGCGAGCCGTTCGACGATGCCGGGCTTGAAGCGTTGGTGTGCCTCGACGGTGAAACCCATGGCCTGTACGTGGGTGAGGGGGCGGCGGCGGAGTGTTCGCCGCCGAGCGGGACGGTGACCAGCTCGATGAGCAGCTGCACGGCGTGGGCGTCCCACCGGGACGCCTCGACGTTGTCGGCCAGCAGCAACAGACCGCTGGGGCGCAGCACCCGGTCCATCTCGCGCAGCGCCTGTCGCCGAAGAAGTGGCAGTCGAAGAAGCCCATTTCCCGGTCGTAGGAGCCGGCGTGCTTGTCCCAGTTGCGGCGCAGCCGCTCTTACCGCCCCACCGACCGTGGCATCAGTGCCACCCCATTCCGTGCGACACCCGACAGTCGAGGTGGGACGTGGGGCACCCGGCCGGACGCCCCCGGCATCCCCGTGGTTGGTCAACCGCAGCCGCCCATGGCCGTGCCCATCGACGCCATCATGGCGTCCATGTGGTCCCACCCGACCGCCGCAGCGGCCGCGGCGGCGCCGGCCAGGACCGCGAGCACGATGACGGCGGCCACCAGGGTGGCAACCACCGGGCTGCGGCTCGGGCTGTGCGCGGCGGGTTTGCCAGGCAGGTCCGTGGTGAGCGTGGCGAGGTCGGCGTAGGTGACGGCGCGGTAGGCCGTGTCGGCGCGGGCGGCGAATTCATCCAGGGTGAGCCGGCCGTCGGCGGTGTGGCCTTGCAGGGTGTCCACGACACGCTGCCGATCCGCGTCGGAGGCCCGCATCCAGGGGTACATCCTGCGGCTCCTTTCGGACTACCTGTTGGTCATGCTATGCCCGGTCCGGCCGGGTGGCCGGCCACGGTGCAGCCGCTGGGACGGGCACAGGGTCGGGGTGTTGACCGCTC
>WNGB01007344.1_pt1 | contig 16386 bp, 13 predicted proteins | sample 5400681 | NCBI WGS metagenome assembly WNGB01 (sample SAMN13153367, study PRJNA577476) | soil metagenome | isolation source: 115 cm soil or saprolite under grassland replicate 2 | place: USA:California | collected 2016-06-15 | reverse complement strand
TGCAGCAGGGGTGTTGGTGTCCATGACGACCAACACACGGTTCTTTCCGGCTGCCGGTGCGGGAAACGGTGAAGTGAGCGCCTCGACGGCCCCCTCAAGCAGGCCCGTCAGCCGCGCGGTCTCCCCCTCAAGCATCGGATACATCTGGTCGGCTGCGATGCGGTCGCCCTGCAATGCGACCAGGCGCGGCGAGTCGAACACAATCGGGGGCTCCACCGAGTCGAAGGCTGACCGGACGAATCTCTCAACCTCAGCGACCCACTTCAGAAACGAGTTCCTCAGCTGCAAGGTGGGCACACCGGCCGCCGCGCTCACCAGATTGCGCCCCGCGGTCATTAGCTCTTGCAGGCGTGCGATCGCCTGCTCGCGCCCTGCGGCTAGGATGATCCGCATCGCCACCTCCGTGCACGGTTAGTCCCCCTTGTCCATCACTGACCAGTCAGGCCGACCTGGTCCAAGATCTAACGCCTCGACGCGCACCTCGTGATCCTCTACGCCGGTGGGGATGCTTGCTTCGCCCGCTTCCAGACGACTATGCCTCTTTAGGATCAGGTGGCTGTGCCGAAAGATGGATTGCCGGGAACGAATACAGATCGGACCACCAAAGTCGCGTGCAGAGATCGGTCGGCCACCGTTAGTCACGCCGTAGATAAACATCGTTGGCTGCTTCGCGGCTATGCCGTTGACCTTTACCTCAATGCGCTCAAGCAAGTCCTGGGCCTCCCCGTTAGGATTTGCCAGCAGAGGCCACTTCCAGCGCATGCAGTCCAGAGGCTCATGGGACTCAGCGTCACGCATGGCCTGTCCCGTGGGCATCGCACGCAGCTCCCTGGTCAGATGGTCCTCACTGTGGAAAGTCAGGTGAGCCATCCAATCATTGGGCGGGATCTGAACGATCTGCTCAACGCCGGCAAGTCTACCCATGACGCTGAGGTCGTCGCCGGCGGACTCCACAAGAGCAATGAGCTTGAGTGAGTCTCCGGGGTTCAGCAACATTGGCCGACGAGGAGTTCCCGATCGGACATGTGGAGATCGTGTTGTTTCGGCCTGAGCACATCAGGCCGGTTCCAACCAAGCGCAGCCCACATGAAGATAGACTTGCCTAGCCGTATCGCGATTGGGCTATCAAAGTCGCTGGGGACAATGGGCGCGCTCCCCGAGTTCTCAATGTTGACCACGTAGACATACGGGCTTATGAGTGGCTCGCCGTAAAGTTCCAGCTCCACCGCGTTCTGAGTTGCATCATCTCGAGACATCAACAGAGGGCTAATGTAGCGCACGTAATGGACTCTTCTGTTGGTCTGTCTGAGCTGCGCTTTCAGCGTGAAGTAGGTGAGAATTGCGCTAATGATGCCTACCAAGATCCCTGCCGCGAATTCCATTCCCACCCTCTCATGGGGTACACCTCGACACTACTCTATACGGAGGCTGTGACGGGCGGTGCTGACGGCAGGGTGAACGGTTTACAGGGTCTCCCGTTACGAGAACTATCCGGTGCCTCTCTTACGCTTCTCCGGCCAGCTTGACCCGCACGCGCTCCTCGAGCGGAACCTGGCCCCGTCGCGCTGATTGGATAAGGACCTCCTGTATGGCGACTCCTAGCAAGGCGCGTTGGTGGTGGAGCGGCAGCTCCTGCCACGCTTCGCGGCTGCGGTAGGTGTCGAGCAGCACGCCGATGTCGAACGCCGGAGGTGGTCCAAGTTCGTCCAGTGCCGCTTGCACAGCGCTGCGCTGCTCGATCAGGCTCGCCCGCAACCGCTCCCAGCGCGCCACGTCCTCGACCGTGTCGAACTCGCCTCGCCCGTACCGGGCTTCGTCCAGGCTGGCGATCCGTCCACGGATGTCGCCAAGCTTCGCCTCCAGGATGGCTCGGTCGCCTTCCTGGGCCGGCATGGTCAGCTTCAGCCAGCGTTCAGCAATCGCGCCGAGGACCGGGTCGTCGAGTTCCATCGCGGCAAGGCGCATCGTGAGCTGGTGCATCACCTCGGTGTCGGCGTCGATCATGCGAACGGAGGCCGGGCTGGCGCAGGTGTGGCCGTTGGCGCGGCCAGAGCAGTAATACATGAAGGGACGAGGGCTCTTGTGCGCGAAGACCGTGCAGGCATAGCCGCAGGAGGCGCAGCGGGCAAACCCAGTGAGCAGGTACTTCGCCGGGCGACCGCCGCCGGTCTTGCTGCCGATCCGGTCGATGTCCTTCGCGCGTCGAACCAGGGCAGTGCGCCGTTCCATCTCGGTGAGGATGCGGACATGCTCTGCCGGCTCGATGAGGCCTTCGCCGAAGCTCACCGGTTCGCTGTCGTCTCCGAGCACGACACGACCTTCGTGCGTCTGCCAGCCACACAGCGCCGGGTTGACCAGGACGCGCCGAACCGTGGTGTATGCCCATGACCCGTCTTCCCGGCCCTTCAGCGTGCGGCCTTCCTGCTTGGCCTCGAGGACTCGGGCCGTGGTTGGGCACGGGATCCCGTCGTGGTTCAGCGCCACGGCGATGGAACGCAACGTCGCGCCGTTGAGGAAGTCGTCGATGATGCGCCGGACGATCGGCGCCTGGACGGGGTGGGGCTTCAGCTTCCCGTTCTCGACCAAGTAGCCGTAGGGCGGCTTGCGAACCCACTGTCCCGCACGACGGGCCCCCTCGTGGAACTGCTCGACCCGCCAGGCCGTGTTCAGGACCTCCATCCGGGCCTGTTCGGCGAGGAAGGCGATGATCTGGCGGGCGCCAGGCTGCGAGGAGTCCAGGCCGTCGCCCACCGAGATGATCCGGCCACCGACCCGCTCCAGATCGTCGAGGAGCAGCCCGACCTGTCCCATCCCGCGCCGGGAGAGCCGGTCGAGCTTGGGGACGATCAGGGCCTCGATTTCCTGGTTGAGGAGTGCGGCGATGGCCTTCTCGAAATCGCGACGACGCACGTTCCGGTACGCCGACTCCTCGTCATAGAATTCGTAACCGGGCTTGATCTTCAAACCGTGGGTGAGCGCGGCCTGCTTGTTGAGGCGATCTTGGTTCTCGGGGCTGTGAGTCTGTGTGAAGCGGGGGAGCATGGAGAGGCGGCCGTAGGTACCGGCCCAACCCTTGGCGGGGTGCTCGACCCGTTGTGCCATCGGTACCTCCCTTGCCCGGCTTCACGCCTCGGAGCAGGGCCATCATAAAGGTTCACGTTGGGAAGCACGCCGCCTACTGCACCGCGATCCGGCTGGGGTTCGACGTGCCGGAGACGTGGCTGCTGCCCCACAAGGTCCCGCCGGAGAACGAGCGCTTCGCCCCGACCGCCGCCCGCTACAACCGCGCCTTCGACCTGCGGGCGGTGGGGGAGAAGGTCGGCTACCCGATGTACATGAAGCCGTTCCACGGCGGCGGCTGGGTCAACGTCCACCGCATCGGCAACCCCGAGGGGCTGCAGCGCGCCTACGACGCCTCCGGGCGGGAGCTGATGCACCTCCAAGCCGGCATCGAGGGCTACGACGTCTTCACCCGCGGTCTGGCGATCGGGCCGCAGACGATGGTGACCCACTACGACCCGACCCGCCCGCTGCACCTGCGCTACCAGGTCGACCACGGCTTCCTGACGCCGGACCTCGGCCGCGAGATCGTCACCTTCGGGCTGTCGGTGGGCGCCTTCTTCCGCTGGGAGTTCAACTCCTTCGAGGTGATCGTCCGCGACGGCGGCTGCCATCCGATCGATTTCGCGAACGCCACCCCGGACATGGCGCTGATCAGCCTGCACTACTACTTCCCCTGGGCGGTCATGGCGCTGGCCCGCTGGTGCCTGTACTGCGTGGTCACCGGCCGGGCGATGCGGCTGGACCAGGAGGTCGGCCGCTGGTACCAGGTGGCCGACGACCCCGCCAGGTCGTGGGAGGAGAAGCTGGCCGCCTACCGGGCGCTGGTAGACGACTACTACGAGGGCGACCGCTTCCACGAGTTCTGCGACACCCACCTCGCCCACGCCGAGGACTGCATGCGCGAGTACGTGGAGAGCGCCGAGTTCGACGACCTGCTGGTCAGCAGCATCCGGCACGCCTTCCCGCCGCACGAGCACGAGGAGTTCGTCGCCCACTACCGCGGCCTGCTGGCCGCCTGGGCCGCCGACCAGGGTCGCTGAGCGTCGCGGCGGCGGTCAGCCGCCTGCAGGGTCGAGGTAGCGGGCGGGGTCGGCCTGGAAGGCGTGGCGGCAGTGCTCGCTGCAGAACCAGAAGGTGCGGCCGTCGTGGTCGGCGCTGAGGCTGGCGCCGGTGACGGCGACCTGCATGCCGCAGACCGGGTCGGTGGCCTGCTCCACCGCCGGGGCGGCGGGGGCGGCGGCGCGGCGGTGGCGCTCCCGGATCAGCTCGGCCAGGATCGCCACCGCGATCTCCGGCTGGGTGGAGGGCCCGAGGTCCAGCCCGGCCGGGCTGGCGACCCGCCGCAGCTCGGCGTCCGGCACCCCGCGGCGGCGGAGCGCCTCGAGCACGGTGGCGGCCCGCCGGCGGCTGCCGACCATGCCGACGTAGCCGGCCCGGGTGCGCAGCGCTGCGGCCAGGGCCTCCTCGTCGTAGTGGCCCATGGAGGCCACCACCACCGCGTCGCCCGGCCCGGCGGCACCGGCGCGCAGGCCGTCGAGGTCGGCGTCGTCGAGGCCGGCGACGTCGTAGCCGACCGCCTCCGCGAGCCTCGCAAGCGTCCTGGCGACCGGCGTGCGCCCGCAGACCAGCAGCCGCGGCGCGGTCCCGACCGGCTCCACGAACACCTCGAGGCCGCCGCCGGACGGGCAGGTGCTGACGGCCTCCACCACCCCCGGCTCGGCCGCCGGGCGGTCGGCGGCGGCCAGCTCGGCCGGGGTGATCCGCACCAGCCGCGGCCGCCCCTCGGCGAGCGCGGCGAGCGCCTCGCGGACCACGATCGGTTCGGCGCAGGCGCCGCCCACCCAGCCGTCCAGCCTCCCGTCGGCGCTCACCACCGCCTTGTCGCCGACCCGCGAGGACACCGGCGGGTCGACCCGCACCACGGTGGCCAGCGCGTACGGCGCGCCGCCGGCCGGCGGCGGAGGAGGCTGGCTCACACGAACCCCTTCTCGTGCATGGCGGCCCAGACCTTGTCGCTGGTCACCGGCATGTCGATGTTGGTGACGCCGAGTGGCGCCAAGGCGTCCAGCACCGCGTTGACGTAGGCGGCGGGGGAGCCGACGGTGGGCGACTCGCCGACGCCCTTGGCGCCGATCGGATGGTGGGGCGACGGCGTGACCGTCTCGTGGGTCTCGAACGCCGGCGTCTCCCACGAGGTCGGCAGCAGGTAGTCGGTGAAGTTCTGGCCGATGCAGTTGCCGTCCTCGTCGAAGGCGATCTGCTGCATGGCGGCGATCGCGTAGCCTTCGGCGAGCCCGCCGTGGATCTGGCCCTCGACGATCATCGGGTTGATCCGCACCCCGCAGTCGTCGACCGCGACCATCTTGCGGACCTTCCACGCGCCGGTGCCCTTGTCGATGTCGACCACCACGCAGTAGGTGCCGAACGGGAAGGTCATGTTGGGCGGGTCGTAGTAGGTGACGCCCTCCAGCCCGGCCTCCATGCCCACGGGCAGGTTGGTGTAGGCGGCGAAGGCGACGTCCTGGATGGTCTTGGCCTGGTCGGGCGCGCCCCTGACCGAGAACCTCCCTTCGGCGTACTCGACGTCCTCCTCGGCCACCTCCAGCAGGTGCGCGGCGATCCTGGTGGCCTTCTCGCGGAGCTTGCGCGCCACCATGGCGGTGGCCGCCCCGCCGACCGGGGTGGAGCGGGAGGCGTAGGTGCCGAGCCCGTATGGGGTGTTGTCGGTGTCGCCGTGCATGACGCTGACGTCCTCGGGCTGGATGCCGAGCTCGGCGGCGACGATCTGGGCGAACGTCGTCTCGTGGCCCTGGCCCTGGGTCTGCACGCCGATCTTGAGGATCGCCTTGCCGGTCGGGTGGATCCGCAGCTCGGCGGAGTCGAACATCCGCAGCCCGGCGATGTCGTACTCGGCGCCGTGCCCGGCCCCGACGACCTCGGTGAAGCTGGCGATGCCGATGCCCATCAGCTCCCCCCGCTGGAACCGCTCCTTCTGCTCGCGGCGGAGCTCCTGGTAGCCGAGCTGCTCCAGCGCCAGGTCGAGGGCGCGCGGGTAGTCGCCGGAGTCGTACTCCCAGCCGACCGCCGAGCGGTAGGGGAACTGCTCCGGCTGGATGAAGTTGCGCCGGCGCAGCTCGGCCGGGTCGATGCCGAGCTCGGTGGCGGCGTTCTGCATCATCCGCTCGATCAGGAAGGACGCCTCGGTCACCCGGAACGAGCAGCGGTAGGCGATGCCGCCGGGTGCCTTGTTGGTGTAGGCGCCGTCGACCTCGCACCACGCGGCCGGCACGTCGTAGGACCCGGTGAAGATGTGGAACAGGCCGGCCGGGAACTTCGACGGCTGCGCGGCGGCGTTGAAGGCGCCGTGGTCGGCGATCACCTTGGAGCGCAGCCCCAGGATCTTGCCGTCGGCCGACAGCGCCATCTCGCCGGTCATGTGGTAGTCGCGGGCGAACCCGGTGGAGATGAGGTTCTCGCTGCGGTCCTCGATCCACTTCACCGGCCGCCCCAGCAGCAGCGAGGCGACCGTTGCCACGACGTAGCCGGGGTAGATCGGCACCTTGTTGCCGAAGCCACCGCCCAGGTCGGGCGAGACGATCCGGATGTTCTGCTCCGGCAGGCCGGCGACCAGCGCGAACAGCGTCCGGTGCGCGTGTGGCGCCTGCGAGGTCAGGTAGATGGTGGCCTTGCCGGTGGCGGGGTCGAGGTCGGACACGCAGCCGCAGGTCTCCAGCGGTGCCGGGTGGGAGCGGGGATAGAACGTCTCCAGCCGCACCACCTTGTCGGCGCCGGCGAAAGCGCGGTCGGTGGCCTGCCTGTCGCCCTTCTCCCAGTGGAAGATGTGGTTGGAGGTCTGGCCCTCCTTGTCCTCGCGGATCAGCGGCGCGTCGGGCTCCAGCGCCTTGTGCGGGTCGACCACCGGCGGCAGCGGGTCGTAGTCGATCTCGATCAGCTCCAGCGCGTCGCGGGCCACGTAGGGGTCCTCCGCGACCACCGCCGCGACCTCCTGGCCCTGGAACACCACCTTGTCGAGGGCGAGCACGGCCTGGGTGTCGGCCGACAGGGTGGGCATCCAGGCGAGGCCGTGGGCGTCCAGGTCGCGGCCGGTGATCACCGCCACCACCCCGGGGTGGGCGGCGGCCGCGGCGGTGTCCAGGGCGGTGATGCGGGCGTGGGCGATCGGGCTGCGCAGCAGCGCCATGTGCAGCATGCCGGGCAGGCTGATGTCGTCGACGTAGTTGCCGCGGCCGCGGAGGAAACGGTCGTCCTCCTTGCGCCGCACCGAGTGGCCGAGCCCGCGGATCTGCGGGGTGGTCGTCTCGCTCACGCCGACACCTCCTGTCCCACCGGTGCCTGCTCGGCGTCCCGGGTGGCGGCCGCGGCGGCGCGGACCGCCCGCACGATGTTGACGTAGCCGGTGCAGCGGCAGAGGTTGCCGCTGAGCGCCCAGCGGACCTCCTCCTCGGACGGGTCGGGGTTCTCGGCCAGCAGCGCCTTGGCGGCCAGCATCATCCCCGGGGTGCAGAAGCCGCACTGCAGGCCGTGCTCCTGCTTGAAGGCGGCCTGGATGGGGGAGGGCTGGCCGTTCTCCAGCAGCCCCTCGACGGTCTGGACGTCGTGCCCGTCAGCCTGGACGGCCAGGTAGGTGCAGGACTTGATCGGCATCCCGTCGAGCAGGACGGTGCAGGCGCCGCACGAGGTGGTGTCGCAGCCGATGTGGGTGCCGGTGAGGCGCAGCCGCTCGCGCAGCAGGTGGACCAGCAGCAGGCGCGGCTCCACGTCGGCGCTGTGGGCGGTGCCGTTGACCTTGACGGTGATCTGCATCTAGACCTCCAGTTCGACCGGGGGGCTACCGCTTCGCTGCTTCAGCCCCCCGGACCCCCCGCCGCGGCGGCCATGGCGACGGACTGGCGCAGGCCCCGTTCGGTGAACACGCGGACCACGTTGCGCTTGTAGTCGGCCGAGCCGCGGGTGTCGGCGCTCGGCGAGGCGGCCCTGGCGGCCAGCTCGGCGGCCTCCCGGAACGCCTCGTCGGAGGGCTCGGCGCCGGCGAGGGCCGCCTCTGCCTCGGTCGCCTTGAGGTTGCTCGGCCCGACCGCGGTGAGCCCGATGCCGGCGTCGCCGATGCGGCCGTCGGTCATCGAGACCCGCACGGCGACCGCGGCGGTGGCGAAGTCCCCGACCTTCCGCTCCAGCTTGAGGTAGGCGCCGCCGGCGCCGGGCCGGCGTGGCACCCGGACCTCGACCAGCAGCTCGTCGGGGCGCAGCGCGGTGGTGAACGGTCCCTCGAAGAAGTCGCCGGCCGCGATCACCCGCGACCCGGCCCGTGACCGGGCGACCAGCTCGGCGTTCAGCGCCAGCATCACCGCGCCCCAGTCGCCGGCCGGGTCGGCGTGGGCGAGCGAGCCGCAGACGGTGCCGAGGTTGCGGACCAGCGGGTCGGAGACCTGCGGGGCGGCCGCCGCCATGGTCGGGTAGCGCTCCCGCAGCAGCCGCGAGCGTTCGGCGTCCCTGTGCCTGACCAGGGCGCCGATGCGGAGATGGTCGGCGTCCTCGGCGATCTCCCCGAGGCCGCCGAGGCGGTTGATGTCCACCAGCCACTGCGGCGCGCCGAACCGGAGCTTGAGGACCGGGATCAGGCTCTGGCCCCCGGCCAGGACCTTGGCCTCGTCCCCGTGCTCGGCGAGGTGGTCGAGCGCCTCGTCGAGGGTTCGGGGGGCGAGGTAGTCGAACGGTGGCGGGAGCATGCGACCTCCTCTTGCCGCGCAGTCGGCGGCGGCGGCGGACCAGCGCATGACCAGTTGACGCCTCAACCAGCTCCCATAGGAGCACGCCACTCGAACCTGGTCAATGGCCCTCGCGCGCGCAAGCGCCCGTGCCAGCCAAGCCCGCCGAAGCGGTCGCTCGCCGGCGGGGTTGCCAACCGTCCGGTCCGCTCGCAGGATGACGCCCGACCCGTCCGCGTCCTGTCCGAGAGGCTTGCGTGCCTGTCCCCGGTCCGCCCCGCTGGCGTTTCCCCGACCCGGCAACCGCCGCCGAGGACGGCCTGGTCGGGGTCGGCGCCGACCTGGAGCCGGCCACCCTGCTGGACGCCTACCGGCGGGGGATCTTCCCCTGGCCCCACCCGGGCGCGCCGCTGCCGTGGTTCTCGCCCGACCCGCGCGGGGTGATCCCGCTGGACGGCGTGGTGGTGTCGCGCTCGCTGCGGGCGCGGCTGCGCCGTTCCGGCTGGCAGACGACCGTCGACCGGGCGTTCGCGGCGGTGATCGCCGCCTGCGCCGACCGCCCGGCCCCGACCGGCGTCCCCGGCGAGGGCACCTGGATCACGCCGCCGATGCTGGCCGCCTACCGGCGCCTGCACGACCTCGGCCACGCCCACAGCCTGGAGGTGTGGGCCGGGGACGCCCTGGTCGGCGGGTTGTACGGCATCGCGGTCGGCGGGGTGTTCACCGGCGAGTCGATGTTCCACCTGGCCACCGACGCCTCCAAGGTGGCCCTGGTCGACCTGGCCGCGCGGCTGGCCGAGGCCGGCGGGCGCCTGATCGACGTGCAGATGGTCACCCCGCACCTGGCCAGCCTCGGCGCCCGCGACCTGCCGCGCGCCGAGTTCCTCGCCCTGCTCGCCAGGGTCCGCGACCACCCGGTGCGCCTTGCCACCGACCGCCGGGCGGTGGCCAGGCTCCGCTGACCGGTAGCATCGGGCTGGAACGCCGGTGCGATCGCGGAGGCGACCCGATGCAGGGCACCATGACGGGCAAGATCCTCGAACGGCACCTGGTCTCCGGCCGGCTGGCCCCCGGCGAGGAGATCGCCATCGGAATCGACCAGACGCTGCTGCAGGACGCCACCGGCACGATGGCGTTCATGGAGTTCGAGGCGCTGGGGCTCGACCGGGTCCGGGTCGACCTGGCGGTCCAGTACGTCGACCACAACATGCTCGGGTTCGACCACCGCAACGCCGACGACCACCTGTTCCTGCAGGGCTGCGCGGCCAGGTACGGCGCCCGCTACTCGCGGGCCGGCAACGGCATCTGCCACCAGGTCCACACCGAGCGCTTCGCCCGGCCGGGCGCGACCCTGCTCGGCGCCGACTCCCACACGCCGACCTCGGGGGCCTGCGGCGCCCTGGCGATCGGCGCCGGCGGCCTCGAGGTCGCCCTCGCCATGGCCGGCCACCCGTTCCAGACGCCGACCCCGACCGTGGTCGGCGTCCACCTGGAGCACCGGCTGCCGCCCTGGGTCGCCTCCAAGGACCTGATCCTGTGGCTCATCCAGAGATATACCGTCAAGGGCGGCCTGGGCCGCGTCTTCGAGTTCACCGGGCCGGGGGCGGCCAGCCTGCCGGTCACCCAGCGGGCGACGGTCTGCAACATGATCACCGAGCTCGGCGGGACCACCGCGATCTTCCCCTCCGACGAGCAGACCCGCCGCTTCCTGCGGCGCCAGCGCCGCGAGGACCAGTGGGTGGAGCTCGGCCCCGACCCGGACGCCCGCTACGACGAGGAGGTCCAGGTCGACCTGGCCGCGCTCGAGCCGCTGATCGCCAAGCCGCACCAGCCCGACAACGTCGTCCCGGTCGAGGAGGTCGCCGGCACCCCGGTGTACCAGGTCTGCTTCGGGTCGAGCGTCAACTCCTGGTACGAGGACCTGGCCGTCCCGGCGGCGGTGCTGCGCGGCAGCCACCTGCCGCCCACCACGGTCGGCACCGTCTCGCCCGGCAGCCGGCAGATCCTCACCACCATCACCACCTCCGGGGTGCTGGAGGACCTGGAGCGGGCCGGGCTGCGCATCCTGGAGCCGGCCTGCGGGCCGTGCGTCGGCATCGGCCAGGCGCCGCCCACCGGCAAGGCCAGCGTGCGAACCTTCAACCGCAACTTCAAGGGCCGCTCCGGCACGGTCGACGACCAGGTCTACCTGGCCTCGCCGGCGACCACGGCGGCCACCGGGCTGGCCGGGGTGATCACCGACCCGCGCACCCTCGGCGACCAGCCCGAGATCGACGACCCGGACCCGGTGGTCGACGACTTCATGCTGCTCGACCCGCCGCCGGCGGAGCAGGCCGAGCGGATTGAGATCATCCGCGGGCCGAACATCAAGCCGCCGCCGATCCCGCCGCCGCTGCCCGACGGCTTCCAGGGGCGGGTGCTGATCGTGCTGCCAGACAACGTCTCCACCGGGTCGATGGCGCCGGACGGGGCGATCGTGATGGCCGACCGCTCCAACGTGGCCGCGATCGCCGAGTACACCTTCATGAAGGAGGACCAGGGGTTCGTCCAGCGGGCCAAGGACTGGGGTGGCGGCTTCATCGTCGGCGGCGACAACTACGGGCAGGGTTCCAGCCGCGAGCATGCCGCGCTCGCCCCGCTCGCCCTTGGCGTCCGGGCGGTGCTCGCCCAGGGCTTCGCCCGCATCCACCGGCGCAACCTGATCGCCCAGGGCCTGGTGCCGCTGTACCTCGACCAGCAGGCGCACGACCGCCTGGAGGTCGGCGACCGGCTCGACATCCCCGGCGTGAAGGACGCGGTCGCCGGCGGCGCCGCGGAGGTCGAGGTCCGCGTCCAGGGCAAGGACGGCTTCCTCGCCAGGCTGGACCTCTCCCCCCGCGAACGCAGGGTGGTCCTCGCCGGAGGGGTGCTGAACCAGCTGAAGACGGTCGAACGCCGGGGCGGGGAGGCGGCGCCGTGACCCACCACCACGACCCGGCCGTGCTCGAGCTGGAGCCGCTGGAGGTCGAGGCGGGGCTGCAGGCCGGCACGGTGACCCTGCTCGACATCCGCAGCCAGGCCCTGTTCGAGCGCTCCGGGGAGCGGGCGGTCGGCGACCGCCGCTTTCCGGCCGACCCGGACGCGGCCGAGCTGGCCAGCCTGGACCGCGACCGGCTGATCGTCGCCTACTGCGACTGCCCGGGCGAGGCCGCCAGCTTCGGGTTCGGCACGCGGCTGCGCCGAGCCGGCTTCCCGCGGGTGGGGGTGCTGCGCGGCGGCATGGCCGCGTGGAGGTCGGCCGGCCTGCCCACCGAGCGGGTGGTGGAGGCCGACGGATGACGGAGGGTCCATGAGTCAGGACGTGTTCAACGCGCTGGAGGCGGCCAGGCGGGACGGGCAGACGGTGGTGATGGGCACCACCGTGCGGACCGAGGGCGACCCGCCGTCGGCGCCTGGCAACCGGGCCCTGTTCGGGCCGGACGGGGCGCTGCTGGCCGGCACGATCGGCTGCAACGGGCTGGACCGCCGGGCTGGCCGGGACGGCGCCGGGCTGCTGGCGGCGGGGGAGCGGTCCGGGATGCGCCGCTACACCAGCTTCGAGGGCGAGCCGGGGGAGGGCGTGGTCGAGGTGTTCCTGGAGGCGTTCGCCGGCCCGGCCAGGCTGCTGGTCGGCGGCGGCGGCCCGGTCGCCGACGCCCTTGCCTCCATCGGCGAGGTGGTCGGGCTGGCCGTCCGCGCCGAGGCGCCGGGCACGGCGGAGTTCACCGCCACCGGCCAGGGGCTCGGACCGGGCGACGCGGTGGTGTTCGTCGACCACGACGACCCCGAACTGCTGCCGGCGCTGATCGCCGTGCTGACCGGCCGGGCCGGCTACGTCGGGGTGATGGGCAGCCGGCGCCACACGCCGGGGTTCGTGAAGGTGCTGCGCGATGCCGGCGTCGACGTCCGGCGCCTCCGCAGCCCCACCGGGCTGGACCTGGGCGCCCGCCGGCCGCCGGAGATCGCCCTGTCGATCCTGGCCGAGGTGATGGCGGCCACCCGCGGCCGGCCCGGCGGCAGCCTCGACATCGTCCACGCAGAGAAAGGCCCCGAGTAGGCCTCGGTCGCAGAGCGCCGCGGTTCTCCTCGGGGCCTTTCACCCCCCGAACGGCACCTCCCGCCGTGACCCGCCTCGGGGGGCGGGGCGGCATACGCCACAACCCCCGGAAGGGGCCGCTGCGCGCGGTCCGGCGTCACCACGCCCGACCTACCGTTCAACGGCACGGTGGCGTACCCGTGGCCACCGTGCCGTCGCTCCGGACTCTGCCAGAATGGCCATCTTCGGTCAATCCCCGGTTTGCTCTGCTTCCGGCCGGACCCGGCGGGTCGCGGCAGGCATTCCGGAGCTTGCTTGCAAAGCGGTACTGGGCGATAGCATCGCGCGCTGTGGTGGACGTCGACGAGCAGCACCAGCTCCGCAAGGCCGAGCTGATGGCCGCGATGTCACTTGCGACCGACCTGAGCATGGGCCAGCCGATGGAGGACGGCCTGGCCGTCTGCCTGCTCGCCACGCGGCTGGCGGCGGCGCTCGGGCTGTCCGAGGACCAGCAGGTGCGGGTCTACTACGCCGCGCTGTTGCGCCACATCGGCTGCACCGCCGACATGCACGTGCTGGCGGCGGCGGCGGGCGACGACGTGTCGATGCGGAGCGCGTTCATCGCGGTGGACCTCGGCCGGCCGGCCGAGATGCTGGCGGCGATGCTGCGGCACATCGGGCGGACCTACTCGCCGCTGGAGCGCCCGGTGGCGGTGGCGCGCGTGATGGCGGCGGCCGGCAAGTTCAAGTCGAGCGGGCAGGTCCAGTGCGAGGTGGCGGACATGCTCGCCGAACGCCTTGGTTTCGGCGAGGGCGTGCAACGCGACATCAGGGGCGTCCAGGAGCGCTGGGACGGCAAGGGCTTCCCCGGCGAGGCCAGGGGCGAGGAGATCACGCCGGCCGCCAGGGTGGTCGGCGTCGCCAGCCTGGCGGCCATCTGCCATCGCCTGGAGGGGCCGGCCGGCGCCCTCGAGGTCCTGCGACGCCGTTCCGGGACGGCGTTCGATCCCGCCGTGGTCGCCGGGTTCGCGGCGAACGGGGCCGAGCTGTTCTCGGCCCTGGAGGTCGGCTCCCCCTGGGACTGCGTGCTGGAGGTCGAGCCCGGCGAGCGTCCGGTCCTCTCCGGCAGGCGGCTGGACGAGGCCCTGCGCGCGATGGGCGACTTCGCCGACCTGAAGTCGCCGTACACGGTCGGGCATTCCGGCGGCGTCGCCGACCTGGCCGCCAGGGCCGCGGAGCGCTGCGGCCTGCCCCCCGACGACGTCGTCGCCGTGCGCAGAGCGGGATGGGTCCACGACATCGGCCGGGCGGCGGTGTCGTCGGCCATCTGGGACAAGCCTGGCCCGCTCACCAGTGGCGAGTGGGAGAAGGTCCGGCTGCACGCCTACCACGCCGACCGGATCCTGGCGCGCCGGGGGCTCCTCGAGCGGGTCAGGCGGATCGCCTCGATGCATCACGAGCGTCTCGACGGCTCCGGCTACTTCCGGCAGGCGCCCGCGTCGCAGCAGCCGCCGGCGGCGCGGGTCCTGGCCGCCGCCGACGCCTACCACGCGATGACCGAGCCGCGACCGCACCGGCCGGCGATGCGCGCCGACCAGGCCGCCGCCGAGCTGCGCGCCGAGGTGAAGGCCGGCAGGCTGGACCCGGACGCCCTGCGCGGCGTGCTCGACGCCGCCGGCATGCCGGTCGGCCGCAGGCGCGAGCAGGTCGCCGGCCTCACCACCCGCGAGATCGAGGTGCTGCGGCTGCTGGCGCGCGGGCGGTCGATCAGGGACATCGCCGGCAGGCTGCAGATCTCCCCGAAGACGGCCGACGCCCACATCCAGCACATCTACGCCAAGGCGGGGGTCTCCAGCCGCGCCGCGGCGACCCTGTTCGCCATGCAGCACGACCTGGTCGGCGCGGAGGCCTGAGGCGGCAAAGATTGGGAGAACTCCCGATGACGGCGCCCCCGGCGTCGGGCACCCTCCGGGTGCGGTTCGGAAACGGGTGGTTCGGGAACGAACCCCCGGGGGGGCTGCCGGGTAGGGCCGGCCCTCGACGGGGCCGGCCCCACCCGTGCCCCCGGGTCTCAAGAAGGTCGCGCGGCCTGCTTCAGCGCAGGCTGCGGTAGCGGCGCAGCAGCGCGTTGGTCGAGCTGTCGTGGCCGGGATGCGGCTCGGCGGCCTGCTCGAGCTCGCCGGCGATCCGGGTGGCCAGCACCTTGCCCAGCTCGACGCCCCACTGGTCGAAGGAGTTGATCCTCCAGATCACGCCCTGGGTGAAGACCTTGTGCTCGTAGAGGGCCACCAGCTGGCCGAGCACGGCGGGGGTGAGCTGGGGGGCCAGGATGGTGTTGGTGGGGTGGTTGCCGGGGAAGGTGCGGTGGGGGACGAGCGCCGGCGCCACGCCCTCGGCCTCGACCTGCTCGCGCGGCTTGCCGAGGGCCAGCGCCTCGGTCTGGGCGAAGAAGTTGGCCATCAACAGGTCGTGGTGGACGCCGAGCTCGCGGGTGGGCCGGCAGAAGCCGACGAAGTCGCACGGGACGAGCCTGGTGCCCTGGTGGATGAGCTGGTAGAAGGCGTGCTGCCCGTTGGTGCCAGGCTGCCCCCAGACGACCGGGCCGGTCTGGACGGCGACCGGGTTGCCGTCCAGGTCGACCGACTTGCCGTTGGACTCCATGTCGAGCTGCTGCAGGTAGGCGGGAAAGCGGCTCAGGTACTGGCTGTACGGCAGCACGGCGTGGGTCTCGGCCCCGAAGAAGTCGTCGTACCAGACGCCGAGCAGCCCGAGCAGCACCGGCAGGTTGCGCGCGAACGGGGCGCTGCGGAAGTGCTCGTCGATGACGTGGAACCCGGCGAGCATCTCGTCGAACCGCAGCGGCCCGATGGCGACCATCAGCGACAGGCCGATCGCCGACGGGTACGAGTAGCGCCCGCCCACCCAGTCCCAGAACTCAAACATGTTGGCCGGGTCGATGCCGAACTCGGTCACCTTGGCGGCGTTGGTCGACACCGCGACGAAGTGCCGCCCCACCGCCCGCTCGTCGCCGAGGCCCTCCAGCAGCCAGTCGCGGGCGCTGCGGGCGTTGGTCAGCGTCTCCAGGGTGGTGAAGGTCTTGGAGCAGACGACGAACAGGGTCTCGGCCGGGTCGAGGTCGCGGGTGGCCTCGGTGATGTCGGCGCCGTCGACGTTGGAGACGAACCGGAAGGTCCGCGCGCGGTCGCTGTAGTCGCGCAGCGCCTCGTAGGCCATCGCCGGTCCCAGGTCGGACCCGCCGATGCCGATGTTGACCAGGTTGCGGATCGGCCGGCCGGTGTGGCCGAGCCAGCGGCCGCTGCGGACCTGCTCGGCGAACGCCCCCATCCTGCGGAGCACGTCGTGCACCTCGGGGACCACGTCGTGCCCGTCGACCAGGATCGAGGTGGCGGCAGGAGCCCGCAGGGCGACGTGGAGCACCGCCCGGTCCTCGGTGAGGTTGATCGGCTCGCCGGCGAACATCGCATCGATCCGTTGCCGCAGCCCGGCCCGCTCGGCCAGCGCCAGCAGCAGCCGGACCGTCTC
>WNGB01007020.1_pt1 | contig 16386 bp, 19 predicted proteins | sample 5400681 | NCBI WGS metagenome assembly WNGB01 (sample SAMN13153367, study PRJNA577476) | soil metagenome | isolation source: 115 cm soil or saprolite under grassland replicate 2 | place: USA:California | collected 2016-06-15 | reverse complement strand
AGCACCCAGGCCGCTGCCTGGCGCGCCTCGACGATGTGGCGCTTGCGCGAGGCGCTGGTCAGCTCCGCGCGGCTCAGGTCGAACAGAGCGGCCACCCGCCCGATCAGGTCTTTCTGCATGGTCGTTGCCTTTCATGGTACACTCGCGTTCCAACAGGGCGCGATCGTTGCCCGCGCCCCGGGCCTGGCTGTCGCAACCAGCCAGGCCGTTGTTATCCAGCCGACTCACGCTGCCTGCGCAGCTCGCGCAGCCGGATCTCCCTCAGGTCGCTGACAACCAGCCAGATCTCCGCGCCGACCATCTCGGCGATCCGGCTGGCCAGCCGCTTGGAAAGATCCTTGCGGCGGATATTCGCGGTGATCAGCGTGCGCCGGCCATGCTTGTAGCGGGTGTCGACAATCTCGAACAAGGTCTGCTCGTTCCACCCGCCTTTGTGTTCGGCGCCCAGATCGTCGATCAGCAGGAACTCGACAGCCAGCAGCGCGTCGAGACGGTCGTCGGCGGTGTGGTCTTTGAAGCCGCTCTGGATGAAACGCAGCAGCTTCGGCGCAGACTCGTAGCTCGCCGCGATCTGCTGAGTCAGCACCAGTTCGTTCAGGATCGCCGCCGCTAGCATGGTCTTGCCGGCGCCATTCGGGCCGCAGATGAACACCCCGCCCTCCGGCCGGTCCAGGTAGCGGCGCGCGTCCGCGACGGCCCGTTCCAGGCCCTCGCGCTGCTGATCATGGTCGGCGCGCACGCCACACCACTCCACGAGCGGGTCGAGTGGGCGATCAAGGTCGATATCGGCGAGCCGGGTATCGGCCAGAAACCCGAGCCCAGCGGCCAGGCGTGCCAGTACTTGCTCGACCGCGTGCAGGTGTTGCGCGGCCTGCTCGGCAAGCTTGCAGACACAGGGGAACAGCACGCCGAAGTGTGGGTGGCCGAACGGCACCGCCTCCTTGTAGTAGCCGGCGCCGTCGCAGTGGGGGCAGGCTGGCTTAGCGCAAGTAGTCGGGGATGTCGGAGTCCGCAGCGTCGCCTGCCACATCAGGAGATCCGACGGCGTGATCGGCACCGCGTCGCCGGAGGTAGTCGGGGACATCGTCGTCAGGCGCTGGCCGATCGGGATCATCTCGCTGGCCGGCCGCCGCGCCGCCTCTCGCTGGTGCCGGCGAATCACCAGCTCGGTGCCCGGATCGAAGCGCTCGGCTCCGTCGTCCAGTGCGGCGATCAGTTCGTTGCTCGTTGTCATTGGTCCCTCTTCCTGGGAGATCGCTCCCGTAGCTGTCTTCGTCGCGCCAGCGCTCCAGGGTGCGGCGCACCTTCGCCACCGAGTAGACATCGGCGCTTTGAGCGCTGGCCAGGATGGCCTGGCCGACCCAGAACCATCCGTGCCCGCCAGTGGGTGGATCATGCTCCAGCGCGAGCGCGGTCAAATGCTCGTCCTCGATTGGGCGTGGACGCGCGCATGCTTTGCGCCAGAGTCCGAGTGGGTGGGCGCTGAGAGGCGAGCGGGCAACCCACTGGGGATGGGCGGCAAACAGATCATCCGATGGGGAGGATGGCGGAACTGGAGGGGTAGTCTCCGGCAGCGGCTGTTTTCGCGCGTGGGGTGCGCGCGATCCATCCGTCCCTCCCCTTCCCTCCATCCTTCCTTCCATGTGTGATCGATCGATCACGGACCCGTTACCAATCGGTAACGGACCCCGTGATCGATCGGTAACGGTTCTCCGTGATCGATCGGTAACGGCTCCCGTGATCGATCGATCACGGGGAAGTCCAGCGGAAGCTGCAATTCATGGCCTTCTGACGGCCTTCCCTTTCCCCGCTTCTGGGCGGTGCCTGCAACGTATTTTTCCGCCTCGATTAATGAGTCGGAAAAAATACGCTTCCACGGAATGCGATAAATTGGGCGATCGTTGCTGGTCTTGCTGGGTTTGTCTTTATTGACCTTGCCACCCTTGATTTCCTCATAGCCGACAATCTCGAGAAGTTCGAGCCGCACTAGGTCGTCGAGCCAGCCGGCGACCCGCGGATAGGATTTCAGCCCGGCCTCGTCGGCAATCTCGCGCGATCCAAAGGCGGTGCGCTCGGTCGTGTCGATCAAGAAGCGCACGGCCATCCAGACCGCGAGCTGGTGCGGGTTGCAGCGGCGTCGCACGATCAGCGGGGCGCCGGTTTGGAGTGCGAGATCGAAGACATCACGCAGCATCCGGTACGGTTTCGGGGTGTGAGGCATAGGCGTCTCCTTGCCGTCCGCGTTGAATGCACCAAAACAGGGTATCACCTCCTTTCCTCCGATTCGGCCGGCTTGCCCAGCGCCACCTCCACCATCCAGCGCTGAATGTCGGCGAGCGCGGCGATCGTCAGCGCCACATCGCGCTGCGCTAAAATCGCCAACTCATACACCAGCTTCGGGTTGTTCCAGGCGGCCTCTTGAATCTGCTCCAGTTGCGCGAGCACTTGGCGAAGGGTCTCAGCGTAATCGTGCGCCGTTTCCTCGGTGCGCTGGCGGGCTTGGCCAGCGCGTCTTGGCAACGCCTGTCGGCGTCGCCGTGGGTCCTGTGGCATGTGATTGCTCCAGAATGTGCTGCAAGGTGTCCCGCGCTTGCGTCGCGCGTTCGTGAGCGCGCCAGAGCTGCCATGCGATGATCGGTGCGCCGCCGACGATGAACGCCAGCCCAGTGGCGCGCACGGCGCTCCAGCGCTCATTCGGCCCCAGGTATGCGCGGATCGTGGCGGCGATCAAGCAGATGGCGTCCCCGATCACCACTTCTTTCCATGTCCCGTCCGGCTCGATCTTCTGGTCGGGCGGCGCATAGCGTTGGTTGGTGTCCAGGACGACGGCGTAGAGGACTGACGTCAGGAAGAGCGTGGGATACACGTAGGCATCGGCGGTTCGTTGATCCATACTTGTCCCTTCGTGGTACCTCCAATGTACCGGGCTGGGCTAGTCAGGCCGTGCTCCGCTGTCGTACATTGAAGCAACGAGAGGCGCGGACAGACGCGCCGATCGCGACACCGCTCCGGCGTGCCTGGACAGCAGCTGCGCCGGGGCGGTGGATTCTGTGTGCAGTCGTGCGCCATCCCCAGCGCACCCCAATAACCTCCTTTCATCGGCCTCCTCGGACCGCCCACCGCGGCCCGCGCGGCTCGGTTGCGCTTCCTTAACCGGATCTTTACCGAAGTGCAGCCGAATCGCCCGAGTCGCCACGTTGCTGCGTATGGCGGCACCTGGCCGCCGTGTCTACGAGGAGGAAGTATGACGATTATCCAGTTTTCATCGGCGGTGCAGCGCATCCGACCGGCCTATGCGTTGACCACGCATTCGCCGAATGTGACCGCACTCATCGCTGACTGGCGTGATGCGCGAAGCGCAGATGGGTGTCGGCCACGCGGTGTGTCCACGTACGTCGACAAATTTGAGCAGTTCATCGCGTTCGCCACTGACATTCCCTGCAACCAGATCACTGCCGACCTGATCGAGTCATACAAGCTGCACATGCACAAACGCGGTCTGGAGCACAGCACCGTCCGCCACGCGCTGACCGTGGTGCGCGCGTTCTGTGCCTGGTGCGTGACGAAGGGCTATCTGACGGAAAACGTGGCACTGGCGGTGAAGCACCCGAAGGTGGAGCCGCCCGATCCGGACCCGCTCACGCGCGAGCAGATCGCCCTGCTCCTGGCGGCCTGTGACAAACCGAATCAGTCGCACAAGGTCACGTGGCCGCGCAATCGCCGGGCGGTCTTTGTGATGTTGTATACGGGCCTACGGATTGCCGAGGTCGCCGAGCTGCGCTGGGGAGACATTGATCTCGATCGCGGCGAGATCATCGTGCGGAAAGTCGGCGGCAAGGGCGGCAAGAGCCGCGTCGTCCCGATCCGCGAAGAATTGGCCGATGAGCTACGGTGTGCGACCAGCCGGCGTAGGGACGATGCGGTGGTCGATCAGGGCGATGGGACCAAGCTCACCCCAAAAAGCCTCGCGCACATATTTGAACGGTGGCTGACCGACCGGGGGCTAAAAATCCATCCACATCAGCTGCGGAAAACGTTCGCGACGGAGCTGTATGTCGCCGGTCAGGATCTCACGACCATCCAACGACTGCTCGGGCACAAGGATCCCAAGACCACCATGCGCTACCTGGGCGCCAGCGCGCAAAAGGAGCGCGACGCGGTGCAGAAGCTGCGGTTTCGAGACAAATAAAAACCGGCCGGCTCTGATATAATAATCAGAGCCGGCCGGTTTTGCATTTTTGGAGATCGGGGAAATACTCCCCCCATCTCCACCATGCGGCGGGTGTGTTCATCCGCTGTAGAATGTTGTTAAGGTACTCCTGTAGGGGCCTTGACACAATGCAATGCCCGTCCTGGAACGTTTCCTAGGCGCTAACCAGGGCGGGCGTTGTGTTGTCCGTGACTTCCTCGAATAGCTCCTGCATTGCCTGTTCGTCGGTGATGCCCCGCTCTTTGGCGTAGGCTCGCGCGAGGCGCCAGGCGATAGCGCCGCGGGTGCGGGGTATTTCTCCAGAGGTCTTCTTCTGGAGGGTGTACTTGCTGACCTCTGCGCGTCGGGCAAGCTCGGCTTTAGAAAGGCCGGCGCGCTCGATCTTCTTGTCGAAGTCATCGCGCACGCGGTAGATGCTTGCCATAGATACCTCCACTGCTCCGGTTGCAATAAGATACCATAGAATACATCGCTGTCAATTCGGGGTTGTCGTTGACGCCGCAGTGGGGCAACAGTACTGGTTGGGCCAGGCTCTCTGTGGTGCCATCATGCTATAATGATGCGTGCGCGGCGTTCTTTCGCCTGTGCCGTGCCTGCACGGGGTATACGACAGAATGTCGCTCGTATCTCATCGCCCCTAATTGGGCACAGCCAGTGGGATGTAGATGACGATTTCACTTGATCATGTACAACAGCTGGCGGATCAGCTTTCGCCGCTCGATCAGGTGCGCTTGATTGAACACCTGGCCCGGCAGATCGCGTTGGCATTAGCGACGCTGGACACGCCGGCGCAGTCAGACCGTGAGGATGCCTGGGCAAAGCTGGCGCAGCTGCGCGAGGAGTTGGCTACGCTCCCGGCAGACCGGCCGGCCAATGAGCAACTGCCGGTGCTGACGGGCCGTACCTGGGCGGACGATCTGCCCTTGAGCCGGAAGGATCTCTACGGCGCTGACGAGCGCTGCTGATAGCTGATAAGGCGGGAGACACGCAATGGATGCGATCCGTATCTACACCACCATCGAGCAGGACGGCGAGATCCACCTCGCGAACCTGCCGGTCAAACGCGGCCAGCGCGTCGAGATGATCGTGCTGCCCGAGCCGGCGGTTCCCGCCGAGCGCCCACCGCTCACCGCAGCCGATCTGCTGGCTTCCGGTCTGGTTGGCCTCTGGGAAGGGCGCGAGGACATCGCCGATAGCCCAGCGTTCGCCCGCCAGCTGCGCGACCAGGCGCAGCACCGTCAGCGCTCGTAGCCCATGCTGCTGCTCGACACCGCTATCTGGGGGATAGTATGACACTTCTGGTGACACCGCAATCACCCCCGTTGACCACCGACGCCGATGGGGTCGTGCGCGTCGGAGGGACACGCGTGACGCTTGAGACGGTCGTTGGCGCCTTTCACGACGGCGCGACCGCCGAAGAGATCGTTCAGCAGTACCCGTCGCTCGCGCTCGCCGATGTCTATGCGGCGATCGGCTACTATCTGAGTCACCGGCAGGAAGTCGACGACTACCTCGTCCAGGAGCGGCAACGATCCGACCAGGTGCGCCAGGAGAACGAGCGCCAATTCGACCCGACAGGCGTGCGCGAGCGCTTGCTGGCGCGTCGTCGCGCGGCAATGTGAGCCGCGATGCTACGGTTGGTGGTCGACGAGAACTTCAATAACGATATCGTGCGTGGCCTGCTGCGCAGCGCGGGCAAGAGACCGGCCAGCACGACACTGCTCTTGCCGCTGCCGGATGGGCCGAGCACGGCGAGGAATCGACCACGCCGAAGCTTGTCGACGAGCAGCGTGACGAGCGACTCGCGGCCGAAGAAGCGATCGGCATCCTGCTCCTGAATGGTGACGAGCCCGAGATAGAGCGGACGTCCAGCCTCGGCCATGAGCCGCTTTACGGCTGAGAGCATCCGGTTGATGGTTCGGGGCGAGCACGATGTCTCGCCGGCCAGGTGGGCGCGCCAGCGGGCCAGAGTGATCGGGTCTTTGGCCGTCTCAGGGTCGCCAGCGAAGGCGGCATAGGCTGCGAAGTCGCGCCGATAGGTCTTGACGGATGAGGGCGCAACCTGGCCGGCCAGGATCGCCATGTCGGGCAGGGGCTGGACCACGGCAAGCAGTGTATCTGCGGCAGGCTCGATGATGATCAGCTCGGTCGTCATGCCGACTCCATAGGTTATGAAAATGGCCCTTTAATTGCTCTATTTTAGGTCGCCGAGGGTACCAGAAAGTTACAAGTAACAATATGAGGCCGGGTGCCTGTGACGTTCTTGCATTTGGCCTTGCGAATCTGTTGGAATGGATATAGGATCACCCCTGTCCTGAGGCGATCCGTATTTTGGATTTTCCACACGCTGCGGAACGCATTTGCCAAATTGGGGATTTCGTGTTGGGCGGAGGGCAGTACCGAGAGCGGACCGCGTCGCCCAGCACGCTGTAGGTGCGGCAGGTGGCTCTGCCGCACGCGCCTGTGCGTATGATGCCACAGGTGCGTACGGCAGCCACCTGGCTGTCTATGGTTCGAGGGCGGCGTCCAGCGCGCGAGTGGTGTGGATGAGCCGCTCGGCCATCACCCCGGCGATGTGCGCATGCACCGCCGCTGCCAGATCCGGCTCCGCCGTGCGCATCTGAACCAACGCCGCCGCGCTTAACCGGTAGAGCATGCATGGCGTGTCGCACACCACCGTGCTCGTGCGCAGCGTGCCCAGGTACAGGCCAATCTCGCCCACCACATTTCCTCCCGCCACTGTCTGTAGTCGCAACGGCGCGTACCCATCTCGCTCCAACTGGGCCGTCACCTGCCCCGCCGCTATGAAGTACAGGTCGTCGGCCACAGCCCCCTGCGCCATCAGCTGCGTCCCCGCCGCCACCTCGCGCCGCTCCAGGTAGCCCAACAGACGATCGAGATCCGCCCGGTTCGGCAATACTGTCGCGAGCTGCTCCTCCAGCGGAGTGTAGTGCGTCGTGGGCAGTGCGGCCGCCTGGATCAGCGCGGCCTCGCACCACTCAATCCCACGGTCGAGGTCGGGCTCCATCCGCAGCCAGCCCGCCTGTGTTGCCTCTGCCACCGCCGACGCGATTTGGCGCTTCAGTCTCGCGGCCGCCCCCGTCACTACCACTGTGAACTGATGGACACTGGCTAGCCGGCCGAGTGTGGTGAAAGCGTAGAGCGCTGACGAGTCCAGCCCGGTGACCTGCGCCAGGTCGAGCACCAGGAAGCCTGGGCCGAGCGCGGCTCGGCCACCGACCTGGGCACGGATCCGATCGAGCAGGCGAGCTGCGGTTCCGAAGAATAGGTAGCCCTGGAGCTCCACGATACTAATGCGCTCACCCTGGACATCGAGGAACTGACGCTGGGCCGGGGCGCGGGTGAAGCGACTCCGGCGGGTGGCGCTGGTGAGCACCCGGCGCACCACCCGCACCCGGCTGTACTCGACCACAAAGAGGGCTACGACGGCCACCAATCCCACGCCGACCCCAGCCAAGAAGCCGCGCACTGCCACTACCGCCAGGATCAGCAGCACTATCGCATAGTCCAGTCGCGGCAGCCGCCGCCACCCGGCGATCACCCACTCGCTGAGGAAGGACCAGCCAAAGAAGAGCAGCAGCCCGCCGAGCACGAACTTGGGCAAGTAGGCCAGCAGCGCGGCGCTCAGCAGCAGTGGCAGCAGCATGACCACTGCGGTGACCACGCCGCCCAGACGACTGCGTACTCCCATGCGGTGCATCAGTACACTCAGGCTAACGGTATAGTGCCCGGGAACGCCACCGACGACGGCGGCCGCTAGATTCGCGGTGCCAATTGCCGTGAGCTCGCGGTTGAGATCGAAGTCCTGGCTGACGGCCAGCTCGATACCACTGGCGTCGAGCAGCAGCACGATCGCCGCGATCAGCGGCACGGTGGCGCTGCCGCTGGCCTGGGCGGCGATGGCGGGCCAATGCACCTGGGCCAGATCGGCAGGACGGAGGGGCTGGAGCAGCGCGCCTGCCGGGAAGGGCCCCAGCAGCCAGCCAGCGGTAGTGGCTACCGCGTGGGAAGTGCCACTGAGCCACAGCACCAGGTAGAAGACAGCGATAGCCGTGAGGAGCGTGCCGAGGATCGCCAGGAGCGGGTGGAAGCGGCGGAGCGCCAGGACGAGCGCTGCGGCCACGGCGAGACCGGGCAGCCAGCGGATCACTACCTCCCATCCCAGCAGAGTACTGAGCGTCTCGAGGCTCGGCACCACCGCGGTCATCAGCTCGACTGCGCCCACCGTCAGCAGCCAGCCAGTGCCAGCGAGGAAGCCACCGATCACTGGATAGGGCAGGAAGCGGGCCAGGCCGCCGAGCTTGAGTCGGCCGAGAGCGAACAAGCTGGCCCCCGTGATTACCGCGCTGATGACCACGGTGGCAACGATCGTAGCAAAGACAGTGGTGGACGTCGTGCCCGGGGGCATGGCGGCGACGCTTGCCGCCGCGACACCAGCCAGGATCGCGGTCGTCGACTCTTGGGGGCACACCACGGCGGCGTGGAAGCCACTGCCCAGCGCGCTAATACCTGTCAGTACCGCCGCGCCCAGCAGCGTGATGCCGATGCCGCGAGCGAGCACGCCAGCGATGGTAGCAGGGTAGATCAGGCTGGCGAAGGAGACCATCATCAGGACAAGCATGACTCCAATGGCGGCGCCGGCGCCAACAGCGGTGAGGATCTGTTCGGCTTCACGGTGACGCAAGCAGCTGGTGAGGCGAATAAACGGCTGGCTGGTCGGTGGGTCGATCTGTTGGCTGTTCACGCGAACTCCCCCTCGGCGTGCCGCAAGGCGTCGGCGCGCGCTACGAGTCAAACGAGCAGTGTGCATCCTGCGCGAAACGCACTATCTCTCGGACCGTCTCGATGCGACGCGCTTCAATCCTCGATTGCATAAACTTGCCGACTGGCTGGCCATTTTCGCCACAACGCTTCGCATCAATCCAGCAGCTGAGTGCGCAACGGGGTCAGGAGTTCGACGCCAGGTCATTGGCCGCGCCAGCGCCCAGGGATGGCGTGGAGGCCATCGCGTGGGCCAGGCGCAGCTCGCCCGCTGGCCGGGACTGGCGCTGCGCGAGCGCCGCGCGCCACTGCGGCCCAAGTGCCCGCCATATAGCGAAATCGGTTTCCAACAAAAGCGTGACATGATCGAGCGCATGGGCCAGTATGTGCTCCAATGCCACCCGTTCCGGCGGTTCGAGAGTTCCACTGCGCGCCACCATGCCGGCCCCTACCGGCTGCACACTCAGCTGCCCGGCCGGGCAGCTGAGTGTGCAATAAATTGATGGTAGCACAGCCAGGTAAGTCAAGATCAGCCGTCCGCTCGCCGTGCTGCTGTATTCGTATCGCCAGGCAGTCGAATGAACGACCGACACGCGCGGATCGAGCACGCTTCCAAAAAAGGCTTCCACGCGTGCCCGCACGATATCGCTCGGATGGGCGCCGGGGTCATATGGCTCGTGCCATGCAGCAGCTGTGTCCTGGCCGCGCTGAATGTACATGATCTGTCCGGCATGTAGGGTAATCGGCAGGATTTCGCACCAGAGATATTCAGTCGTACCCGATCTGACCGCTGAAGATTCGGTGTTGGTTCGTTGCCATAGTGCCATAGTCGACTCCTACAACTCTGCCGCCAGTTCACGCCGCGGATAGACGCGCACGAAATATTCGTGGCCAAACAGCTCCTGCAAGATCGACAGTGGCAGCATATCGGGGTCGAAGACGAACTGGCTGCGATGCGCCGCCATCGCCTGCAACTTACGCGCAATGTGCTCGCTCACGTCGATGCGGGTGGTGGCCGCCCCTATGTCCTCCAGATTCTCCGCCGCGCCAGGCATCTCGCCGACCAGCATGGCATCCTCGCCGCGCCCGGCGAAGTTGGTCGGTTGGCTGGGCGAAAAGACCAGGCAGGTTGTGCTTTCGACGGCGACCACATGCGCGTTGCGCGGGCGGTGAAAAGCCAGGCCCTGCTCGCCGAAGAACATCCCCGGCTCCAGGTAGCCCACCGTCTTCAAGCCGCCATCGGCATCTTCGACGATGGCCTGCGCTCGCCCTGAAAGCACCAGATAGAGATTGGTGGCTGGTTCGCCCTGCTCGATAATATAAAAACCCTGCGGATACCACCTTGTTTCTACAAAGTCGCTGGCGTACTTCAGCATGGTGCTTTCTTCGGACAGCAGCAGCATCGCCTGGACGAAGTCGAGCGACCCCTGGAATCGATCTTTGTGCTGCACCAGCCATTGCACCAGCCGCTCTAGCAACAGCAGGCGATTAGTGGGGAAGTAGCTCTGGTAGTAGCGCCAGGGCTGATGCGGCGCCAGCCCGGCGGCGACCTGCTCGGGAAACTGCGTGGGGTCGCCGGCCCTGCGCACGGCCTCGGCGGCAACCAGGCACATCACGATATGATCGGGGTGCCCGTACCCGCCATCGGGGCCGAACGAGAGGACTATATCGGGGCGAAAGCCGCGGATCGCGGCGACCGCGTCGCGGGTAAGCTGTTCGCGGTCCAGGCTCTGCAGCGTGCCGTCGCCATAGTCCCAGCAAACCGAGTGCTGCACGCCCAAGCACGCCGAAGACAGGTGCAACTCCTGCTCGCGCACGGCTCCGAGCGTGCGCCGGGTGGCGATGGTGCTGTCGCGGATTTGCCCGGCCTGGCCGCGCGTCGAAGATATGACCATGATCTCGGCGCCCTCGGCGGCGTACTTCGCCAGCGTGCCCCCGGCGACGAATACCTCGTCGTCAGGATGCGCGAACAGGCCCAGGATGCGCAGGCTAGGTGTGGTCGCAGTATTGTTCATTGGGCTACCCTACTCCTTGTGTATCACGCCAATAGCTCGCCACAGTCGTTCATTCCAATGACTCTTCCGACGACACGCCATGGGGTGTATAATAGTCGTGCTCCCATTCGATTGGCGCACGCACCTGCTCGTGTGCCGGCGGCGACGCTGGGCCGGTCTGCGCGTTCAGAAAGGCGAACAGCGCGTCCAGCGTAGCGAAGTGCTGATGCGCGCCCGGCTGGGCGACGTCGATCACCATCGCGCGCCAGGGTGACCTGGTGTGATCGCGCCAGATGCGCAGCAGGTAGGATGCATGGGTTAGTTCGGGCATCACTTTCTCACTAGTCGTCGCGTTCTTGATCTGGGGAAAGTATGCGATCCGAGCATTATTTCATCATTATGGCGATCATTTATGGCGCTGGTCAGTCCATTAATGGTCGCGAGCGGGGCGGCATATGGCTGCCTTGACACTGGCCTTGCTCGGCCCACCGCAGATAGCCCACGCCGACGGGACGGCGGTGGTGCGCGCGCGTAAGGAACTGGCGCTGCTGGCCTATCTGGCAGTCGAAGGCCGGCAGGTTCACAGCCGCGACACACTGCTGGGCATGTTCTGGCCCGAGTCGCCCGAGGAGGCTGCGCGCAACAGCCTGCGCGTCGCGCTGGCCAACCTGCGGGCGGCCCTGCGCGAGGCGGCAGGGCCGTATCTGTTGACTAGCCGCCACAGTGTGCAGTTCAGTACCACCAGCGACCACACGCTGGACGTGGCGGCGTTCGGGGCGCTGCTAGCCGAGTGTCGCGCGCATCGCCACGCACACGGCGCGCTATGCGCCGAGTGCGCGGCGCGGCTGGCCCAGGCCATCGTGCTCTATCGCGGCGATTTTCTCAGCGGCTTTGTGCTGCCCGACAGCACGTCGTTCGAAGAGTGGGCGCTGATCCAGCGCGAACGGCTGCACCAGCAGGCGCTTGAGGCCCTCGGCATGCTGGCGGTGTATCACGACCACCGGGGCGACTACGCGGCGCTGGCGCGCGATGCGCGCCGCCAGATCGAGCTGGAGCCCTGGCGCGAGCGGGCCTACCGCCAGCTCATGCAGGCACTGGCGGCATCTGGCGATCGCGCTGCCGCGCTGGCGGCCTACGAGCGCTGCCGCCAGGTGCTGGAGGCCGAGCTGGGCATCGAGCCGGATGAGGAGATCCGCGCGCTCTACGAGCAGATCCGCGATACGGGATTGAGAAGTGAAATTGTAGAATTGAGAACAGCGCCAATCCATCAGGAACACTTCACACTTCACACTTCACACTTCTCAACTTCACGGCACAACCTACCGTCGCCGCTCACCTCATTCGTCGGGCGCGCGGAGGAGCTGGCGAGGCTCGCCGTGCTACTGGCGGGCGACACTCGGCTGGTGACGCTGATTGGGGCGGGGGGCGCGGGCAAGACGCGCCTGGCCCTCGCAATCGCCTGGCAACTACTCCCGCAGTTCGCCGACGGGGTCTGGTGGGTCGCGCTGGCCGGCGTCCAGCCTGCGGACGACCTGGCGCTCCAGCGTGGCACGCTGGCGAGCGCCGTCGCGACGGCGCTCGGGCGCACTCTCGGTGGCTGGCGCGACCCACTCGATGAGCTGGCCGACGCGCTCCATGATCGCGCGGTGCTGCTCGTGCTCGACAATTGCGAGCACCTGCCGGAGGTGGCCGCCGTCGCGGGCGTGCTGCTAGAGGCCGGGCCGAAGGTGCGTGTAGTTGCCACCTCACGCGAGCCGCTCGGCCTCGGCGGCGAGGCGCTATTGCGGCTGGAGGGCCTACCGGTGCCGCTGCCGGGCGCGTCCGACCCCGCCAGCTATCCCGGCGTACAGCTCTTCCTGGAGCGGGCGGCACGGCACACGCCTGGCTGGGGGCAGGACATAGCCGACGGCGCGGTGGCGCGGCTCTGCCGGCTGCTCTCTGGGCTGCCACTCGCGATCGAGCTGGCCGCCCACTGGGTGGGACACTACACCCCCGACGAGATCGCGGAGGCGATGGAGGCTGACCTCGACTTCCTTGCGGCACGGACGCGCGATGTCCCCGATCGCCACCGCAGTCTGCGGGCGGTGTTCGACTACGCCTGGCGCTTATTGAACGCATCTGAGCAGCAGGCGTTGATGCGACTCTCAGTCTTCCGTGGCAGCTTCGACCGTGCGGCGGCGCAGGCCGTGGCCAATGTGCGCCCCACCACGCTGGTCGCACTGGTCGACAAGTCACTCCTGCAGCAGGCAGGGGTCGGGCGCTACAGTCTCCACGAGTTGCTACGCCAATTCGCCGCTGAGCGACTGGGCACCAGCGGCGACGCCGCAGCAATGCGTGCGCAGCATGCAACGTACTACCTGGCGCTGGCGGAGCAGGCGGCACCCGAACTGACCCGGCCAGACCAGGCGACCGCGCTAGAGCGCCTGGATAGCGCGCTCGACAACCTGCGCGCGGCGCTCAGCTGGGTGTGGGAGCAGGGGCAGACCGATTTGGGGCTGCGCCTGGCCGGCGCGCTGGAGCGGTTTTGGTTCACCCGTGGATATCTCCGCGAGGGACGGGAGTGGCTAGAACGCTTCCTTACGCCGGCACATGCGGTCGAGGTGTCGCCAGCGGTGCAAGCACAGGCGTTCTCTGCGGCGGGCCTGCTGGCAAATACGCAGGGCGATCATATCCAGGCGACACGCTGGTTGGAACTAGGCCTTGCGTGCTACCGCGCAGCCGACGATCTGGTCGGCGCCGTGCGTGCCCTCACCACACTGGGCGGGGTGGCTTACGATCAGGGCGACCTGCACGGGGCGCTGGAGCGGTGGGAGCAGAGTCTGGCGCAGGCGCGTGCGGTGGGCGATCTGGGGGAGGTTGCCCGCGCGCTCGGAAATATGGGCGAGGCCGAGTACCACCTGGGTGATCTCGCCAGCGCGGCAGCGCGCCATACCGAGGCGCTGGCGCTCGCCCGACAATTGGGCCGCACCAATCTCGAGGCGTTTCAACTCGGCGACCTGGGGAATGTGGCGCGCCAGCAGGGGGATTTGGTGCGGGCAACGGCGCTCCACAGGCAGGCGCTCGAACTGAAGCGAGCGCTGGGGGCGCGCCGGCAGATCGCAATCACATTGGAGGATCTGGCCAGCGTCGCTGCGGCAGAAGGCCGGGGGGAGCGCGCGGCGTGCTTACTAGGTGCGGCGACCACGGTACGCCAGGTAATCGGCACCCCGCAGGCGATTCCAGAGGAGATCGCCACCGAGCAGGCAGTGGCGGGAGCGCGCGCGGCGCTGGGCGAGGAAGCGTGGGCGGCAGCGTTCATGGACGGGCTGGCGCTTTCCTTGGAGCAGGCGTTCGCCTACGCGTTGGAATGACCTGCACCTAGCGGATGCGGAGACGCTCCTGTCGGCTCGAAGCAGGCCACGGCCCATACGAGCAGAGGACGACGTCGACGGCGACAGTGCCACCGCCGTGGCGCGCCAGCGAACCTTAAGGACTGCTATCGACTGGTGCTACAGCCTGTTGAACCCGGCGGAGCAGGCGCTCTTGCGCCGGCTGGCGGTGTTCGCCGGAGGGTGTACGCTCCACAGCGCCGCGCCCGTCTGCGCCGTCGAGAGTGGTGACCGACGACCAGCGACCCTGGAACTGCTGTCGCAGCTGGTGGATAAATCGCTCTTGATCGTGGACCAGCGGCACGATGCGGCGCGCTACCGGCTGCTGGAGACGATGCGGGCCTACGCGCACGAACGGCTGGCGGCCGCAGATGAGCTGGATGTGGCGCGGGTGCGGCACCTGGCCTACTTCGTGCATCTGGCCGAGGAGGCGGAGCCGCATCTGTTCGCGGCCGACCAGGTCGCCTGGCTCGACCGTCTGGCCCTGGAGCACGATAATATGCGTGCTGCGTTCGACTATGCGATGGAGCGCGCGGGCGCGCCTACGGCACGACGGCTGGTGACGGCGCTGCGGTCGTTCTGGTACACGCGCGGGTACTACGACGAGAGCCGGCAGCACACCCTCCGCGCGCTGGCGCGCCCGCGCGTGTGCGCCTGGGCCGTCGGGAGCGCCAGCGCGCTGAACGCGGCGACCGCCATTCTCTGGACCGGGGGACGCCGCCCAGGCGCGCCAGCTGCTCGACGAGGCGCTCGTGATCGGCCGCGAGATCGGCGACCAGTTGAACACGGGATGGGCGCTGCTGCCCATGGGGACGATCGCCTACCAGCAGGACGATTATCCAGCAGCGCAGCCGCTGCTGGAGGCTGGGCTAGCCAGCTGCCGGGCCGCGGGCGTGGCGGGCCGGCGCGGCGTCGGCTGGGGGCTGATCTTTCTGGTCGAACTGGCGCTCCAGGCGGGCGACCAGCAGAAGGCGCGGACACGGACGACCTCGCCCAACCCGGTGTTGCGCTTCCTGCTGATGGGACTGGCATTGCTGATTGTGAATATGTGGATCCGCTTGCATTGGCTCTTCTTACGAATTCCTGGACGTGGCCCGGGCCGGGTTGCGCACGTGGCCTTTCGGCTCGATCGGATGGTGCGCTTCTTGACCCGCGCCATTGAGCGATTCTATGGGGTCGTGTCGGAGGTAGAGCCACCTCTTGCCAGCATGACCGCAGTTGGGCTACCAAGACCATGAAACCCGTGATCTACTGAGACTGCTGAAAAAGTGCCCATGACAGACAGGCAACAATGGCCGTGATGATCATCCATGCGAACAAGCGAGCTTTCCCCCGCCCACTGCGAGCCCTTACCACGCGCTCATCTATCCGCTTGCACCGCTATCGGCTAGACAATCACGCACCTGTCCCTTGGTGGAGGTTGGTCGAGCAGCAATCGAACCATGCGTTTGACGTTGATGACTAGCCCGGTCAACAGATACTGAATGCGGCTGCGCATGCGACGACGATACACATGGGTGTACTCGATAGTCGTGTTCGTTTCGAGACAACGAGCCGGTGATCGTGGAGAAGAACGGTAACCGTTCAGGGCTTGTCACTTGACCACATCGACAACCTCTCTATCCGGCTACCGTCGTATTCGGCGCAAGATCGTTGCTCCACTCACCGTGGCGGTAAAAGTGCTCTAGCTGAGCCAGATAGGGCTCGAGGTGGTGCCCCCTCTCGTGCAGCCAGCGACGATCGTAATATGAATTCAGATAGCGTTCCCCCGAGTCGCAGATCAACGTGACGACGGATCCCTTAATGCCCGCTCGCTGCATCTCCGCCATGAGTTGGAACGCCCCATACAGGTTGCAGCCCGTCGAACCGCCGCACTTGCGCCCCAGGATTCGGTCCAGGAAGTGGATCGCCGCGTAGCTACCGGTGTCAGGCACTCTGATCATCCGATCCACTACGTCGGGTATAAACGATGGTTCGACGCGCGGCCGTCCGATGCCTTCAACATTGGAGCCGATGGAACACGTCAAGGTCG
>WNGB01007017.1_pt1 | contig 16386 bp, 17 predicted proteins | sample 5400681 | NCBI WGS metagenome assembly WNGB01 (sample SAMN13153367, study PRJNA577476) | soil metagenome | isolation source: 115 cm soil or saprolite under grassland replicate 2 | place: USA:California | collected 2016-06-15 | reverse complement strand
TCGACCACGTAGGTGTAGAAGTCCTCGGTCTGTTCCCTCGTCAGCTCGACATCCTCAAGCGCGGCAGCGATCTCGTCGTAGGTCAGAAACCCCTTCTCAAGGCCATCCGCGACGAGCCGCTGCAGTTCCCCGGCGTCGGGAGGGCGAGCTCCCGACCAAAGCTCAGCGCCGAGAAATCGTGGGTTTCGTGCGGGTTCGATCTCCCGCTCCGCGACGGCGAGCCCGGGGTCCGGGGACTGCATCACCGAAACCAGACTACTTCCTCACCGGCTTCCTGATTCACACCCCGCGCTCCCCAGCGCCGACCAAAGGCCTACTTTCCGACGGAGTGGGGATCGCCGACGCTCGCCTTCCTGCTCGTCGCGATGACCCGGTCGATGATCCCGTACTCGCGCGCCTCCTCGGACGTCATGAAGTAGTCGCGCTCCATGTCCTTCGACACCCGCTCGAGCGGCTGGCGGGTGTGCTCGGCGAGGATCTCCTCGAGACGCCGCTTGACCTTGATGATCTCGCGCGCCTGGATCTCGATATCGGTCGCTTGCCCCTCGAAGTCGGCGGACAACTGGTGGATCAGGATCTTTGCGTTCGGCAGCGCCGCCCTCTAACAAGCCGGTTGGACAGTGACCTTCATCCCGACCCTTCTTGCCACGCGACGATTCCCGAGCGTCGCGGACGAACTCGAGAAGTACGACCTCATCGTGCTGAGCGATATCCCCTCCGACACCATCCTGCTCCATCCGGACACATTTGAGCGCGGTCAGCGCACCCCCGACCGGCTGGCCGCCGTTGCAGAGTACGTCGAGCGTGGCGGCGGTTTTCTCATGATCGGTGGGCACATGTCTTTTTCAGGCATTGAAAGGAAGGCGCGCTACGCCGCGACCGCCCTACGGGACGTCCTGAGCCGGACCGGGTTTGACGGGGACCGGGTTTGGTGGTTCACGCGATCGCTCCGACGAGCGTAATCGCTTCTCGGCGCTCGTGCAGTTGCTCGTACTCGACCGGCGGATGTCGCCGAGGCTCGCGTGGAGGCGGGCGCCGTTGTACCAGCCGATGTACTCGACGACCGCGAGCTCGAGCTGTGTCCGCGACCGCCAGACACGGTCGGCGATCAGCTCGGTCTTGAAGCTGTCGACGAACGACTCGGCGAGCGCGTTGTCATATGCGTCACCAACGCAGTTACGCGGCGAGCGGTCGACGATTTCGCCGACGGTCCTTCGCATAAAGTTCGCGGCTTGCGAGACGCTGTACGACAAGGGCGACAGGCCCTCCTAGCGTGCCCGCAAGACGCGGTAAACGCGATACCACGCTTCGCCGGTCTGGTCGTTTGATTTGGTGACTTTCACGTACCGCCCGTGCGCCGCTACCTGTGCTCGACGCGCCGCCACGGGGATGGCTGCGACCAGCCGATCACACGCGCCGAGCCGCTCGAGGAACAACTCATCGACTGGATCTCCGATTTCACACCCGACGAAGAGCTGCGCGCCGCGATCCTCGCATCGATTCGCAGCGCCGCCCGCGATTCGAATGACGATGCGATGCGCCGGCGCGAGCTCGTCGGGCAGCTCGAGCGGCTGCGAGACCTCTACGTCATGGGCGATCTTTCGAAGAGCGAGTACGTGCTCCGTCGCCAAGCGCTCGAGGACGAGCTGGCGCGGACCCGGCCGCCTTTTGATCCGCGGCTCGACAAGGCCGACGAGCTGCTCGCGGACTTCGGGCGCGTCTGGGCGGTCGAAGGCGACCCGGCGAAACGGCGTCGGCTGCTCGCAACGCTGTTCGATCGCGTCTGGCAAGACGGTGGCACCATCGTCGCCGTCGAGCCGCGAGAACCGTTCCTCTGCTACTTCCAAACGGCCGACGAACTCGCACATCGCCGCGAGAAGAAGCGCGGTGTCAAAGGCGGGAGCGACGGGACTCGAACCCGCGACCTCCGGCGTGACAGGCCGCTTGAAGGGTCGCGACGGTGGAGACATGACCGCGCGGTCGCTCTATTGCATGCCCAATTTCGAGAAGCCGGGCCTCTCGCTCCGCATGGTCAGGAGAGGCTGAGTTCGGGCGTTTACTGCCCGTTTGCTGCCCGAGGTCGTAGCGGGACAATCCGGGTTGAAGAGCTCGCCTGCGTTCCGCACCGAATTTCCGATTCGCGGGTTGCCCATTAGGCTCTATCGGGTGACGATCTGCCCGAGCTGCGGCACTGAGAACAGCGCGGGGCGCAAGTTCTGCGGCGGCTGCGGTGCACTGCTGAGCCAGGCGTGCCCCGCTTGCGGAGCAGAGAACGAGCCGGGAGTGCGGTTCTGCGGCGAGTGCGGCGCCTCGATGGAAGGCCGGATCGCTCCGGCCTCAGTGCGCCGGGCTCCGGTCGCCGAACGACGCCTCGTCTCCGTTCTTTTCGCCGATCTCGTCGGCTTCACTAGCGCCTCGGAAGGCCGCGACGCGGAGGAAACTCGTGAGCTGCTGACTCGCTACTTCGACACCTGCCGAATCGTGATCGAGCGCTACGGCGGAACGGTGGAGAAGTTCATCGGCGACGCGGTGATGGCCGTTTGGGGGACACCGGTTGCGCAGGAGGACGACGCCGAGCGCGCTGTGCGTGCGGCGCTCGATCTCGTCGGCGCGGTCTCCGACCTAGCCCCGGGCGTTCGTGCACGCGCGGGCGTGCTCACAGGAGAGGCGGCCGTCACGATCGGCGCCGAGGGTCAGGGCATGGTTGCCGGTGACCTCGTCAACACGGCGTCTCGCATTCAGTCGGCAGCCGAGCCGGGCTCGGTGCTCGTCGGGGAGGCGACGAAGAGGGCGACCGAAGCGGCGATCGCGTACGCCGTCACCGGTGAGCACCAGCTCAAGGGGAAGACCGAGCCGGTCGCGACCTGGCAGGCGTTGAGGGTGACGGCGGGGCGGAGGGGAGCCCTCAAGTCGGCGGGGCTCGAGCCGCCTTTCGTGGGACGAGATCGCGAGCTGCGGCTTGTCAAGGAGCTCTTCCACGCGTGCGCGGCGGAGCGACGGGCGCACCTCGTCTCCGTTGTCGGAATCGCCGGCGTCGGCAAGTCACGCCTGGGCTGGGAGTTCTTCAAGTACATCGACGGTCTCTCCGAGTACGTGTGGTGGCACCGCGGACGGTGCCTCGCTTACGGCGAGGGCGTCGCGTTCTGGGCGCTCGCGGAGATGGTTCGTATGCGCGCGCAGATCACGGAGGCCGAGGACCCCGGCGACGCCCGCCGGAAATTGTGGGCGGCAGTCGAAGAGCACATTCCGGACGCGGACGAGCGACGGTTCGTCGAGCCCCGGCTTGCGCATCTGCTCGGGGCCGACGAAGGGGCTGCTTATGGCAAGGAGGAACTCTTCGGCGCCTGGCGGCTCCTCTTCGAGCGCATGTCGGAGACCGGGGCTGTGGTACTCCTCTTCGAGGACCTCCAGTGGGCGGACGCGACACTCGTCGAGTTCATCTCCTATCTCCTCGAGTGGTCACGCAACCACGCGATCTTCGTTCTCTGTCACGCCCGGCCCGAGCTGCAGGAACGCCATCCAGGGTTCGGGCGAGGCTCGAGGAACCAGACCGCGCTCTTTCTCGAGCCGCTTTCCTCGGAGGCGATGGATGCTCTCCTCGACGGCTTCGTGCCCGGCCTTCCGCCCGAGCTCCGGGCCCAGATCCTGAGGCGGGCCGAAGGCGTCCCGCTGTACGCGGTCGAGACGGTCCGGATGTTGCTGGACCGCCGGCTCCTGATCCAGGAGGGATCGATCTACCGCCCCGCGGGCACCATCGACGAGCTCGAGGTTCCCGAGACGCTCCAGGGGCTGATCGCGGCCCGGCTGGATGGGCTCGATCCGGACGAGCGTCGGCTCCTCCAGGATGCATCGGTCCTCGGTAAGACCTTCTGGAAGGAGGCGCTCGCCGCGCTCGCCGGCATCCCCGAGCCCGTGCTGGAGCCGCTGCTGTCTGCACTCGTGCGCAAGGAGGTCCTCGGCGTGCAGGCCGACCCTCGCTCGCCCGAGCGCGGGCAGTACGGCTTCCTGCAGGACCTGGTCAGGCGCGTCGCCTACGAGACGCTTGCTCGTCGGGAGCGAAAGGCCCGCCACCTTGAAGCCGCGGCGCTACTCGAATCCGGTTTCGGCGAGGCGGAGCAGGAGATCGTCGAGGTCGTGGCGTCCCACTACCTCGCCGCCTACGAGGCTGAGCCGGACGCCGAGGATGCGGACGAGATCAGGTCGAGCGCCCGAGAGCTTCTGGCGCGGGCGGGTGAGCGGGCCGGCTCGCTGGCCGCAGTGGCGGAAGCACGGCGGTACTTCGAGCAGGCGGCCCGGCTTGCGGAGGAACCCCTCGAGCGAGCGCGACTTCTCGACCGTGCAGGGTCGATGGCGTTTCAGAACGCCGAGCTCGAAGCCGGAGAACGTCTCTTTGCGGCGGCGCACGAATTGCTTGCTCCGCTGGACACCCACGCTGCGGCAGCCGTCTCCAGCCGCCTCGCCCAGATCGAGCTTGCGACTGGACACGGCGAGCAGGCACGGTCGCGGCTCGAAGCCGCTTTCGCGGCGGTTGCCGACGACGAACCGGACGAGGATGTCGTCGAGGTGGCGGCCCGGCTTGGAGCGGCGCACGCTCTCGGCGGCAACTACGAACAGGCTCGCGGGCCTACCGAGTTCGCCTTGCGACTTTCTCAAGCGCTCCGGCTTCCGGAGCAGCTCATCCGCGGGCTCCAAACGCAGGCGATGCTCGCTCAAGCGAGTGGTCGCCCGGAGGAATCGTTCGCGTTGACGCGCCACGCGCTCCGACTCGCGCTCGAGCACGATCTGACGGAGCACGCATCGGTCGCATACGTCAATTTGTCCGACGCTTGCTTTCGGAATGACCGCTACTCCGAGGCCCTGGACGCGCTCGCGGACGGTCTCGTCCTCGCCCGCAGGATTGGATCTCGGAACCGGGAGCTGTTCATGCTCGCCGAGACGAGCTACGCGCTTGCGATGTCCGGTCGGTGGGAGGAGGCGCTCGCGATTTACCAGGAGCTGCCCGAGGACCAGCTGCGAACGAACAGTGCGCTCGCAAGCGTCCTCAGCGGGGTGCTCGAGATCCTGATCCACCAGGGGCGCATCGAAGAGGCTCATTCCCTCCTCGCCCTGCCCGAGTATCTCCAGCACGTGACCGAGCAGCAGGATCGGGCGATCTACGCCGGGGCCCGAGCGGCCCTCCTCCACGCCGAGGGTCGCTACCGAGAGGCGTTCGAAGCGGGCGTTGAGGGCGCGAGGTACACAACCAATCTCGGTGCCGGCCAGCAGGGCGTCAAGCAAGGCCTCGTCTGGGCGGTCGCCTCCGCGCTCGTGCTCGGCGAGAACGCGCGTGCCGATGAGCTGCTTGCGACGATCGAGGAGCTGCCACCCGGGCTGCGGCCGCCCTTCCTCGAGGCGCAGGCGTACCGCTTCCGCGCCCGGATGAACGACGAGGAAGCCCGCTTCAAGACCGCTGCAGGAGGCTTTCGCGAGTACAACTTTCCCTTCTGGCTCGCCGTGACGGAGCTCGAGCACGGCGAGTGGCTCGCTCGCCAGGATCGCGCTGCGGATGAAGAGCCGCTCTTTGCTGAAGCGCAGGTGATCTTCGAGCGGCTCGAGGCGAGGCCTTGGGTCGAGCGGGCGGCGCAGGTGGATCTCGAGCCTGCAGACGTTTCGAGCTGAGCAGCCGAAATAAGGGGACGCAACCAGTCGTCACTAAGAGCGACCGGCTGTGGCAGCTGTTGACCGGTTCTCTGCCGCTTCCGTCCGTGGCCACCCAATTCCATCGCTCGGGAAAGCGCGATTTGCAGCACTTCAAACCGGAGTGAAAGTTCTTTTGTAGGGAGCTGCGTGAGCCCGGCTTCTCGAGCGAGACAAGCGCAGGGCGCTGCTCGCCCTGCGCCAACCGCGCTGAGCGGCCAACCGACTCGTCGAGCGAGAGATGCCCGCAGCCGTCCGAACCGAGGGATCGGCACGGACGGTCAGGTTGCCGATACTGCGGTTGCGCACCCCATGTGCGTGCGCATGCGGCCGTGTTCAAGATCGGAACCATCGTCAGCTACCGGGGGCGTCTCCACGTCGTCGTCGGCGTGACGCCGATGAGCGTGACGCCTGAGCTCGTCGAGATCGAGGATCGTGAAAACGAACGGATCCGCAGCGTGCCCCCCGATGAGCTCCAACTCGTCCGGGAACCTGGAGAGCGCCGTCGAGAGGACGACCGCGAGGACGACCTCTGAGCACGCTGCCCTGATGTCGCCTTTCGGCTCTTCCGCGACAACCAGGGGCCGGCTACAGACCCTTCAAGGCAAGCCCGAGTTTGCGCGCGCATAGGGAGGTGCGGCGATCCGGGAGCGCGTGGGGCATCGACTCAAGCGCGATCAACTCGGATCAGTCGAGAAGTTCCAGTTCGAGACCCGGTGATGTGCTCGCCAGGTCTCGAGGTAGAGGTGGAGCTCGCGGCGACCCTGGCGCTCGGCAGGAGCGTCGGGGACGATCACCTCGATCGCCTCATCGTTGACCTCGTAGGTAACGCAGCCCCAACGGTCGAAGAAGTCCCGTAGGTCGGCGCGGAGGACTGGATCGGGGAGTCGAACGCGCACGGCGAAGAGTCTCGCCTTGCATCATCGCCCGTTCGGGATCCCGGACTCACAGCCGACGGCCGCCTAGCACCACCCCGCGCGAACCTCCAGCTTCTGCCACAGGTGAGGAGACCGTCGCGTTTCGGCGGAAGGCAGGCGCTGGGGTCGGCCGAGTTCGAGTCTGAGCGTGTCCTTTTGGGGGATTCGCTCGTTCGTGGCTGCGACTAGCGTCGGTGTGTGCGGCTTGGTCGAAGGGACTCGCTGTCGAGAGGGCCACGCGCGTCCCGCTGCCCGACCTCGACCGCGCCGGTGGCGGGCTGTGTTGGCGAGCGAGGGGTCCAGTTGATTTGCCAGGCAAAAACCCCACCGGCCGAGAAGATGAGATGCACGAGTCCGTCGAATCGCCTCTCGTGCCGCGGCCAACGGCGCCGCCAGCAGAGCGGTAGCTCGGCAGATAGACGAGGGGCGCCTGTCAAAAGGCGCCCCTCGGTCGATAGATCGCTCGCTACGCCCGCTACTGCTTGACCATGATCGGTTCGCTGCAGACCGGCCCTGGCTCGGTGGTCGTTGCATCACCGACAGTCAAGGTGATGCCCGTGTAGCAGGCGCTTACCAGGTACAGCGTCTGACCGCCCGGGCACGAGAACGATCCCGGCCCGGTCGGATTGACGGTGATCGACCCCTGCGCACGCCCGTTGTGGACGGGACCCCCCTCCCCCCCGGTCATGGCGAGCCTGGATGAAAGAATGCCTGCAAAGCGGGGTAGTTTGTGAATTTGTATTGGTTACCCCGGTTGCCCATCCCAGTTGCTTCTGAAGGCAACGCAGAAGCGAAGTCTGCGGTGCCGGGAGCCCTCCGACTGGCTCGCCAGGAGGCGCCATAGGCAGGGACCTTTTCCGCACGCTTCGCGAAAAGGTTGCCGCTACCGGCGGGGCGGCGCGGGCCGAGCCGTGTTGGATTGTCGCAGATGAGCCGAAGGACGACACGCAGTACCGGTTTGTCGGCGGGCACGCACGAGAACCGGTGAGTGCGGTCGCGACCCGGCCGGACAAAGGTTCGCTCGTCGCGGCGTCCATGGTTCGGAGCCGAGGGTCAATGTCGGCTCAATCCCCTGAAATCCGGGACTTTCGGGCTGGACGCAGGACGGATTGCGGACGATGATGAGATCGTGGAGTGGCAAATTCGTGACCCGAGATTCGGACTCGACATTTACGAGGCCGAAACGGGCTGGCAGGCGTTGGCCGCGTTCCTCGTTGTTTCCGAGCGCGGTGACATCGCGGCCAAGATGAAGGACGTCTACGTGGACGACGACGGCACCGTCTCGGTCACGTACCGGGGGCGGCGGTTCTACGCCGTGCCTCGGCAAGAAGCGGCCTAGAAACGATCCTCGCACGGCACACCGCCGGCGAGGCGCTGAGAGCGATCGCCGCCGACGACGGCGTCAGCCACCAGGGGCTCTCGAAGCGGATCAGGCGCGCACGCGCACGGCACGCGCAGGAACTCAAGAGTCGCAGTTCCCACAAAGGGCGACATCAACTCCCCTAGGATCGAAATCCTCGGCCTCCGGCAGAGGTGCGCCCGTCATTGCGCCAGCGCAGCTATTAGCGTGGTCTGGATGGAGCGCCTCGTGGCGGTGGAGTTCGGTCCTTCGCGGTCGAAATGGTTCGGCAAGGCCCTCGCCGAGGCACAAAGCCGCGCCCGCACGTGCAGCGAGGTCGAGCCCGGCCGGTACCGCGCGATCTTCGTCCTGGGAAAAGACTCTGAGGCCTACGTTGCCCTCGCCTCATTGCTGGAGCGGGTTCGCCACTGGAGAGCGACCGAGGTGCGCGAGGACAGGGAGCCGGTCTCCGCCTACCACGCCAAGGAGATGGGCTGGTGCGCGTCCTTCCAACTCAAATCGCACGGGGCCTGCCGGTTCCGCTTTTCCTACGGGGTCTTCCCCCGGTGTTCCCTTTGTCCCCTGTTAGACAGCGAACGAGCGATCCGCGACATCTTGGGGGAGAACCCGCCGCCGGCAGCGGTATTCGAGATCGCCCTCGGCCCGAACCTGCGGGGCCTCCTTGCGGGGGAGGTTCCGCTGGACCTCGCTGAGGGATCCGACCCGGCCTCTGAGGTTCCGGACTTCGTGCCAGAGAGATGGGGACAGCCTCAGGGTGAAGAACCGCCGTTTTGAAGGTATATGGCGAGGAAATTCTTTGGCGAGGAAATCCCACTCCTCGCCCGCTTTTCTCAGATCGCTGACGATCTCAGTCTTGGCGGGGCTTATCGCCCTCGCGGTTGGAACCTGGCTCGGACTGCACTAATGAACTCTCGGGACTTCAGGTCGTCCCCGCATCGGTCTGACCCGGACGATCAGAAGTAGAACTGAGACCAAGCCGTCCACCAATCGTCGGCGCGGGAGACGAGCGTGTGGGTGTCGATCTGCTCGGTGCCCTTGCGATTGCGGTACTCGACAAGCCGGTCAGGCGTCGTGAACTCGATCCGGATCTCGCACGGGCGGCCAGGGTCGTACGGCTCCACCGCCTCGAGATCCTTCAGCGCCCTCTTCGCGCCTTCCTCGATCAGCTCCCGCGCGCGGACTGACGGCACCTGCCGGGCGCTGAAGCGGCCGAGCCCTTTCTTCACCGACACCGTTGTCAGCCCGTCGCCGAGCAGCTCCTTCGCTTCGCGGCAGACAGCTTCGTCGCCCGTGACGAGGAGTACCGGGCAGGCCCACTGACCGCACAGAGCCGCGTTGATCCCCGTCTCCCCAACGGAGACGCCGTTGAACTGCAGGTCCTTCCACGCCTGCCCTGAGACCGTGTGGGACATCACGCCGTCCGGAGTGCCGGCCTTCGCGTGCATCCCGACGAAGAGAGCGGCATCACACCCGGAAGAAAGCAGTTCCGTGTACTCCGTCCAGTCGTTCTGGACGACGTATTCGCAGTTTGGATCGAGCTTGTCCGGGATGAGCGAGTTGAAAGTCCACTCCTCGCCGGCACCGTGGCAGTCCATGACGACGATCTCCTTCGCCCCGGCCGACTTCGCGCCGCGAACCGCAGCGTTGATTTCTTCCGTGTAGAGCTCGCGGCCTTCGTGATAGGCACGTTTCTCCTTCGCGCCGTCCGTCTGCTGCCACTTCACGATCCCGGCGACGCCCTCCATGTCACTGACGATGAAGACCTTCATTGCGTTGCGGCGACCGCTGCGGGCGCGCTCCACGGAAAGTTGATCCAGCGATCGGTCCGGCGCCAGACGAAATCGCACCGGACCACGCTCCGCGGCTTCTCGTAGAGGACTGCCGTCCGCACCTGCGGTCCGTGCTGCGCACAGAAGTCGCGGGCGAGCGCGAGAGTGCGGCCCGTGTCGGCGACGTCGTCCACCACGAGCAGCCGTTCAGCGCGAAGGAGCGCGAGGTCCGGGATGGGCGGCAGGAGGAGCGGCTCTTCCAGACGCTCGTCCACGCCGGTGTAGAACTCGATGTTCAACGTCGCCATGTCCTTGACGCCGAGCGCGTACGCGAGCGCTCCTGCGGCCGGTAAGCCGCCACGCGCGAGCGCGAGCACGGCATCCGGCGTGAACCCGTCGGCGTGAATCTGCGACGTGAGGTCGTCGACGGCGGTGCCGAGATCCTCCCACGTCATCCATTCGCGCTCCACAACGGAGAGAATCCCACAGATGGAGACGGGGCTTGCCGGTAAGCGCGTGCTCGTCACCGGCGCGTCGGGCGGCATCGGGTCGGCCTGCGCGCGCGCCTTCGCCGCCGAGGGAGCCGAGGTCGTCATCCACTATCACCGCGGCCGCGAGCGCGCGGAGGCCGTCGCCGCCGAGCTCGGCGGCGCCGCAGTCGTGGGTGCCGATCTCACGCAAGAGAAGGAGGTCGAGCACCTGTTCGCGGAAGCAGGCGCCCTCGACGTCTGTGCCGCGGTCGCCGGTGTCTGGCCCTCAGGGGACGTCCCGGTCTGGGACCTCACCCTCGCTCGCTGGCGTGCCACGCTCGACACGAACCTGACCGCGGCCTTCCTCACGGCACGGGGCTTCCTGCGTCAGCTCGAGGGCGAGGGCGCGCTCGTCCTCGTCGGCTCGACGGCCGGAATCTTCGGCGAGGCGGGTCATGCGGATTACGCGGCGGCGAAGTCGGCCATCCTCGGCGGACTCCTACTCAGCCTGAAGAACGAGGCCGTCCGCAAGGCGCCGCGTGCGCGCGTCAACGCGGTCGCTCCGGGGTGGACCGAATCACCGATGACTCGGGGCCACGTAAGCGACGAGCAGGTGCAACGGGTCTCGCGGACGATGGCGCTGCGCAAGGTCGCGCAACCCGAAGACGTGGCGCGGCAGGTCGTGATCCTCGCCTCGCCCGAGCTCTCGGGTCACGTCACCGGGCAGGTCGTGACCGTGGCCGGCGGCATGGAAGGCCGGGTCGTCCACGAATAGAAAGGTGGCGGCGCTGTCCTCGAGCGCCGCCGCACACTCCGTAGGCCGCAGGAGTGATTGCCGTCAGTCCCTGGCCCTGGGAGTCAAGACGGGCATCGGCACGCGCCTCTTCCACCTTGAGGGAAGCCGTCAAGTGGCGCAGTCAACCGAGAACGGGTGATGGATGAAGTGCCCCCTCCCCGCGATAGTCAGAAGGCATACCGAGCGGGGCCCCGATGCGGCGGGGGCAACCTCGGCGAATCTCCTTCAAGGAGACTCAGGAGGGGCCAGGCGGCGGCCCCTCTTGCGTTTTCCGGGGTGCCTATACTCAGTGGTGGCAGCGGGCAGCGTCCCGCTCCGCATCGAGAGAGGCTGAGGGAACCGGCCCTGTGAAGCCTCGGCAACCTGCCCCAGCGCAAGGTGCCAAACCCGGCCGGGCTGAAGCCCGGGAGGATGTGTCGAGCGAGTTCGGAAGGAGACGAGGTGCCCGCCCAAACGCAGACCCGCAACCGGTTTCTGGAGCGGCTCGAGACCGGCCCGGTGATCGTTGGAGACGGCGGTATGGGCGCGCTCCTCTCGGCCGCGGTCCCGCGACTCCGCTCTCCCGAGGAGGCGAATCTTCGCGCGCCCGACGCGGTCGTCTCGCTGCACGTCAGCTTCATCAATGCGGGCGCCGAGCTCATCGAGACGAACACATTCGGAGCGAACCGGCGCAAGCTCGCGCAGCACTTCCTCGAGGACGACCTCGAGAAGATCAACTCCGCCGGCGTCAAGCTTGCACGCGAAGCGCGGGAGGTGACCGGCCGCGACGTCTTCATCGCCGGCTCGATCGGTCCGCTCGGTGAGCCGGCCGCGTCACGCTTGCGACGGGACCTCTTCGCCGAGCAGGCTGCCGTGCTCGACGGCCGAGGCGCGGACCTCTTCATGATCGAGACGTTCTACGACCTCGACGAGGTCGTCGATGCGGTCGAGGCCGTGCGGAGCGTGTCAGGACTCCCGATCGTCGCGCTGCTCACGTTCGACGAGAGCGCGGAGACGCTCGCAGGGGTGACCGCCGCCGAAGCGGCTGACCGTCTCGCCGAGCTCGACGTCGCGGCGATCGGAGCGAACCACGGCGCCGGGCTCCTGGCCGCGCTCGCGGCGCTCGAGCGCATGGGCAAGAACGGGAAGCCGCTCGCGGCGCTGCCGAACGTCGGTCTCGCGAGTCTCGCCGGAGGGCGCGTCATCTATCCGCACGCGACGCCCGAATACTTCGCGGAGTTCGCCGCCCATGCGCGCGACCTGGGCGCAAAAGTCATCGGCGGCTGCTGCGGGACGACGCCTGCGGAGATTTCCGCGATCAGGTCGGCCGTCGAGGAGGAACGGAAGCCTCGCTCGCCACTCGTCTTCGAGTCGGCGGAGCTCGTCGTCGCTCTCGGCGAGGAACGGCGCGAGACCGGACTTTCGCGCGCGTTTGCCGCCGGCGAATGGGTCGTCTCGATTCAGCTCGATCCGCCGCTCGGCGGCAACAGCGCGGGGTTGGTCGAGGTCGCCGCCGCCCTGAAGGATTCGGGCCGGGCCGGCTGGGTCGACATCAACGACAACGCCACGGCGCGCGCCGGGATGAGCGCGCTGATGGTCTCCGCGACGATCGAGCGAGTCGCCCAGATCGAGACGATCCCGCACCTGACGACCCGCGACTGGTCCGTGATGGGGCTCGAGTCGATGCTGCTCGGGGCACATGCGGAGGGTGTACGCAACGTGCTGGCGATCACGGGCGATCCGCCGGAGGTCGGCGATTACCCCGGCGCGCGCGGCGTGTACGAGATCGACGCGATCGGACTGACGCAGCTCATCACGAACCTCAACCGCGGCGAGGACTTCAACGGTCGCCCCATCGACGCCCCCACGTCGTTTTTCGCCGGCGTCGCCGTCAACCCGACTCCGGACGATATGGAGGTCGAGCTCGACCGGTTCGAGCAGAAGCTCGAAGCCGGCGCGAAGTTCGCGATGACCCAGATCGTCTTCGACGTCGAGTACCTGGACAGCTTCGTCGAGCGGCTCGGCGGCAAGTGGCCGATCCCGGTGCTGGTCGGAATCTTTCCGCTGACGAGCTACCGGCTGGCCTTGCGTCTGCACAACGAGGTCCCCGGAATCGTCGTCCCGCAGTCTCTGCAGGACGCGCTCGAGGCCGCAGGCTCGGATGCAGCCGACGTCGGCTTCGCGCACGCGAAGGAGCTAATCGCTGCGGCACGGGAACGCGCCGACGGTGTTTATCTCGTGGCCCCGTTCAGGCGACCGCTGCGCGTGCTCGAGCTGCTCGGAGACGCAGACTAGGGCGCGCAGTCACCGGTGGAGACTGATCCGTGCGCAGAGCTCAGCGCCGCGCGGACGGCATCTGACGGCACGCCGAAGCCGCCCACGGAGCGGATTCGGGCGGCAAAAATGGTTGTCTCGACCGCACCCCGCGCGTCGACTGCGGGCGCCCCCGAGTCACCGTGGCGGACGCGTCCGCGCAGTGAGGTGATCGCGCGTGTAACAGGACCACTTCCGTAGGCGTCCTCCGCCAGCACGACCGAGGTCCGGCCGATCCGGGCCGGTGTCGCGGTGAACGGGCCGTTCTCCGGGAAGCCGAGGACCGCGACCGGCGCGCCCGGCTTCGCTGTGACGAGCGGAAGCGGCCGCAGCCCGAGACCGCCGACCTGGAGCACGGCCACGTCGTTCCGCCGGTCGAAAGCGACGGCGTCCGCTGGAAGACGGGCGCCCGACTGGAGCTCGACGACTGTGTCGCTCTGGCCGGCGACGACGTGCGCGGCGGTCACGACGAGGCCGGGCCGCGCGACCCAGCCGCTGCCTTCGACGCCGACTCCGCACGCCGTCCCGAGCACGCGAACGACGCTGGCCGACGCACGACGCACTCCCGGTGCTCGGGCGAGGCGCGGATCGGGAGGGGCAACCGGTGCCGCCGGACCAGAGATCGTAGGGAAGGGATCGATCCGGGCAAGAGCGTTCAGGAGGTTGCTCGGCGGGATCACTCCGTTGAGCCGCCGGAGCAGCGCTGATTTCTGAGCGCCCTGACGCAGGTCGGTCTGCCCCGGAAGCAACAGGGCCACGGCACCCAGCACCCAGACGACGGCGAGTCCCGCCACGGCGCCGAGGACGAGCCCGCCGGCCGCATCGAAGGTGCTGAGCCGTCGCCGGCGCACCTTGGAACGCAGTGCGGTGCCGGCCAGCGTCCCTAGTGTCTCGAGCACGATCGCACCGACCGCCGCGCCCGCGAGGGCCGCAAGCGGTGTGTACGGCGAGCTCGTTCCGCCCGCGAGCAGCTCAGGCGCGAGGCGAGAGCCGAGCCAGGCGCCGAGCACGATTCCCGCGACCGACAGGGCGCTCGCGACGAGCCCCTTCTTCCAGCCGATGAACGCGGTCAGCGCGACGAATCCGAGCACGATCAGATCGACCTTGGTCACCGGCTCAGCAGGGTACTCGTTGCGTTGGCGCAGTACGACCCGCCGGCTGGCTCAAAGGGAGAAGGGAGTTCAGATGCGTAAGAGCTTTTTGGCGCTCGCGGCCGCCGTCTGCGCGCTCGTGGCCGCCACGGGTGCAGGGGCTGCCGTCGCGACCCCGCCGTTCGACGCAGTGATGTCGGGCTTGGACAATCCGCGCGGGTTGGCGTGGGGTCCCGAGGGAGCGCTGTACGTGGCCGAAGCCGGTCGCGGCGGAATCCTTCCGTGCTTCGCGACGCCTCGCGGTCCGGCCTTCGCAGGACCCACAGGTTCGGTGTCGCGCTGGTGGCACGGCATGCAGGAGCGCGTTGCGACGGGCTTTCCGTCTTACACGGAGAACGGGCCGTCGGGCGTCGCGGCGACGGGGCCGCACGACGTAGCTCTGCTCGGCCGAGGGGACATGCGTGTCTCGATCGGCCTGGCGAACGATCCCAGAGTGCGGCCCACATGTGGCGCGCTAGGGCCGATGTTCGGCTCGCTCGCGCAGGTGCCCGCAAGCGGCAACTGGCGAATCGATGCGGACGTTTCCGCCTACGAGGCGGCGGCGAACCCGGACGGGAGTGTTCTTCCCGACAGCAATCCATACGGACTCCTCGCCCAGCCGGGAGCGACGGTCGCGACTGACGCGGGCGGCAATGACCTGTTGCGCATCGCGGCGAACGGCTCGATCTCGACGCTCGCGGTCTTCCCGTCGCGCTCGAACAGCACCCGCGGTGCGGACTCGGTTCCGACCGCGGTAGCGGTAGGCCCTGGCGGCGCGTACTACGTCGGCGAGTTGGCCAGCTTCGTCCCAGGCGGAGCAAATGTCTGGAAAGTCGTTGCGGGCCAGCCGCCGATCGTGTTTCAGTCCCGGCTTTACGACCATTATCGACATCGCGTTCGGGCCCGTACGTCCTCGAGTTCGGACCCGGCGATCTCTGGCGCGTCACGCCCACTGGCACCCGGTCGCTCGTCGCAACCGGCCTTGTGGCGCCGGGCTCGGTCACGATCGGATCCGACGGCGCGTTCTACATCTCCAACTGCAGCATCTTCTCGACGACGGGGACTGGACCGCCTCCTTGCACGATGGGCGGCCAGGTCGTCCGCATCCCCGGCTGACGGTTCGAACCCCGGGGCTCGGCTACACTGCGCGAGCCCCGGGGGCGTAGTTCAGCTGGTTAGAACGCCGGCCTGTCACGCCGGAGGTCGCGGGTTCGAGTCCCGTCGCTCCCGTATTTAAAAGTGCCTGCAAATGGGCACTTGCTGTTGTCTAACTAGGCGCACAGGTTAGCTCCGCGGGCCAATCGTGGCCCGTTGTCTGGCGAGCAAAAGGCCTGCAAATACGCATTTCGCGCGCGAGCTTTGTAGCCGGTCGCACGAACAAGATCGGGTCAAGCGGACCCACCGCTCTTGTTCGTTGCCTGGTCAGGCGAAAGAGAGAAGGCCATTTTCAGCAACAGCGGCGCCAACTCCGCGATAGCCGCGGCAGGGTGCGCTCATCCACTGACGGACGGTGGGTGGTGCGGCTCCCCCGCCGCCCAAACGTCGCGCGCCCATGCGTCGACCATCCGCTCGTGCTCGGCGAGGAGCCACGCCTCACTCGAGAGCGTGACCGCGCTGCCCCTCCCCGCGCCAACGCAGTAGGCGCCGAGGCTGAGCTCAACCGACCACGGGATACCGGGAGAAAGCCTTCCGATTGTGAGCCCGCCGGGTTAGAATCGGCGCCTCACCATCAAATCATCAATGAGGGGGAGGGATGAAGCGATTCCTTCTTGCACTGGCGGTCCTCACCGCCGTCCCTCTGGTGATCTCCTCAGCCGCGGTCGCGGACGTCAAGGTCACAGACCAGGCAACGTACGTCCGTCACGACGGCGGGAGCGATCCGGTGATCGTCGCGTGCGGGAGCGATGCGACGACGCCGACGCCCGGCGGATCGCTCCCGCCGTCGTGACGGACGTACGTTGCCTGGTCTGTGACCT
>WNGB01008017.1_pt1 | contig 16387 bp, 21 predicted proteins | sample 5400681 | NCBI WGS metagenome assembly WNGB01 (sample SAMN13153367, study PRJNA577476) | soil metagenome | isolation source: 115 cm soil or saprolite under grassland replicate 2 | place: USA:California | collected 2016-06-15 | reverse complement strand
TTTTCTCCGACCTTCAGTTCTTCATCAGCGTTGTAGGTGACTCCCACCGCCCGGCCGAGGTCTTCGGTGTCGTTCTGTTCCGGTGTGGCGACGCTTCCGCCGACAGCCTCATCGCCGGCCGAGCCGGCTTCATCCCAGCGTGCGTCGATGTCGCCGCCCGAAAGCACTGGACTGGTGTCGGTGTTCTCGCGCAACCGGTCAGCGAGCTTCTGTGAGCCGGCGGACACATCGGGAATGTTCGGCTCGAGGTCATCGTCGATGCCGTCGCGGTTCCGGTCCTTCCGTTCATCTTCTTTCCAATCAATGAGCTTCTCGGTTTTGTCCATTTTTCAGCTCCTTACGCATGAGCTGAAAAATGCGGTATTCGTGCCGGTGTTCGTTCTTCGTTGTTCGTTCTTCGTTGTTTCGTTCTTCGGAGAACGAAGAACAAAGAACGAACAACCCGCTTACCACCTCATAAGGTTTGCTTCGTCAACATCGATGGTTTCCCGGTGATGAAACAGGGAGATAAAAATCGCCAGACCGACGGCAGCCTCCGCGGCGGCAATGGCCATCACGAAAAACACAAAGATGAGGCCGTGAAGCTGATGAAACTGACGCGCATACGCGAGAAACGTGAGGTTCACGGCGTTCACCATCAATTCGATGGACATGAAGATGGTGATGCCATTGCGGCGGGTGAGCACGCCGCAGACGCCGATGGTGAAGAGAATCGCGCTGAGGATCAGGAACCACTGCGTGGGAATCATGACGGCTGCACCTGGTTCTTGGCGCCCTGATCCTGAGCCGCGTAAGCGGCGAAGGATCCCCTTCGCGCAGGGGGTCCTTCGCTACGCTCAGGATTTGCCACCCCGCGGGCGCTGAGCAGTAAGGCGCCGACAATCGCGGCGAGCAAGAGGATCGACACCATTTCGAACGGGAAGATGTAGGACTCGAACAACGCCACGCCGACCGTGCGGGCATCGGCGACGAACGGCCCGACTGGCAAGGCCATCGCCGCATATTTCGCGATGTAGTACACCAGGCCGATTCCGAAGGCCGCGCTGCCCAGGTATCCGAGAAATTGCTGGATCGGGCGGGTGGGCTCTTCGCGCTGCCTCTGCAGATTGAGCAGCATGATCACGAAGAGAAACAGGACCATGATCGCGCCGGCATAGACGATCACCTGCAGCGCAGCGAGAAAGGGGGCCTCGAGCAGCACGTACATCACCGCGAGGGCGAAGAATGAAGCCACCAGCGATAACGCGCTCACAACCGGATTGCGGTGCAGGATGACCACGAAATCCACCGCTCTGCGATGAACCAGGCAACCAGCACGATATTGACGACGGCCAGCGGGAGAAACACCTTCCAACCCACCTTCATCAGAATGTCGTACTTGAGCCTGGGAATCGTCCATCGCACCCACACGAAAATGAACAGCAGAATGCTGACTTTGATCACAAACGCGATCGCCGAGAGGAGAAAGCCGCCGAACGTGGCCGGCTCGTTGTACCAGGGGATGTCCCATCCGCCGAAAAAGAGCGTGACCACTAGAGCGGCCATCGTGGCCATGGCCATATATTCACTCATGAAAAAGAGTGCGAATTTCATGGATGAATATTCTGTATGATATCCGGCCACCAGCTCGGCGTCGGCTTCGGCGAAATCGAAGGGCAGCCGGTTCGTCTCCGCGAATGCGGCGACGCTGAAAACCACGAATGACAGCCACATTGCCGGCGACAAGACGTTCCATGAAGGCAATTTGATCGTATTGAAGAGCACGAAGTAGCCGGTCTGCTTCCACACCACATCGGTCAGCCGCAGCGACCCGGCGACCATCAGTGCGCTGATCGCGGAGAGCGTCAGCGCCAGCTCGTACGAGATCATCTGCGCCGATGAACGAATCCCGCCGAACAGCGAGTACTTGTTGTTCGAAGACCAGCCGGCGGTGACGATGCCATACACGCTCATCGATGCGAGAGCGAAGATCAGGAGAATCCCGACGTTCAAATCGGCAACGATCGGCTCGAACACGCGACCGCCGCGCAGCACGAATGGACGCCCCCATGGCACGACGGCGATCGTCGTCAGCGCGGGAACGAGGCCGAACATCGGCGCGATCGTGTACAGCCACTTGTGCGCGCCGAGAGGAACGATGTCTTCTTTGAGGAAGAACTTCACCGCATCAGCGATCGCCTGAAAAAGCCCGAACGGCCCGACGCGATTCGGCCCCGGACGATCCTGAATCAGCGCACTTCCGCGCCGCTCGATCCACACCATGATCGGAGTGACGTTCAGCAACGCGCCGACCACGATGACGATCTTGAGGAGGGACAGAGCGACGTCAACTTTGTCGATGCCGGCCATGGCTACGTTGTCATCTTCCGCATCGTCACATTTGTGCCGCGAGTGCTTCTTCTCCGACCATCGAGTCGGCGAGGCGGCGGAAGATCTCCAGATCGGCAATGGCCTGACCCTTTGGCGAATAGGCGGCGTGGATTTCTTGCAGGCGCCCCTGCAGATTCGTGAACGTCCCCTCTTTTTCGGCGTGAATGGTCGAGGGGAGGAGCACGTCAGCGACCTCATTCAGCGGATGGTTCGCGTCCCACGAGTGCACGATGAGGAACTTCGCTTTACGCAGACTGGCGATCACCGCCGGATCTTTCGCGCGCTCGCTGAACTCCGCATCGCAGACGTAGAGCACATCGACGCCGTCCATCTCTGGGATGGCATTCTCGCCGACGATCGCCGCCACGCCGCGATAGTTCGGCGCGCCCTGCGTTCCCTCCAGCCACTCCGTGCGCGATTTCATGCGGATGGGGCCGATCGGATCGACGGTCAGTGCGAAGGTGGCGTTCGGGAAAGCATCCTTCGCCGCCTCCGCTTCCTCATTGGTCATGTTTGCCGAGGCGATGACCACGAGCTTTCCGGCGGATCGGAGGGCTTTGGCGATCGCGTCGAGCGCCTCGCTCCAGGTGACGATGCCGAGGGAATCATCTTCTTTGCGCAATTTGGGAACCACCACGCGGTCGGTGTCGTAGCGCTCATACGAGAAGCGTCCGTAATCGCAGAGCCAGTGATCGTTGACGTCGGGATTCACACGCGGGCGGTAGCGGAAAATCTGGCCGTTGCGATGTCCGATGAAGATGTTGCATCCGACATCGCAGCCGTTGCAGACGGAGTCGGTCGACTCCAGATTCCAGACGCGCTGCTCGAATCGGAACTCACGCGTGGTCAACGCGCCCGTCGGGCAGAGATCGGTGACGCATGCGGACATCCAGTTGTCGATGGGAGTTCCCGGAAAGACACCGACTTCCGTCGCCGCGCCGCGTTTGAAAAACGCCAGCTCGTTCGTGCCGGTGATCTCCTGACAGAAGCGGATGCACCGGGTGCAATGGATGCAGCGATTCATGTTCTGCAGCACGTGCGGACCGATCGCCGTGCGGTCCATGCCGGGATAGGTGCGCTTGAATTCACCGTAGCGCGAGACCACCGAGCCGTAATTGAATGAATAATCCTGCAGCGGACACTCACCCGCTTTGTCGCAGATCGGACAGTCCAGCGGATGATTGATGAGCAGAAACTCCATCTGCCCGCGCCGCGCCTTCTCCACTTTCTGGTTCCAGACCCAGATCTTCATGCCCTCGCGCACAGTGGTCGAGCATCCCGCCTGCAGCTTCGGCATCCCTTCCACTTCGACGAGGCACATGCGGCATTGGCCGACGACGGTCAGCGAGGGGTGATAACAGAAATGCGGGACGTGGACGTCGGCCGCTTTGGCGGCCTCAATGATGTTGAGGCCGTCCTGGACTTCGACTTCAGCGCCGTCGATGGTAACTTTAGCCATGGGGGAGGGATGAAATGATCACGGCCGCGTCCGTGAAAAATTTCACAAGGGCGGAGAATACTCGGACGGCTTAACGCCGTCAACGGAGTTGCACGATTTGAAAAAAGACCTGGTCATCGCAATCATCGCCGTTGTCGTCGTCGCCGCAATCTGCTTCGGGCTTGCGGCAGTGCGACCGCCGTTCCAGGCGACTCCGTCGCACCCATTTTCAACCGCGCCAGTGGGGAAACGCGTCACCGAACACGTGGTCATGCGCGTCAACGGCGAGCCGGTGACCGAAGAGGAGTTCGAGGCGGCGTACAAGGCGATGCCCGAACAGATGCAGCGCCAGTTCGCGAACGAGCCGGGGAAGATGGCGGTTGCCGAGCAGTTGGTGCGCATGAAGCTCCTCGAACAGGAGGCCCGCCGTCTGGGTCTCGATCAAGAGCCGAAGATCGCCGGACAGATCGCCGCGCAACGGACGGATATTTTGGCGGATGCCGCCGCGGAGAAAATCGTCGCCCAGCCGACGAACGAAGCGGTGAAGAAATTCTACGAAGAAAACAAAGCTCGCTTCGAGACCGTCAACGTCAGCCACATCCTGATCGCCTATGCCGGCGGTGCTGTTCCACCGCGCGGCGGCGCTCCCGCCCCTTCGGAAATCGAGGCGACGAACAGAGCTCTGGCGATCTACGCCGAATTGAAACGGGGCGCCAACTTTGCCACCGAGGCGGCAAAGTATTCTGATGACCAGGCGAGCGCGCGACAGGGCGGCGTCCTCGGCCCGCTGGCGCACGGAATGCTGCCGCCGGAGCTCGAAGCGCGCGTTTTTCAGATTCCCAACGGACAGTTCAGCAGCCCGATCCCGTCCCGATATGGAATCCACATTTTCAAAGTGACTTCGCGCAGTGCGCGTTCGCTCGAAGAGATTCGCCCGGCAATTGCGCAGCGCGTCCGGCAGCAGAACATGATGCAGCGCGTCGAGCTCCTTCGTAAAAACGCGAAGATCATTTTCGACGACAAGTTTTTCCCCGAAGCGAAGAACTGGCTGAGCCTTAAAAAGCGGTCGTAATGATGCTGGGTTGCTGGGTTGCTGGGTTCCTGGGTTGCTGAGTTCGTGATCCTGAGCAACCAAGCAACTGAGCAACCAAGCAACCGAGCAACTGAGCAACCGAGCAACCCATGAAAATTCTCGTCCTTGGTGCCGGCCGCATGGGCTACGGCGCGGTCTACGATCTCGTGCGCCAGCCCGACGTCCAGCGCGTCACTGTTGCCGATGCGGTCGGCGAGCGCGCGCACAAAGTGGCTGCGGCCGTCGGAAGTGGCAAGACGCTTCCGCTGCAGCTCGATGTCACCGATCAAGGCGCCACGGTCGAGGTCATGCGCGGCCACGATGCCATCTTGAGCTGCGTCGTCTACAAACTGAACGCCGCTCTCGCGCGCGCCGCGGTGGCCGCTCAGACGAACTTTTGCGATCTCGGTGGCAACAATGACGTGGTGGCAGCGGAGCTCGCGCTCGATCCGGAGGCTCGCAGCGCCGGAATCAACATCATTCCCGATTGCGGCCTCGCGCCAGGCATGGTGGCGATGCTCGTGGCGCATGCCGCCGCGCGCATGGAGATGCTCGAGGCCATTCACATTCGCGTCGGCGGCCTGCCGCAGAATCCGAAGCCTCCGCTCGATTACCAGTTGGTGTTCTCGGTCGAGGGATTGATCAACGAGTACATCGAGCCCGCGCGAATCATCCGAAACGGTCAGATCACCACCGTGGAGTCGATGACCGAACTGGAGGAGATCGAGTTTCCGCCGCCCTTTGGCAGACTGGAAGCGTTCCAGACTTCGGGCGGCACATCGACGCTCCCCGACACATTTCTCGGAAAAGTGCGCGAGCTGGACTACAAGACCATTCGCTACCGCGGCCACTGCGAGAAGTTCAAGACGATGATCGATCTCGGCCTCTGCAGCGGTGAAGCGAGGAAGATGTTCAGCGAGCTGCTCGTGCGCAACCTTCCGCATGACGAACCTGATGTGGTGCTCGTTCGAGTGGATGTGTCCGGGGCCGGCCGCAAGCTGCGCTACGACATCGTCGATCGCTTCGACGAGCAGTCGGGACTCAGCGCGATGATGCGCACGACCGCATTTCCTGCCGCGATCGTGGCGCTGATGATGGCGCGCGGCCAGACGCGATCGAAAGGCGCGCTGCCGCAGGAGCGGTGTTTGAACCCGGAGCTCTTTGTGCGGGAACTCGCGGCGAGAAAGATCAAAATCGTTGAACAATGGATATAAAGTGCCGAGTGTAGGGCCGCCGCCCCCGGCGGCCGCGGAGGGCCGCGGCCCTACACTGGGCACTCGGCAGTGATATGTATCTCTTACTTCGCTGGCTGCTGAACACCGTGGCGCTCTTCGTGGTCGTGCAGATCGTGCCCGGATTTCACGCCGACTCGTGGGTCACGTTAGCGATCGCCGCGCTGATCCTCGGCCTGCTGAACGCGCTCATCAAACCGATTCTGTTCGTTCTCACTCTGCCATTGACGATCGTGACGCTCGGACTGTTCCTTATCGTCCTCAACGCCATTGTCCTCGAGCTGACGGCGTGGCTCGTTCCCGGTTTTCGGATCGATTCTTTCCTCTGGGCGTGCGTCGGGGCGATCGTTCTCGGCCTGATATCGCTGATCACAAATCGCATTGGACGCGAGCGGGAGAGTTGAATAGACTACCGGCCGCGTGAATCGAAGGATCTCCGGTACTGCAGCGAGGATCGTGTTTCAGGCATCGTAGTCGGTGCACCACCAGAGATCCTCAATTTGGAGTCGCGTGAACATCATCAAAAATCGGGTGGACAACGTCACGATTCTCGACATCCAGGGCGTCATCAAGCTGGGTGAGAGTGCGCGCGAATTCTCGAGCTACCTGGAGAAGGTCCTCAACGAGGATACCGGCCCGGTGCTGATCAACTTCGAGTCGATCAACTACATGGACTCGACCGGGCTGGGCGAATTGATCGGCTATCTGCAGAAATTCGAAGATCGCCAGCGGAAGATGGCGCTGGTGAAGCCTTCCCATCGCATTCTGGCGCTTCTGAAGATCACGAAACTGGACACGGTGTTCAAGATCTTCGATTCGCGCGAGAGTGCGCTGGCCTATCTGAACGACACGGCCGCATGACGCATACGTTTCTTCCCGTTCTCATCATGCTGATCCTCGCTGTCGGTGTCGGTGGCGTGATCCTGGTCCTCAGTTTGATGCTCGGCCGGCATCAGCGGAATCCGTCGAAACTCTCGCCCTACGAGAGCGGCGTTCCGCTGCTCGATCAGAATCGGAAACGAGTGAACGTTCGCTTCTATCAGATCGCGATGTTGTTCATCCTGTTCGACATCGAGGCGGCGTTCCTCTATCCGTGGGCGGTCATCTATCGCGACGCGACGCGGGGACCGTCGGGCATGTTCCTGTTTGGCGAAATGCTGCTGTTCATCGTGCTACTCGCCGTTGGATACGTCTACGTTTGGAAGAAGAAAGCGTTTGATTGGAATTAAAGGAAGTCCTCAGTCCTGGGTCCTGAGTGCTGAGTGACACCCGCCCGGCGACTCAGGACTCAGAACTCAGGACTCAGGACTTTCCGATGGCTGATCTGCAACCCGACAATCCGTACGCGCCCGATCGATTCCCCGATCCGAACAAGCACGTCGACTTTCCGCTTGATGCGAAGCAGAAGTTCGAATCCATCCTGACCCGCTATCCGACCCGGGAAGCTGCGTTGCTGCCGACGCTGCATCTGGCGCAGGAAGTGTGGGGCTGGATTTCGCCCGAGGTCGTGCACTATGTCGGATCACTGCTCGATCTGTCGCCGGCGACGGTCTTCGGTGTCGTCTCGTTCTACAACATGTATTACCAGAAGCCGGTCGGGAGATATCACCTGCAGGTCTGTACGAATCTCAGCTGCATGGTGAATCGGGCGTACGACATCTACGACCACCTCTGCGAGAAGCTGGATGTAGAGCCTGGCCACACCACGCCCGACGGCCGCTACACAGTCAGCGAGGTCGAATGTCTCGGCTCCTGCGGCACCGCCCCCGTGGTGCAGATCAACAACGATTACCACGAGAACATGAATATCGAGAAGATGGATCAGTTGCTGCCACGATTGAAGTAGTTGCTGGGTTCCTGGGTTGCTTGGTTGCTCAGCAACCGAGCAACCGAGTAACCGAGCAACCATGGATCCGATCAAAATCCTGACGGCGAACATCGATAAGCCGAACTCCACGTCCATCGAGGTCTACATCGACGGCGGCGGCTACAAAGCGGCTGAGAAGGCGCTGAAGATGAAGCCGGACGAAATCACCCAGATGGTGAAGGACTCCGAGCTGCGCGGGCGCGGAGGCGCGGGATTTCCGACGGGCGCGAAATGGGGCTTCGTACCCAAGAACGCGCCGAAGCCCACGTATCTCCTTTGCAACGCGGATGAATCAGAACCGGGCACGTTCAAGGATCGTGTGCTCATTGAAAAAGATCCGCATCTGATGATCGAAGGGATGATCATCACGGGCTTCGCAATCGCATCGAATCCGATGGCGTACATCTACATCCGCGGTGAGTTCTACTACGGCGCGACGGTCCTCGAGAAGGCGCTCGCCGAAGCACGTGAGCGCGGCTTCCTCGGCAAAAATATTTTCGGCAGCGGATTCGACTTCGACATCACCGTCGCCCGCGGCGCGGGAGCGTACATCTGCGGCGAGGAGACGGGACTCATCGAGTCGATCGAAGGACATCGCGGACAGCCGCGCGTGAAGCCGCCATTTCCCGCCGTGATCGGGGCGTTCGGCGGGCCGACGGTCGTGCAGAATGTCGAGACGCTCGCGTGCGTGCCGCTGATCATCAACAACGGCGCCGAGTGGTTCAAATCATTCGGCAGTCCGAAGAACACCGGGCCGAAGCTCTACTGCGTCTCGGGCACAGTGAAGAAACCGGGTGTGTACGAGTTTCCGATGGGGATCACGATCAAGGAGCTCGTCTTCGAGCACTGCGGCGGAGTTCCTGACGGACGAAAGCTGAAAGCGGTGATTCCCGGCGGCGCGTCGGCGCCGATGCTCACACCTGACGAAATCGATATCCCGCTGAATTTCGATGCGCTGATGAAAGCAGGCTCGATGCTTGGATCGGCGGGGATCATCGTGCTCGATGATTCGGTCTGCATCGTCGATGCAGTGTGGCGGCTCTCGAAGTTCTTCGCGCACGAGTCGTGCGGCCAGTGCACGCCATGTCGCGAGGGGACCCATTGGCTCGAATCGATTCTCGATCGGCTCGAGCGCGGCGGCGGCCGCCCCGAAGATGCTGACCTGCTGCTCGACATGTCCGACAACATCGGCGGGAAATCGCTTTGCGCCCTCGGCGATGCAGCGATCGGTCCAGTGATTTCGTCCGTGAAGAAGTTCCGCAGCGAGTACATGCACCACATCGAGCAGAAGAGTTGCCTACCTGAAACGCGGCGCTATCGCCGCCTTGATGCGCCGGTCGCAGCGCACTGAACAGGGGAGACCGCGATGCTCTTTGTTGCGATTGCCGTGGTGTTGGTCGTCTTTTTCTTCCTCAGATTCGCGATTGTCATCGTGCCGAATGATCAGGTCTTTGTTACGGAGCGTCTCGGTCGGTACTCCGCGACGCTGCATTCCGGTCTTCACATGGTTCTGCCGCTGCTGGACCAGATCAGAGCCAGACATCCGATGACGGTTCAGGCGCAGGAAATCTCGGATGTCTTCGAAACACGAGACAGGCAGCAAGCGAGCCTGACAGCGGCATATCGCTTTCGGATTCTCGATCCCCAACGCGCATCCTACGGTTCTGCCGACTACACGAACTTCCTCCGCGAGCTGGTGCGCGCGTCGCAAAGGCGATACGTCGCAGCACAAACCTGGGATGCGCTCCGTGAGGACAGGCGATCGCTAGAGGCGGAGGTGCTGCGGAGCGTCGACGAAGCGTCGGAAGCGATCGGAGTCAAACTTCTCGAGTACGAAGTAAAGGACTTGCAGGCTCGCTAAATCGCCTCATTGGCAACCTCCTTGCGACAGTTATTTGCTGTTGTTGAAGGAGGGAACTCTATGAAGAACAAACATCTTACGCTTCAGCTTGCGCTGGCGATGGGCTTGGCTCTGCTGCTGAGCGCGTCCGCTTTTGCGCAGGATACCTATCAGTACCGGGCTGATCGAATTTCAACGCAAGGTCGCATCACCAGCGTCACGCGTCAGGGCGACATGTACATGATCACGCTGAATCACGGCGGATACACGTATGACGTGCCGCTCGCGATCGCTGGAGCCCGTAATCTGCAGGTTGGCGATCTCATCCGCATTAATGGACTTGTATCGGGTGACCTCGTGAACACCGACTTGATTGCGCTTCCAGGCGAGGCCTATTACGTCACCGATCCGATGTACCGCGGCGTGCCGTACGGCTCGTCAGGATGGATGACCGGTACCGTGCAGAGCCTGAACCGCCATCTTGGATATCTCGTCGTGCGCGATGATGCGACGGGCGCCAATTACAAGATCGACGTTCGCCACATGGACCGGCAGCGTCCTGTGAACGTCTGGGGCATTCGTCCAGGCGATCACATCTCCATCAATGGCGGATGGGAAAAGCGCGACACGTTCAACGCTGTTCGAATCGAGTACTAATCGACTCACCGAAAGGCCGGCGTCCTGCCGGCCTTTCCACACACAGTAGAAAACTTGCGTCGTGTGCGATGTCCGAGGGACCCTCGGCGTGAAGGAGGCAGTATGCGTTTTTGGGTCAGCGTCGTCTCTCGGGGCCACGTTCAGAATGAAGTCGCCGGCGGTTTTGCGCAAGATGATGAATCTCGGCTGAAGCGAATGTCGGCAGGCGACCGCATCGTCTTCTACTCGCCACGGCCGGACCAGCGGGTCACGGCCATCGCAGAAGTCCTCGATGGCGGGCCATATCCGTCCGGTGAGGAGTGGCGGCGGAACGTGAGTTTTCTCGACTGCGAGGAAACAGCGATCCAGCCGCTCATTGAATCACTCGATTTCGTGCGCGATAAGAAAAGCTGGGGTGTGTTCTTCCGGCGTGGCTTTTTCGAAATCAGCGAGTCCGATTTTCAAACGCTCGAACGCGCAATGACGCCGTATCATCCAGCGTCTTCGGCGAGTTGAGATCTAAATCACGGTGCGTGCTGTGAAACCGCGCTAACATTTCTGCAGGAGGTCCGACCATGAGAACGATCCTTCCGGTGGCTCTCTGCGCGATTCTGTTCATTGGCTGCGGATCGAAGTCGAACGAAGTTACCGATCTCAAGGCGCAAGTCGACGACCTGACGCACCGAGTGAAATCTCTTGAAGACGACGTCCTGAAAGCGGACAAACAGCTCATTCAACAACAGCAGGCGTTGCAGCAGATGCACGATCAGATGCGCACGATGGAGACCTATTTCGACAAGTTGCAATACGGCCAGACCACGACGGCGCACTAGTGGACAGCCGTGGGATCCGCGCAACGAGTGGCACGCGGTCTGTGTCATCCTGAGCCGCGAAGACGGCGAAGGATCTCAAGATACGGGCATCATCGCGCTCGAGATCCTTCGCTGCGCTCAGGATGACAATGGCCGCCTCCACGACTCAATAGCTTGCCGCCGGCTCTTCGCGCGAAAAAACCTCTGCCGTCCACACGCGTTCAAAATTCACCCCGGCGGCGCGGTACGAGGCGCGGACTTTCTCCGCGTCCGCAGCTTCGAACTCGCAGATCGCGCGCTTGCGATCGGCGGCGATGTAGCTCCGTACCCAGGTCGCCCCGTAGGCCTCCAGGCACTTGTCCACTCGCCGTGCAAAGTCGTTGAGCTGTTCCGAGGTGATCGGGTTGTCAAACGTTTGTTCGAGAACGATGTGCGCCATCTTTCTTCTCCTTTTTCTGCGAAGAGCGAATGTTCAATCGTGCCGCCGCTGCGGTCACGCGATCTTGTGCACGTTTGGTCAGGTCGTCCCACTGCGCGGCTGCTAGCGCGGGCTGCAGAAGTGCGGCGTTTGAGGCGATCTCCGCGAGAAGGCTTCGCGCCAGTGCGTTCAACCACTCCCGGACGTACCGCTCGTTCGTGCCGGTCTTCTGCGCCAACTCCGCGGGAGTCAGAGGCCCGGATGCAGCGAGCGTTTTGTACAGACCGAGTTTCTCACCGATGAGAACGAGGCCGGCGTGCAGCGTCGCGCCGATGTCGACGATCGCGCGGCCGAGAAATTCGTTGAGGCGTTCTGGATTGACTGACATGGTCTTCCTCCCTTTGCCGTTCCGATATGTAGGGCCGCCGCCCTCGGCGGCCGGCCGCCGGGGGCGGCGGCCCTACACACAACCAAAATGGGGATGGACCGTGGGAGTGCGCGTTGGAGCAACCGTTGGAATTACAATGCGCGGCCATGATTCGCAAGATCGCACTTGTTTTGCTCGTTGCCCTCCCTGCCTTTGCCCAACGGACGCAGAAACCGCCGCTGCATGGCGCGCACTGGATGGCGGTCACCGGGAAGCCGCTCGCGGCCACGGCGGGCGCGATGATTTTTCAGAAAGGCGGCAACGCGGTCGACGCTGCGGCGGCGATGATCGCCGCCACGTGCACCATGTGGGACACGCTGAGCTGGGGCGGAGAGACTCAGGCGCTGATCTACAACCCCAACACTCACCGCGTCGTCGGCATCAACGCCCTCGGTGTCGCGCCAACCGGTGCGACGCCGGAGTTCTATCGCTCACACGGTTACAAATACCCGCCCGAGTACGGTCCACTCGCTGCGGTGACTCCCGGCACGCCCGGCGGCGTGATGTTGATGATCGCCGAGTTCGGAAAACTGTCGTTGAAGGAGGATCTCGCGCCTGCCATCGAAATGGCCGATGGCTATCCAATCGAGCGACAGGCCGCCGACACGATCGAACGCGATAAAGCCCGCCTGAAGCAGTGGCCATACTCGCGAGCGCTTTTCCTCACGCATGCCGGAGCCAAACGCGAAGCGCCGGAGGCGGGGGAGATGTTCCATCAGACCGACCTCGCGTCGACGCTGCGAAAACTGGTCGAGGCGGAGCAGAACGCGCTGAAGCAGGGGAAATCGCGCAAAGATGCGATCTACGCAGCGTACGACCGTTTCTACAAAGGCGACATCGCGCGTGAGCTCGTGCGCAGCGTACAAGAGCAGGGCGGCCTCTTCACGATGGACGATCTCGCGAAGTGGAGGCCGCGCGTCGAGGAGCCGGTCAAGACGGATTACAAAGGCATCGACGTCTACAAACTGACCGCATGGACGCAAGGCGCGGCGATGCTGCAGGCACTCAATATCCTGGAGAACTTCGATCTCCGCGCGATGGGCTACAACAGCGCGCGTTACATCAACACGGTTTATCAGGCGATGAGTCTGGCCTTCGCCGATCGCGATTTTTACTACGGCGATTCGCCTGATGTTCCGCTGCTGGGACTTCTGTCGAAGGACTACGCAAAAGATCGGGCGAAACTCGTTCACGTCGATCACAACGATCCGACGATTACCGCTGGCGACCCCTATCCGTTTCAGAGAACGCAAAATCCGTTTCTCGATCTACTGAAGAACTGGCCTGCCACTGCGAACCGGCCGACCGGCCAAAGCGGCTTTTTCTCCGGAACCACTTCCGTCGAAGCCACCGACACGGAAGGTTGGGCCGTTTCGGTGACGCCGAGCGGCGGCTGGCTTCCGGCAGTGGTTGCCGGACACACCGGAATCGGACTGAGTCAGCGGATGCAGAGCTTCGTTCTCGATCGGGCCGAGGATCCGTTCAACGTTCTCGAGCCGGGGAAGCGCCCACGCGTCACGCTCACGCCGACACTGGCGCTGAAAGACAATCTGCCGTACCTCGTCTTCTCGGTGCAGGGCGGCGACAGTCAGGATCAAAACCTCCTGCAGTTTTTTCTCAATGTCGTCGAGTTCGGCATGAGCGTGCAGGAGGCGACCGAGGCGGCGAATTTCAACAGCTTTCAGATGCGAAGCTCGTTCGGCAATCACGAGATTCAACCGGGACGCATTCTGCTCAACAGTGAGACGCCGCCGTGGGTTCGCGGCGAGCTGCGCCGCATGGGCTACACGGAAGTATTCGAAGATCGGACGTCGGGCCCGATCAACGCAATCATGATCGACCGCGCGCACGGCACCTTCTGGGGCGGGTCGAGCAACCACGGTGAGGACTACGGAATCGGATGGTGATTATGTTGATGAATATCGTACGCGCGGTTGGTCTGGTCGCGGTTTTCTTCATTGCCGCTTGCGCAGCAATCCGTCAGCAGAAGGCGCAGACTCCGCGCGCCGACAATCTCGAGTTTCACAATCTCCGGGTGCTCCCGCCGAACATCACTCACGATGAGCTGATCGCTACCATGCGGGGGATTGCTCGCTCGCTCGGCACGAAGTGCAATCACTGCCACGTCGCCAATCCGCCGGGTTCAGCGGAGGAATTCGACTTCGCGAACGATGCAAAGCCTGAGAAGAGGACCGCGCGAACGATGCTTCTCATGACGCGCAATATCAACGCGCAGTACGTCTCCAAAGTGAACGCACACGGCCAAACCGTCATGTGCTTCACGTGTCATCGCGGTCACACGGTGCCCGAGGTGCAGGTCGCCGAGGTGCCGCCGCGGCCGGCTGCAGCACCGGCACCGCAACCGTCCCCGCCTCCGCAGCCCTGAGTTGCACCCCGATCCGACCGCGGGAACGATGTGGCGCCGCCGCCCTCGGCGTATGTGGCGCCGCCGCCCTCGGCGGCGTTCATGGCCGGCGGGGGCGCCGGCCCCACTCCTTTTCAGCCGGGCATGGCGAGACGATCGGCATCGTCGGCTGCACGAGGGCGTTTACGATTTTCAGCTTGCGTCTTCGAAAGAAGCGCCCGAGTTGATTCTCAGAAGGTGCTGCAGTCGGCACCGCGTACACCGATCGTGCGCACTCTCGCACACCATCCCAATGATGAGACGGTCGTGCTGCGGGCGGTCATCAATGGAGAGCTCCTGGCGCGCGAAATTGCCGATCCGCGGCACGCGTCACGGATCGCCGAACGATAGTTTTCCGGCGTACAATGCGTCCCTCCAAACCCGCATGGCGCGCCACGAAGAACGAGACGATTCCTACGATCTCCTGAATCAATATCTCCAGGAAATCGCTCGCATCCCACGGCTCACTCCCGAGCGTGAACGGGAGCTCGGGCGCCTCATCCAGCAAAACGACAAGAGCGCGCTCGAAGAGCTGGTGAAGGCCAATTTGCGATTTGTCGTCTCCTACGCCAAGCGCTATCGCAACGCGCACGTCCTCTTCCTCGATCTCATCAATGAAGGCAACATCGGCCTGATTCACGCAGCGAAAAAATACGACCCGGACAAGAACGTCAAATTCATCACGTACGCGGTGTGGTGGATCCGCCAGGCCATTCTTCACGCGCTCTCGGAGCAGGGAGGCGCGTTCCGTCTGCCGCCGAAGCGGGCGAACCTGATGTACCGGCTGGAAAAAGCGATCGCCACGGCGATCACCGAAGGCAATCACATTCCGACAGCCGAGGAGCTGGCGAAATCTCTCGGGGTGTCGGTACGCGAGATCCAGACTTTGATTTCCGCCGGCAACGACAACTTCTCGCTCAACGCCGAGCTGGATGACGAGTCGCACACGGAGCTCGCCGACGTCATCGAGCAGACAACCATTCCCTCGGCAGAAGACGAAATGCAGGAGGAGTCGCGCCGGGAAGAGCTGCTGGCGCACATGTCCGAGCTCTCGCCGAAGGAGCGGTTGGTGCTGACGCTGCGGCATGGCGTCACCGACAACCTCCCCAGGAGCATCAACGATCTCGCAAGCTTTCTGAATCGGACGCCGGAGAATGTCTCTGCAGTGCTGATCGATGCGGTGCAGAAGGTGAGCGAAAAACTGGGCATCACGCGCAGCGAGCTCGCGTCGCTGCTGCTGTACACCAATCCGAATCCGAAATCGATCCTGCACTTCTGGCTCGAGCTCGGCGACCTCGGCGAAAGCATGTCGCCGGACATCGATCCCGATCGCGTGCCGCGGCTGGAGTCGCTCAAGCAGCAGGGCCTGGTGCAGAAAACAGTCGATGAGCTGACACTCCAAGAGAAGACCATCCTGAAACTTCGCTACGGAGTGCTGCAGGATGACGAGCTCACCCTGCGCGACATCGGCGAGATCCTCGGTCTCTCGCGCGAGCGCGTGCGGCAGATCGAGTCGCGAGCCGAAGCGAAATGCCGCCGCAGCGTGCGTCGAGGGAGTGTGAAGTCGTCGTGAGCGAGCCGGCGAATCCGCCGATGGGACGCCTCGACGCATTCGACATCGGCGCGAAGAAGCTGACCGTGCAGACCGAGTTCTTTGCCCGCCCAGCCTGGCGCATCGAGACGAAAATCTATTTGGGCGGCGCGCTCAAAAAAGTGTACACCGAGGATTTGGCGTCGACGCCGGAACCGGAGCTGCAGAAGCGGATCGATGCGTTCCATCAGGAGAAGATGGACGAAATCGTGACCGGCCTGCGGCGGTTGTCGCAATGAGAGTCCTGAGTTCTGAGTCCTGAGTAGGGCCGCCGCCCCCG
>WNGB01020475.1_pt1 | contig 16393 bp, 17 predicted proteins | sample 5400681 | NCBI WGS metagenome assembly WNGB01 (sample SAMN13153367, study PRJNA577476) | soil metagenome | isolation source: 115 cm soil or saprolite under grassland replicate 2 | place: USA:California | collected 2016-06-15 | reverse complement strand
TCGGCCGGCGAGCACCAACGCGGCGGTAACCAACAACGCCGTCGCCAGGAGCAACATCGGCAGAAGCCGCTTGCCGTTCACCGGCCTGAACTCGAGGGCACTGCTGCTGGTCGCCGCCACCCTGATGTGCATCGGCGGATGGCTCCTGCTATGGGCAGGCCGTCTCAAGGTCGCCCACCCCGCCAAGTAGCTCCCACTCCCCGATGACCGGTTATCCACAGACCCCGAAACCAGACATACAGGTCCGGATCGACCAGGTAGGATCACCTGCACCATCTGTCGAACGAGGCAACTACCCCGACCCCTGACCGCTCCGCCTGCGCGACCAGGTACGCCTCGGCAAAGTCCAGACGATCGCCCTCGTAGACCTCGAGCGCGCGCAGCAACGCCGCCGGGTCCAACACCACTGCCTTGCTCCTCCTCCGTTCCGTTGAGGAGCGATGGATCGCGCGGGTTCGCCGGATCTCTACTCCCAGATACGGCGACTGGACACGACGCAGCGCGCGAGGAAGGGCAGGCATGAACACGAACACAGAATCGCTGCGGGCGAGGAGGGGCGGGACGGGCTGGGTTGTCGCCCTGACGGGCATCGGCTCGTTGATGGCGGCGCTGGACACGCTGGTGGTGTCGACGGCGTTGAGCAGGATCCGACTCGACCTGGGCGCGTCGGTCGAGCAGCTCGAGTGGACGGTCAACGCCTACAACCTGACCTTCGCGGTCCTGCTGATCACCGGCGCGGCGCTTGGTGATCGCTACGGGCGCCGCAACCTCTACGCGGCCGGGTTGGGACTGTTCGCGGCGGCGTCCGCCGCTTGTGCGCTGGCACCCGATGTGGGCTGGTTGATCGCGGCGCGTGCGGTGCAGGGCGCCGGCGCGGCGCTGGTCTTGCCGCTCGGCCTGGCGCTGCTGAGCGCGGCGTTCCCGGCCTCGCGCCGGGGAACAGCGATCGGGATCTTCAGCGCGATCACCGGATTGGCGGTCGCCAGCGGGCCGCTGGTCGGCGGTGCCGTCGTCGAGGGGATCAGTTGGGAGTGGATCTTCTGGCTCAACGTCCCGATCGGCCTGCTGGCCGCCCCGCTCGTGCTCACGCGGATGAAGGAGAGCTTCGGGCCCGACACTGGCCTCGACCTGCGTGGCCTGGCGCTGGTCACGGGCGGCGCCCTCGGCATCGTCTGGGGGCTGGTGCGTGGCAACCAGGTCGGCTGGGCGACCGGCGAGATCGTCGGTTCGCTGGCGGTCGGCGCGCTGCTCGTGTGGGCATTTGTCGCTTGGGAGCTGCGTGCGCGTGCGCCGATGCTGCCGGTGCACTTCTTCCGCGACCGCGCCTTCGCGGCGGGAAATACGGCGATGTTCTTCACGTTCGCGTCGCTGTTTGGTGCTGTGTTCTTCAATGCGCAGCTCCTGCAGGTCGTGCTCGGCTACGGCCCGCTCGACGCCGGGTTGCGGTTGATTCCCTGGACCGCGACCTTCATCACCGTCGCCCCGATCGCCGGCGCGCTCGCCGATCGGATCGGCGAACGGCCGCTGATGGTCGTTGGGCTGCTGCTGCAGGCGGCCGGGATGTCCTGGCTGGCGCTGATCGCCGACCCGGGCGTCGCCTATTCCCAGCTACTCGCCCCGCTCATCGTTGCGGGCGTCGGGATCTCGATGGCGATCCCGGCCGCGCAGAACTCGGGGGTCGGCTCGGTGGCGCTCGAGGCGGTGGGCAAGGCAGCCGGTGCCAACAGCATGATGCGCGAGCTTGGCGGCGTGTTCGGCGTCGCGGTCGCGGTCTCCGTCTTCGCCGCGACCGGTGGCTACGCCTCGGCGGCGGCGTTCGCGGACGGGTTCGCACCGGCGATCGGCCTCTCGGCAGGCTTGGCGCTGGCCGGCGCGGTCGCCGCGGTGGCACTGCCCAGGCGCCGCGAGGCGACCGGGACCGGCCCTGGCCGCGCGGTCGCGGCGTCCGCGGGCCAACAACGAGTAGGGAGGTCCATGCTATGAAACGCATCATCGTCCGCTACAAGGTCAGGCCCGATCAGGCAGCCAGGAACGAGGAGCTCGTCCGCGCTGTTACGACGAGCTGCATCGCACGAAGCCAAGCGGCTTGCGCTACGCGACCTTCCGGTCGGACGACGGAGTGAGCTTCATCCACCTCTCCGTGACGGAAACCGACGACGGGACGAGCCCGCTCTCGGCTGTGGAGGCGTTCAAGCGGTTCCAAGAGAACATCGCCGAGCGCTGCGAGGAGGGCCCGGTCGTGACAGAGCTCAGCGAGATCGGCTCCTACCGCCTCTTCGGCGAGTAGCGCATGCATCGATCGCATCCAGGGCGCGTCGTGCACCTGGAGCTGCACACCGGCGACCTGGCGCGCGCCAGCACGTTCTACTCGCGGCTCTTGCGCTGGCGTCCTGAGCGGGTCCAGGCGGGATCGGGCTCCTATCATGCGCTCGAGTTGGGCGGTGGATTCGGCGGTGGCATCGTGGAGTGCGGTACCCGGCGCCCGCTGTGGCTGCCCTACGTTGACGTCGACAACGTCGAGGAGCTCACCGAGCGGGCGTGCCAACTTGGGGCGTGGGTCCTGCTCGAGCCCCGCGAGGGCCCGGCGGGATGGCGCAGTGTGATTGCGACCCGCGAGGGTGGCGAGATGGCGTTCTGGCAGGCGAAGCGATGACGAGCCAGTCCGATCGCAAGGGGAGCTCCGCTCGCGCAGCGCTGGCGGGAGACGAGCGCGAGCTGCTCGAGGCCGCTCGCCGCGGGAACGGTGATGCCTACGGCCAGCTGGTCGAGCCCTACCGCGCTGAGCTGCACGCTCATTGCTACCGGATGCTCGGCTCGGTCACGGATGCGGAGGACGCGCTCCAGGAGGCGCTGCTGCGCGCTTGGCGTGGGCTGCCCAGATTCGAGGGCAGAAGCTCGTTCCGCTCATGGCTCTACAAGATCGCGACGAATGCCTGCTTGAAGTCGATCGAGCGGCGCCCGAGGCGGGTGCTGCCGGTCGACTATGCGCCCGCGGCCGATCCCCACGACGGCCCCGGCGAGCCCCTCGTCGAATCGGTGTGGCTGGAACCCTATCCAGACGATGCGCTTGGGCTCCAGGCCGGCCTCGCCAGCCCCGAGGCTCGCTACGAGCAGCGCGAGGGCGTCGAGCTGGCGTTCATCGCGGCGCTCCAGCATCTGCCGGCGCGGCAGCGCGCCGGGCTGATCCTGCGAGACGTGCTCGGGTTCTCGGCGCGCGAGACCGCCCAGGCGCTCGAGACGACGCCGGTTTCTGTGGACAGCGCCTTGCAGCGCGCGCACAGGACGGTCGACCAGCGGCTCCCCGAGCAGAGCCAGCAGGCGACGCTTCGTTTCCTCGGCGACGCGGCGCTGCGTGACGTCGTGGACCGCTATGTCGCTGCCTGGGAGCGCGGCGACGTCGAGGCGGTCGCCGCCATGCTGGCCGACGACGCAAGGATGACGATGCCACCACTGCCAACCTGGTATGGGGGGCGCGAGGCGGTCGCCGCCTTCCTCACAGGCCGGCCACTTTCGGGCGTGAATCGCTCGCGCCTCATCCCCATCCGCGCGAACGGCCAGCTCGCATTCGGTGCCTACACCTGGACCGAAGCAAGGGGATGCTTCACTCCGCACGGGCTCAATCTGCTCACCTTGCGCGGCGCACAGATCGAGGAGATCACCGCCTTCCTCGTCCCCGGGACCTTCCGTCACTTCGGCCTGCCCGATCAGCTCCTACCCTGAGGTCGTACCGGGACATGTGATCACCGAATGAAGAGGAACGAATGGTTGCGCTTTCGACTGCCGAGCTGGCGTATCTCCGAGCCGAGCGGCGCCTGGGCCGCCTCGCGACCGCCGATGCCAGTGGACGGCCCCACGTCGTGCCGGTTGGGTGGAGCTACAACCCCGAGCTCGGCACCATTGACGTCTCCGGTCGTAACTTCGCCGCCTCCCGCAAGTTCCGCAACGTGCGCGCCAACCCGCAGGCGTCAATCGTGGTCGACGACCTGGCCTCGGTGAACCCATGGCGACCGCGGGCCGTCATGGTCGAGGGTCGCGCCGAAGCCATCGACGGCTCCGGTGGCCGGGAGGCGCTGATCCGCATCTTCCCCGACCGGATCCGCTCCTGGGGGCTGGACACCACCCCGAGCTAGGCCCGCCCCTGGTCCGTCCGCAGTCTTCCCCGTCGGCCTGATCTGCTGAGCCGACCAGGACAAGCCCGAGGCACCAGGACCCGCGCGGCCCCTACGGGCAGACGATGCTTGCGCTGGTGGCCTCCGGCCAGGTCAGCTCGCCGAGCCAGGTGACGGTCCTGTTCGATGCCAGCGCGGCGAGCGTCGCGGCGTTCCACTTCCCGGACGGTGCGACTCTCGAGACGCTCGCGCCACCCTCCGCGGGGATCAGCCCCGTGGTGATCGTGCTCGCCGTCGCCACGTTCGGGCTGATCTTCATCGGTCTGGTGTCCGTCGCCGGCTTCACGGTGATGGCCCAGCGGCGGTTGCGCTCGCTCGGCATGCTCAGCGCGCTCGGCGCGACGGACCGCAACGTTCACCTCGTCCTGGTCGCCAACGGCGCCGTGGTCGGCATTGTCGCCACGCTCATCGGTGCCGTGATCGGCTTCCTCGGCTGGATCGCGTACGTCCCGCACCTCCAGACCAGCGCCGGGCATCGCATCGACGCGCTCAACCTGCCGTGGTGGGCGATCGGGACGGCGATGGCCCTCGCCGTCGTGACCGCCATCGCCGCCGCCCGGCGACCAGCGCGCTCGGTCGCCCGGATGCCCGTCGTGGCGGCCCTGTCCGGGCGGCCAGCCCTCCCGAAGGCGGCGCACCGCTCCGCCGTGCCCGGCATCACGCTCCTCGTCGTCGGCCCCTGCCTCCTCGCGTTCGCCGGCGGGTGGGGCGGAAACAGCGGCAAGGACACGCTGCTCCTACTCACCGGCATCGTCGCCACCACCCTCGGTGGCCTCCTCCTCGCCCCCCTGTGCATCACGGGACTGGCCGCCGTCGGCCGGCGCGGGCCGATCGCGATCCGGCTCGCGCTGCACGACCTCGCCCGCTACCGCGCCCGTTCCGGGGCGGCCCTCGCGGCGGTCACCTTCGCCGTCCTCATCGCGGTGCTGATCTGCATCCTCGCCACTGCCCGGTACGCCGATCCCGTCGACTACTTCGGGCCCAGCCTCCCGGCGAACCAGCTCATCGTCTATGCCCCGGGCGGCAACCCGCGAGGTCCTGGAGACGCTCCTCCCGCCCCGACCCCGAGCGAACGGCAACGCCTGCGGTCCCGCGTGAGCGTGATCGCCGCGTCGCTCGATACGAACGACGTGCTCGAGCTCGACGCGCCAATGAACCCGGCAACGGGCAACACCGCCCTCCTGCTGCAGGACATGGTCAGTGGCGGCCAGCCGTACGTCGCCACCCCCGCGCTCCTCACCCACTACGGGATCAAACCGAACCAGATCGACCCCACCGCCGACCTCCTCACCTCACGCGCCGGACTTGCGACCGTCGCCGGCTTGCAGCTCATCGCCCCCAGCGGCTTCGGGCCCGGAAGCTTCGGCTGCCATCCCAGCGACTGCGTCAGCAATCCAAAGATCCAGACGCTCAGCCGGCTGCCCGCCGATACCTCCGGCCCCAACCTGCTCATCACGACTAACGCGATGCACGAGCTCGGCCTGCAGGCGGTCCCGTCCGGCTGGCTCATGCAGACAGCCCGACCCCTGACCTCGGCGCAAATCAACGCCGCCCGCCAGATCGCGGTTGCCGCCGGCGCGACCATCGAGACCAAGTCCCAGGCGCCGTCGCTCTTGGAACTTCGCAACTGGGCCACCGCGGCCGGCATCCTCCTCGCGCTCGGCGTGCTGGCGATGACCGTCGGCCTGATCCGCAGCGAGACCGCCGGTGACCTCCGCACGCTCACCGCCACCGGGGCCAACAGCAGGACGCGCCGCACGCTCACCAGCGCCACCGCCGGCGCCCTCGGCCTGCTCGGCGGCCTGCTCGGCACCGCCGTCGCCTACCTCGCCGCGATCGCCTGGTACCGCAGCAGCCTCGCCACCACAGTCAGCCACGTGCCGGTCGACGACCTCGTCGTGATCGTCGTCGGCCTGCCTCTCGCCGCCACCATCGGTGGGTGGCTGCTCGCCGGACGCGAACCACCCACCATCGCTCGGCAGCCGCTCGAATGAGGTGACCCCTCGGTCATCCCGGTCTCGCCAATTCGATCGCGTTCCGGCCAGATGTCGGGTGACACGACTCCGCCGAGCGGGTGGGCCAGCCTGAGGCTAAATGAACGATCGCGGACGAGTAGTCCCGCCCATCGTCGTGGATCGTGGGTTTGCGCCTCGGGCCGGCCCTTCCGGGCACCGGCGTTGCATCAGCCATCGGTGTGCTTCCAGAAGTAGTAGTCGGCGGTGTATGGGACCTCGGCCACGGTACCCGCCGTTGCCGCGTTGCAGTCCACGGCGGGGGGAGCCAGGCCGCCGGTGGTGGCGATCCGTTGGATGTAGGTGGTGGCCACGAGCCGGTCGCCGTCAGGGCCGGGGGTTGTCGAAGCGGACAGCAGCAGCCATGGAATGGCGGTGGCATCGACGGTGACGGAGTCCACGAGGTGGCCCACGGCCCTGCTGCCGTCCTTGGCCTGCCAGGTTGGCCCGCCGAAGTGGGTGATGATGAGCTTGCCGTGGTCGTCGTACAGATTCGCCCGCGGAGCGACGAACCCCCAGACGAAGCCGCTCGGGGTGGGGTTGCAGGAGTAGATCTGGACGCCGACCCCGTGGCCGACCAGGAAGACCTTGTTGCCGTCATGAACCTCGATTTTGCTCGGAACCACAGGCGGCGGTGGTCCGGCCTGGGCCACCTGCGTCAGAGACAACACCGCCGCGGCAGCGACGATCCCTGCTAGCAGCAGGCGGTTGAAACCGAGGAGACGCCTCATGCGGTTACCCCCGGATCTTTGGTTCGAGCCCCAGCTCGATCGTTTCTATGAACTCCTCCTTCCGGGTCGCCGTCAGGAGCTGAAGTTCGCGATCGCCGAGGCACAGCCGACGCCCTGAATCCAGACGTTCTGGGTCCCGGCGACGTCGGGCGCAATGTCGTCGGCGGAGACGATCATCTGCGCGGTGAAGGACTCGTCGGTACCGTCACCGGCGCGGTAGAAGTCTGCCAGCAGCACGACCGTGTTCTCATCGGTGACTGCGGTCTTCAGGGGCTCCGCCGCTGCCCCCGTGCACTTGAAGGTCGTGCTTGCCCGCAGTTCGACCGTGTCCCAGCGAACGCCTTCGCCGGTGAGACAGCCGGCCAGCGGGCCCTGGCCGACATCGCTGGTGCATCGAAAGCCGCCAGCCGACTTGGCGAAGCCCTTGGCGAAGCCCGTCCCCGGGTTGTAGGAGCCGCCGCCCGTGAGCCGGGCGGCACCGGTTGCAGCACCGCCGGCACGAGCGCAATGACCTTCACCTTCATCTTCCAAGCCCTCCCGTCCTGTTGCAGGGAGTCGGTGGCTCACACCACCGGAGACGCAGCGCCTGCTGCGCCCACGAAGTCAGCTTCTGAACAGCAAGCACGAGTGTCTGTCCAGACGGACAGGACAACGCGCCGACCGGTTGCCTCGTCGTAGCCCACGATGCGGGCGCCGCTGTCGTTGAGCTGCTGCTCACGTTGAAAGTGCGCGCCGGATGTCGCTAGGCAACACTCGTCAGCATGACCCCGCGACGGCGAAGGACATGCCCCGCTGTCAGGAGTCGCCGTACACATCGCTTCATGGTCACCCCCCCTCGGCTGTGAAGCTTCGAGTGCCCGCGGCTCTCCGAGCTTGGCCGTGCACTGCTTGGCACCCATTGAAAGGTGCGCCGGGGGCTGCGGCTGCCCCCGGCGCACAAGACCGGCCTTGGAGCCCAGGGGGACTGGCCCCCGGCCTCCTACCGGCGTTTACACGTCGAAGAAGACCCTGGAGGCGTCTGCAACCGGCGTGCTGACGTTGTTGGTGGTGTCGGTCAGCACGATGTTGGTATAGGTTGATGCAGGCGTACAGGGCGGTGGCGTCGGCGGTGAGGGTGTAGTCGATGTTGTCGTTGCCGAGGCCGCGCTCGTCGAAGTTGACGACCAGGGCGCCGTCGTTGTTCACGCTGGAGGTGGCCGAGTGGAACTTCGGCGCGCCCGCCCAAGCGGCGGTCGCGAGCGCGAGGACGGCGACCAGCGTGGCAGTTGTTACGGCGATCCTTCGTAAGGATGCGCGCATGGTGCTCCCTTCTGTAGGCGTCCGCGCCCGGGCGGGCGCGGGTGCACGGGGCAGCCGGATCGTTCCGCTCCGTCCTCGGTCACGAACCGAGTCGGGGCGGAGCCTGCCGGCTCCAGTCCGCAGAGAAAGTGAGCCTCCAAGGCGCCGCACCCCCCTCTCCCCCAAGCGAGTACCTTGCCACACAAAGCCACGCTGCTGAACCCCCCCAACTAGTGAGAACGCTCTACAGCAAGAAGTGAGCAGGCTCTACGTAGATCAGTGCTCCTGGGTGTCGGCCGTTCGCGCTGGCATGGACGCCCACCGCTACACCCTGCCCTGACCACCAGCTCGTGTGCGGTGGGCCAGTTCCCAGGCGCTCGGTCGTGGCGCTGCCGCCCGCAGGCCGGGCCTTGAAGGTCATGGTAGAGAAATGTCTCACAAGGCTGTGGCCTCTGCTGTGTGAAAGTACCCAAGCTCCCCTAGCACTGCTGGTCCTTGAGCCTTTGCGCAGGTCAACCGCAGGCTTGAGCAAGCCGCAGCAATCCGCTCGTGACCGTCGTTGTCCGGCGGGCGCTATGTCCCAACAATGTCCCAACCACGGATGTCGTCTCGGTGCTCGAACCCGGGAAGCGCCTCCGGCTCTGGCCGGAGGCGCTCAGTCCCCTCTGTCAGGCGTGCGCTATCCCAGGACGGCTACGACGCCGGCGTGAAGAAGCCCGTGGCCGTCCCAAATAGCCGGAAGACTCCCTCCGGCGTGGTTTGGGAGACGTCGAGGCTGCATGTCACCAGATCGCCGTGCACGTTGGGCTTAGACGAGGTGTCCGTCTCGGTCTGGGTCGTTCTCCCGGTGGGGGTGAACTGGAAGGTGAGGCCAAAGCCCTGGGGGATGAACACTGCTGTGCTACCCACGACGTGGGCGGGCGTGAACTCTCCGTTCCCGTTGACGACGACCTAGACCGTCTGCCCGTCGTCGCAGGTTGCCTGGAACGCGAAGCTGTTCTTCGCGTTGATCGGGTCCGCGGCGGCTCCCTGGACAAGGGCCGCCATCATCAGGATCCCCAAGACAAGCGTCACGCAGAGACGTCCTACGACTTGGTGCGCGATAGCCGCGGTTGATCATGGCGACACGGCGGCGGGCATGAGCCTCGTCTCTGTATCAGTCATCACTGAGCGCCCCTTTGAGCTTGGTCATGCTCCGCAAGAGGAGCGACTTCACGGTCCCCGGCTGGCCCCAGTACGTGCGCGATCTCAGCCCTGGGCTCGGGCAGGTCCTCGAAATAGCGGAGCACGACTGCTGCCTTGCTTCACCGTACGTCTCAAGCTAGACTTCTCCGACACAAAGTTCGAAGGAGGTCCAACACGAACATCTAGGGGGGAAGAATATGCAGATTGGATGGAAATCGGCGCGTGCATTCATCGCTCTTGTGGTGCTCTGCGTTTTCTGTACAGTGGGTCAGACGAGCGTGGCGCTCGCGGCTCAAGGAAGCACCAATGGCGCTGCGGGTCAGATGCCCGCTTTCTAAGAGGGTGAGTTATTCACCGTCAATATGAAAGAGATGCCGGGCAATGCTGAAGGCTCGTTAATCGGGAAGAATCCGAGCATCAACACGATCTATGCTTCGAACGATTTGGACGAGGAACAGGAATTCATTCCTGTGATCAATGCCATCCAGGGTGAGGGATTCAATCCCTTGTGGCGCCAAGTCCTCATCGTTTTCAACGAGGGATTTACGCCTCACCAGTTCGTTTCTGAAGCGCAGGTCCTGGCGGCTGCGGCCGGAGCCCATCCTGAAATCACTCTCAACGTGACGGACGAAGTGTATCGTTGTTCGGTTGTTGGCCGGAAATAGAGCAGGACAATGAACCTGCCCGCCTCGCAAGCGGCGGGGTCTGCTATTCCTTCAGCTTTTGGACACCATGCCAATACGTGCAGAAGATCTGTGCGTGAACTTGCCCGCTGGTGCGGCGACAGGCTCCGCAGCGCCTCACGAACGGCGAGCGCGTCGCCCTCGAGTACCAACTCGGGTCGTCGTTGCTGCCTCTGCCGGCCCTGGAGACTTCAGCGTCGGCCCCAGGACCGACACCCGTTGACCACCGCGATGCGAAGAAGCGAACAGCTCGCCCACAAAGTGCGGGCTGGTTGCTCCGCTTGGGAGAGATGACGTAGAGCTCCATCGCATCACGCTCGACTGCCCGTGGCCGACGACGACCCGCCATCTGCGGGGTCGGGATCGATCGATTCCGCGGAGCGTGTCAGCGCGCTCGCTTGCTGACGCGGGCATCGTCCCCATAGTCGGCTCAGCTGATACTCCAACTCTTTGCAGAGGGCCTCCACGGGCGTCCCTGCTCGAACCTGTGGGTGCCAGAAAACTCGGTCGTAGGTCCTGAGCTGCGAGTTCGCCTCTGTGTCGGCCTGGCCAGATGATCGGGGCATGGCCGTACGACTGACCTATCTGACCCTCTGCCAGCTGCTGCGATGGCTTGCCTGTCGACGCGCAGTTCAGGCGGCCAAGGATGCCGAGCTGCTGGTGTTGCGGCGCCACGTCGCCTCGTCCGCGGATTGACTGGGCTGACCGGGCCATGCTGGCCGGCCTGGCACGGCTGCTGCCCCGCGGCAGGTGGGGTGTGTTGCTTGTCCGGCCGGCCACGGTGCTTGGCTGGCATCGGGATCTGGTCCGGCGCCGCTGGACCTACTCGCTCCCCTCAGGGCGCAGCGTGGCGCGCTCGCTGCGCGGCAGCTTGGCCACGACGAGCTCGTAGGAGTGATCGATCCACTCTTGGACCTCGTCGTCGTCGACCGACCCGTCCAGCGTCACCGTGTTCCAATGCCGCTTGTTGAGGTGGTAGCCGGGCCGCACCGCCCGGTACGTCGAACGGAGCGCAGTGGCTAGCGTCGGGTCGCATTTGAGGCTGATCTCGGGTGGGTCGGCGTCCACCGGGCAGAGCGCGAACAGTTTGCCCGCCACCTTGAACACCGCGACCCCGTCGCCGAACGGCCAGGTCTGAACCGCGCCCGGCTTGCTGAGGCAGTAGCCGACGATCTCCTCGCGCCGCATCCTTCCGTCCTCTCGACCCCGTCGCGTTTCCGATCGACCCTATGGCCACGCCCGGGCAAGTATGCAACGGCGCCGTGACATCGTCGGGTCACGCCGGGTCGCTGTTCAGCACCGGGTAATGACCGCGCCATCCTTGGCTGAATCGCCGAACGGCGGCGCGACTTCTCAACCCCAGGTAGGTGTCGAGCGTCCGGCTGCCTGGCTGGCGCCTCGACGACGAAGGGAGGACCACTGGTGATCCGACGCGTGGGCCGGCCCTGGTGAGATCACGCCGGACGGCTGCGCGGTCGACTTCTACGCGCTCCTGCCGCCCATGGGCGAGCCGGAGGTCGTGCATGCCGCGGTGCCCAAGGGCGCGTCGATTCTCGAGCTGGGCTGCGGCACTGGTCGGATCCTGCGGCCATTGGCCGGCCTCGGGCACTCGGTGCTCGGCGTGGACGAGTCTGCGGCAATGCTGGCCCGCGTTGCCGACCTCCCGACCGTCTGCTCACCGATCGAGACGCTGCGGCTAGACCGCGGGTTCGACGCAGTCCTGCTGGCCAGCACGATGCTCAACACCGAGCCGGCCCAGCGGCACGCCTTCCTCGAGGCCTGCCGCCGGCACGTCTACCCGCAGGGCGTCGTCGTGATCCAGCAGACCGCTCCGAGCTGGTTCGACACCGCCGCGCCGACCCAAGCCGAGCACGACGGGATCCGGCGGATCGTCCAATCGGTCCACCGGGACGGGCCGCGGGTGGACGTCGTGATCGAGTACCACGTCGGTGACCGGATCTGGACGCACGAGTTCGGCCGCTACCGCATCGGTGAGGAGGAACTTGTTGCCGATCTGGCAGCAGCCGGGCTGCGGTTCGACCGGTGGCGCCGACCCGTTCGGTCCCCTCGTAGGGCGAGATGGGATCGGTGGGCGTGAGCATCGAACGGCAGCGGTGCGGTTCATGCCCTCATCGATGAGATGATCGTGGCGGCGCGATAGCTGCTCCCGGCGCGGCTTGCGGTCTGGGCCCTTGCCGAGCGGGGGCGAGGCGGAAGCGCTGCCCGGAACGGAGCCGCCAACTATCGCCCGCCGAAGGCCTCCGCCATCCGGACGGCCAGCAGCTTCCTCACCAGTGCCTCCGGAAGAGGCTGGTCGACCGGGAAGTGCAGCGACCCTCTCGTGGACGTGTAGCCCTCGAGCTCCTTGCCAAGCTGGGGGATCACCGATCCGCTGTGCGGCAGGTAGCTGAGGTGGTTCTTGAAGGCGGCGAATCCGGCGACGGTCTCGCCCCGGAGCCGGAACGCGGGCATGCCGTAGGAGATGCACTGCTCGGCGTCGGGAACGATCGCCATGATCGTGTCGCGGAGCCGCGCCAACGTGCTCCGCTTTGGATCCTCGAGCGCGTCGAGGTACGCATCGATCTCGTTCCCGGCCACGTCCGCCATTCTCCGGTGCGTCCCGAACGGTATCAAGCAGCCCGCGGACGGGCCCGGTGGAGGCGCCGGGCCGCGCCGCTCCGGGTTCCGCCAGCGTCCTCAGCAGCTGAAAGCTTCGGGTGTCGCGACCGGCTCGGTGTTGAACCACGACACCCTCGGTCCAGCACGTCTTCATTGAACGCGCAGCAGATCAAGGCGCTCCAGCAATTGCTCCAACGGCAAGGGTGTCCGAGCCGAGGTGGCGCACGCCCTGGTCCAGTCGAACTGGAGAGCCAGTTGTTGAAGTCGTGGGGTGTCGAAACGGCGTAGGCGAACACCGCGACGAGCGCTGCGATCATTGCGGCGAACGCACCGATCATCTGGATTAGAGTCTGCCACCGGCCAGGCTTGCCATCTTCGGCCACAGGTCCCCCCACGGATGATGCGGTCACTAGACTATAACGAGGTTTGCTACCGTTTGCACCTGACATCCAAACTGTCTAGCTTCGGCCGGGCAAGGGAGCAGGCCCCCGCTGGGTTCGCCGATAGAGTGCATTGCGTGGCTGACGGTTTTCCGCGGACGGTCGGTTTGGTGAGGATTCTGGTAGACACTGCCCGGATGGGATGGTCGTGACCGCTGCGCCGGACCGGCGGTTGGACGTTCGGGCGGTGCGGTGCAGGTGAACCTGGATGACGGCTCGGTGACCGGGCCTGGTGGGCTGCTGGAACCGCTTTCGGGCAGCTGCCCGACCCTGCGGTCGGCGTGGCCGGCGGCACCCACTGGCCGGCCTGCTGGTGATCACCGCGGCGGCGCTGCTGGCCGGCGCCCGCTCGTTCGCCACGATCGGGCGGTTCTCCCCCACGCTGCCCCAGGCGACCCTGGCACGGTTGGGGACCTGGCAGCGGCCGTGCTCCACCTGGCATGTCGCCCCCAGCGAGACGACCCTGCGCTGTGTGCTGCAGCGGGTGGATGCCGACGAGTTGGACCGGGTGGTGGGCGGCTGGCTGGCCGAGCAGGCCGCCGCTGACTGTGGCCCAATCGCGGTGGACGGCAAGGTCTGCCGCGCCGCTCCCAACGCACCCCGCAGCGTGCTGACCTTCTTCGCCCAGGACTCCGGCACCGGCGGGCGTGCAGGCGGCGCTTGTCTACCCGCGCCGGCCCTCACATCCGGGCCGCGCCGAGACCATCGAGCAAGCCGTTGAGCGCCAGGGCATCTCCGTGTTGTTCTACGAAGAGCTTCAGAGCGAAGGCTGACCGGCGTAGCGGGCAGGATGTTGACGCCGGTTCTCCAAGACCTGCCGCGCCACAGCGCATGCGCCCCGCCCGGCGTTTCCCATGCGCTTGGCCGGTTCCCCTATCGCTGGTGCGCTCGTTCTCGCCGGTCACTTCCTCGACGCGGATCTCCCGGAGTGGTGGGGCGCCGGTGACCACGATAGGTAAGCCGCGCGCCACCGAGGCGCCACACAACTGATCGTGCCCTTTGATCGCCCATGTCAGGACTCAAGAATTTTTGGAAACGGGGCACGAGGTGTCCCAGGGGCTCCTGCACTTCCACTGGCTTTCTACTGGATTCCTACCGTCCTGCTCCGGACGCGCCCGGGCGGGCCCGGGCGCTCGGCCCTCCGGAACATCATCAGTGCAGCTCAGACCGCACATGCTGGATCTCGTCGGACGTCGCCGGACGCTGGTTGCACTTCTTCAAAACCGTTGAGGCGGGCGTCCCCCACCTGGCGGGTTCGATTCCCGTCTCCCTGCGCCACCAGCGACGATATCTGTTCGCCAGCTCGCCCGACAGCCCGTCGACCCGGCGAACAGCCTGGCCTCCTGCGACCCTTCTAGCGCCCAGCGCTACAACGATCCACGCACAGTTCCAGCCCATCTGGCTCCGGTCGTGGCACCGCTGCGCCTGAGCCGAAGGGGGTCCAACTGCGACGCATCCTCTCGCGATGGGGCGTTCGGCTGGGCCTGTATGCCGGGCCTGCTGACCCTGGCCGCCGAGCTGGCCTGCGTTGCCAGCGCCTACCTGCCACGGTGGGCTCTGCTCATCCCTCGCTGGCCCAGTTCGCAAGCATTCCTGGCCCAGGTCGGGGATGTTGTGGTGCGACCCTCGGCCTGGGGCGGGTAGATTCCGAGGATGGCACGAGAGGGTTCGGCCTCGGCGAGCAGGACGCAGGCTGTGGGCTTTGCCTCCGCAATCGGGGGGCTGGCCGGGGCCACACTCAGCGGTCATCGAGGTAGAAGGGCGGCCGCGGTCGGGGCGATCGCCGGTGCGGTCGGTCTGGGGGCTTTGGAGGCGGTGGCCCGGGCACGGCAGCGTCCTGGCGAGATCCCGGCGCTCTGGCAGCGCATCCTGACGAGCTCCGCGCTGGCTGCTCCGCTGGGGTGGACGGCCGAGCGTCTCACCGGCGCTGGGCCCGTGGCCGTGGGAGCGGCTGCCGGGACGGTGGCTGGGGCGCTCGGGCTGCGTCCGCAGAAGGTCGCGCTGGGCCCGCTGCTCGGCGCGGCGGTCGGCCGAGTGTTGGCTTCGCGAGGACGCCCCGTGCCAGGGTCGGCGGTGGCGAGCGGCACCGTCCTCGCCTTCCGGGTGTTGTCGGCGCTGCTGTTTCGGGACGCCCAGGTACGCCTGCTGGCCGAGCGGATCCCAGCGGCAGACCTCCCCTTCGTGGTGCCACTGGAAGCCCGAACCCGCTACGTCGGGACCGGCTACGTCCGCGAACTCGCCGAGGTGCTGGGTGGCACCTACCTCGCCGACGCGCCGGACGTCGGCATCGTCGCCTCGCTGGATGAGCTGGCCGGGCCACAGTTCGCTCCCGCCGAGGTCGATCCGCGGGTCCGCGAGTTCTATGAGCACACCACCCGATTCACCCTCGATATCGTCCCGGCGTGGCGGCTGTGGGTACGTCCGGGCTACCTGCTCTACCGGACGCTGGTGGCACGCCCGCTCGGGCAGGCCAGCGTGCCGATGAACCAGCGGGAAGCGCTGCGAGGGATCCGCAGCCGCATCGATACCATTCGCCTTCCCCAGGACGATGTCGTGGCCATCCGCGGCTGGATACGGTCCTTTGTCGACAACGACGAGCCGATCTACGTCGGCATCTACACCACCTACCGCCATGCCGGACGCGGCTATGTCAGCGTCGGCTTTCCGCTTCCCCAGGCCAGTTTTACGGCCACGCTGGTGCCGCATGCTCGCCCCGGCGGTGGCCTGATGCTCAGCAGCCGGAGCGACCTTGGCCAGGCTGGCCACTACCTGACCTACATCGACCCCGACACCAGGGAGCTGACGACGTTGGCCGTGCCGGGCTTCGCCGAGCAGCTCGACGTCTACGTCCAGGACGACGAACTGCGCGCCGAACATGCCTTCTGGGTCTTCGGGTTCCCCTTCCTGGTGCTCCACTACCGCCTCCACCGCAAGCCAGCCCGCAGGGCACCGTGATCTTGAAAGCACCCATGGGCACCCGGGCGGCGGGGGCTAGACGCGTCGCATGACGTGGAGGAGGTATTCCTTGCGGTTGAGGGGATTGTGGTCGGAGCGGGGGCGGGACGGGATGGTGCCGCTGACGGGTTGGTAGTGGTCGAAGGCGCATTCGAGCACGCCCTCGCCGCGAGTGAGCGCGAGGAGCTGCTGCTCGAGCTCGTGGACCTGGGCCGCGGGGATCTCACCTTCGAGCGTGCACGAGGAACCCCGCATCGCCGGTCTGCGCGGGACGGCACGCAGCCGTCCCAGGACGGGCAGTATGGGCCCGAACGTGTCCGC
>WNGB01010340.1_pt1 | contig 16393 bp, 17 predicted proteins | sample 5400681 | NCBI WGS metagenome assembly WNGB01 (sample SAMN13153367, study PRJNA577476) | soil metagenome | isolation source: 115 cm soil or saprolite under grassland replicate 2 | place: USA:California | collected 2016-06-15 | reverse complement strand
GTTCGTTTACGGCCTGAAGCTCGGCGCAGTCCCGATCATCGTGTGCAACGGCCTGACGCTCGTGCTCGCGGGGACGGTGCTGGCGATGAAACTCAAATTCGGCTAACCTGCGGCGCGATGAGGCTCTACACGTTCTTCCGCTCCTCGGCCTCGTTTCGCGTGCGCATCGCGCTCAACCACAAGGGCTTGAAGTACGAGCACGCGGGCGTGAGCTTGCCCAAAGGGGAGCACCTGGAAGCGGGCTACAAATCGGTCAACGCTCAGGGCTTGGTCCCCGCGCTCGAGGAGGGTGGTCAACTCCTCACCCAGTCACTCGCGATCATCGAGTACCTCGATGAGGTTCACCCCGGGCCGAAGCTCCTGCCCGCCGATCCGCTCGACCGGGCCTACGTGCGCGCCTTCTCGCAGATCATCGCCTGCGAAATCCATCCGCTCAACAACCTGCGCACACGGAAATACATCAGCAAGACGTACAAGCTCGACGAAGAGGGCGTGAACGCGTGGTACCGGCATTGGATCGCCGAGGGCTTCCGGATGATGGAAGCGTTTCTCGCGCAGGAACGAAAGCACGGGAAGTACGTCTTTCGTGACCAGATCACCATGGCCGATTGCTGCCTGGTGCCGCAGGTGTTCAACGCGATACTCTACAAGTGCGATCTCAAGCCCTATCCGACCGTGATGCGGATACACGACGCGTGCATGAAACTCGACGCGTTCGTCCTGGCTCAACCCTCGAAACAACCGGACGCGGCTTGACCGGTTGAGGTGACAAGTGGAGGAAAGGAACTTGCGTTCCAAGGTATGGAATCAAGTCAGGGATTTTTAGGACCATTCGCCAAAACAATACTCCCGCCGCTATACTTCTCGCGAGATGCGTTGCCGCTCAATGATAAAACCTTTCGCCACGGCCATTATCTTCTTCGTGTCGGCCTGCTCCACTCCTATGCACTGGGAGAGAGCAGGCGCCACACAGCAGCAGTTCGATGCTGATCGATACGCTTGCGAGAGAGATATGAGGCAGAGCTACTTCGGTGTGGGGATGCGGGCTCGCATCGCCGCGAGCGATTTTTTCAAGCAGTGCATGGTCGCAAAGGGCTGGACGCCGGGTTAGCGGTCCGCCAACTCAAGCCGTTCGTTGAACCACTAGCATCACCCGCTGGCGATTACGGTATCCTCGCGTTGGGGTCAAAGATGGGGGATAGGGCTGGCCCGCCGAGCAAACCGTTGAAATACTTGGCGCCCCGAAGACGAATCGAACGTCCGACCTGCCCCTTAGGAGGGGGCTGCTCTATCCACTGAGCTACCGGGGCGCGGAAGCGATTGTACGCGAACGGCCGCTGAATCACGCTCTTCCGGCCTACCCTGGGCTAAAATGGGCAGCGCGCATAGGACGGCAATATGACTCCTTGGAAAAAACTCCTGTCGGCGTTCGGTTTGGGCGCGTTCACCGTCATCGTGCTGCTCGCCTTGGGCGCCTATGTCAATCCGGCGATGCTGATCGCCTTCGCCAACTTGCGGCTCTGCAACTGAGTCTTCCGACGCGGCCGCTCGAAATCGAGTCGGCGGCAAGCTTTCCGTGAGCGCACCAGACTTCGTCGAGGTGCTCGATTTCTGGTTCGGCGCGCCGGATTCGCGCGAGCGCGGCCGGCCGCGCAAATTGTGGTTCCGGAAGTCGGAGCCGTTCGACGCGGAAATCCGCCGCCGGTTTCTCGCCACCTGGGAGCGGGCTGCGCGCGGCGAGCTCGAACGCTGGCAAGCGACCCCGCTCGCATCGCTCGCCCTCGTCGTGGCGCTCGACCAGTTTCCGCGCAACATGTTCCGCGGCACGCCGCGGGCTTTCGCGAGCGATCCCCTGGCCCTGGCCGCCGCGAGAGAAACGATCGCGCGAGGGTTTGACTCCCTGATTTCACCGCTCGAGCGCACGTTTATCTATCTGCCATTCGCGCATGCCGAGGATCTGGCCGCTCAGCGCCGCTCTCTCGCACTGTTCCATGCGCTCGACCCGGAGGACATGCGATACGCGAAACGGCACTATGAGATCATCGCGCGCTTCGGCCGCTTTCCCCACCGCAATGCCGCTCTGGGTCGTGAATCCACCGCCGAGGAGATCGAGTTCCTCAAGCGGCCGGGATCTTCGTTCTAATCGGCAAGGCGGGTCGGGATCACGACCTCGGAATGAAGGGTCCGGTGCACCGGGCATTTGTCGGCGATCTCCAGCAGCTTCTGCCGCTGCGCCGGATCGAGCGTGCCTTCGAGACCGATGAGCCGCTCGATGCGGTCGATCCTTCCCTCCCTGGTTTCGCATTCGGCGCAATCGGCAGCGTGGATCTTCTCGTGGCTCAGCTCGACGCTGACCCGCTCGAGCGGAATGCCCTTCAGGTCGGCGTAACTCCGGAGGGTCATCGCGGTGCAGGCGCCCAGAGCGGCGCACAGCAGATCATAGGGCGACAGCCCCGAGTCCAGGCCTCCCGCCGCAACCGGCTCGTCCGCGCGGATCACGTGCCGGCCGACGGTGACCTGGTTGGTGAACTTGCCTTCGCGCGTCTCGCGCACGAGGACTTTGCCGGGCGGTGCCGCGGGGAGGTCCCGGGGTCTGGTCTGAACATAGCGCTCCGCCCAGGCCGCGACGACGTGACCGGCGTAGGTCGCGTCTTCACGCCGCGAAAGGAGATGGTCGGCGGGGTCGAGCGAAACGAAACTCTTCGGGTGCTTCGCGGCCATGAATATTTTCGCGGCGTTGTCGATGTCGACGACGGCGTCGCGCGGCGAATGCATCAGCATGAGCGCTTTTCCCATCCGAGCGACGATCTCGCCGAGCCTCTGCCCCCGGATATCGTCCAGAAACTGTTTCTTGATCCGGAATGCGCGCCCGGCAATTTCGACCTGCGCTTCGCCCTCGCGCTCGATGGCCCGCGTCGAGTTCGCGATCAGACCGAGCACGTGCTTGGGATCGAAAGGCGAGCCTATCGTGGCTACGGCGGTGCATTCCGGAATGTCCGGCGCGGCGCAAAGGACCGCGGCCCCGCCGAGACTGTGGCCGATCAGGATCGCCGGCGCGCGATAGTCCTTGCGCAGAAAATCGGCCGCGGCGACGATCTCGCCGATGTTCGAGGAAAAATTGGTGTTGGCGAAGTCGCCTTCGCTCCCGCCCAAGCCGGTGAAGTCGAAACGCAGCACCCCGATGCCGCGCTCGGCGAGGGCGGCGCTGATATAGGTCGCGGCCTTGGATTCCTTCGAGCAGGTGAAGCAGTGGGCGAACAAGGCGTAGGCGAGCGGAGGTTCGGCGGGCGCGTCCAGCCGCGCGGAAAGCGGGGCGCCGGACTCGCCGGGAAAGCTGATCGCCTGAGTGTTGAGTGCCATGGCCGCTCCTCCAGGAAGAAATTCCCTCCGAGTGTTGCACAAGGCACAGCGGGGACGCCAGCGGCTGCGCCGCGAGATAATCGACGCCATGTCCCCGCAAGCGCATGAAATCGATTCGCCCTCGCCCTGGGTGCGTCGCTGGGCCCCCTTGATCCCGCCCGGCGGGCGCGTTCTCGACGTCGCCTGCGGCCATGGCCGGCATTTGCGCTACCTGAGCTCGCTGGGTTTCGCCGTCGTCGGCGTCGATCGCGACGAGGCGGCGCTCGGTGCGCTCAGGGAAATCGGGGGGGTCGAGATTCACGTTGCCGACATCGAGGCGGGGCCCTGGCCCTTTGCGCCTGGAGAATTCGACGGCGTGGTGGTGACCCACTATCTGCATCGACCGCTCTTTGCGGATCTGGTCGGTGCATTGCGTCCCGGGGGCGTGCTGATCTACGAAACCTTCGCCCTGGGCAACGAGCGCTACGGCCGACCGAGCAATGCGGCGTTCCTGCTGCGGCCCGACGAGTTGCTCCACCGCGTGGAACCCCTGGCCGTGGTTGCGTTCGAACAGGGGCTGGTTTCCGCGCCGAAGCAGGCGGTGATTCAGCGTGTCTGCGCCGTGCGGGCCGGCACAGGCGCGGCGCCGCTCGATGCCGCGCGATTGCGCTAAAATGAGGCGCTCAAATAAGGAGGCCCTATGCTCTCCGGGTCCATAGTCGCGATCGTTACACCGATGCAGGACGACGGGCGGCTCGATTTCGAGCGCTTCAAGTCGCTCATCGATTTCCACATCGAGCAGGGCACCGACGGCATCGTCGTCGTCGGCACCACGGGGGAATCGCCCACCGTCGATTTCGACGAGCACAAGGAACTGATCCGGCTGGCCGTCGCCCACGCGAGCGGCCGCGTCGCTATCGTGGCCGGCACGGGCGGCAATTCAACGGCCGAGGCCATCGAGCTCACGCAGTCGGCGAAAAACGCCGGTGCCGATGCCTGCCTTTCGGTCGTGCCGTACTACAACAAGCCCACGCAGGAGGGCCTGTACCGGCACTTTCGCACCATCGCGGAAAAGGTGGACGTTGCGCAAATCGTGTACAACGTTCCCGGCCGCACCGTCGCCGATCTCGCCAACGAAACCACGCTGCGCCTTGCGCAGATCCCGAACATCGTCGGCATCAAGGACGCCACCGCCGGCATCGAGCGCGGCTCGGATCTGCTGCGCCGCGCGCCGAAGGGCTTCTCGGTCTACAGCGGCGATGACGCGAGCGGCCTTGCGCTCATGCTCCTCGGCGGCAAAGGGATCATTTCGGTGACCGCCAACGTCGCCCCGCGGCTGATGCACGAAATGTGCTCGGCGGCGCTCGCCGGCGACCTCGCGAAGGCGCGCGAACTGAATTTCAAGCTGCTCGGACTTCACACGAAGCTCTTCGTGGAGGCCAATCCGATCCCGGTCAAATGGGCGGTGGCCCAGATGGGGCTGATCGGCATGGGCATCCGCCTGCCGCTCACGCCGCTCTCGCAGCAGTTCCACGAAGTCGTCAGGGAGGTCATGCGCCAAGCCGACGTCGCGCCCGCAAGCGGCCTGCGCGTCGTCGAGGGAAAGGCGGGATGACGCGGTACGGCTCCGCCGCCGTCGCGGCAGCGCTGGGGCTCGCCCTTGCCGGCTGCGGCACGCTGTTCGATTCCGCGAAGGTCGATTACAAATCCGAGAAGAAGCTCCCGCCGCTCGATGTTCCGCCCGACTTGACCACGCCGGCTCGTGACGAGCGCTACCAGATCCCGGAAGGGAACCCGAGCGGGGCGACGACTCTTTCAGCCTACAACGCCGAGCGCAGCGGCACGTCGCGGACCGGATCGCCCGCGATCCTCCCCGAGATCGACAAGGTGCGGCTCGATCGATCCGGCAGCGAGCGCTGGCTGGTCGTGCCGGAGCCGCCCGAAAAGGTCTGGCCCGTCGTCAAGGAATTCTGGCAGGGACTCGGTTTCGCGATCAAGACCGAGGTTCCCGAGGCCGGAGTCATGGAGACCGACTGGGCCGAAAACCGCGCGAAGATCAAACAGGACGCGATTCGAAACCTGATCGGCGGCATTTTCGACGGACTCTACTCCACCGGCGAGCGCGACAAATTCCGCACGCGCCTGGAGCGCGGCCCACAGCCCAACACCACCGAAATCTACATCACCCACCGGGGCATGGTCGAAGTCTATGTCGACCGGTACCAAGGCAGTACGGTGTGGCAGGCCCGGCCTCCGGACCCGAGCCTTGAGGCCGAGTTTTTGCGCCGGCTGATGGTCCGTTTCGGGGTGGAGGACGCGCGCGCGCGTGTGCAGCTTGCGGTCGACAAGGACGATGGACGGGCGAAGATCGTACCGGCTGAAAGCGGGGCGGGCAGACTCGAGCTCGCCGAGCCGTTCGACCGGGCGTGGAGGCGCGTTGGCCTCGTGCTCGATCGCGTGGGCTTCACCGTCGAAGACCGCGACCGCTCGAAGGGTTTCTACTTCGTGCGCTACGTCGATCCGGAGGCCGACGCGCTCGACAAGAAGAACGACAGTTTTCTCGCCAAGCTCATGTTCTGGCGCTCCGCGCCCGATCCGAAGGCCGAGCAGTATCGCGTATTCGTGAAGGATCGCAATGATTCGAGCGAAGTGCAGGTTCTCAACAAGGAAGGCAATCCGGATTCCTCCGATACGGCGCGCAAGATTCTCTCCCTGCTGCAGCAACAGCTGAAATAGCCTTGCGCGGCTTGATCCATGTAGATCCGGCCCCGCTTCCTGATGCGCTTCGCTTCGCTTGGTAGTGGCAGCCAGGGCAACGCGCTCGTCATCGAGGTTGCCCGGACGTGCCTCATGCTCGACTGCGGGTTTTCGCTGCGCGAAACAGTGTCACGTCTGGCTCGCGTTGGCCTTGCGCCTTGCGATCTCTCCGGAATAATCGTCACGCACGAGCACGCCGACCACGGCGAAGGCGTATTTCCGTTGGCGAACCGCTTCGGTATCCCGGTGTGGCTGACGCACGGTACGCTCGCCGCCTTGCGCGAAACGGGCGCAGACGCCGAGGAGTGCTCGTTCAATCTGATCGATTCGCAACGCGGTTTCCCGGTCGGCGAGCTGCTGGTCCAGCCGTTTACGGTGCCGCACGATGCGCGCGAGCCGGTCCAGTACGTGCTCTCCGACGGCGCGAGCCGGCTGGGTGTCCTGACCGACACCGGCTGCACGACGGCGCACATCGAATCGAATTTGTCCGGCTGCGACGCGTTGGTGCTCGAGTGCAACTACGATTCCGATATGCTTACGGGCGGGCCTTATCCGGCTGCGCTGAAGGCGCGCATCGCAAGCCGCCTCGGGCATCTGGACAATCGAACTTCGGGGGAGATACTCGCGGCGCTCGACCGCAGCCGCCTCAAGCACGTGATCGCGGCTCACCTCTCGGAAACGAACAACACCCCGGAACTGGCCCGAGGCGCGCTGGCAGCGGTGCTGCACTGCGAGCCCCGCTGGATATCGGTGGCGACCCAGGACGAGGGTTTTGCGTGGCGAGAGTTGTAGGGAAACCGGGGACAGACCACGTTTTTCGTTGAGCCAGAAACCAGCTAGCCGCGATTCAAGAAAACGTGCTCTGTCCCCGGTTCTACAAGCCGCCCCGTTCTACAAGCCGGTCGTATTCACCGACACCGTCGGGAGCGACGCCTCCCAGATTTCGTCGAATCGCTCGCGCATCGGCTGGCACTCCTTCGGATCATTGAATACGAGCACCCCGCGTGGCTGCGTCGTCACGGGCCGGCGCAGCAGATGGTCGGCGTCGGCGAGCACGAAGCAATCTTGCACCTTGGCCGCTTCTCCCTGCGTCTGGAAGATGAAGATGGCGGACGTATAACTCCCCATCAAGGCGATCAGTCGCGGGCAGCGTTTCGTGACGTGCTCGACGTCATGAAGAGCGATGTAGATGCGGCGCGTGCGGCTTTCCCGAAGGAAGCGCGTGAGCATTTCGATGCGGCTCGTCGAGTTCATTCCCAGCTCCGAGAGATCCGGATCGAAGATGCGCAGCTCCCGGCGCGCGAGGCCGAGAAGCCTCCCGAAGCCTTCCAGATAGTCGCTTCTTGTCTGGAGCAGAATCCGCTCGGGAAGCGTCTCGGCGGAGGGCTCACTCATGGCGCTCTCCGATGCGAAGCCAGCCGGCGAGGTACCAATCGTGCAGCAGGTGAAGGAGCGGCTGCGGCAGGCGCTCGCCCGGCGGGAGGACCCGCTCGTCGGCGAGACGCGCGAGCACGCTTCGCAGGCGTCCGGGCGGCTCGACCCGCTCTCCGTTGACGAAGAACTCCCGCTCCCGGAACAGCATCCGGGTGCGCAGGTCCAGGCGCAGGCCCCGGGCGCGAGCGAGCGCGGCGAACCGCGCGGGCGAGCGCGGACTGCGCGGCCGCGAAAACACGATCTGCGGCTTGGGTGCCGACAGGTACTCACCGAGAAAACGCGCCACGTCGCGGACGCGCCAGCGAATTCTCCGGGCCACGACGGCGGCCTGCTGCACCATCCTTTTCGGAATCTCCGCCGCGCGGCGCTGGGGCTTCGCTCCGCGGTCCGCGTAGAGACCGTCGAACCCGACCTGATCCTGGAGGAAAGCGAGAAATTCCCGGGCGACTTCCTGATGGGACGGCGCCCGAAAACCGATCGAGTAGGTGAAGCAGGGCTCCAGCGCAACGCCGTCGTGCGCCCAACCCGGAGGCAGGTAGAGCATGTCTCCCGGTTCGAGGAGCCATTCCTTTTCCGGACGGAAGTCGCGCAGGATCCTGAGCGGCGCCTTCGGGTCGAGTTCCGCCTCGCGCTGTTTGCTGACGCTCCACCGGCGTCGCCCCGGACCTTGCAGAAGAAACACGTCGTAGGAATCGAAGTGCGGCCCGACCCCGCCGCCTGCGACGGCGTAGCTCACCATGACGTCGTCCAGCCGTGCGTAAGGCAGGAAGCGAAAGCGCCGCAGCAACGCGTCTGCCTCGGGCAGCTCGAGATTCAGGCCCTGCACCAAGAGTGTCCACCCGGACTTCGGCAGGCGCGCGATCCGGGTGCGCGAGAAAGGTCCCTGCTGCATGTGCCAAGCGCCGCGGCGGCGGCATACGAGTCTCGATTCGACGTCGTTCCGTAACGACAGCGCAAACAATTCAGGCGCTTGCACCACGCCCTTAAAGTCGGTAATCGCGTTGCGGACCAGCAGCGGTTTCTTTTGCCAGAATTCTGACAAAAATCGCTTTCCGCTGAGTCCACCCAGCAGTTGCATTCTCATCGCCGCGATTATAGTCTGTTGATGCTTTGAAACCGGCGAGGAAAACTTGGCCCCAGCGTCGCTCAGGACGACCGAACGCCCGCCTGATGCATTGCAGGCAGGGCAGCCGGCACCGCTTTTCTCGCTTCCCGACGCCGACATGGAAACGGTGGACCTCGGCCAGTTCCGGGGCAAGAAACATGTCGTGCTCTATTTCTATCCCAAGGACGGCACGCCCAACTGCACGCTGGAGGCCACCGATTTCTCCGACCACGAAGACGAGTTTTCCCGCCACGGCTGCGTGGTGCTGGGGGTGAGTCCGGACGACTGCCTTTGCCACGCCGGTTTCCGGGACCAGCACGGCGTTTCGATCCGGCTGCTCGCGGACACCGAGAGCGAGGTCTGCAGGAAATACGGCGTGGTGCACGAGAAGGAGGAAGCCAACGGATCCAGGAAATCCTGCATCACGCGCTCCACTTTCATCATCGACAAGCAGGGCACCGTGAGGCACGTGTTTTACGGCGTCAATCCTCGCGGCCATGCCGCCCGAGTGCTGGACCTCGTCAGATCACTGCGTTAACCCGGCCGCGAGGTCCGTCCGAGCACTTGCACATCGCAAAAGACACGGTCGTCTCGCTCGACGTCGAGCTGTCCGACATCTGGGGCGAACTCATACAGCGCTCCGAGGAGCCTTTGCAATACCTGCACGGCAGCTACGGGAACATATTTCCGGCGGCCGAAGCCGCCCTCGAAGGCAGGAGGGTCGGGGACCGTGTCGAAGTGCGTCTTGAGCCCGAGGACGCTTTCGGCGACTATGACGAAAACCTTCTCAGCGTCGAGCCGCGCAGCCGCTTTCCCGAGGTCCTCGAAGTCGGAATGCGCTTCGAGGGCGCAGTGGACAGCGACGAAGAGGATCTGATCTTCACCGTCACCGACATCGCAGAAGGCAAAGTGGTGCTCGACGCGAATCATCCGCTTGCCGGCATGGCGCTCAAGTTGTCCTGCACCGTGGTCGGAGTGCGCCCGGCCACCGAAGTCGAGATTCGAAATGGCTCGGCCGACGACCCGGAATCAGTGATCCTTCGCATCCTGCCCTGAATTTCCCCCGTGCTGCGCGTTTTCGCCTATCATTCGACGCGGGCCGCGCAACGCGGTCCGCGCGGAAATCGACCGGAGAGGAGGGAAGGCATGTCCGGCATGCTGGGCGTCGTCTCGTATGGCCTCGGCACTCTCGTCGGGTTCGGCTTGCTCGCGTTTCTCGTGATCGTCTTCATCCAGGACATCACTCAGAAGAAGCACACCGTTCTGCGCAACTATCCGGTCATCGGGCACCTGCGCTACATGCTCGAGAAGCAGGGCGAGTACTTCCGCCAGTATTTCTTCATGAACGACCGCGAAGAATTGCCCTTCAACCGCGCCACCCGCGGCTGGGTCTACCGCCTTGCCAAGGCCGAGGGCGGTACGATCGGCTTCGGCTCGACCAATAACACCAATGAGCCCGGCTCGATCCTGTTCGTCAACCATCCTTATCCGGTGCTGGAGGAGGACCGCCTGCCTACGCCGCCGCTCGCGATCGGCGAGGATTTTTGCAAGGAGCCGTTCCTCGGGAGATCGGTGGTCAACATCAGCGGCATGAGTTTCGGCGCGATTTCGGAGCCCGCGGTGCGCGCACTGTCGCGGGGCGCGGCGCTCGCCGGCTGCTGGATGGTCACGGGCGAGGGAGGGCTTTCGCCTTTCCATCTCGAGGGCGACTGCGACGTCATCATGCAGATCGGCACCGCCAACTACGGCGTTCGCGACGCAGACGGAAACTTTTCCCGGGAGCGGGCGAGGGAAGCCGCGTCGCGTCCGCAGGTGAGAGCGTTCGAGATCAAGCTCTCGCAGGGCGCGAAGCCCGGCAAGGGGGGCGTGCTGCCGGCGGTGAAAGTGACCGAGCAGATCGCGAATATCCGCGGCATCCCGCCTCAGCAGGACTCGATCAGTCCCAACCGTCACCGCGATGTCGCCAACGTCGATCAGCTGCTCGACAAGATCGCTCTTGTCCGCGACCTCACCGGCAAGCCCGTGGGCGTGAAGACCGCAATCGGCGGCTGGCAGTTCATCAACGAGCTCTGCGACGCGGTCAACCGCCGCGGCCTCGAGTACGCGCCGGATTTTCTCGTCATCGACGGCGGCGAAGGCGGCTCGGGCGCCGCTCCCCAGGCGCTGATGGACCACATGGCCCTTCCGATCGCCGAGGCGCTGCCGCGCGTCATCGACTCGCTGATCGAGTCGGGGCTGCGCGGCCGCATCCGCGTCATCGCTGCGGGCAGGCTCGTCACTTCGGCGAGAGCCGCGTGGGCGCTGTGCGTCGGCGCCGATTTCGTCAACACCGCGCGCGGCTTCATGTTCTCGCTCGGCTGCATCCAGGCGCTGCGCTGCCACCAGAACACCTGTCCGACGGGCGTGACGACGCATAACCCCCGCCTGCAGCGCGGACTCGTGGTCGAGGAGAAATACCTGCGCGTCGCCAACTACGCGATGGGCATGAACCAGGAAATCGACATGATCGCCCACTCCTGCGGCTGCCGCCAGGCACGCGAGCTCAAGCGGGAGCATGTTCGCATCGTCCAGACCGCGGGGCACAGCGTGGCGCTCAACATGCTGTATCCGTACCCCGAGCCGAACACCAAGCGCAAGGCCGCCTGACCCCTCGCGCGGGTGGTACTATTTCCTGTAGCCGCGGCGGGCGCCGAGCCGGCGCTGCATCGATGTGCTAGATTGCTCGCACCTTACCTCTCGTTCAGGAGATCATGATGAATCTTAAACGCGGCCTAGTCGTCGTATCCCTCCTTGCCGTATCGCTGTCCGCCGTCGCGGGAGACATCAATATCCAAGCTCTCAGTCAGCCCAATTTTCGCCTGCTGTCCGAAGACCTCGGGGCGGCGCTGTCGTACAAGCCCCTGACACCCACCGCGCCCCTCGGCATTACTGGTTTCGATGTGGGACTCGCGGTGACCGGCACGAAGCTCCAGAACAGGGCTGTCTTCGCGCAAGCCGGCGCGGACATATCCACTGCGGTCGTGCCGTCGCTGCGCCTGAACAAGGGCCTGCCGTTTGGCATCGACTTCGGCGTCATGTACAGCTCGGTCCCGAGCACCAACATAAAGCTCTACGGAGGCGAGTTGCGCTATGCGATCGTCCCGGGCGGCGCAGCGATGCCGGCGATCGGCGTCCGCGGCAGCTACACCAAGCTCACCGGCGTGGATCGGCTCGACTTCGATACCAAGGGCCTCGACCTTTCGATCTCGAAGGGCTTCCTGATGTTTACGCCCTATGCCGGTGTTGGCAAGGTATGGGCCTCGAGCACGCCCAATGGCGTCCCCGCGCTGTCGAAGGAGTCCTTGTCTCTCAACAAGGTGTTTGTGGGAGCCAATCTCAACTTCGGCCTGACCAACCTCGCCTTCGAGGGCGACCGGACGGGCAAGGCCAGCAGCTACGGCGCGAAGCTGGGATTCCGTTTCTAGCTGCGGCGGTTGAGAAGGACACGCGCCCGGTCGATCACTTCGCTTGCAGTGATGCCGACCGGGCCGGCGCCCGACGCGACGAGCGCGTCAGCGGCCGCGCCGTGAAGGTATACACCGGCGAGGAGCGCCTGAAGCGGCTCGGCGCCCTGCGCGATGAACGCGGCGATCATGCCGCTCAGGGCATCTCCCATGCCGGCCGAGGCCATCCCGGGATTGCCTGAAGGATTGATCCAGAACTTCCCGTCCGGCGCGGCAATCACGCTGCCGTTGCCCTTCAGAACGACCCAGCTCCGATAGCGTTGCGCGATCGCCCTGGCCGAGGCGACGCGGGCCGCCTGCACTCCATCGGTCGTTACTCCCAGCAGTCGCCCCGCCTCGGCGGGATGGGGCGTCATGATGGTGGCCATCTTGCGTTTCGCGAGTGACGCGGCGAGCGCTCGGCTCCCCGCGATCGCGTTGAGCGCATCGGCGTCGAGAACGACCGGAACCGGCGCAGCGAGCGCGGAGCGGAGCAGTTTCTCTGCCGGGTCGGCCTTGCCCATGCCCGGTCCGGCGACCAGGACGTCGACCAATTCCTTCTCGAGGACGGCAGCAGGCTTCCGCAGCATCAGCTCCGGTTGCGCGTCGTCGACGTAAGGGGGGCGCGGAGTGAGCAGTCCGAGATAGACGCGTCCCGCTCCGCACTTGAGAGCTGCGCGTCCGGTGATCACCGCGGCCCCGACCATTTTCCCGCGGCGCCGCCCAGAACGCCGACGCTGCCCGCCTGTCCCTTGTGGAAGTTTCTGCGCCGCGGCGTGATCGCGCGATCCAGAATGTCCGCGTCGAGGAGCATCCCTTCGGGTTCGAGCAGCCCGGCCGGATCGAGCCCGAGCGTGTCCAGTTTCAGCTCGCCGCAGTGATCCGGGCCATCGAGCGTCAGCAGTCCGGGCTTGTAAGCGATAAAGGTGATGGTGTGGCTTGCACGAACTGCGCAGCCCATGATCGCGCCGGTATCCGCGTCGATGCCGCTGGGAACGTCGAGCGCGAGCACGGGGGCGCCGAGGGCATTGAGCTTTTCGACAAGCGCGCAATGGTTTCCCGCGAGCGGCCGTTTGAGTCCGATGCCGAACAAGCCGTCGACGGCGAGATCGAAGCGCGATTCTCCCGGAATGCCGTGAAGGAGCGTCCCTCCCGTGGCTTCCCATTTTCCCAGTGCCACCAGCGCATCCTTCGGCAGCTTGCCGCGCTCTCCGGAAAAAACGACGGTGACGCGAAAGAACCAGCGTTTCAGGTGGGTCGCGACCTCGAAGGCATCGCCGCCGTTGTTGCCCGGCCCGGCCAATACAAGAACGCTCTTGGCCGTGTCGCCGCACAGGGCGTGCGCGTATTCCGCGGCCGCCGCGCCGGCGCGTTCCATGAGAGTGCCGGACGCGGGGGCCGCCAGCTCTTCCAGCTTGCGGATCGCGGGCGTCGTGTAGATCGGGAACGCGGGCATGGCGCTCAATAATAGCGTGACTGGCTTACGAAGGAGATCTCCCGCTGACCTCGCGGCGAGCTGTCGGAGAATCAGCTCAGATTGAACATCTTTCCCGGCAGATAGGTGACGATTTCGGGATACTTCCAGATGATCGCGACCGCCAGCACCATCAGGATGAAGAAGGGCAGCGAGGCGCGCGCGATGTAGAACATGTCCCTGCCGGTGAGGCCTTGCAGCACGAACAGGTTGAAGCCCACCGGCGGCGTAATCTGCGCCATCTCGACCACCAGCACTACGAATATGCCGAACCAGAGCAAATCGATACCGGCCGCCTTCACCGAAGGCAGTATGACCGAAGAAGTGAGCACGACCATCGAGATGCCGTCGATGAAGCAGCCCAGAATGATATACAGCACGGTCAGCACGGCGATCAGCTGCCAGGCGGCGAAGCCTTGCTCGCCGATCCATTGCGCCATGATTCGTGGCACCCCGGTGAATGCCATCGCCACCGTAAGAAAAGCCGCGCCGGCGAGGATGAAGGCGATCATGCACGAGGTCTTGGTGGCACCCATCACGCTCGCCTCCAAGGTCCTCCAGCTCAGCGATCCGGATGCCGCGGCGAGCACGAGCGCCCCGATGACGCCGATCACCGCCGCTTCGGTCGGCGTGGCGACGCCGGTGTAGATCGAGCCGATCACGGCGCCGATGAGCAGCACCGCCGGAATCAGGTGGCGGGCCGCATGGAGCTTCTCGACTAGCGTCGTGAACTGGTCGCGCGGGGGGGTCTTCCCCGGATTGAACAGCGCCCAGGCGACGATGTAGCCCGAGAACATCAGCATCAGCATGATCCCCGGAAGCACTCCCGCGACGAACAGGCGCGCGATCGATACGTCCGCGGCGACGCCGTACACGATCATGATGATCGAAGGCGGGATCAGCAAGCCGAGCGTGCCGGCGCCGGCCAAGGAGCCGACCGTCATGGTTTCGTCGTAGCCGCGCTTGAGCAGCTCCGGGATGGTGATGCGGCCGATGGTCGCCGCCGTGGCGGCGGAGGAGCCGGAAATTGCAGCGAAGATTCCACAGCCGGCGACGTTGCAATGCATCAGCCGGCCGGGCAGCGGGGCCATCCATGGCGCGAGGCCGCGGAACATGTCCTCCGAGATGCGCGTGCGAAACAGGATTTCGCCCATCCAGATGAACAACGGCAGCGCGGTGAGCGCCCAACTGGTGCTCGCGCCCCATACCGTGGTGGCCATCAGGCCGCCCGCCGACGAGTGGGTGAAGATCACCATCGCAACCCAGCCCACGCCCAGCAAGGTGAGCGCGATCCAGACGCCGGCGACCAGCAGCGCCGCAAGCGCTGCGATCAGCACCACCGAGATAATCCAGAGTTCCATCAGCGCTCGAAACCGGGCATGGCCTCGGTCTTGCGTGCCCGGGCGGAATCGTAGGAGGTGCCGCGGCCACGCAGCGCGGCGACGAGATCGTCGGTCGTTGCGACAAAGAGAGTCACAAGTCCGAGCGCCATGCCCGCCTGCGGAATCCACAACGGCACCGCGATCAGGCCTTGCGACACGTCGTTCAACCTGTACGAAATGATCGTCATGTCGCAGGCGTACCACCCAAAGTAACCGACGAGGAACGCGGCCACGGCCAAGCTGACCAGTTCGAGAGCACGCCGCTTTCCGCCGCGCGCGTAGTGAAGCACGAGCGTCATGCGGATGTGCTCGTTTTCCCGGAAGGTGTAGGCGAGGCCGAGGAACGAGCTCGCCGCAAGGCAGAAACCGGCGAAGTCGTCGTACGAATACGCGGCGAAGCCGAGTCCGCGGGCCGCAATCTGCGCGGCCGAGAGGACCGCGATCGCCACCAAAAAAAATCCGGCCAGGAAGCCGGATCCCTTGTACAGCAGGTCGAGCGCGCCGCGCATCGGAGGCGGGATTATCTGGCTTGGAACGCCCTGAGGATCGCCTCGCCCTCCGCGCCGGCCTTCTTCGCCCACTCATCGGCCATTTGCTTGCCGATCGTCTCGAATTCGGCGGTGAGCTTCGCGGAGGGCCTCATGATCCTGATTCCGTGCGAAGCCATGGTCCTTACATAGCCTTCGTTCTCCGCTTCGCTCGTCTTCCAGCCCCGCGTCTCGGCCGCCGTGGCGGCATCGAGGACAGCCTTCTGCTCCCCGGAGTTCAACTTGCTCCATGCGTTCTTGTTCACCACCACCATGTTCTGCGGCAGGAACGCCTGCGTGTCGTAGTAGTGCGAAAGATAATCCCACGCCTGGGTGTCCACGCCGGTCGCGCCCGAGGTGATCATCGAGTCGACCAGGCCTGTCTTGAACGCCTGCGGAATATCGGGGACTTGCACCGTGGTCGGGATCGCTCCCATCAGTTCGGCCAGCCGCGCGGTGGTCGGGCTGTAGGTACGGAATTTTGCGCCCTTCAGGTCGGCGGTCGAGTTGATCTCCTTTTTCGCGTAGAGGCCCTGCGGCGGCCAGGGCACTGAATAGAGCAGCTTGATGCCCTGCGCATCGAGTCGCTTCTCGAGGTAGGGCCGCGCGATGCGCCACAGCGTCGTTTCCTTGGGATAGCTGTTGGCGACAAAGGGGTTCGAGTCGAACGCGAACAAGGGCGACTCATTGGCAAGCACCGAGATCAGCAATTCGCCGATGGGCACTTGTCCGGTCTGCACTGCGCGCTTGATCTCGGGATGCTTGATCAGCGCCCCGTTCGAATGTACCTGGATCTGCAGGCTGCCGCGGGTCGCCCTGCCTACTTCATCGGCGAACTGGCGGACGTTTTTTGTGTGAAAGTTGCCGTCGGGGTAGGGGGTGGGCATGTCCCA
>WNGB01009428.1_pt1 | contig 16394 bp, 15 predicted proteins | sample 5400681 | NCBI WGS metagenome assembly WNGB01 (sample SAMN13153367, study PRJNA577476) | soil metagenome | isolation source: 115 cm soil or saprolite under grassland replicate 2 | place: USA:California | collected 2016-06-15 | reverse complement strand
GCGACGGTGGCTTCATAGGATGCCTCCTGTCAGGGCGTGCCGGGCTTTGGATTTGGCGGTGGCCGGGAGGTGGACCGAGTCGAGGATGCGTTGGCGGCAGGCGGTCTCCAGCTCGGGTGTGAAGTCGATGTACTTGCGCCCGCCCTGGCCTCGTCTGGTGGGCAGGTGGCCCTGGGCGGCCCACTGGTAGACGACGTCGGCCTTCAAGCCGAGCGTGTCGGCCACCTGGGCGATGGTGCGCTCGTGTGCTTGGGGCGGGCGGGGGTCGATGTCGGTGTGCACGTGAGGGGAGGCGGCGACGTGTGCCTGCCAGGCGGCCTCCAGTGCTGGTGGGAAGGGAACGCACCAGCGGTTGGCGAGTCCTCGCCGAGCGGGGAGTCGGCCCTGGTTGATCCAGTTGGTGACGGTGCCCTGGCCCACGCCGAGGCGGTCGGCGACGTCGCGCACGGTGAGCTCGCCCGGTTGGAGCAGTGCGGGCGAGGCGATGCCGCCGTGGTAGTGGCGCAGTGAGGACACGGCGTCGGCATCGAAGGCCCGTCCTGCGCCGGTGCGGTGCCCGGCGGCGTCCAGGGCGGCGGCGAGGGTGGCGTTGTCCATGGTGGGTCCCAGCCGGCGGGCGAGCTCGATGGCCCCGGGGGCGGTGCGCCGCGACTCGGTGACCCGGCTCATGCGTTCGACGACCAGCTCTTCGGTGGCGCCGGCGTGCCAGTGCACGCCGATGCGCAGCTTGGTCTTGTCCGGGTCGGGGATGAGCGTGACGTCGGCGACCAGGGTGCGCAGCAGGCGTTTGCGGTCCCGGTCCGAGGTGGTCGGCGCGGCCCACAGCCCACCGAGGTCGGCCACGGCCGCTTCCAGCTCGGCTCGGGGCGGCAGGGGCGTGGTGGCCGCCTGCTGGGCGGCCAGGGCGGCTTGGGTCTCGGCCAGCTCGGCCAGGCGGACCTCGAGGCGGTTCTCGAGGTTGCGGGCCACCAGGCGGTTCTCGGGTTCGACGGCGAGCAGGGCCCGCTCGGCTCGTTCGGCCTGGTAGCGGGCTCGTTCCACGGCCAGCTCGGCGGCGCGGGTGCAACGGGCCCGGCGGTTGGTGACCTCGTCGGCGGCGGCGAGGGCCAAGGCCAGCTCTTCGCCGGAGATGGCGCCCAACACACAGGCGGCCACGGCGGTGTCCACAGTCTCGGACCGCACCGACCGGCAGGAGGGCGTGGCGGTGTGGTCCGAGCGGGCATGGGCGCAGTCGTAGTAGTCGTGCCCGCCGGCGTGGTAGGTGCTCATCGCCCGCCCGCACGCGCCGCAGCACACGATGCCCTGGCAGATCGCGCCGCCCTCGCGGGGCGGCCTGGCCCCGGCGCTGGTCCGGTTGGCGGCCAGGCGGGCCTCGACCGACAAGAAGGCATCCCAGGTGATGTAGCCGGGATGGTGGCCGGCGATGACGGTGGCCCACTGGGGGCGGGGCAGCTCCACGGTGCGGGTGCGGATGGTCCCGTCGGGGGACACGACCCGGCGGGACCGGAACCGGCCGTACACGTAGGCGCCGGCGTAGGCGGGGTTGGACAGCACCCCCAGGGCCCGGGAGCAGGTGAGCCGTCCCCAGCGCAGCTCCCCGGCCCAAGACCCGCCCCAGGCGCGCTTGGGGAAGCGGCGCCCGGCGAACGCCCCCACCACCCCGTAGGCCGAGCCGGTGGCCTCGAACGCGGCGAACACGTCAGCTACCGCGGCGGCGACCTCCTCATCAGGGTCGACCACCGTGGCGCCCTCGTCGTCGTAGACATAGCCGACCGGCAGCGGGAAGCGCAGCTCGCCGCGCGCCGCGGCGGCCCGCTTGGCCCCCTGCAGCCGCCCGGCCAGGATGTGCAGCTCGGCCTCGGACATCTGGCCCTTCAGCCCCAGCAGGATCCGGTCGTTGAAGTCGGCCAGGTCGTAGACCCCGTCGGTGTCCACCACCAGCGTCTCGGTGAGCCGGGCCAGCTCCAACAGCTTCGACAGGTCCGCCGAGGACCGGGCCAGGCGGGACACCTCCAAGCCGAAGATGGCCCCCACCTCGCCCAGGCACACCCGGGCCACGATCTCTTTGAACCCGGCCCGGTTGTCGGCCGAGCGGCCCGAGATGCCCAGGTCGGCATCGATGACCTCGATCGCCGACGCCGCCCAGCCCATCCGGGCCGCCTCCCCCGCCAGCCCGTACTGGCGGGCCGTGGACTCGGTGTTGCCCCGCACCTGTGCCAGGGTCGACTGGCGCACGTACACGATGGCCAGCCGTCCCAGATGCGCACTGGTGATCTTCGACTCGCCCCGCAGCATCCCTGCCTCCCTCCTCGGCCCGGCCAGCCTTGCCGGGTGGCAAGACCGTGGTCGTGGTCGCCGTGTTGCCGGCCCGGGGCCGCAAGGCCAGGGCAGCCTCGATCATGTTGGCGATGGGCGCCACCATCTCGGCCACGCTGGCCAGGGCCACCTATGCCAGCTCCCGACGGCGTAGCAGCTCCAAGTTGATGGACGAGACCGCCTCCAGCGCGGCCTCGGCGGCATCCGTCAGCTCCACCCGCCGTCGCACCTCCTCGGCCAGCCACGAGGGCACGTAGACAAGCCGGGCGTTGGCACGGCCACGCCCCAGCGCGAGATACACGTAGGGTCCGTGCAGCTCGCCCCGGGCGCAGCGGCACCCCTGCTTGCCGCAACGCCGTCCCTGGGAGACCACCGAGCCCCGCAGGACGGCTTCCAGGTCGGGCAGCCCGCGGGCCAGGCGGCGACGGCGGGCCTTGAGCTGGCGCACGCTGAGCCCGGTCAGCGCAGCGGCAGGTGTCTTGTTTGCCATATCTGCACAAGATCATCGCTGGTCGCGCAGCCGGCGTCAAGCACGCCCGGTCAGCTCACGACCCTCGGATCGCGCAGATCACCCCAGCCAGCTCGACCAGCGCCTCGTAGCTCACCCGGGCCGGCCGCTCCCTGCACTCCCGATCCGTCCAGATGGCGGGGAGCAGCATCCTGCCCAGCGGGCCGCCATCACAGCTATATGCCAGCCCAGCCGGCATGCGCCGCTCGAACAGCACCTCCAGTCGCTGGCCGGCCAGCGGATGGAACGGGTGGGTGACAACCACGAACTCCGAACCTGCGTTCTGCTGGACAGACCTTGCGCTATGCGCGCTCCGTTGCGACTGTCACCGACCGCGTGGTCCAGGCATCGATGAAGCTGGTGCTGGAGCCCATCTTCGAGGCGGATTTTCTGCCGTGCTCGTATGGGTTCCGTCCCAACCGTCGGGCACAGGACGCGGTGGCAGAGGTGTGCTACCTCGCTTCACGTCCACGCTGTTATGAGTGGATCGTCGAGGGAGACATCAAAGCCTGTTTTGACGAAATCTCGCATTCCGCCCTCATGGACCGGGTGCGGGTTCGGGTCGCAGACAAACGCGTCCTGGCCTTGGTGAAGGCGTTCTTGAAGGCGGGCATCCTCACCGAGGATGGCCAGCTGGAACACGCCGACACCGGCACTCCGCAAGGATCGATCTTGTCCCCTGTGTTGAGCAATGTGGCCTTGTCGGTCCTGGATGAGCACATCGCCCAGGCACCGGGAGGCTCCGGCTCAAGCAGATGGCAGCGGCGTGTGCGTCAAAGCCAAGGGCTACCCAGGTTCCGCCTGGTCCGCTACGCCGACGACTGGTGCCTGATGGTGAAAGGCACCAGGGCGGACGCCGAGGCCCTGCGGGAGGAGATCGCTGGGGTTCTCACCGGGATGGGATTACGCCTGTCCCAAGAGAAAACCCTGATCACCCATATCGACGAGGGACTGGACTTCCTCGGCTGGCGCATCCAGCGCCACCAGAGGCCAGGCGACAGCCGGCACTACGTCTATACCTATCCGGCGAAGAAGGCGCTGGCTGCCATCTGCCGGAAGGTCAAGGTGGTGTGCCGGGGAACAAGCGTCAACCAGCCGCTCTCGGTCCTGCTGCACCGGCTCAATCCGATGCTGCGGGGCTGGTGCGCTTACTTTCGGCCGGGGGTGTCCAGCAAGACCTTCGGCTACCTGGCCTCCTTCATGTGGCGGCAGGTTATGGCCTGGTTGCGCCGTAAACACCGCAAGACCGGCTGGAAGGCACTACGCCGCCGCTACTGTGGCGGTGGCTGGTGGCCTGCCGACGGAGAGACCACGCTGCTCCATACCGGGTCGATCAGCACCATCCGATACCGATACCGGGGAACAGCGATCCCCACTCCATGGCAGGCCAAGGGATGACGATCACACGAGCCGACGAACGGGGCGTGTGGAGAGCCCGTTGCTCAGTAATGGGCACGGCGGGTTCGGGAAGCGGCCCGAGGAAACGGACCGGCCGAAAGACCGGGCACCGCGCCTCGGGCCGACTTCGCGAGCACTGGCTGCACCTGCGCACCACCAACCCGACCGAAAGTGCCTTCTCGCCGGTCAGGGCCAGGACCCGCCTGACCAAGGGGCCGGGCACCAGGGACACGGGGGCTGGCGATGGTGCTCAAGCTGCCCGAGGCCGCCGAGGGCCGCTGGCGGGCGGTCAACGGCCCCCACCTGGTCGCCCTGGTCCGGGCCGGCGCGCGGTTCCAGGCCGGCAAGCTGGTCGGACGACCCGACCAGACACCAGACAAGGAGGCCAGCAAGGGAGTCGACACGGTCGCCGCGTGATCATGCTCTCACCGGCGATCCACAGAATTTGACCATTCCTCCGACGCCCTTGGGGCTCGCCGCCGAATAACCTGGCCATGTCGAGTGCGCTCACCTCGGCATGCTGGCGCTGGAACGACCAAGTTATTGGCCGGCGATCCCTTGTCGTACGCCATTGAACGTCACCGCTCTCTCGTTCGTGCGTCTGCGACATGGAGACCTCCAGCCACCGCCGAGGTACTGCTCGCAGAAGATCCGAGGCGAGCACCTGGCCCGAGCCGAGCAGGCTTCCTGGCGGGCGTGGGCCACACCCGGCCTGCACCTCCGGCTGACGCTCACGTTGCGGCTCGACGAGCCATGGCAGGCACGGGTCCTCGTTCCCGCGCCCGGCCGGTCATGCTGGTCGTCGGTCCGCCTTGGACGGTCTCGTCTTGTCGTCGCTGTGCCGGCCTGGATGGCGGGCTGCCGGGGACGACCTGCACGACCGTGCCGGCGAGGCGGTCGTACGGGGGCCGGCGGGCACCGACGAACAGCAGCACCACGGTCAGCGCCAGCAGGCCGTTGGCGACCGTGATCAACACCGCGTTCACCGCTGCCTCTGGGCCCGGCAAGGTCAGGCTGTTCCACACCCCGGTGTCCCGTCGTCGACGCCGAAGGCGGCCAGGCGCCGCCACCCAGGAGCAGCCCGCTGGTCTACCGCCATCATCTCCAGCCCCAGCCCACCACCTTGGCCATGGACACCGCAGCGGGCGCCGGCCCCTGCGGTGCCGTGCACGTGCAACCACCGTGCCTGGGTGGAACGGCGCTCGAGCATGCGGCCCGCTGCGGCCCACCGGACCGTCGCCCTTCGTCGTCGCCGCACCTGCGGGTGGCAACGCGCCGACGGTCGACCCGGGCGACCACCAGTGCAGTGCCTGCGGGTCTGCCGGCCATGCGCATCTCCTTCGGCCCGGTCGTGGGGCGAGGACCGCGGGCTACTGCTGCTCGGCGCGCTCCTGGTGGCGGGTGAGCTGGTCGAGGTCGGCGTCGAGGTCCTGGGTGGCCTCGACGTGGATGGCGGGGAGGAGGCGGTCCAGCCACCTGGGCAGCCACCAGTTGCGGTCGCCGAGCAGCTCCATGGTCGCCGGCACCAGGACCATGCGGACCACGGTGGCGTCCAACAGCACCGCGGCGGCCAGGCCGAGCCCGAACAGTTTGATGGAGCGGTCGGCGCCGAGCACGAAGCTGGAGAAGACGACCACCATGACGGCGGCGGCGGCGGTGATCACCCGGGCGGTGGCCGCCAGCCCGCCTGCGACGGCCACCGCGTTGTCGGCGGTGCGGTCGTAGTCCTCCCGGATGCGCGACAGCAGGAAGACCTCGTAGTCCATGGACAGGCCGAACAGCACCGCGAACAGCATCATCGGCGCCCACGCCTCGATGGGGCCTCCTTGCCGACGCCGATGAGGCTCGCGCCCCAGCCCCACTGGAACACCGCGACCGTGACGCCGTAGGCGGCCCCGATCGAGAGCAGGTTCATGACCACCGCCTTGAGCGGCACCAGGACGCTGCGGAACACCCCCATCAGCAGCAGGAACGACAACACCAGGACCGTCCCCACGAACCAGGGCAGCCGGGTGGCGGTGTAGTCGGCGAAGTCCAGCCCGGCGGCGGTGAGGCCGCCGACCTTCACCGACACCTCGCTGCCGGCGGTGGCCGCGGGGACGACCTGGTGGCGCAGCCGGTCCACCAGGTCGGTGGTCTCCTGGTCCTGCGGCGGCGAGGTGGGGAACACCTGGAGGATGGCGGCGTCGCCGGCCTGGTTGCGGATCGGCTGGGAGGCGAGGGCCACCCCCGGTGTCTTCCTCAGCGTCCCGGTGAGCCGGGCGAGGGTCTCCTCGTCAGCCGCGCCGCCGGGGGTCTGCGCCACCAGCAGCAGGGGCCCGTTGAACCCGGGCCCGAACCCCTCCGACAGCAGGTCGTAGGCCCGCCGGGTGGTGTCACTGGTGGGGCGGTTGCCGGCGTCACCAAAGCCCAGCCGCAGGCTGAGCACAGGCAGCGCAACGGCGATGAGCGCCACGGCGCCGATCAGCAGCGCCGGCCACGGGCGGCGCTGGATGAGCCGGCTCCAGCGGTACCAGAGTGACTGGCGGCCGGCGCCCTGCTTGCGGCGCCGGTGGGGAAGGCCGAGGCGGTCGATGTGCTGGCCGACGAAGCCCAGGACGGCCGGCAGCAACGTGACCGCAGCCAGCATCGTCATCAGCACGCCGAGCGAGATGCCCACCGCCAGCCCGCGGATCATGTCCAGGCCGAAGGTGAACAGGCCCAGCACGGCGATGATCACCGTGGTGCCGGCCAACAGCACCGCCCGCCCGGCGGTGTCGATGGCCCGCTCGGTGGCGCGCTCGGGCGCCATCCCGCTGTGCAGTCCCTCCCGGTAGCGGGTGACGATGAACAGGGCGTAGTCGATGCCCACGCCGATGCCGATCATCGCCACCGCCTGGCCCGAGAAGCTCGGCATGTGGATCAGGTTGACCGTCAAGCCGACCAGACAGATCCCGGTGCCGATGCCGAACACGGCGGTCAGCAGCGGCAGGCCCATCGCCAGGACCGACCCGAACGCGAGCAGCAGGATCACCATCGCGGCCAGGAACCCGATCCCCTCGCTGCTGAACTCGGCCTGCTCCACGAAGGTGTCACCGCCCAGCTCCACCCGCAGGCCGGGCACGCCGACCCGGTCGACCAGGCCGCGGGCGGTCTCCCCGGCCTGCTGGTACGCCTTCTGATCCCGGTCGCCCAGGTTGACCTGGGCATAGGCGATCCTCGGGTCGCGCGTCGAGACCTGGCGGCTGCCTTCCGGGGTGTAGGGGCTCACCACCTGGGTGTCGGGGATGTCGGCTTCGAACTTCGCGAACAGCCCCTCCATCGCCTGCTGGACAGCGGGATCATCGATGCCCTGGTCGGCCTGGAACACGACCTGGCCGCCGGAACCCGCCCGGTTCCCGAACCCGTGGGACTCCAGGAAATCGACGGCCTGCTGGCTCTCCGAACCAGGCAACGAGAACTCATCGAGAAACTCGCCGCCCGCCGATGCGTTGAGCGCGACCAGGCCGGTGAGGAGCACGACCCAGCCGGCCACGACACGGCGGCGCCGGCGGTACATGGTGCGGGCAAGACGCTGAAGCATGCTGGAACCTCCAATGACAGGTGGCCTGCACCCCGGTGGACGTGGGAAGGACCGGGTGGGCGTGCGGTGGGTCAGGGGTCGGGCGGGTGTCGTTGGCGGTTGTCACCGGCAACGCTACGGACCGGGGGCGGGACCGTCGTCCGCCCCTCGGTGCGACTCGCCTGCACTGGCGGGGGGAGCCACCGGGGCGGGTGGCTGCCCCGCTGGGGTGAGGCCCCTACCCCAGCGGATGGATGACAGCACGGCGGCGGTGACCTACCGTGCGGGCGTGAGCACCTCAGCGCTGGTCAGATCGGTGGTGGCCACGGCCCGGCGGTCGCCGGCGTGGCTGCGTCACCCACGGGTGGTCGACCTCGCGGTGGTGCTGGTCTTCGGGGTCTTCGCGGTGTTCGGGGTCCTCGAGTCGGCGCAGAGGGGCAGCGGCGAGCGGCGCCTGGACTGGCTGGCCTGGGCGCTGGTGGCGGCCGCCACGGCGGCGCTGGCGGCCCGACGTCAGCGGCCCGCCGTGGTCTTGCTGGTCACCTCCGCTGCGACAGCGGTCTCCGTCGGCCTCGGCTACCCGCTTGGGCTGATCTGGGTCACGCCGCTGCTCGCGCTGTACACCGCGGCGGCCACCAGCCGCCGCTCCCTCGCCCTGGTTGCTGGCGCAGTACTTGCGGCGGCGCTGGTGGTGTGGGCGCTGCTCGCCCGCGACCCGGGCACGCCGGCCGAGGTCGGCGTCTCGGTGCTGATCGTCGCGCTGGCGCTGGCGACCGGGGAGGTCACCCGTGGCCGGCGGGACTACCTGGCCGAGGTCGAGCGTCGGGCGGTCGACGCCGAGCGGGCCCTTCAGGAGACCGCGCGCCGGCACGCCAACGAGGAGCGGCTGCGGCTGGCGCGTGACCTGCACGACATCACCGCCCACACGATCGCGGTGATCACCATCCAGGCGGGCGTGGCCGAGGAGGCGCTGGAGGGCTGCCAGGCGTGCCCGCAGCCGGCCCGGGAGGCGGTGCGGGCGATCCGGGCGGCCAGCCGGCAGGCGATCGCCGAGCTGAAGGCCACCGTCGCCACGTTGCGCGAGGGCGCCGCCCCACGCGGCCCGCTGCCCGGCCTCGGCCAGCTCCAGGAGCTGGTGGGCATGGCCCAAGGCGCCGGGCTGCGGGTCCAGCTGGCGGTGAGCGGCGCCGCCCGGCCGCTGCCGCCCGCCATCGACCTGACCGCCTACCGGATCGTGCAGGAGTCACTCACCAACGTCCTGCGCCACGCGCAGGCGACCAGCGCCACGGTGCGCCTGCGCTACCAGAGCGACGTGGTGGAGGTCGAGGTCGACGACGACGGGCGGGGCAGCGGGCGGCCGCCGTCTGGCGCGCCCGCCAACAGCTCCGCGGGGCACGGGCTGGCGGTGATGGCCGAGCGGGCGGCGGCGGTCGGCGGGCGGCTGGAGGCGGGGCCGAAGGAGGCCAGCGGCTTCCGCGTCCACGCCCGGCTGCCGCTGGGCGAGGTCACACCGTGACGGTCCGGCCGGAGGGGTTTGGGGAACCCCGTGGGGGTGCCCCGATCGGCGTCCTGCTCGCCGACGACCAGCCGCTGGTGCGCGCCGGGCTGCGCACCCTGCTGGACAGCTGCGACGACATCCGCGTGGTCGGCGAGGCCGCCAGCGGCGCCGAGGCGGTCGAGCGCACCCGCGCGACACGGCCTGAGGTGGTGCTCATGGACATCCGCATGCCGGGGCTGGACGGGCTGGAGGCGACCAGGCGGATCGTCGCCGACCAGGCCCTCGCTAGGGTGCGGGTGGTGGTGCTGACCACCTTCGACCTCGACGAGTACGTGTACGAGGCGCTGCGCGCCGGCGCCAGCGGCTTCCTGGCCAAGGACGTGGACCCGGCCGAGCTGCGCCACGCCGTGCGGGTGGTCGCCCGCGGCGACGCGCTGCTGTCGCCGGGGGTGACCCGGCGGCTGATCGCCGAGTTCGCCGCGCGGCCCGCCGGCGAGCCCGCGGCCGCCAGCCGGCTGCAGGTGCTCACCGACCGGGAGCGGGAGGTGCTGGCGCTGGTGGGCGAGGGCCTTGGCAACGACGACATCGCCAAACGGCTGTTCATGAGCCCGGCGACCGTCAAGACCCACGTGAGCCGCATCATGGGCAAGCTCGCCGCCCACGACCGCGCGCAGCTGGTGGTGCTCGCCTACGAGACCGGGCTGGTCCGGCCGGGCTGGCTGTGACCGCCGCACCCGGCCTGCACCCCTGGGCGTAGCCGGCCTCCCCCAGCCGGGGTAGCAGCCATCACCCCTGGTCGGACGACACCAGCGGATGCCGCCCGTAGCGTCAGAACGGCAACCACGCCGCCCGAGAAGGAACCACGCCACATGCGACCACGACACCTGCTTGTGCCTGCGCTGCTGCTGGCCGCCGCGCTGCTGGCCGGCTGCGCCGACAACCGCGGCGGGCGCAACGACGCGACCGGCGACCCGCCCGCCACGGGGATCACCACGGTCGTCGCCAAAGACCTCAGGTTCTCGCCGGCGGCGATCCAGGTCCCCGCCGGCACCAAGGTCACCTGGGCCTTCCAGGACGGCCAGGTGCCCCACAACGTCCACGGCGACGGCTGAGACTCCGGGCAGCCCCAACAGTCGGGGACCTTCGCCCGCACCTTCGACCAGCCCGGCACCTACGACTACGCCTGCACCCTGCACCCTGCACCCGCGGATGACCGGCCGCATCGTGGTCACCGCCACACCATGAGCCACGGGCGCACGGAGTTGCTCGGCCACAAGATCGAAGGGATGGAATCAGCATGAGGACGGTCGCCATCACCATGCTTGCCCTGATCGGGGGGTTCTTCGCCGGCATCGTGCTGTCGGAGATCATCGGCATCGCAGGCTTCCTGCTGTTCGATAGCATCGTTGGGTTCAAGTTCCTCCCGGTTATCTCCGCAGTCGCGGCCGCCGGCGCGGCAGTCGTGGTGAACATGCGGGCGCGACGCAGGTCAGCCTAGCCATCACACCGTCGAAGGAAGCGCCACCGACCACGGAGCCACGCGACACAACCCAAGACCCTGAGGGTGAGCAAGCATGTCGGGATCACGAAAGGACTTCGTGACGTTCGTCGGAGCATCAGCCCTCGGTCCCACCTCGACTCGTCCTGCCGCTCGCACCGGAGGCAGATCTGCCGCGGCTGCGCACACGGCGCGTGACGAGTCAGACGCCGGGGACCGGCGCCAGCCTGGGCGCCGGCGACGAGCGGCCAGGCTGGCCAGGAGGCTGCGGTCGCCGCGCTGGCTGGTGCTGCACGCGGGCGTCTACGTCGTCGTGAACGGGTTCTTCGTGGTCACCTGGTTGCTCGCCCCAGTCGTCCCCGGGGTGCAAGAGCAGTTCTGGCCCGCCTGGATCATGCTGCTGCTCGGGGTCCCGCTCGGCCTGCACGCCGCGGTCGTGCTCGCCACCCGCCCCTCCGGGCGAGCGGCCGAGCGCCCGCGCCCGCAAGCCGCCTCGGCCACGGGGACCAGTGGACCCGGCGGCCAGCAGCCCGCCCGGGCCGAGCGGACGCTCGCCACCGTGCTGCTCACCGACATCGTCGGCTCGACTCAGCAGGCCAGGCAGGTGGGCGACCGCCGCTGGGGCGAGCTGCTGGACGCCCACGACCGCCTGGCCCGCGAGCTGGTCGACCGCTTCGGGGGGCGGCTGATCAAGTCGACCGGCGACGGCGTCCTGGCCGTCTTCGACCGGCCCGGCCGCGGCATCCGCTGCGCCACCACCCTGCGGGACCGGCTGCGGGGGATCGGCATCGACATCCGGGCCGGCCTGCACACCGGCGAGGTGCAGTTCAGGGACGCCGATGTCGGCGGCATCGCCGTCCACATCGCCGCGCGGGGTAATGGCGGCCGCAGGCGCCGGGGAGGTCCTGGTGTCCAGGACCCGCTGCACGGGCTGCTCCCCGACGAGGCCGCCGAGGTCGTGGCGCTGTTCCACCAGTGGGGCGAGACAGACCGGTCCCACCGCAAGCTCGCCCATCGTGGCTCCTACCTGGAACGGGTCTGGGTGTCGCCGTCGAGTGTGCGGCGCGTGCTGGCTGCCGAGGGCCTGCGGCTGCGACCGCTGCCGCGGCCTGGCCGCTGGGTGCGCAAGCCGTTCCCCGGCTGGGTTGCCTACCGGCCAAACTCGATCTGGATCTACGACACGACCCACTTCACCCACGCCAGGGTGGCCGCGACCGTGACCGGGGACCTGGTCTCTCGCAAGTGGATCGCCGAGATCGTGTCCGCCGAGGAGACCTCCACCCAGGTCCAGGTCGTCTTCTGCGAGGCGCTGGAACGCGAGGGGCTGGCCGAGCTGGTGGCCGCCCGCCAGGACGGCCGGGTCGACCTGGCCCGAGACGACCCCAGCCGGCCGGTCCTGCTGGCGATGAGCGACAACGGCCCCCAGATGACCTCCGGGTCGACCAGGGAGTTCTTGGCGTTGTGCGCGATCCACCAGCACTTCGGCCGGCCCGGCACGCCGACCGACCAGGCGTGGGTCGAGTCGCTGTTCGGCCATGTCAAGGCCGAGTGGCCCCACCTGCTCACCATCGGTGACCCGGCGGTGCTGCGCGCCGAGCTGGCGCTGGTCCGCGAGCGCTACAACGGCGTGCGGCTTTCTCCGGGGCGGCCGATGGTGTTGCGTGACGTCGCGCAGTGGCGAGGTCGCATCGAACTTGCGACACATCCCCGTGCCTGTGGTGCTCGTGGCGGATAGTGCCGCCGACAGGCGCGTCCAACATGAGCGTGGGGGTGGGGGTGCGGGCGTTTCCGGTGCGGCTGCCGTCTGGGGTGCGGTACTGGACGGTGATCGATGAGAACCTCGAGGTCGTTGGCGAGGTCGACGGGTTCTTGCGGCAGGTGCGGTTCGGCCGTGACGGCTCGGAGCTGACCACCAGGTCGTATGCGGGCGGGATCGCGCTGTATTTGCGGTGGTGCGGTCGTACTGGCCGGTCCTGGGCGGCCGGGGTGGAGCAGCTGGGGCTGTTCATCACCTGGCTGCGGCATGCGCCGGCTTCGGTGTCGGGCGTGGAGGCGGTGGTGGGCGGGGCCGGGGAGGTGCTGGCGGGTCCTGGCAGGGAGGTCGTGCGCGGGGCTCGACGGATCAACGGCGTGCTGACGGCGGTGCGCGCGTTCGTGGTCCACGCGGTGGCGGCTGGGCAGGCGCCTGGTGGGCTGCTGCCGCTGCTGTATGAGGTCGCCGACGAGGGTGACCTTCCCGCCGAAGCCCGCGCGGAGCAGCCGCGGATGGCGTGGCGGCTGCGGGCCCGGCACCGGCTGCGTGAGCCGGATGCGGCGGTGGACCGGGCATCCGACGAGGAGATCGTCGGGTTGCTGGGCGGCTGCCGCTCGGCGCGGGACCGGCTGATCGTGCTGCTGTTGGCCCGGGCGGGGCTGCGCCGTGGGGAGGTGTGCGGGCTGCGCCGCAGCGACGTGCACCTGCTGGCGGATTCACGGCTGCTGGGCTGCGAGGTCGAGCGGGCGCACCTGCACGTGGTCCGCCGTGACAACCCCAACGGGGCGTGGGCCAAGTCCCGCCGGCAGCGGGTCGTGCCGCTCGACTTTCTGGTGGTGCAGGCGTTTGACGGCTATGCGGCCGAGCGGTTTGTGGTGGCGCAGCGGGCCGAGCAGGCAGGGGTCTCCGACTTCGTGCTGGTCAACCTGACCGGTGCGCCGGTCGGCGCGCCGATGCGGCCGGATGCAGTCAACGCGCTGCTGGCCGCGGCCGGCCGGCGGGTTGGGCTGGGTCGGCGGGTGACGCCCCACCAGCTGCGCCATGCGTTCGGCAGCAACCTGGCCGACGCCGGCGGCACCGTGGACGAGGTCCAGGAACTGTTGGGGCATGCCTCCGCGCGCTGACGGGGACCGGACTCGGGGCGGGGATAGGGACGGGGACGGCCCGGTGAGCGTCCTCGGCTCGACCGCAGCCGCGCCATCGCCGCTGGCGCCATCGCCGCTGGCGAGATCGTCAGCAGCGCACGTGTTCGCCGACGGCGATGGTGCCGGCGTAGTCGCCAGGGCTGGCCTCGACGAGCGTGCGGTCCGGATCGCGGCAGTGATCGACCCGGTGTTTGTGGCCGAGGTGGGTTGGGACGCGGCGCGGCTGGTGCTTTGCCCGCCAGCGGGGCATCCGCTGCTAGGCCGGCCGACCTGCCGGGCTGCGGGCCGCCAGACCACGGCGCCAGCCAGCAGCCGGATCTGTGCCTCGTGCCGGGCGCGGCTGGCCGCAGGTGGGCTGGGCGTCGAGGGGCTCGAGCGGCTGGCCGTGCGCACGGTCCCGATGCGCGGTGCCGGTGGGTGTGCGGTGCCGGGGTGCGAGCGGGAGCAGCTGTCCGCCCCGGCGGCGCTGTGCCGTGGCCACCTGGGGCTCCAGCGGGCGCTCGGCGTTGGTGCCGCCGCGTTCTGCACCCACCCGCTGGCCGTTCCGCTGGCGGCCTTGGGTGCCTGCCGGGTGGCTGCCTGCCCGCGCCAGCGCCGCCATCCCGATGGTGGCTACTGCGAGGCGCACCAGCAGCGGCTGCGTGCCGCCAGGCGAGCCGCCACGGCGCGTGGGCTGCCCGTGGACGTCTTGGACGAGGCCTGGTGGCGCAAGACCCAGCCGGCGGTCGGGGTCGGCGGCCAGGTCAGCCTTCGTGGCCTCCCGCCGCTGGTGGTCGCCCAGGTGCTGGTCGGCCTGCAACAGCGCTGCCGGATCGATGCTGTCAAGACCAAGGAGGCCGACCTGCGGGCGGTCTGCACTGCGCTGCGCGCCCAGCAGGTCGCCTCGGTCGTCGACGCGGTCTGCGAGCCCGGCCGCAGCCTTGCGTTCAAGGGGCTGCTGGCGGGTCTGTGCGCCCATGCCCGCCGGGCGCTGGCCACCCCCGAGCCCGAGGTCGACGGCGACGTGTGGGATCTGGTGGTGTTCGGCCACACCGGCACGGTGGACTTCACCGGCATCAGCCAGCGCTGGCTGCGGCAGGCCGCCAAACGATGGGCCGCCGACGACCTGCCCAAACGGCGGCTGCGGGCTGGCCGGCCCACCAGCGGCGGGCTGGCCGTCCGCCACCACGTCGGCTGCCTGGCGCGCCTGTCGGAGAGCCTGCGGGCACGTGCTGACCGTGGTGAGCAGCCCGCCGCGTTGGGCCGCGCCGACATGGAGGCGTTCCTGCAGCGGCTCGCCTACCTGGGGTCGGCAGGCCGGCTGACCGGCGACGCCCGCCTTCGGTGCTGCCGTGAGGTCCGCCACGTGCTGGCTCGGGTCCGTGCCATGGGGCTGACCCGAGCTGGCGGCATCGCTGCCCAGCTGGGCGAGGACTTCGCCATCCACCTTGGCGACATCCCCGACCAACCCGAGCCGCCCGAGACCGGCCGTGACCTGCCACCAGAGGTCATGCGGCACGGTCGACAGCGACGGCGCCGCCACGCTCGTCTACGACAACCACAAGGCCAACCGGCCGCAGCGGCACCTGCCGATCAGCCAGGCCACCGCCCAGGTCATCGTCGCCCAACAGCAGCGCGTCCGTGCCCGGTTCCCCACCACGCCGCCCTCGGAGTTGGCGCTGCTGCCCACCGACCGCCGCAACCCCGCCGGCTGCAAGGCCATCACCGCGTTCGCGCTGGGCTTCCACCATCGCGTCTGGGTCAGCCGGCTGCCGCCGCTCCACACCGCCGACGGGCTCGAGCTCGGCAAGGCCAAGATCGTGCTCTACGCCTACCGGCACACCTACGCCCAGCGCCACGCCGACGCCGGCGTGCCCATCGACGTGCTCCGCGAGCTGATGGGCCATCGCACGCTCGACACCACCAAGCAGTCCGACTCGGTCGGCTATGCCCGCCGCCGCGAGGCCGTCGACCGGGTCGCCGCCTTCCAGTTCGACCGCCACGGCAACCGCATCTGGCACACCGCCAAGGCGCTGCTGGACGCCGAGCACCTGCGCCGTACCGTGGGTGAGGTCGCCGTCCCCTTCGGGGTCTGCGCCGAACCGTCCAACGTCAAGGCCGGCGGCACCGCCTGCCCCTACCGGTTCCGCTGCGCGGGCTGCGACCACTTCCGCACCGACGCCTCCTACCTGCCCGACCTCAAGGCCTACCTCGACGACCTGCTCCGCAACCGCGAACGGCTGCTCGCCGCCACCACCGACCTCGACGAGTGGGCCATGGCCGAGGCGCTGCCCTCCACCGAGGAGACCGGTCGCATCCGCCGGCTGACCGAGCGCATCAGCGGCGACCTCGACCACCTCACCGAGGCTGAGCGCGCCCAGCTCGAGCAGGCCATCGCGGCGGTCCGGCGCCACCGCACCGTCATGCTGGGCATGCCACGCGTCCGCCCATCTGCCCCCTCGGTTCCCGACATGCGCCCCGAGCGCACCGCATGACCACCCCGACCGCCACCGCCCGCACCGCTGCTATGACCAGCGGCCGCAGGGCCGACACCGCCCGCCGCCGCCAGCGCGTCTTGAGCGCCCTCAACGACGCCGTCGCCGCCGGCGAGGAGCTCACCGTCAACCACATCGCCCGACGGGCCGGCGTGGATCGCACCTTTCTCTACCGCCACCGTGACCTTCTCGAGCAGCTCCACGCCCAGGCCGCCCAGCCACCCAACCACGCCGGTGTCGGGCCGGCCGTCAGCCGGGCATCG
>WNGB01007012.1_pt1 | contig 16394 bp, 17 predicted proteins | sample 5400681 | NCBI WGS metagenome assembly WNGB01 (sample SAMN13153367, study PRJNA577476) | soil metagenome | isolation source: 115 cm soil or saprolite under grassland replicate 2 | place: USA:California | collected 2016-06-15 | reverse complement strand
GGCCGGCGGCAGGCGGCGTTCACCTCGGAAGCCGGCGTGCCCGCAGCGGCAGCGGCGCGCCCCGCCTCCTGCGCGGCGAGCATGACCTCGTAGGCCTCGCGGTAGTCAGCCGGAGGATCGCCGCAGTAGATCGTGCGGCCGAAGTCGGAGCAGTACCCGTCGACGACGCCGCCGAAGTCGAACATCACCGAGGTCCCGTCTGGCATCGGCTCGTGCGCGGTCTTCGTGCCCGAGTCGAGGTCGCCGTCCCCGAGCCCGGTGAAGATGTGCGTCGTGAAGGAGGGCGTGCGTGAGCCAGCCGCGCGCAACTCGTGCTCGACGGCCTCGGCGAGCTGTGCCATCGTCGCGCCGGGGACGACGAGTCGCCCCACGGCCGCCATCGCCTGCTCGACAGTCCGGATGGCGCGGTGCATCGCCTCCAGCTCCTCCGGCGTCTTCACTCTGCGCAGCTCGTTCACGAGTCTCGAGCCGGTGCGGAGGCGGTCGAACCCGAGGATACGACCGAGGTTGAGAACAGTCTCGGCCCAGACGCGGTCGCCGACGGCGACCGTGACCGTCGTGCCGAGGCGCCGTGCGATGCGCTCGACGGCTGCGAAGCCGTCGTCAGTCTCGTTAACGATGACGAGCTCGCCTTCCGGCTCCTCCCGCAGGTCGAAAGCGGCGAACATGCGCGGGAAGACGAAGATCGGATCCGCGCCCGGCCGCAGGAACGCTCCCGCAACCCAGCCGTTGGCATACGCCGCCTCGCCGAAATTCGGGATCTGCCGCTCGACGCCTGTTAGGTACTCGAGGTCCGCCGACGGCCCGAGGAAGAGCACGTCGACGGCCTCCGTCTCCATCCGCCGCGCCAGGCGCCGCTGCCGGTCCGCGTAGTCGAACATCGCGGGCGAGTCTAAGCTCGGCGGCATGCGCACGAGGGCTGACGTCGTGGTCGTCGGCGCGGGCGTCGTCGGGCTCTCGATCGCATTCCACCTCGGGCAGCGCGGCGGGTCGGTGACGGTGCTCGACCGTGCCGGGATCGGCGCGGGAGCCTCCGGCGTCCAGCCGGGCGGCGTCCGACAACAGTGGGGCACGCGCGTCAACTGCCTGCTCGCGCGCGAGTCGATGCGCTTTTACGCCGACGCACCCGAACTGCTGTCCATGAGGGTCGATCCGGGCTTCCGCGCCTGCGGTTATCTCTTCCTTGCGCATTCCGACGGTGCGCTTGCGCAGATGCGAGAGAACGTCGCTCTCCAGAACGAGCTCGGCATTCGCTCGCGGATCGTCGGGCCGGCCGAGGCGGCCGAGCTCGTCCCCGGTCTCGACGTTGCGGGCGTTGTCGGCGGTGCCTGGGGGCCGGAGGACGGCTACTTCGACCGGCCGCAGTCGCTGGTCGAGGCATTCGGTGCCTTGGCCGACGTGCAGATCGGCGAAGTGGTCGAGATCCGCGACGACGGCGCCGTTCGTCTCGCAGCAGGTGACGAACTGCAGGCCGATGCGGTCGTGGTCGCAACTGGTGTTGACACGCCCGCTCTGCTGCCCGAGCTGCCGATCAGTGCGCAGACGCGCTTCCTCTTCTTCAGCGAGCCAATCCGAGAGCGGCTGCTCGAGCCGCTGGTCGTCTCACCTGAACGACGCTTTGCCGCAAAGCAGTTGGGCGACGGCCGCGTGCTCGCGAGTGACCTCGGCGCACGGGAGGGTGAGGACGGCGGACGGGCGAACGTGCGCAGCGCGTTCGAAGAGTTGCTTCCGCAACTTGTGTACGTCGCGCTGCCGGCGCTTGTCCCCGGCGTCTACGACGTGACGCCGGACCACCAGGCGATCCTCGGTCGCGTTCGCGACCGCGTCTGGGTCGCAGCGGGGTTCAGCGGCCACGGCTTCATGCTGGCGCCGGCGGTCGGACGGATCATCGCCGAGTCGGTGAGCGAGAAGTGCGAGGACGCGGCCCTCGGCGTGCTCGACGCCGGACGCTTTGCAGAGGGACGGCTCGTGCCCGAGCCTCAGGTCGTCTAGCGGTCGGCTCCGACCGCCGCGCGCAGCCGGGGGAGCACCTCGGTACACAGCAACTCCACCCCGCGGGACTCCGGCACTCCGTGCGGCGTGCCGAAGTCGACGCGTCCCGCGCCCGCGTCGAACAGGGCCTCCGCGTGGGACGCGACCTGTTCCGGGCTTCCGGCGAAAGCGAACCGGTCGAGGACGTCGCCGGGGATCAGCGCGCCCGCACCTTCATCGTCGCCGGCCGCGACGAGCGCACGCACTCGCGCGACGAGCTCCGGTTCGAGTGCGACGGTCGGGTCGAGCTCGGCGACGACGGCGAGATACATCGCGACCTCGCGCCGCGCGATCGTGCGCGCCCTGTCGCCGTCGTCGTCGACAACCGTGACCGCGCCGAGCACGATCCTGACCTCGTGGTTGCCGATGCGCTCGCGCATTACCGGGACGACCTCCGGATTCGCGCTGCCGCCCACCTTCAGCTCCTGCGCGGCTTCACCCGCGAAGGCCGCCAGTCGCGGCGACCAGGTGCCGATCAGGAGCGGGACGCTCCGCCGAGCGACCGGGTAACGCAGGCGGTCGCCTTCCGAGAGGGAGAACCTTCGGCCCTCGAAGCCCGAGTCGTCACCGTCGAGGAGACGGCGCACGACTTCCCACGCTTCGCGAATCGCCGTGACCGGATCGGATTGGTCGACGCCCATCGTCTCGAGCCAGGACCCTCGCGCGAGGCCGAGGAATGCGCGACCCTCGGTCGCGGCGTCGAGCATCGCCGTCTGGCCCGCGATCTCGACCGGGTGCACGGTGAAGGGGTTGAGACAGGACGGCCCGACTCGGACGCGTTCTGTCGCACGGGCGATCTCCAGGAGGGCAGGCAGCGCAGGCTGGAACCAGAGGTCGTTGAACGCGGTGAGGACGGCGAACCCCGCCTCCTCGGCGGCCCGCGCCAGGGGCGCGTATGCGCCAGGCAGCTTGTCGGTCTGGAGCCCGAGCCCGAGCTCGTGCCGCTCGTCGCTCACGTCAGCTCTTCGGCGTGGAGCGTCCGTTCGCCGAGCCGCTCGATCCGCATCACCACCCGTTCGTCGGGATCGGGGCAGCAGACGAGGGAGTCCTGTTCGAGCCAGTCGGATTCGGGGAGTTGGCGCTGCTTCGCCGGCAGCAGCGGGAGCACCGACTGCAGGGCGTAGATGCAGAAGTGCCGTCCTTCGGGAATGCGGATCCTGCTTGATTCGGTCAGCTCGAAGTAGTCGCCGACCTGGAGCCCGCAGACCGAGCGGCCCTCGATCCGTTCGACGGTGACTCGCAGGTCGTAGAGCCGCATCTCGGTCATGGCCGGCCCAGCATATGCCGCCGTCTCCGGCTTCCACCTTGCAACGGCGCCGCTTTCGTTCGATGATCGAGCAGCGCGTGCCTGCGCGCTCACCGAGTCAGGAGGCCGACGTGAAGAACTGGCGAAAAGCGGTGGCAGCCGCTCTGCTGCTGGCCGCGACAGCATCCGTGGCCGGGGTCACCGGAGGAACAGCTTCGACGAGCTCGGCGCAGCGCACCTGCGCGTTCAAGCTCCGCATAGGAGACGTGCTGCCGTTCACCGGCGGCCTGGCCGCGTACGGAGCGAATCTCGACCGCGCGGTCAAGCTTGCCGTGGCCATGCAGAACGCCTCGCTCAAGCGCTTGAAGCTCTCGAAGACATCCGTGAAGCTCGTGGCGTCCGAGGACGGGCAGACTCAGGCAGCTGCGTCGGTCGAGGCGGCGACAAAGCTCGTCAAGGCCGACCACGTCAGCGTGATCATCGGAGAGATGGCGTCGAGCGCGACGATTCCGATGGCGCAGTCGGTCGCGATTCCCAACCATGTGGTCGACATCAGCCCGACGTCGAGCGCGCCGCAGATCACCGGGATCAAGGACAACGGCTACCTCTGGCGCGTGTATCCCTCCGACTACCTGCAGGGTCGAGTGCTCGCGCAGGCAGCGATCTCCGCCTTCGGGAAAGGGAAGACGGTGAACGTCGGCGCACGCAACGATGCATTCGGCGCCGCGCTCCAGCAGCTCTTCGTTGCGCAGTACAAGAAGCTCGGCGGCAAGGTGGGGGAGAGCCTGCGCTGGAATCCGGATCAGGCGAACTACGACACGGAGGCCGGCCGGCTCGTCAGCGGCAGTCCGGCCGGGTTCGTGATCATCGACTTCCCGGAAACGTTCGCGAAGCTCGCGCCGTCACTCGTGCGAACTGGGAAGTGGCAGGCGTCGCGAACGCTGATGACCGAAGCGCTCCGGAACGAGGATGTGCTGAAAGCGCTCGGGAGCCCGGCTGACGGACTGCGAGGCACCGCCGCAACATCGGTGGGGGCGCCGGCTCGCGCCGCCTTCGATGCGCTCTGGAAGAAGCAGGTCAAGGGCGCGAAGCCGTACACGGGGTTCGAGGGGACGGCGTTCGACGCGGCCAACCTCGCCTTCCTCGCAGCCGTGAAGGCCTGCTCGGCGACGGGGCCGAAGATCAAGACGCAACTGCGCGCGGTGTCCGGTCCGCCGGGCGCGAAGGTGACCTACAAGAAGCTCGACCAGGCAGTGAAGCTGCTGCTCGCGGGCAAGGACATCAACTACGAGGGTGCGTGGGGCCCGATCGACTGGGACAAGAACGGGGATCCGGGATCCGCTGTGTACGAGATCTGGAGGTATTCGAACGGCCAGATCACGACGCAGAAGACGATCACCTTCAAACCGTAGTGCGAGGAAAGGTCAGGGACGGCGGCGGCTTCGGAGAAGTCGCCGCCTACTCCCGCGCGATCCGCTTCGGTCCGCACATAGCAGTCAGCGGGACGGCGCCGCTCGCCGACGGCGTCGTTCTGCATCCGGGCGACTCCTACCGGCAGACGCTTGCTGCGATCGAGCGCGCACTCCAGGCGGCGGCCGAGCTCGGGGCGGAGCGCGCAGATGTCGTGCGCACCCGGCTTCTACTCGCGCCCGAGTGTGACTGGAAGGAGGCGGCACGCGCGCATGCCGAGCTTTTCGCGGGCGTGGAGCCGGCGAACACGACCTACTACGTCGGCTCGCTCATCCCGGAAGGCGCGCTCGTCGAGGTCGAGCTCGACGCGGCGGTCGACTTGCCCAAGTAGAGCTCGGCCACCTTGGGGTCGCGCAGCAGCGTTCGCCCAGGTCCGACATAGGCGTTGCGGCCCATGTCGAGCACGTAGCCCGTATCGGCAAGTGCGAGCGCCCGGCGGGCATTCTGCTCGACCATCACGACTGCGATTCCGCGCCGCTTCACCGCCGCGAGTTGCTCGAAGACGAGCTCGACCGCCTGCGGCGACAGCCCCGCGGACGGCTCGTCCAGAAACAGCACCTTCGGCCGGGTGACGAGCGCGCGCGCGATCGCGAGCAGCTTGCGCTGACCGCCCGAGAGAGTGCCGGCCCGCTGACGGCGTCGCTCGGCGAGCAACGGGAACTGCTCATACATGTCGGTGACGGCCTGCCGCCGCTCCGCTCGCGGCAGCGAGACGCCGCCGACCTGGAGGTTCTCGGCAACCGACAGCGTCGGAAAGACGTTCGCCAGCTGCGGCACGTAGTTCAGCCCTCGCCGCGTCAGCTGCTCGGGTCGCACTCCGGTGACGTCTTCGCCCGCGTAACGGACGCTTCCCGCTTCGGGGCGAAGGAGCCCGTAGACGACCCTCAAGAGCGTGGACTTCCCGGCGCCGTTCGGGCCTATGATCGCCACAAGCTCTCCTGCCGAGGCGGCGAGCGAGACACCCCGTAACACGAGCGCTTCGCCGTAGCCGGCCTCGACCTCGGCCACCTCGAGCAGCGCGGCACTCATGTCGACCAGGCCGCCCCAAGGTAGGCATCGACGACGCGTCTGTCGGAACGCACGTCCGCCGGTGTGCCGCTCGCGATCACATGGCCCTCGTTCATCACAATGACGCGGTCGCTGGCCTCCATCACGACATCGAGGTCGTGCTCGACGAAGAGAAACGTCATCCCGCCGTCGGCACGGAGCTGAAGCACGTGCTCGAGCAGTTGTCGGCCGAGCACCGGATTGACTCCGGCCATCGGCTCGTCGAGGAGGACGAGCCGAGGCTCGGTCATCAACACCCTCGCGAAATCGAGCAGCTTGCGCTGCCCGCCTGAGAGGACACCTGCGTAGTCCTGGGCGTGCTGGTCCAGCCGGACGAGCTCGAGTAGCTCGTGAGCACGGTGCCGCGTGTTGCGTTCGTAGGCGCGAGCACGGGCGGGCCGGAGCAGCAGCCCACTCAACCGCTCGCCGGGATGGCCGGAAGCAGCGAGCAGCACATTGTCGAGCACGGACAGACGAGTCAGCGCGCGCGGCACCTGAAATGTCCGGACGAGCCCCCGGCGCGCGATCCGATGAGATGGCGCACGGTCGATGCGTCGCCCTTCGAACTGTACGGATCCCCCTTCAGCCGAGAGAAATCCGGAGACGACGTTGAACAGCGTCGACTTGCCGGCGCCGTTCGGGCCGATCAGCGCTGTGATCGAGCCCTCCTCGACGTCGAACGAGGCGCCGTCGACAGCCCGGAGCCCGCCGAAAGTGCGGACGACCTCCCGGACCGCGAGGATCGGCGTGCTCACTCGAGCACCATCTCCCTTCTGCTGCCGAAGATGCCCTGCGGCCGGAAGAGCATGAGCCCGATGATCAGGAGGCCGATCACGATCAGCCGCAAATAGGCGCGTTCGGTGGAGTCGAGCAGCGAGAACGGCGGAAAGTCGAAAAAGCGCGTTCCAGCGAAGATCACGCCGAAGACGATCGCCCCGACCGGCACGGTCCAGGCTCTGCCCAGACCACCGAGGATGACGATCATCCAGGCAAAGAACGTCAGCAGCGGAGCGAAGTCATCGGGGCTGAAGAAGCTGAACTGCCACGCGTAGAAGAGCCCCGCGATCGCCCCGAGCGCGGCACCGACGACGAGCGCCTGCAGCTTGTAGGCGAAGACGTTCTTTCCGAGCGAAGCGGCCGCATCCTCGTCCTCGCGGATCGACTTCAGCACCCGGCCCCAGGGCGTCTTCATCATCAGCCACACGGCGACCACAGCCAGCAGCGCGACCGTCCACACGACGATCAGCATCGCGACGTCGCCCCCGACGTGGAGGCCGCGCTCCACGCTGCTGAGGAAGCTCCGCCACTGATCGTCGTACTGCGCGGTCTTGCCGATCCCGGCCAGGTTGATCGTCCCCTGCGAGCCGCCTGTCAGCCGGTCCTCGTTCGTGGCGACGTAACGCAGGATCTCGCTGAACGCGATCGTCGTGATCGCGAAGTAGTCGGCGCGAAGACGCAGGGTCGGCAAGCCCAGCAGAACGCCGCCGAGCATCGCGAGCAGCACGCCGCAGCCGGCCGCCGCCCACATGTTCACGTCCTCCTTCACGACGAGGATCGCCATCGTGTACGCGCCGATTCCCATGAAGGCGACGTGACCGAAATTGAGCAGCCCGGCGAAGCCGAACTGCACCTGCACGCCGAGCGCAAACAGCGTGTAGATCCCGGCGACGATCCCGACAAACGACCAGAAGCCGAAGCTGGCGATCGTGCTCAAACGACGCGCGCCCTTCCGAACAGGCCCTGCGGGCGCAGCAGCAGGACCAGCACGAGGGCGCCGAAGGCGACGACGGGCTTGTACGTGGGGTTGACCCCGCCGGCGAGCTCGGTCCAGGTCGACAGCTCCATCGCGAGGCCGAGCGCGAGACCCCCGGCGAGCGCTCCGTAGACGTTGCCGATGCCACCGAGCACGACGGCGGCGAAGATCGGGAGCAGCAATGTGAAGCCGAGCTGTGGATCGAACGAGGTCTGCACCAGCCCGGCGAGCACACCGGCCAGTCCGGCAAGCAGCCCGGAGACGATCCAGGCGGCCACGATGACTCTGCCGGTTCGCACGCCGGCCACGGCCGCGAGCGGAAGATCATCCGCGAGGGCGCGCATCATGCGTCCGACTCCGGTGCCGGCGATGAGAAGGCCGACCAGAACGATCCCGACCGCCGCGACCACGATGGCGATTCCCTGCGCACCCGACAGCCTTGCACTGCCGATCACATAGACCTTGTACGGGTCCACCGCGTACGTTCGCGGCTGTGGTCCCGCGACGAGATAGATGACGTGGCGGAGCACGAGCGCAAGGCCTACTGAGACGAGGAAGAGGCTCATGAAGCCGGCGCTTTTCGCACGGAGAGGCCGCCAGAGCACGAACTCGAGCGCAACCGACATGAGAGCCGTAGCAGTCATCGCAAGGACGGCGGCAAGGACGATCGGGAGCCCGAACTTGACGTTGAAGAGAATTCCCGCGAAGGCGCCGAACGTCATGTAGTCGCCATAGGCGAAGTTGACCAACCGCAGGATCCCGTAGACGATCGAGATGCCGGCCGCCGCGAGCGCAATCACCGACCCGGTGACGAGGCCGTTGGCCAGAAGCTGCATGAACATCCGGCCGCACTCTCGCCTAAGCGTCCCCGTCGTTCAACTGGGCCCGCTGACCCGCGTCGCGCTCGCAGTGAAGCCGACGAATGCGCGTTCGGCGTTATCGCACCCAGGAGGTCGCCGGTTCGAGTCCGGCTAGCCCACTCGAAGAAACGCGCGCTACTCACGGCGATCTCCCGCTACCGCCCTCTTTACTGCCTCTGGTGCTTCGCCCGGTGGCGTTGAGTCTTCGCCGCGTGGTGCCGATGAGGTGTGCTGATGGATGCCGCCTTAGGCCCGCTGATCCTGGCCCGCCACCACCTCGAACGAGGGCGCCCCGATCTGGCGCTCGCCGCGCTCGAGGACGTCACATCAGACGAGGTCGAGACGCTCGAGTTCTGGAGGCTGCGTGCAGACACGCTGCTCCGGTTGCGGCTGTGCGCCGAGGCACGCGACGCCGCTCGCTCGGGTCTTGAACGGGCTCCGCACGATGTTCATCTGCTCGAGGTGCTCGCGCTTGCGTATTCCGGCCTGCGCAAGAAGAAGGACGCGCTGACGGCGATCGAGGCGGCACTCCGGTTACAGCCGGACGACCCAGGTCTCCACGCACAGAAGGCGTTCCTACTCACACGTCATGCGCAGAACGCGATCGGATTCGCTTCCTACCGTGGGGCGCGGGCCGCGGCGGAACATGCGCTCAAGCTCGACCCTGACTTCGTTCCGGCACACGCTGCCCGTCTGCAGGTGGCGGTGGCCGCCGGCGAGCGCCGAGCACCCAAGCTCGCTGCCCGGCTGCTCGAGCTTGCGCCCGAGAGCGAGCAGGCCCATCTCCTCGCGGGCGTCGCACTGACGAATCGTGGTCGCGTCCCGGCCGCCCTGAGGCACTACACGGAGGCGGCGAGGCTTGACCCACCGGACCCGGAGGCCGCACGGTTCCTACGAGGCTCGAAGACGCTGGCCCACCCGGTTGCCTCGATCCTTCGGCTCTTCTGGCGCCTTGGGCCGCTGGCGGTGCTGCTGACAATCTTCGTGCTCGTGGTCGGCTCTCTCATCCTCTATCTGACGACTGGTATCGAGCTGCCGATCGCGATCCTCGGGATCTTCTTCATTCCCTTCTTCTGGTACCTCTTTTTCGTCGGCAACATCGCGCGCGGAAACCATTCGCGGAGATCCTGAGGCGGGTTTTAAGCTCGCCGTCGGTCGTGCCGATGAGACGGGTATGGACGCCGCCGCAGGCCCGTTCGTCCTGGCTCGCCACGATCTGGCGCGGGGGAGACCCGACCGCGTGCTTGCCGCCCTGAACAACGTCACCGGCTCCGAGCTCGAGAGCGAGGAGTTCTGGACGCTGCGGGCGAGTGCGCTCTACGACCTCGGCGATGCGAAGGCCGCGGTCGAAGCAGCGCAGGAGGGCCTCGAACGCGACCCGGGCAATTTCGAGTTACTCGACGTGCTCGCCCTCGCACGGCTCGCCTGTGGTCGTAAGAGGGAGGCGCGCAAGACGGTCGACAGCGCATTGCTGCTCTACCCGGACAGCGCCGTCCTGCACGCGCACCGCGCGTTGATCCTCGCGCGTTGCGCTGAACGACCGTTTCGGCTCACGTCATACAAGCAAGCGCGGAGGGCTGCCGAGGAGGCGTTGCGTCTTGATCCGGAATGTGAGGCGGCGCTACGGGCACAAGCCCACATCGCCGCCCTCGCCGGCGACCGAAACGCCGACGCGTACGCAGCTGAGCTCCTCGCGTCCGACCCAGAGAACCAATACGCGCATGTGATCAGCGGAGCCGCGCGAGCGAACCGCGGGGACGTGCGGCCCGCGCTTGATCACTTCCTCGAGGCAGCTCGTCTCGACCCCTCGGATCCCCACCTTGCGTGGTTGGGCCGGCACAGCCGCGTGCTGCAGAGCAGATTCGCAGCTCCGCTTCTTTTCATGGAGCGTCTCACACGCGGCCATGTGCGCATTGGCTGGATCGGGGTAATTATCGTTGCGCGCCTGGCGCATCAGACAGTTCTCAGCGCTGCCGCGTTCATCTTCTGGGCATATATGTGGGCGGCGCACATCTACATCGAGAGACGTACCGGGAAGGCGCCGAAGTGACCATCGATCGTGTCGAAGGCTTGCGTGGCGCCCTCGGTGCATCGCCTGCAAACCATGTCGTACGACTGATGCTTGCCGAGGCGCTCATGGAGAGCGGCAAGCCAGACGAGGCGCTAGCAGAGTACGAGTTGCTGCTCACCGAGCAGCAGTTGGACGAGGACGGGCTCGTCGCCGGCGGGCGGGCGGCTCTTGCAGCCGGCCGACATGACCGAGCGCAAACGTTCGTCGACGCTGCAAGCTCGACTGGAGCAGTCAACGGCATCTCCGAGCTGAAGCAGGAGCTGAACGAGTCGTTGGGGCTGCAGCAGCTCGTCCGTGTCGTGAAGAAGGGCGTCGACGAGGACGGGCTTGCTGAACAGCCACAGCTCGAGCTCGACTCGAAGCCGGCCGTTACCTTCGCCGATGTCGGCGGCCTCGACGACGTGAAGAAGGCGATCAACCGAACGATCATCCTCCCGTTCCAGCGTCACGACTTGTACGAGAAGTACAACCGCAGCGCAGGCGGAGGGGTGCTGCTCTTCGGACCGCCCGGCTGCGGGAAGACGTTGCTTGCGCGGGCGACTGCCGGCGAGTGCGGCTTGCCGTTCTCGAACGTTCGAATCGAAGAGATTCTGGATCCGTACTTCGGCGTCAGCGAGGCCAACCTGCACGATTCATTCGTGCAAGCCAGGCGGTTCGCGCCGTGTGTTCTGTTCATCGACGAGCTGGATGCGATTGCCTTCGCGCGTCGGAAGCACTCCGGAAGCGTCGGGCGTCCGCTCGTCGACCAGCTCTTGCAGGAGCTCGATGCGATCGGCGCCGACAACGAGAACATCCTAGTTCTCGCCGCGACGAACGCGCCGTGGGACGTCGACGAGGCGATGAAGCGGCCTGGTCGCTTCGACCGCATTGTGTTCGTGCCACCGCCGGATCCACCGGCACGCGAGCGGATCCTTGCGCTGCATCTGAGAGATCGTCCCTCCGACAATGTTGATACGTCGCGCATCGCAAAGGCAACGCCGCTCTTCAGCGGCGCCGACCTTCGGGCTCTCGTCGAGCGCGCGGTCGACCTCGTCATCGACGACGCGCTCGAGACCGGACGCGAGCGACCGTTGACAACCCGCGACCTCGAGCACGCCCTCAACGACATGCGACCGTCGACGCTCGAGTGGATCGCAACGGCGCGGAACTACGTCGAGTTCGCGAACCAAAGTGGCCGATACGACGAAGTCGCCTCCTTTTTGGTGTCTCGTGAGGCTCGCGCGTGGAAGGACCAGACCTAACGATCGTCCCGCGGGCGCCGGTCCGAGGACATTACTGAACACTCGCTAGATCAGGGACTCCATGCTCGTAGGGTTCAGAAACTCGTCCGGCAGCGGGTCGGCTACGGTCGGCAACTTCTGTAGTCGGGTGAGGGAGGGTCGCTTGCTGTGGTCGTTTCTGTACCTGGCGGTGCGGGGGTGCTCGCGCTCGTTTTGCTGTTGGGGCGTTCTCTACTACTACGAGGTCACCGAAGTCGCACGGCGGTAGTCGTCCGCGTAGGCGTCACGGAATGCAGGAACGGGGCAGTCCGCTCGTCACGATCTTGCCGTCAACGCGCGCTCCGCACACTTCGGCAAGAGCCCGTCCGTAGTGGACATCGCAGACGTAAACCTGAGACCCCCGAAATGTCACGCCCCGGACGTGACACTCGACCGACCGAATCGGGCCAGGGTTACTCAGAATCGTCGGATCCGGCCGTTTCTTGAAGTAGGCCTCCAGTGCCTCTTTGTCCGAGGCGCCACTTCCGCAGGCAACCAACGCGAGGCACATAGACAGCAAGCCGAGCCTCCGCATCGAAGCCACCTGCGCAGTTAACGGCTGGTCTGAGGCTCGTCGAGTGTCCATGGCGCCTCCCTGCTTCCGGGCGCTGTCGGTTGTCCGGCCCACTGCAGGGTGAGGTCGATGTCCGGGAAGTGCGTCGAGACGAGAGTCGCTGTCTCGTCGACAAGGCGCTCCAAGTCTGCTGTCGAGGCACGTTCGTCTTGTGCGAAGAGTGCTTCGAGTCGAGCAGCGAGGTTTGTAGGGGCGACCTGCAGTCGCGAGACGAACTTCGCTGCCCGCTTGAACTCGAGGGTGGAGAAGTAGACCCCGTTGATCGCAGCCAGAACGCCGAGCAGTCCGTAGACGGATCGCACGAGCACCTCGTAGCGCCAGACGTTTGCGTCGCGTGTCCGAAGCCTTTCCTGGAAGTACCACCAAGGGAAGAACTTCCAGTGCTTTTCGATCATCGCGCGCCGCAAGCGGTCGGTGTAGGTGCAGTCGCGGCGGAAGCGCTCGATCAGGTCGGCGCCGTGCAGCGGGATGCCCTCGAAGAGGCCGCTGATGATCTTGAGCAGCTCAGCTTCCAGTTCGAGCTCGCGCACAACGCGCGCGAACGTGTGCTCCGCGTGGCGAATCGTCGCGTGGCCGAGCTGGCACTCGACTGCGCCGAGGTAGTAGCGCTCGCCGTAGCCGTACTCGCTCTGGAAGGAGAGTCTGAATCGCTCCGCATCGATGTTGCGGCGTGCTTCTGCGAGCGCCTGTTCGGATGGCAGGTGTTCGTGGTACAGGACGAGGTCGAGGTCGGAGTAGTAATCGGCCTCGCCGGATGCAGCTGAGCCAACGAGCAGGATCGCTCGCGCGTCGGTCTGGGCAATGTAGGCGTCGGCGACCCTGCGGGCGAGACCTCGCAACTGCTCGCTTGGGTCGATCATCGTGCTGGGAAAGACGGGAGGGCGAGGATCATGCAGCGTCGTGAGCCTTCGATCCGAACGCGATCAGCCAGACGACCGGGTGGCTGACTTGCGGTGGCATCGTCTCCTCGGCCCGGCGGAAACCGGGCCTCGAACTCATCGTCGCCGATCGAACTCCTCGTCCTTCTACTTGCCGATCTACCGAACCGAGAGAACCGAGCGGAACGGACATACTGGAGGATGGCTTGAACAAGCCTAGTCCGTGCTGAGAGAGCCAGCCGTAATCGCACTCAGGAGGGTCGCCGGTTCGAGTCCGGTTAGCTCCATTCGCCGAGTCCTGCCTGTATGACGTTGGCGGTCTCGAGTGCTTACTGTAGGCGTGCCATGTCGGTGGCGGCACCACTCCGGATCGGGGTCGTCGGTGTCGGCAGGATCGGCGCTCTCCACGCTGAGACGCTCAGCGGGCTCGACGGCGTCTCGCTCTTCCTGGCAGATGCCGACCCCCTGCGTGCCGCCGAGGTGGCCGGCGCGCTCGGCGCGACCGCCGCAGAGAGTCCAGAGGAGCTCCTCGACGACGGCCTCGACGCCGTCGTCATCGCGACGAGCACGCAGGGTCACGTTCCTCTGCTCCGCCTGGCGGCGGCGGCGCGTGTGCCGGCCTTCTGCGAGAAACCCGTCGCGCTGGAGCTCGCGGCGCTCGCTGAGGTCAGCGACGAAGTCGCGGCGGCAGGGATCACCGTGCAGGTCGGGTTCCAGCGCCGGTTCGATCCCGGGTACCGCGCGGCCCGGGACGCGGTGGTCTCGGGTGAGCTCGGGAACCTTCTCCTGGTACGGGCGGCGACGCACGATCCGGCTCCGCCGGCAGAGGCCTACATCGCCACTTCGGGCGGGATCTTCCGGGACCTCAGCATCCACGACTTCGACGCGATCCGTTACGTGACGGGCGAGGAGATCGTCGAGGTGTACGCCGACGGCGCGGTGCGCGAGACGGAATGGTTCGCGCGCCACGACGATGTCGACGCCGCAGTCGTGGTCGTCCGCCTGAGCGGCGGCGCGCTCGGGATAGTCTCCAGCGCCCGCCACGATCCGCTCGGCTATGACGTCAGGCTCGAGCTTTTCGGCGCTGCCGAGAGCATCGTCGTCGGCGTCGACTCGCGGAGCCCGATCAGGTCGGTCGAGCCGGGCGCGATACAGCCCGGGGTGGGGTATCGAAACTTCGTCGAGCGGTTCGACCGGGCGTATCGCGAGGAGCTCGTCGCCTTCGTCGAGACGGTGCGCTCGCGGGGCAAGAGCCCCTGCACACTGGAGGACGCTCGGGCCGCGCTCTCCGTCGCACTCGCGGCGGATCGCTCGAGGACGGAGCGGCGCCCGGTGCGGATCGAGGGGGTGGGACTAGCGCGAATGCGCTCCAACAGTTGAGAATCACACTACGAGGCGTGGAAAGCGATAAGAGAGGGAGGATCGATGAGCGACGAGCTCTTGGAGGAGGAACTCCTTAGCGAGGAAGAAGAGTCGCGGCTGACCCGGCGCGGACTGTTCGTGAGCGGTGGGCTCGCGGCCGCAGGCCTTACGGCGCTCGGGTCGCCCGCGAGTAGGGCGTTCGCCGCGGCCACCGCGTCGACGATCAAAGTCGCCGTCGTCACGCACGGTGACACCGGCTCGTTCTGGTCGGTGTTCAAGCGCGGTGTCGACCAGGCGAAGAAGGACCTGAAGTCGCGCGGGGTCAGCGTGACACAGGTCTACGCAAACAACGACGTTCCGAAGCAGGTGGCCGGCATCAACGCCGCGATCGCGAGCGGCGCGAAGATCATCGCGACCTCGGTGCCGGACGCGAGCGCACTCCGGGGACCGCTCAAGAAAGCATCGTCGAAAGGAATCGAGATCATCACGGTCAACTCCGGGCTCGGCGCGTTCGATTCATTGCCGACGTACGAGGTGCACATTGGGCAGACGGAGGACATCGCGGGCAAGGGCGCGGGCAAGCAGTTCAAGAAGGCCGGCGCGAAGAAGGTGCTGATCGTCATCCACGAGGCGAGCAACTCGGGCCTGCAGCAGCGGGCGGCGGGTGTGAAGAGCGTGCTCGGCGGGAGCAACGTCAAGGTCCTGACGATCCCGAACGCGAAGTCGGATATCCCGGGAACGAAGGCGAAGGTGAAGGCCGCCTTCAATGCCGACAAGAAGCTCGACGCCTTCCTGGGGCTCGACCCGGACGTCACCATCCCGGTCATCTCGTCGGTTCCGAAAGGCACGAAGATCGGGACGTTCGACGTCGGCGGCGCGATCAAGGAGATCCAGGCAGGCAGGATGCTGTTCGCGATCGACCAGCAGCAGTACCTGCAGGGCTACCTGCCGGTCGTCTTCGCAGTCCTCTACGCGACGAACCTCAACACCGTCGGCAACGGACAGCCCGTGCTGACGGGGCCGGGCATCATCAACAAGGCGAACGCGGCAAAGGTCGCGGCGCTCGCAAAGAAGGGCACTCGCTGAGACCGGGGCGTGGGCGGCGGCCGAGGCGCCGCCCACGTGCCTCAGTGAAGGGAGGGTCGCGATGACCGAGACGACAGCGGCGGGTACTCCTCCGGACGAGCGCCTCGTTCGAGTTGGACCGCTGAGCCGTCTGCTCACGCGCCCGGACATCGGCGCTTTGCTCGGAGCGATCGCGGTCTTCTTTGCGTTCGCGTACTTTGCGCGTGCCGTCGACTGGCTGTCCGATCCGGGAATCGCAGCCGGGTGGACCGACCAGGCGGCCCAGTACGGCATCGTCGCTGTGCCGGTGGCGCTGCTGATGATCGGCGGGGAATTCGACCTCTCCGCCGGGGTGATGATCGGCAGTTCGGGACTGCTGCTGGGCTACCTGACGACGTTCCAGGACATGAATGTCTGGCCGGCGATTCTGCTCGTGCTGCTCTTCGGCCTCGTGATCGGTTTCATCAACGGGATCACCGTCGTCAAGACGAAGCTGCCAAGCTTCATCGTGACGCTCGCGACGTTCTTCGTCCTGCAGGGAGTGAACGCTGCGGGCACGCTCAAGCTCACCGGCCAGACGGCGATCCAGGACATCGACACCGCGAGCGGCTTCGAATCGGCCCGAAAGCTCTTCGCCGGCGACCTGACGCATTACGACTTCAAGGTCAAGGTGCTCTGGTGGATCGCGATCACGATCGTCGGCGCATGGCTGCTCGCCAAGACGCGCTTCGGCAACTGGATCTACAGCGCGGGCGGCGAGCCGAACTCCGCGCGCAAC
>WNGB01017347.1_pt1 | contig 16400 bp, 18 predicted proteins | sample 5400681 | NCBI WGS metagenome assembly WNGB01 (sample SAMN13153367, study PRJNA577476) | soil metagenome | isolation source: 115 cm soil or saprolite under grassland replicate 2 | place: USA:California | collected 2016-06-15 | reverse complement strand
CACAGGGCACCGTGGCGGGCCAGGAGGCCCTGTCACAGGGCACCGTGGCGGGCCAGGAGGCCCTGTCACAGGGCACCGTGGCGGGCCAGGAGGCCCTGTGACAGGGCACCGTGGCGGGCCAGCACGGCGTGTCAGGCGACAGCCCGGCGGACCACGGTCGTGGCCCAGCTCAGCACCACCGCGCACAGCGGGGTGAGCACGGCGAACGCCTGCCAGACGGCCGGCCCGGTGAGAGTGCCGGCCGCCAGCACCCGGGCGGCGGTGACCGCATAGTAGAGCGGGTTGAAATGGGCCAGTACCCGCATCCACTCCGGCCCGAGTGAGATGGGCAGCAGCACCCCGCCGAGCAGCAGCACGGGCAGGTTCAGCCCGTTGATGATGGCGGCGAAACCGCTGATGTCCCCGGTGCTGAGGGCGATGGCGATGGAGAAGGCCGCCGTGGTCGCCATGAGCAGCGCGAGCAGCAGGCTGAGCAGCAGCAGGCCGCCGGCGTGCACGCCGAAGCCGAGCCCGGCCCCGATCGCCACGACCACCGCGTCGAAAGCGAACATGAGCAGCATCGAGGCCAGGATCGGGCCGGTCAGGATCGCGAGCCGGCTGGCCGGGGTGACCCGGAACCGCTCGATGACGCCGGAGCGCAGCTCGAAGATGGTGCTGAAGCCGGGCCCGGAACCGCTGGCGAAGGCAAGCAGGGCCAGGATCCCCGGCAGGAACAGGTCGAGCACGTGGCCCGCGGGAAGGCCGGGAGCGCCAACGAGGTGCCGGAGCAGGGGGGTGAACAGGGCCAGGTAGAGAACCGGCGTGGAGAAACCGACCACCAGCCAGACCGGGTTGCGCAGCAACTGGACCAGGTAGCGGCGGAAGAGCAGGCCGGCGTCGGTGGCGGCCTTCATGCCGCTGCCTCGGTAGCCGCGTGGTCCGGCGCCGGGACCGCTGTATCCCCGGCATCCCGCAGCGACCGGCCCGTCTGGCGCAGGAACACATCATCCAGGCTCGGCTCGGACAGCCGGAGCGAGCGGACCGTCAGGCCCGCCCGGTCGAGCAGCCGGAGCATCCCGGGCAGCGCAGCCGCGCCGTCGCTGACGTACAGCCGCAGCGCCGGGCCCTCCAGGGTGAGGTCGCGCACGCCGGGCTGCCCGGCCAACTCGGCGGCGGCGCGCCCGGCCGCGTCTGCGTCGCGGGTGACCATCACGATCGCGTCGCCCGCGACCTGGTGCTTGAGCGCACGCGGGGTACCTTCGGCCACCACCGCCCCGTGGTCGATGATCATGATGCGGTCGCAGAGCGCGTCGGCCTCGTCCAGGTAGTGCGTGGTCAGGAAGACGGTGGTGCCCCGGTCCCGCAGGCTGCGGATGTGGTCCCACAGGCTGGCCCGGTTCTGCGGGTCCAGCCCGGTGCTCGGCTCGTCCAGGAAAAGGACCTCGGGCTCGTGCACGACCCCGAGTGCCACGTCGAGGCGCCGCCGCTGGCCGCCCGAGTAGGTCCGCACCCGGCGGTCCGCGAACCCGGCGAGGTCGAACCGCTCGAGCACCTCCGCGACCCGCCGGGCCACGTCAGCACGGCTCCGGCCGTACAGCCTGCCCTGCAGCGTCAGGTTCTCCCGGCCGGTGGCCAGCTCGTCGGCGCCGCCCAGCTGGCTCACGTAGCCGATGTGGCCGCGCACCTGCCCGGGCTGGCGCTGGACGTCCAGGCCGGCGACCGTGGCGCTGCCCCCGTCGATCGGCAGCAGCGTGGTCAGCATGCGCAGCGTGGTGGTCTTGCCGGCCCCGTTCGGCCCCAGGAACCCGACGATCTCCCCCTGGGCGACCTGCAGGCTGACGCCGCGAACCGCCTCGATCGCCTGGTGCCGGCCCCCGGGGAAGCGCTTGCGCAACCCCCGGGCGTCGATGACCGCGGTCATGATGCTCCCTTCTGGCCGGCCTCGGTTGGGCCGGCCCGCCCGCTCACTATCAAACGCCTGTCAACTTTTGTCAACCAGATGGATGACTAGCTGTGTCAGACGGCTGGCTGATAGCGTGGAGGGATGACCGCGGGGAGCACGAACGCAGAGGCGCTTCCGGACCCTGGGGGCGCGGGCGCCGGGACGGACGGGAAGACGCTTCCGGGCCCCGCCGGCGCCGGGACGGACGGGGAGCGACCCCCGGGCCCCGCCGGCGCCGGGACGGACGGGGAGACACTCCCCGGCCCCGCCGGCGCTGGCGCCGGGACGGACGGCACGGCCGCCGGGACGGACGCGGGTGCACCCGGCCGCGCCGCGGGCGCCGCGGCGGCCAGGCGGCCACGGCGGGCCCCGGCGGGGGCCAGCCGCCAGCGCGATGCTGAGCGCTCACGCCAGGCCCTGCTGGCCGCGGCCCTCGACGAGTTCTCGGTCCGCGGCTACGCGGGCACCAGGGTCGCCGACATCGCCCGCCGGGCCGGGGTGAACAAACAGCTGATCAACTACTACTTCGGCTCCAAGGAAGGCCTGTACCTGGCCCTGCAGCGGTCCTGGCTGGACCGGGAGGAGAGCTTCGCCCCGCCCGACCTTCCCCTGGCTGACCTGGTCGTCCGCTACCTCACCGACTCACTGGACGATCCGCGCTCGCTGCGCCTGCTGCTGTGGCGCGGGCTGGCGGATGATTCCGCGCCCGACGCCGGCCGGGGCCGCCAGGGGGACGTGGACGGGGTCACCCGCAGGCAGGGGAGCGGGGAGGTGGCCGGCGACCTGGATCCGGCGGCGGTGCTGCTGGCCGGGATGGGGATGGTCGCCGCACCGGTGGCCATGCCGCAGGTGGCCCGGGAATTGTTCGGCGTGGACCCGTCCAGCGCGGAGTTCCGGGAGCGCTACACGGAGCAGCTCCGCCGGATCGTCGCCCACCTGGCTGGGGACACGCCCCGCGGGGCCCGGGACACACCCGCCGGGAACGCGAAGACCGGCGGGGACGGGGACTCTCCCGGCGCGGCCTAACCGACGTTCTTGTGGGCGGGCAGGTGGCGGCGGAGGAATTGCTCGGTGTGCCGCCAGGCCCGGGCCGCCGGTTCCGGCTGGTGGAACATGGGCGCCTTCCGGTTGTGGAACGCGTGCCCGGCTTCTTCCTCCACGTAGATGACCACGTTGGGCCGGCCGGCCGCCGCGTCCTCCACGGCCCGGACCTGCTCACGCGGGATGTAGGGGTCGCTGCCCCCGAACTGGAACAGCAGCGGCGAGGTGATCAGGTCCAGCATGCCCAGCTGTTCCGGCACGGTCGAGCCGTAGAACGAGATCACCGCGTCCAGCGGCGTCCGCGCGGCGACCAGGTACGCGACGGACCCGCCGAGGCAGAACCCGATGATCCCGACGCCGCCGTCCACCTCGGGCAGCGCGGCCAGCACGCCCAGCGCATGGATGGAGTCCGCGACCCCCTGGGCGACGTCGAACCGGGACCCCATCTCCACCGACGAGGCCAGGCCCGCATCGTCGTGGGCGGCCTGGTAACCGGGCTGGAGGCGCCAGAACAGGTCGGGTGCGGCGACCACGTACCCGAGGCCGGCCAGGTCCTCGGCCACGGCCCGGATGTAGTCGCTCACCCCGTAGATCTCCTGGATGAGCAGCAGGCCGGGCCCGCTGCCGCTGTCCGGAACCCACACCGTCAGATCGAAGGAGCCATCCGCGGTCCGCACCGAGTCCACGCGCTGCTGCATGGGCCTGATCTTAAGGTGAAACGCGCTCGGTCTCGATCACGGCGAACGAGGCGGGAGGCATGCTGAGGGCCTCTCCCCGGATGCTGACCTCGGGACTGGTGGCGGCCAGCACCGCGGTCCCGCGTGCGCCGAGCGGCAGCAGCAGGGGCTTCTCCCCCAGGCTGGCCGCGATCCGCAGCCGCCCGCGGCGCAGCACCAGCCGGCGCTGCGCCTCGTCGTAGTCCGCCCGCATCCGGTCCAGCCGCGGATCGGTGAGTTCCGGCCAGGCCCGGCGCAGCGCGATGAGCTCCGTGTACCAGGCCAGGATCTCCTGATGCCGCGGCGTATCCCGCTCCGCCCAGTCCAGCTTCGACCGGAGGAAGGTCTCCTTGTCCTGCGGGTTGGGCACCTCGGCCGGGCCCCAGCCGTGCGCGCCGAACTCCAGCCGACGGCCCTCGGCGACCGCCGTGGCCAGCGCGGGGTCGATGTGGTCGGTGAAGTACTGCCACGGGGTGGACGCGGCCCACTCCTCCCCCATGAACAGCATGGGGGTGAACGGCGCGGTCAGCACCAGGCCCGCGCCCACCTTGACCAGGCCGGCGGACAGCCCGCTGGAGATCCGGTCGCCGATGGCCCGGTTGCCGATCTGGTCGTGATCCTGCAGGTAGCCGAGGAAGCGGAAGCCGGGGATGCGGAGCAGGTCCACCGGCCGGCCGTGACTGCGGCCGCGGAACGAGGAGTAGTTGCCGTCGTGGAAGAAGACCCGGGTCAGCGTCTTGACCACGGCCCCGATCGACCCGAAGTCGCCGTAGTAGCCCTGCCGTTCCCCGGTGATCGCCGCGTGCACCGCGTGATGGAAGTCATCACTCCACTGGGCCGCGAGGCCGAACCCGCCGGCCTCCCGCGAGCTGACCAGCCGCGGGTCGTTGAGGTCCGACTCGGCGATGAGGACCAGTTCCCGGTTCAGCAGCGTGCCGAGGGACTGCACCTCGACGGCCAGTTCCTCGAGAAGGTGCAGCGCGCGGTGGTCCTCGAAGGCGTGCACCGCGTCGAGCCGCAGCCCGTCCAGGTGAAAGTCGCGCAGCCACATCAGCGCGTTGCTGATCAGGAAACCGCGGACCTCGTCGGAGCCGGGCTGGTCCAGGTTCACCGCGGGGCCCCAGGGGGTCACGTGCGCCTCGGTGAAGTAGGGCCCGAAGTCGGCCAGCCGGTTGCCGATGCCGACGTGGTTGTAGACCACGTCGAGCAGGACAGCCACCCGGCGGGCGTGGCACGCGTCCACGAACCGTTTCAGGCCATCCGGGCCGCCGTATGGCTCGTGCACGGCCCACAGGTGGATCCCGTCGTAGCCCCAGCCGTGCTGGCCGGGGAACGCTGCCACCGGCATCAGCTCGATCATGTCCACGCCCAGGTCGCAGAGATGGTCGAGCCGCTCGATGGCCGCGTCGAACGTCCCCTCGGGGGTGAACGTGCCCACGTGGATCTCGTAGATCACCGCGCCGCGCAGGGGGCCGCCCCGCCAGCCCCGGTCGGTCCAGCGGAACGCGCCGTGATCATAGGTGCGGCTCGGACCCTCGCTGCCCAGCGGCTGCCACGGGGACCGCGGATCCGCGAGCGGCTCACCGCCGTCCACCCGGAACGCGTAGTCCGTGCCGGATGCGGCCGCCTCCGGCAGGTCCGCCTCCCACCAGCCGGGGGTGGCGGCCGGGCGCATGGGCTGCGGCGCCCCGCCCCCCATGGCCTCCGACCCCAGCTGGACCTCGACCTGCTCCGCTGTCGGGGCCCAGACCCGGAACACGCTCACCGCCAGTCCCCCGTGCGTGATTCCGCCGGGACGAGCAGCGCCACGGGAAGACGTTGCAGAAGCTCGGGCAGCAGCGGGCGCTCACCCGGCACGGACGCACCAGTCAGCACGTCCCGCCAGGGGCCGGCGTGCGGCAGGGGCAGCGCGGTGCCGGCCCAGCCGCCGCGGTGGCGCAGGCCGGCGGGCAGCCGGGTGACCACGGTGACCGCGTGGCCGCCGCGGGCGTAGCTGACCGCGTGCCGCGCCGCCGGGCCCTCGGCGGGCAGCGGGGTGTACTCCCCCGCGAACCAGTCCGGGTGCTCCCGGCGCAGGCGCAGCGCGGACGACGTGACCAGCAGCTTCGCGGCGTCGAGGGGCGCGGCGTCCAGGCCGCCCGGCGGCTCGCCGGCGTCCAGCCCGGCGAGCAGGTTCTGGCGGCGGGCGAAGTCGGCCGGCTCCCGGTTGTCCGGGTCGACCAGGCGCAGGCCTGCCAGCTCGCAGCCCTGGTAGGTGTCGGCGACGCCGGGCATGGTGAGCTGCACGAGCTTGGCGCCGAGCGCGTTCGCCCGCGCGTCACCGTCCAGGCCGGCCACGAACCGGCCGATCTGCCCGGTGAGCTCGTCGTCGTCCAGTACCAGCTCGGCGAAGGTCAGCACCTGCGACTCGTACTCGGGGTCCGGGTCGGCCCACGAGGTGCGGTTCTTCGCCTCGCGCATCGCCTTGCGCAGGTACCCGGTCAGCCGCTCGCGGTCCAGCGGCCACGCCCCCGCCAGGGTCTGCCACATCAGGTACGCGGTGTCCGGCTCCGGCGCCGCCCCGCTGGCCAGGGCGACGGCCCGCTCCTGCCAGCCGGCCACCTCCGCCGCCCAGGCCTGCGGGATCTCGGCCAGCACGGCCAGCCGGGCCCGGACGTCCTCCTGGCGCTTGGTGTCGTGCGTGGACAGGGTGGTCATCGTGGCCGGCCAGTCCCGGGCCAGCCGCGCGGCGAACCCGTGGAACTCCTCCGGGCTGATCCCGAACGTGTCCGGGTCGCCGCCGACCTCGTTGAGCGCGACCAGCCGGGACCAGCGGTAGAACGCGGTGTCCTCCACGCCCTTGGCCATCACCGGCCCGCAGACCTGCTGGAACGCCACGATGAAGCGGGCATCGTCCCCACCCCGCCCGAGGGCCAGGTCCGCCACGGCGTCCAGGGCGGCGTGCAGCCGTTCCGGCAGCCGCGGCCGGGCCGTGCCAGCCGCCCGGGCCACGATCTCGGCCGAGACCGGCGGCGCGGGCTCGCCGGGCACCACGTACGCCCGGTAGACCGGCATCGCGGTCAGCAGCTCGGCCAGCACCGTGACCCGGTCCGCCGCGCCGAGCCCGCCGAGATCCGGGTGAGCAGTGCCGCCGGCCAGCCGGGCCAGCCGGGCCAGCTCGGCCGCGAGGGCCTGGCGGGCTTCCTGGCGCTTGGCGGCCTCGGCCACCCCGGCGAACCGGGCGGGCCCGGCGGTCAGGCGCTCGTAGGCCGCGGTCAGCGGCGCGGCGCCGGCCGGGTCCAGGAACAGGCCGCCGATCATGCCCAGCGTGTCGTAGCCGGTGGTCCCGGCACACGAGGCCCTCGCCCACCAGGCGGAGGATCACCTCGTGGGTGGCCTCGAACACCGCGGGGTCCTCGACCCGGACCGCGATCAGCGAGCTGATGTCGAAGAACCGCCGCCAGTTGAGGTCCGTGGCGGCCAGCCGCCAGCCGGCCAGGCGGTAATGCTGGGCGTCGAGCAGGTCCGGCAGCGGCAGGCCCTGCGTGCCGGGCCGGACGGGCAGCACATGGTCGAAGTACCGGAGCACCGGCTCCGGGCCGCTGGTGTCCACCTTCAGGTCGCCGAGGCAGTCGCTGACCGGGCCGCCCAGGACCGGCATGAGCAGCCGGCCGTCCTGGGCCTCCCAGTCGACGTCGAACCAGCCCGCGAACGGCGACCCGGTGCCGTGCCCGAGCACCGACCAGAGCGGGCGGTTGAGTGATTCGGGGACCGGGACGGCCATGTGGTTGGGCACGATGTCCACGACCAGGCCCAGCCCGGCCGCGCGGAACCGTGCGGCCATGGCCCGGAACGCGGCCTCGCCACCCAGGTCCTCCGACACCCGGGAGTGGTCCACCACGTCGTACCCGTGCGTGGAGCCCGGCGTGGCCTGGAGGATCGGCGACAGGTACACGTGGGTGATGCCCAGGTCGGCCACGTAGTCCGCGACGGCGGCCGCGTCCGCGAAGCCGAACCCCGGCTGGAGCTGCAGCCGGTAGGTACTCACCGGTGAATCGGGGGGTCCGGGCCACCGGGGGTCCGGGGGTGCTCCCCAGGGAGCAGAGTGCCCCCCCGGGCCAGCACTAAGCACGCCCGAGGACCTGCATGGACCGGCTGGGGATGGCGACCGCGTCGCCCGGCTTGGCGGCGGGCGTGTCCGCCAGGGCGCTCAGCGGGAGCGCGGTGTCCAGGACTTTCACCCACTGCTCCCCGTAACGCTGCGGCGGGATCGCGAACTCCAGGTCCAGCTCGCTGGCGTTGAACAGGAGCAGGAACGACTCATCCCTGGTCCGCTCGCCGCGCGGGTCGGGCTCGGTGATCGCATCGCCGTTCAGGAACACGGTGAGGGACTTGGCGAAGCCCACGGCCCAGTCGTCATCGGTCATCTCCTCGCCTGCCGGGGTGAACCAGGCGATGTCGCCCAGCTGATCCTGCCCGCCGCTCTTGCCGCGAACCGCCTGGCCGCGGAAGAAACGGCGGCGGCGGAAGACGGGATGCTCCACACGCAGCCGGATCAGCCTCGCGGTGAAGTCGAGGAGGTCCTGGTCCCCTTCGTAGCCCTCGGGCATCGGCGCGTCCGGCGACGGCGGCCAGTGCACCCAGGAGATCTCGGTGTCCTGGCAGTACGCGTTGTTGTTGCCGTGCTGCGTGCGGCTCATCTCGTCCCCGCCCAGCAGCATGGGGATGCCCTGGGAGAGCAGGACGGTGGACAGGAAGTTCCGCTTCTGCCGGTCGCGCAGGGCGTTCACGGCCGGGTCGTCCGCGGGCCCCTCGGCCCCGCAGTTCCACGACCGGTTGTCGTCACTGCCGTCCCGGCCGTCCTCGCCGTTGGCCTCGTTGTGCTTGTGGTTGTAGGAGACCAGGTCCGCGAGCGTGAAGCCGTCGTGCGCGGTGACGAAGTTGACCGAGGCGACCGGCCGGCGGCCGTCGCTGAGGTACAGGTCGCTGGAGCCGGTCAGCCGGGAGGCGAACTCGGGCAGCGTGGCGTGCTCGCCGCGCCAGAAATCGCGCACCGTGTCCCGGTACTTGCCGTTCCACTCCGTCCACAGCGGCGGGAAGTTGCCGACCTGGTAACCGCCCTCGCCCACGTCCCATGGCTCGGCGATGAGCTTGACCTGGGAGACGACCGGGTCCTGCTGGACCATGTCGAAGAACGCGGACAGCCGGTCCACCTCGTGGAACTGCCGGGCCAGCGCCGCGGCCAGGTCGAAGCGGAAGCCGTCCACGTGCATCTCGATGACCCAGTACCGGAGCGAATCCATGATCATCTGAAGCACGTGGGGGTGCCGCATGAGCAGGCTGTTGCCGGTCCCGGTGGTGTCCATGTAGAACTGCGGGTCGTCCCCGACCAGCCGGTAGTAGGACGCGTTGTCGATGCCCCGGAAGGACAGGGTGGGTCCCAGGTGGTTGCCCTCGGCCGTATGGTTGTAGACCACGTCGAGGATGACCTCGATGCCGGCCTGGTGCAGCGTCCGGACCATCGACTTGAACTCCTGCACCTGCTCGCCGCGGGCACCGCTGGCGGCGTAGGCGTTATGCGGGGCGAAGAAACCGATCGTGTTGTAGCCCCAGTAGTTGGCCAGCCCGCGCTCGGCCAGGATCGCGTCGCTGACGAACTGGTGCACCGGCATCAGCTCGACCGCGGTGACACCCAGCCGCTGCAGGTGCTCGATGACGGCTGGATGAGCCAGGCCCTGGTAGGTGCCCCGCTGCGTCTCCGGCACCTCCGGGTGCAGCTTGGTCAGGCCGCGCACGTGGGTTTCGTAGATCACGGTCTCGTGGTAGGAGGTCCGCGGGTGCCGGTCGGAATCCCAGCTGAAGAACGGGTTGATCACCACGGAGCGGGGCACGTGCGGCGCGGAGTCCTCGTCGTTGCGCTGGTCAGGGTGGCCGAAGGGGTAGGCGAACACCGCCTGGTCCCACTGGACGCTGCCCTCGACGGCCTTGGCGTAGGGGTCGAGCAGCAGCTTGGCCGGATTGCAGCGCTGCCCGGCCGCGGGGTTGTAGGGGCCGTGCACCCGGTAGCCGTAGCGCTGGCCCGGGCTCACACCGGGCAGGTAACCATGCCAGACGAAGCCGTCCACCTCGTGCAGCGCGACCCGGGTCTCGGTGCCGCCCTCGTCGAACAGGCACAGCTCCACCCGCTCGGCCACCTCGGAGAACAGGGCGAAGTTCGTGCCCACGCCGTCGAAGGTCGCCCCGAGCGGGTAGCTGTTGCCCGGCCAGATCAAAGCCTCCTGCGCCACCATGTCCGTCCCTGGTCGATATACCGGCCTGCCGCCGCCACGCGGGCCCTTCGCGGGCAGGCTCCGTATCCGGGCGTGTGCACTGCGTGGACCATGCGACCATAACGCCTTCTGCCTACCACCCGTTCCAGTGCCCTGGCCCAGGTGAGGTGCCCCCGGCCCCTCCAGGCAAACGCATGCTGGTACACGCCAGATGAACAAGCCATGACATGCGGGATAAAACGGCCCCCCCCCCGCGCGTGACCCTGCGCGGAGCATGGCTGGCTACGTGTCCTTGATGATGTCCTTGATCAGGCGGGTCGTCCCGGACGGGGTGAGGGCCTCAGCGCTGAGCCGGTTCATGATCTCCATGTAGTGGTCCACGTCGGAGCGGCGCTCCAGGTACAGCGCACTGGTGAGCTGCTCGATGTAGACCACATCCGGCAGGTCCGGCTCGTCGAAGCGCAGCACGCTGAACGACCCGCCCGCGGCCGCGTGCCCGCCCCGGCGGAACGGCACCACCTGGAGGGTGACCGCCGGTATCGTGGCCGCCTCGAGGAGATGGGCCAGCTGGCGGCGCATCACGTCCCGGCCGCCGATCGGGCGGCGCAGCGCCGCCTCGTCCATCACCGACCAGACCCGGAGTGGCTGCGCGCCGGTGAGCAGGTTCTGGCGGGCCATCCGCAGGCTGACCCGGCGGTCGATCTCCGACTCCGGGGCGGCGCGGTTGCCGAGCATCGTGACCGCCCGCGCGTAGTCCCTGGTCTGGAACAGCCCGTGGACGAACTGCAGCTCGAAGGTCCGGATCAGCGAGGCCGCGGCCTCCAGGCCCAGGTAGGTCTCGAACCAGTCCGCCAGGATGTCGCCGTACTGGGTCCACCAGCCCTGCTCATTGGCCTTCTCGGCCAGCGCGAGCAGGCCCAGGCGCAGCTTCTGGTCGGTGACGCCGTACAGGCTCAGCAGGTCCTCGACGTCGCGGAGCTTGAACCCGACCCGGCCATGCTCCAGGCGGCTCATCTTGGACCGTGAGGCGCGGATCTCGTAGCCGGCGCGCTCCGGGGTGAGCCCGGCGGCCTCGCGGAGGCGGCGCAGCTGGGCGCCGAGCACCATCCGCACGACGGTGGCCCCGGCCCGCGGCCCGGTCAATGCCCCGTTCGCCAGGCTACCGGCCGGATAGACGGATCCCATCTCAGCGTTCGGCTCCATGCCACTCCCGACCAATGGATGACGTGCCACTCCCGACCCCCCGGCCGATGTCAGACGCTCAGCCCAGTGGCGCCAATACGGGCGCGTGGTATCAGCCAACAGCACCGTGAACCACTACTAAGCGGAACACTCAGAGCACGATATCACCGCACCCGCCCGGTGTCCCGGGGCGAAATTCACCGTGTTTCGCCGCACCCGCCCGGGACCGTCACAGATCGTCAAACTCGCCGTTCTTCAGCGCGGCCAGGAACGCGGCGATCTCGGCCCGCGTATAGATGAGGGCAGGCCCGGCGGGGAACCGGGAGTTGCGCATCGCGATCGAGCCGCCCGGCAGTTCGGCCACCTCCACGCAGCTGCCGTTGGGGTTGCTGGCGGTGGACTTCCGCCAGCGGGCGTCGAGTTCTCCCGCTGGCATACCGTTCTTGACCTGCAACTTCTTCCTCCCTGGGACCAGCGGAGATGAGGGGAATCCCGCGGAGTGCGGGTAAAGCCGGGGCCAGGAAAAGGCCCTTGCACTGTGCACCCTAACACGTCAGATGCACGTGCAGACGGTCGTGCAAGGGACGTTGCAAACGTAACGTGCATGGGGCAAGATGAGCCCGTTGGCCGTTCCCGGTAACGACAGATCGCTCGGAAGGCAATGACGGCACAGCCATTAGGCCTGGCAGGTCACGCAGTGAGCCACGTGGGCTGGCACTGGCTGGCGCCCGCCGTGGCCATGGCCGCCGCGGCTAGCGGTGTCCGCCAGCGGACGCCCGGGCTGGCCCCGACCGACTGGACCTGCTTTCCCCGCCTCGCCATGCGCACGCCGGGCACCGACACGAGGTCGGTCGGCTCGGCCCGCGACTTCTGCCTGTCCACCATGCGGCGCTGGGGCGTGACCGACCGCGGGGACGACGTGGCGGTGGTGGTGTCGGAACTGCTGACCAACGCCCTGCGGCACGGGGTGCCCGGGGCCGGCCTGCCCGGCGGGGCCGGCCTGCCCGCCGGGGCCGGCCTGCCCGCCGGGGACGGCCTGCCCGCCGGGGACGGCCTGCCCGCCGGGGACGGCCTGAGCCGCTGGCCGGTCCGTCTGGGGCTGGTCCAGCCGGGCCAGTTCGTGCTGTGCGCGGTGGCGGACCCGAATCCCCGGCCACCCGAGCCCAAGGATCCTGACTACCTGGCCGAAAGCGGCCGCGGCCTGCACGTCATCAGCGCCCTGAGTGACCGCTGGGGGTGGACCGTCCCGGCCGAGACGGGCAAGGTCGTGTGGGCCCTGTTCTCGGTCCGCCTCGACCGGCAGCCACCCGACTGGGGCTGGTTCGCTGCGCGCCGCCCCGGTGCGGTGCGCAGCGCAGTGTGAGCGGTCTCACACAGATTTTCTAGACGACCAGATCAGCGGGCCGGAGCCGGTCATGCCAGTCACGTCAGTCACGTCAGTCACGTCAGTCATGTCAGTCATGTCAGTCATGTCAGTCACGTCACCAGCGGCAGGATCTGGCGGGGCAGGTCCGGCGGGGCGCCCCGGCGCTGCCACTCCCGCGGGTAGCCCAGCGACACCTCCACGAACGGCACCCCGTCCCGCCAGATCGTCCGCGGGATGTGCAGGTGCCCGTAGACCACCGCCGCGGCGTTGAACGACACATGCCAGTCGCCGGTGCGGGTGGTGCCGCACCACTGCGCGAACTCGGGGTACCGCAGCACCCGGGTCGGCTCCCTGATCAGCGGGAAGTGGTTGACCAAGACGGCGGGGGGGCCGGGCGGCAGGGCGGCCAGCCGCGCCCGGGTGGCCTCGACCCGGGCCCAGCACCACTCCTCCGCGCTCGGGTACGGGTCCGGGTGCAGCCACCGCTCGTCGGTGCAGACCACGCCGGTGTCGTAGGCGCGGGCCAGGCCCTCGGCCTTGGTCCGCGCGCCGTCCGGCCGGAACGAGTAGTCGTACAGCAGGAACAGCGGCACGATCCGGACCGGGCCGCCAGGCCCGTCCCACACCGGGTACGGGTCTTCCGGGGTGAGCACGCCCAGCCGCCGGCAGAACTCCACCAGGTGCTGGTAGCGCTGCTCGCCGCGGAGCCGGACCGGGTCGGTGCGGTGCGTCCACAGGTCGTGGTTGCCCGGCACCCAGACCACCCGGGCGAAGCGCTCGCTGAGCGTGCGCAGGGCCCACTCGATGTCCGGCATCCGCTCCCCCACGTCGCCCGCCACCAGCAGCCAGTCCTCCTCCGAGCGCGGCCGCAGGTCCTCGACCAGGCGGCGGTTCTGCGGGTAGGCCACGTGCAGGTCGCTCACGGCGAGCAGGCGGGGGCCACCCGCTGAGCCCGGGCCCCGTGAGCCCGGGCCCCGTGAGCCCGGTCCCCGTGAGCCCGGGCCCGCTGAGCCCGGGCCCGCTGAGCCCGGGCCCCGTGAGCCTGGGCCCGCCGCGCCCCGGACCGCGGGCCCGGGCCCCCCGGCCGGGCCTGAGCTCACCGGGGGGCTCTCAGCGGGCATCGGTGAGCTCGGTCGTCCACATCACGATCCGGGTCCGGTCGCCGCGGAACAGGTCCCGGGCGAACTCGACCGGGTGGCCAGCCTGCGCGTAGGCGATCCGCTCGACGAGCATCAGCGGGGCGCCCTCGCGGACCTCCAGCGCCTCGGCCTCGCGGACCCCGGCGGTCACCGGCTCCAGGCTCTCCCGGGCCCGGCGGGGGCGCTGGGCGTACTTCTCGTCCAGCAGGTAGTACAGGGACCCGTCCAGGCGGCACTGGAGCAGCCCGGGGAACAGCGCGGCGGGGAAGACCGAGCACTCGACCGCGATGGGGCGGCCGTCGCCGAGCCGGACCCGCCGGATCTCGCACACCGGGTCGCCGACGGAGATCTGCAGGGCGGCGGCCACGCTGGGCCGGGCCGGCCGCTCCGCCGCGGACAGCACCCGCGCGCCCGCGACCATCCCGTGCCGCCGCAGCTGCTCGGAGAACCCGGCCAGCGCGGTCCGGTCCTGCTCCAGCTTGCGCTGGGCCACGAACGTGCCGCCGTTGCGCCCCACCGCCCGGTCCACCAGGCCGTGGCGGGCCAGCGTGGCCAGCGCATGCCGCAAGGTCATCCGGCTGACCTTGAGCCAGGCGGCCAGGTCCTGCTCGGTCGGCATCCGGTCGCCCGGCGCGAGCCGGCCCGCCTCGATCGCCTCGGCCAGCCACTCTTCGATCTGCCCGTGCATGGTCGTGCCCGGCTCCCGGAGGATCACCGGCGGCGTGAGGGCCAGCAGCCCGTCCCCCTGTGCCAAGGGCTCAGGTCTCAGGCTGCAGTGGTGATCCAGGAGCGGGCGCCCCGGACACCAGCGGCTCGTCGTCCCCGGCCGGCGCGATCACCGGGGCGAACCGCTTGCGCCGCCCGACGGCCAGGTAGTAGATCACACCGATCAGCGTAATCACCACGACCACGGTCCACAGGATCGGGATCCGGTCCACGAATCCGATCCCGAAGCTCAGCAGCCCCGCGGTCTGCCTCGGCTCCGGGTTGCTGGCCACCCGCGGCCAGGCGAAGTTGATCAGCATGGCCCCGCCGTACAGCAGCGCGAGCACGTTGACCAGCGGGCCCCAGCGGCGCAGGCTGAACGGCGCGCTGACCCTGCGCCAGCCGCGCAGCCGGGCGCGCATGATCACCAGGTTGCCCAGGAGACCTTATGCATCGCGCAGCTTTACCCTGCGGAGCAATGGACGATCTGCCCGGCCGGGGCCTGCTCGACCACGTGCCGTGCCTGGCCGCGACGCCGCGCACGGTGGAGCCGCTGCCCGGCGGCCTCACCAACCGGAACTACAAGGTGACCACCCCGCACGGCACGTTCGTGGCCCGGGTCTGGTCCCCCGGGGACCTGCTCGCGATCAACCGGGACCACGAGCACCGCAACTCCGCCGCCGCGTCCGCCGCGGGGGTGGGGGCACCCGTCGTCGCCTACCGCCCCGAGCACGGCCTGCTCGTGCTCGGCTACATCAACGGAAGAACTTTCCGCAACGAAGACCTCGCCGACCCGGTCACCATCCCCAGGGTGCCGCCGGCTGCACGGGGGCCCGCGGTTCGCCGGTGACTTCGACATGTTCGAGGTCCAGCGGCGTTACCTGGCCGTGGCCACCAGCCACGGGTTCGCGGTCCCGCCCGGGTACGCGGAGCTGGAGCCGCAGGCGGACGCGGCGCGCCGGGCCCTCGCCGTCCGCGCGGCGGGCACCGTGCCGTGCAACAACGACCTGCTCGCCGCGAACTTCATCGACGACGGCGAGAAGATCTGGCTCATCGACTATGAGTACTCAGGCAACGGCGACCCCTGCTTCGAGCTCGGCAACATCTGGGCCGAATGCGGCTTGTCCACCGACGCCCTCGCGGCCCTCGTGTGTGAGTACTACGGCGGTTCGTTGCGGAATAAGGTGGCGCGCGCCCAGATCCTGGGCCAGATAGGCAGATACGGATGGACGCTCTGGGGCGCGATCCAGCACGCCAGCAGCCCGATCGAGTTCGATTTCCAGGGCTGGGCCATGGAGCGGTTCGAGGCGGCCGCGGCCGTGATGACCAGCCCGGCCTGGGGCCGCCTCCTGGACGAGGTGGTCCGCAGTGACTAGTGCTGGCCAGGGGGACGACCCCCCGCTCCGCTTTCCCGGGGGACTACCCCCGGAGCCCCCGGCCCCCGCGAACGCCCGGCGAGGCGAGACACCCCTCCGGGGAGAGCTTCACCCCGGACAACCAGTTCATCGCGGGTGAGGCGCCCGGCCTGCGGAACTTCTTCGTCGGGGCGGGCTTCAACTCGGTCGGCATCGCGTCCGCGGGGGGGCCGGGCGGGCGCTGGCCGAGTGGATCCTCACCGGCGACCCGGGCCTGGACCTGACCGCGGCCGACATCCGGCGGTTCGCGCCGTTCCACGGCAACACCCGGTTCCTGCACGACCGGGTCGGCGAGGTCCTCGGCCTGCATTACGCGGTGCCGTGGCCGAACCGGGAGCTGGCCACGGCCCGGCCGCTGCGCCGCTCCCCCGTGCACCACCTGGTGGCGGCGGCCGGTGCGTGCTTCGGCAGCCGGATGGGCTGGGAACGGCCCAACGTGTTCGCCCCGGCGGGAACGGCGCTAGCCAGCACGGCGCCGGTCCTCGACTACTCCTGGGGCGTGCCGCGCTGGCTGGCCTGGTCGGCCGCGGAGCAGCGGACCGCCCGGCGGGACGTGGCCCTGTTCGACCAGACGTCGTTCTCCAAGTACCTGCTGACCGGGCCGGACAGCGAACGGGCCCTGCAGTGGCTGTGCACCGCGGACGTGGCCGTGCCGCCGGGCCGGACC
>WNGB01007008.1_pt1 | contig 16403 bp, 9 predicted proteins | sample 5400681 | NCBI WGS metagenome assembly WNGB01 (sample SAMN13153367, study PRJNA577476) | soil metagenome | isolation source: 115 cm soil or saprolite under grassland replicate 2 | place: USA:California | collected 2016-06-15 | reverse complement strand
TCCATCGTCCCCGCTGACTTTCCGCCCTCAGCCTTGCGGCTTCCGCGTACGGCCTTCAGAGACGACTTCAACTTACTCGCGTCCCGTGCTCGGTGCAGTCGTGAACCTATTCGGTCGGGCGCAGTCCGATCAAGGGCGGCCCGCAGCGAAAGTCCGCAGTGAGCGCGAATTTTCTTTCGTGCGGGGCTGACCCTTTCGGGTCATGGCGTGTTCTGCAGAAGCGGGATACTCTGGCCGCTCGGAGACGGGCTCGAGGGAGCAGGGGGTACGACTTTCATGAGGACCTTCATCACCAAACGGACGGTAGGTGCGCTGCTGGGCGCGGTCGTCCTCTGCGTGGGCGCGGCAGCGGCGAGCGGAGCGGGCGCGGCGACGGCGGGCACGCCGCAGACGATCACCGTCACGGTGCATCCACCGGCGACGGCGACGTTCGACACCGCGTTCTCGGTCGCGGCGAACAGCTCCTCCGGCCTGCCCGTGACGTTCTCGAGCAGCGGCGCGTGCTCGAACTCGGGCGATCGGTTCCAGATGACGAGCGGCACGGGCACCTGCCTCGTCAAATTCGACCAGGCCGGCGACAGCACGTACGACGCTGCGCCGCAGGTCGTCGAGTCGGTGACCGCGCAGAAGGCGAATCAGACGATCATCTTCGGCCCGCTCGACAGCGGGACGTTCGGGGACGCGGACTTCGACATCGTGGGCGTCTTCGCCACGTCTCAGCTCGCCGTCGCGTTCACAGCGACCGGAAACTGCACCGTCAGCGGCGCCCAGGTGCATATCACCGGCGCCGGCTCGTGCACCGTGACCGCCGGACAGGCGGGCGACGCGAACTACAACCCTGCTCCGTCGGTTTCCCAGACCTTCGCGATCGCGAAGGCAGACCAGGAGATCACGTTCGATCCGCTCCGGATCCGGGCGTACGGCGACCCGGACTTCACCGTCCGTGCCGGCGCCGACTCGGGGCTGCCCGTCTCGTTCACGGCGAAGGGACAGTGCACCGTGCGCGGCGCGCGCGTCCATCTCACGGCGCCCGGCAGCTGCACGCTGACCGCCTCGCAGGCGGGGAACGTGAACTACAACGCTGCGACTCCTGTTTCGCAGTCCTTCGCGATCGCGAGGCCGGCGTGTCTCGTGCCGAAGGTGATCGGTAAGCGCCTCGCCGCCGCCAAGCTGGCGATCACGCGGAACCACTGCCGCACGGGCCGGGTCTCGTACGCCGCGTCGCGCAGGGTCGCGAAGGGCCGCGTCATCTCGCAGAGCCGCCGCGCGGGGCGGACGCTGCCGAGGAACACCAAGATCCGCCTGGTCGTCAGCCGCGGTCGGCGTTGAGCAAAGCCACAGCACTACGCCTCTCCGGCGCGCTCGTCGTCGTCGCGCTCGGCCTGGTTGCAGCGTTCGCCGGATCCTCGACGACGCCTGTTCAAGGCAAGACGTCTCGAGGCGCCTTCCAGCGCCTCAGCCCAAGTGGCGTCGGGCGGAGCTCGGGGGCCCCCGAGGGGAGGACAAAGCGCGAGATCAAGCATGGTCCCCGCGTCGCGCCGGCCGAGTTCAACGGCAGCGTCAGGAAGCTGCCGCGGATCGCGCCAAAGCGCTTGGTAAGGCCGGAGCGGGAAGAGCGCGAGGTGGTGCTCCCTGAAGCGCAGAAGCAACCGCTTGCCAGTGCCGAAGAGCCTTCGAGCGTGTCCACCCCGGCAAGGAGCGCGCCGGCCCCCGCCCCGGACGTGACGTTCAAGGGACTCGACAAATTCAACTGGGGCGCGGGCTTTCCGCCCGATACGGTCGGCGATGTCGGCCCGAATCATTTCGTTCAGGCGGTCAACACCTCGATCGGCATCTTCAGCAAGAGCGTCGCCCCACCGCACGATCCGCTGGCGGCGTTCACATTCGATGCGTTGTTCACCGGAACGGGTACCGCGTGCGACGCAGACAACCAGGGCGACCCGACCGTTGTGTACGACCCGCAGGCCGACCACTGGATCGTGGCGGACTTCGCCTTCACGGGCGACGGGAGCACGCCGCCCTTCTTCGAGTGCATCGCCGTCTCGCAGACGGGTGACCCTGTGAGCGGGGGCTGGTGGTTCTACGCGATCCGCACGGATGACGCGAGCCATCCGTTCTTAGCCGACTACCCGAAGATGGGCATCTGGCCGGACGGCCTGTACATGACCGCCAACATGTTCGACGGCGACGTCTTCAAGGAGGTGCGGGTTTGGGCCTTCAATCGCTCCGACCTCGAGGCGGGAGCCGCCGTGCGGAACGTCGTCGTCGACGTCGGCGATCTCGACCTTGCTCCCCACTTCGCCCTGCTGCCGAGCAACATGCGGGCCGTGACCGGCGCGCCGCCGGCCGGACGCCCGAACCTTCTCGTCTCGGAGTCGGTCGTCGACTTCGCGTTCGAGGTGTGGAAATTTCATGTCGACTACTCGGGGAGCGGCTCGACCTTTACCGGACCGACAAATGTCAGCCAGGCGAGCTACGACTTCATCGAGGACGAGGTTCCGACGCCCGGAAACTTGCTGGACTCCCTCTTCGACCGTCTGATGATGCAGGCGCAGTACACGAACATCGCCGGGGCAGAGTCGGTGTGGGTCAACCACACGGTCCATTGCTGCGGCACCGGATCGCCCATGGGGATTCAGTGGGCGCAGCTCGACGTGACGGGCGGTACGGTGAACACGACGCCGGTTCAGCAGCAGATCTACCCATCCGCGAGCGACGGCCTGCACCGCTGGATGGGGAGCCTGGCCGTCGACCGGAACGGCGACATGGCGCTCGGCTACAGCGTCGCGAACGCCTTCACGAATCCCGACATTGACTATGCAGGCCAGCTCTCGTTCGACCCCCTCGACACCCTGCTGCAGACCGAGACGACGATGCTCTCGGGTGTCATCCGAGGCACGCAAAACGGCGATTGCGGCGGAAGCATGTGCACCCGATGGGGCGACTACAGCGCCATGACGATCGATCCCGACGGCTGCACGTTCTGGTACACGCAGGAGTACTACGGGACGACCGGGCTCAACTGGCTGACTCGTATCGGCTCGTTCACGTTCCCCGCTTGTCAGAAGACGCTCCAGACGATCACATTCGGTGTGCTCCCCGACAAGACGGTCGTCGATGCCGACTTCGGCGTTGCCGCGACCGTGTCCTCGGGGCTGGCGGTGTCCTTCGCGGCGAGCGGGAGCTGCACCGTCAGCGGCTCGACAGTGCACCTCACCGGCGTCGGGTCGTGCACGGTGACCGCGTCGCAACCGGGCGATGCGACGTTCAACCCGGCGCGCGCCGTTTCACGAAGCTTCGCCGTCGTGAAGGCGAGCCAGACGATCGCATTCGCGGCGCTCCCCGACAAGACGGTCGTCGACGCCGACTTCGGTGTCGCAGCGACCGCGTCCTCGGGGCTGGCCGTCTCCTTCGCGGCGAGCGGCAGCTGCACGAGCAGCGGCTCGACGGTGCACCTCACCGGCGTCGGGTCGTGCACGGTGACCGCGTCGCAGCCGGGTGACGCGAGCTACAACGCCGCGCCCAGTGTCGCGCAGAGCTTTTCGATCGCGAAGGTGAACCAGACGATCGCGTTTAGCGCAGTCGGAGAAAAGACGTTCGGCGACGCCGACTTCGCTCTCAGCGCGACCGCGTCGTCGGGCCTGGCAGTCTCCTTCACCGCGGGCGGAAGTTGCACGGTCCACGGCGTGACCGTGCACGTCACGGCTGCGGGCTCGTGCAACGTGACCGCATCGCAGCCCGGCAATGCCAGCTACAACGCGGCAGCCGACGTCGCCCAGACGATCGCGGTGGCGAAGCGTGCGCAGGCGATCACGTTTCGGGCGCTCGCCAACAAGAAATTCGGCGCGCCGAACTTCACGGTCAGCGCGACTGCCTCTTCCGGTTTGCCTGTGGCGTTCGCCGCGGGCGGAAAGTGCACGGTCAGCGGCAAGACGGTGCATCTCACGGGCGCCGGCAAGTGCACGATCATCGCTTCGCAGTCAGGCAACGCGAACTTCAACGCGGCGGCGAGCGTCTCCCGGGCCTTCAAGATCGCGCCGCCGCAATGCAACGTCCCGCGGGTCAAGGGCAAGCGTCTCGCCGCGGCCAAGTCTGCGATCAAGCAGAGGCATTGCCGCACGGGCAAGGTCACGTACGCTTTCTCGAAGACGACCAAGAAGGGTCGCGTGGTCTCGCAGAGCCGCCGTCCCGGACGGGTCTTTCCGGCGGACACGAAGATCACCCTCGTCGTGAGCCGCGGCCGCAAGCCCTGACGCGCTCCGCCGCTAGGCCGCCGCCGCGTTCAGCGCTAGGCTGAGGACGGGTCGGGGGAGCGGATGAGGAGCGTGATCACGAAGCAGACGGCGGCGCGCGTGCTCGCGGCCGCGGTCGTCGTGGGTCTCGGGCTGGTTGCGGCCTTTGCAGGATCCACGACGCCGACGGTGCCGGCGGCTGCCTTCCAACGCCTCAGCCCAGTCGGCGCCGCGCAAGGCTCGGCGGCCGCCCCGGCGAGCACCGGGCGGGAGATCAAGCACGGCGTCCGCGTCGCGCCGGCCGAGTTCAACGGCAGCGTCCGGAAGCTGCCGCAGATTGCGCCAAAGCGCTTGGTTCGGCCCGTGCGGGATGAGGGCGGGGCCGAGTCGCCGGGAGGAGAGAAGCAACCGCTTGCCGGTGCCGAAGAGCCTTCACACGTATCCGCTACGGCAGCCAGCGCGCCCGCCCCCAGCCCGAACGTCACCTTCAAGGGGCTCGACTACTTGACTTGGGGCGCCGGCCACCCGCCCGACACGGTGGGCGATGTCGGTCCCGATCACTTCGTTCAGGCGGTCAACACCTCGATCGGCATCTTCAGCAAGAGCGGCGGTGCCCCGCTGGCCGCGTTCACGTTCGACGCGTTCTTCACCGGGACGGGCACGGTGTGCGACGCCGACAACCAGGGCGACCCGACGGTGGTCTATGACCCGCAGGCCGATCGCTGGATCGTGGCCGACTTTGCCTTCACGGGCGACGGGAGCACGCCGCCCTTCTTCGAGTGCATCGCCGTCTCGAAGACGGCCGATCCTGTGAGCGGCGGCTGGTGGTTCTACGCGATCCGCACGGACGACGCGAGCCATCCTTGGTTCGCCGACTATCCGAAGATGGGGATCTGGCCGGACGGCCTGTACATGACGGCCAACATGTTCTCCGACTCATTCGAGGAAGTGCGCGTCTGGGCCTTCAATCGTTCCGACCTCGAGGCGGGGCTACCTGTTCGGAATGTCGTCGTCGACGTTGGCAATGTCGATCCGGTCCTTCGTTTCAGCCTGCTTCCGAGCAACATGCGGACGGTTACCGGTGTGCCGCCCGCCGGACGCCCGAACCTCCTCGTCTCGGAGTCGCTCAGCGACTACGCATTCGAGGTCTGGAAGTTTCACGTCGACTACTCGGGCAGCGGTTCGACCTTCACGGGGCCGACCAACGTGAGCCAGGCGAGCTACAACTTTTTCGACGCCGCGGTTCCGACGCCCGGAAACTCGCTGGATGCCCTGTTCGATCGCCTGATGACGCAGGCCCAGTACACGAACATCGCCGGCGTGGAGTCGTTGTGGGTCAACCACACCGTCCGCTGTTGCGGCGCCGGCTCGCCGATGGGGATCCAATGGGCGCAGCTCAACGTGACCGGCGGCGCCGTCCCGGCGACCCCGATCCAGCAGCAGATCTATCCCTCGGCGAGCGACACGCTGCACCGCTGGATGGGCAGCCTTGCGGTCGACAAGAAGGGCGACATGGCGCTCGGCTACAGCGTCGCGAACGGAACGACGAATCCCGACATCCGCTACGCGGGCCGGCTCGTCGGCGATGCGCTCAACACGCTCCCGCAGACCGAGACGACGATGCTCTCCGGCGTCACCCGGGGCACGCAGAGCGGCAAGTGCGGCACCAGCAAGTGCACGCGCTGGGGCGATTACAGCGCGATGACGATCGATCCCGACGGCTGCCGCTTCTGGTACACGCAGGAGTACTACGAGACGACGGGTCTGAACTGGCAGACGCGGATCGGCTCGTTCAGCTTCCCCTCCTGCGGTACCAGCAAGATCGACCAGACGATCACCTTCGGCGGGCCGACCGCGAAGACGTACGGCGATCCGGACTTCACCGTGACCGCGACGGCTTCGTCCGGTCTGCCGGTCTCGTTCTCCGCCGGCGGGAACTGCACGGTCGCCGGCTCATTGGTGCACATCACCGGCGCCGGATCCTGCACGATCACGGCCTCGCAGGCGGGCGATGCCACCTACAACCCGGCTCCGGACGTGGTGCGGACCTTCCCGATCGCGAAGGCGAACCAGACGATCAGCTTCGGCGCGCTCGCGGCGAAGACGTACGGCGACCCGGACTTCGCGATCTCTGCGACGGCGTCGTCCGGCTTGACGATCTCGTTCGGCGCGCTTGGCAACTGCACCGTCTCCGGGTCGACGGTGCACATCACCGGTGCGGGCTCGTGCACGGTGACCGCGTCGCAGGCCGGCAACTCGAACTACAACGCGGCGACGTCCGTGTCGCAGACGTTCTCGATCGCGAAGGCGAACCAGACGATCACCTTCGGCGCACTCGCGGACAAGACGTACGGCGACCCCGACTTCACGGTCACCGCGACCGCCTCGTCCGGTCTTGCCGTCGCCTTCACGACTGACGGGAACTGCACCGTCACCGGCGCGACGGTGCACCTCACCGGTGCGGGCTCTTGCACGGTGAACGCCGGGCAGCCCGGCGACGCGAACTTCAACGCGGCGCCCGCCGTCCTGCGCACGTTCTCGATCGCCAAGGCGGGCCAGACGATCGCCTTCCCGGCCATCGCGGACAAGGTGCTCGGCGCCGCGGATTTCGATCCGGGCGCGACCGCCAGCTCAGGCCTCGCGGTGAGCTATGTCGCGGCGGGTCCGTGCTCGATCGTCGGAACAAAGGTTCATCTGACCGGCACCGGCAGTTGCACGGTGACGGCGTCGCAGGCGGGGAACGCGAACTACGCTGCCGCGCCGGACGTCTTGCGGAGCTTCTCGATCAAGTCGACACAGACGATCACGTTCGCGGCGCTTCCGGCGAAGACGTACGGCGACGCAGATTTCGCCGTGGGCGCGACTGCGTCGTCGGGCCTGACGGTGTCCTTCGCCGCGGGCGGCAACTGCACCATCAGCGTGGCGACGGTGCACATCACGGGTGCGGGGTCGTGCACCGTGACGGCCTCGCAGGCGGGCGATGCGAACTATCTGGCCGCACCGGACGTCGCAAGGACGTTCGCGATCGCCAAGGCGGCGCAGACGATCACGTTCCCGGCCATCGCCGACAAGGTGCTCGGCGCTGCGGATTTCGATCCGGGCGCGACCGCCAGCTCAGGCCTCGCGGTGAGCTATGCGGCGGCGGGTCCGTGCTCGATCGTCGGAACAAAGGTTCATCTGACCGGCACCGGCAGCTGCACGGTGACGGCGTCGCAGGCCGGCGACGCGAACTACGCGGCAGCGGTGGACGTCGCCCACAGCTTCTCGATCAAATCGACGCAGACGATCACGTTCGGCGCGCTGGCCGCGAAGACGTACGGCGATCCGGACTTCGCGGTGAGCGCGACTGCCTCCTCGGGCCTGGCGGTTTCCTTCGCGGCGGCCGGCGACTGCACCGTCAGCGCGGCGACCGTCCACATCACCGGTGCGGGCTCGTGCACGGTGACCGCGTCGCAGGCCGGCGATTCGGGCTATCTCGCGGCCCCGGATGTCGCGAGGAGCTTCACGATCGCGAAAGCGGCCCAGACGATCACGTTCCCGGCCATCGCCGACAAGGCGCTCGGCGACGCGGACTTCGATCCGGGCGCGACCGCGAGCTCGGGGCTGGTCGTGAGCTATGCGGCGGCGGGTCCGTGCTCGATCGTCGGAACAGAGGTTCATCTGACCGGCGCCGGCAGTTGCACGGTGACTGCGTCGCAGCCGGGCAACGCGAACTACAGCGCAGCGGCGGACGTAGCTCGGAGCTTCTCGATCAAGTCGGGTCAGACGATCACGTTCGGAGCTCTGCCGGCGAAGACTTACGGCGATCCGGACTTCCTCGTGAGCGCGTCTGCGACCTCGGGGCTCACGGTCTCCTTCGCGGCGGCCGGCGCCTGCACCGTCAGCGCCGCGACCGTCCACCTCACGGGTGCGGGCTCGTGCACCGTGACCGCGTCGCAGGCGGGCGATGCAACGTATCTTGCGGCGCCGGACGTCGTGAGGAGTTTCGCGATCGCGAAGGCGAGTCAGAGCATCGCGTTCGGGACGCTCGCGAGCCGGACGTACGGCGACGCCGACTTCGACGTCTCCGCGACGGCCTCGTCGGGTCTGCCGGTCTCCTTTGGAGCGGGCGGAGACTGCACGGTCGCCGGAACGACGGTGCACCTCTCCGGTGCGGGCTCGTGCACGCTGACCGCGTCGCAGCCGGGCAACGCGAACTACGACGCGGCGGCGCCGGTCGCGCAGACGTTCGCGATCGCGAAGGCGAGTCAGTCGGTCTCGTTCGGCGCCCTGGCCGGCAGGACGTTCGGCGATCCCGACTTCACGGTCGGAGCGACAGCGTCGAGCCGCCTTCCGGTCACGTTCTTCGCGCTCGGCACGTGCACGGTCGCCGGCGCGACCGTCGGCATCACGGGCGCCGGATCGTGCACCGTGACGGCGTCACAGTCCGGTGATGCGAACTACAGCGCCGCGGCGCCTGTCTCGCAGACGTTCGCGATTGCGAAGGCGGCCCAGACGATCACGTTCGCGGCTATTCCGGACAAGACGTTCGGCGAGCCCGACTTCGGCGTCTCCGCGACGGCGTCCTCGGGGCTCGTGGTGTCCTTCGGTGCGAGCGGGAGTTGCACCGTCGCAGGAGCGATCGTCCACCTCACCGGCACCGGGACGTGCACGATCACCGCGTCGCAGGCGGGTGACGCGAATTTCGCCTCGGCGCCGGACGTCTCGCACTCGTTCACGGTCAAGGCGCAGGTGCTGAAGCCGGCGGCGACCTGTCGCGTGCCGAAGGTCGTCGGCAAGCGCCTCGCGGCTGCCAGGCTGGCGCTCAAGCAGCGGCACTGCCGCACGGGCAAGGTCGGGTACGCCTATTCGCGCAAGCTCAAAAGGGGACTCGTCACCTCGCAGAGCCGCCGGGCTGGGCGGGTGCTCCGGGCCAATTCGAAGATCAACCTCGTCGTCAGCCGCGGCCTGCGGCGCTGATCGTCGTTGACTTTCGGCCGCAGGAGGCCGACACTCGATGTGCTCCGCGTTGCGGAGCGGAGACGACGGGTCGTGCGAAGGGGTCCGCGTGGGTGCTCGCAGCCACATGGAAGGCCGGTACCCGCTGCGCCACGCGCTGGGCGTAAGCGCGACCGCGTTTCTCGCTCTCGTTCTCGCCGGCGCCGTCACCGCCCCGCGCCGGGCCGACGCGGCCTTTCCGACCCGGAACGGGAAGATCGCCTTCGGCAGCAACCGTGACGGGAACTTCGAGATCTATGTGATGAATCCCGACGGCAGTGGCCAAGTGAACCTGTCGAACAGTCCGGCTGACGACCGCGAGCCGGCCTGGTCGCCGAACGGCCAGCAGATCGCGTTCACGAGCACGCGAGACGGCAACGACGAGATTTACAAGATGAACGCCGACGGCACCGGCCAGACCCGGCTCACGACCGACCCTTTGCGTGATCGCAATCCGGCTTGGACAAGCGACGGCAGGATCGTCTTCGACCGTGGCGCCGTCGCTCCCAGCCAATGTGAAGGTCTGACCGACCTCTACATCATGAACGCCGACGGAACGGGTGTGCGAAACCTCACCGACAACCCAGCGGCGGAGGATTGCGTTGCGAGCGGGTCCGCGACGGGGCGCATCGCATTTTCGAGCAATCGCGGCGGCAACATCCTCGACATCTACGCGATAAACCCGGATGGCGGCGGGCTGGTGCGGCTCACGAACAACCCAGGGTGCGGGCTCCACCCGAACTGGGCTCCGAGCAGCACCCGAATCGTCTTCTCGCGCGACGCGACGTCGAACTGCATGGGCGACAACGACCTCTACGTCATGCAGGCGGACGGAACGGGCCAGACGCGGCTCACCGATACGCCGTCACGCATCGAGTTCTATCCGGCATGGTCGCCGCAGGAGGACCGGATCGCCTTTGAAGGCTGTCCAAGTTCGACCTGGCCAAACTGCGCCAGCCAGATCTACGCGATCAGCCCAACGGGCGGCGGCGAGGTTCAGCTCACCTTCGCAGGCTCGAACCGCAAGCCGGATTGGCAGCCGCTTGCCAAACTCGACCAGACGATCGCGTTCGACGCGCCCGCCGCGAAGACGTACGGCGACCCGGACTTCACCGTCAGCGCGAGCGCGTCCTCGGGCCTGCCGGTCTCCTTTACGGCGACCGGCAGTTGCACCGTCAGCGGAACGACCGTGCATTTGACCGGCGCCGGCTCGTGCACGCTGACCGCCTCTCAGCCGGGCGACGCGACCTACAACGCAGCGACCGACGTCTCGCGCACCTTCTCGATCGCGCGCACGCCGTGCACGGTGCCGAAGGTGGTCGGCAAGAAGCTCGCGGCGGCCAAGGTGGTACTCGCGCGGCGGCACTGCCGTACGGGCAAGGTGTCGTCCGCGTACTCGAGCAAGCGCAAGGGGACGGTCGCGGCCCAGAGCCGCCGGGCCGGACAGGTGCTGCCGGCCGGCTCGAAGATCAGCCTCGTCGTCAGCCGCGGTCCGCGGCGCTAGATTGCGCCGCCGGTATCGATCTCGAAGAAGTGGAGCCGGCTCGCGTTCACGGCGAGCTCGATCGGCTCGCCCTCGCGCGCCGGGGAATCGCGCGTCACGCGCGCCGTGAACAGGCTGCCCTTGCGGCGAGCCTGCTCGCTCGTCGCCTCGAGCGCCTCTTCCCCGAGTGCCGCCTGCACGTCCTCGCCGCGGACGGCCGGCGCGCCGACGCCGAAGTGCACGAACACCTCCGAGCCGAGGTCCTCGCGGATGTCGACCACCGCGGTGATCGTGCCGGCCTCGCCGCGTCCCACGACGACGGCGTCGTCGAGATCCTCCGGGCGGACGCCGAGAATGACGCGGTGCCCGGCGTGGGCGCCGAGCTCCGAGCGACCGCTGACGTCCAGGCTGTTGTCGCCGAAGACGGCGCGCAGCGAGCCGTTCTCCTCGATGATGTCCGCGCCGACGAGATTCATCGCAGGCGAGCCGATGAACTCGGCGACGAACAGGTTCACCGGGCGCTCGTAGAGATCGTTCGGCGTGCCGACCTGTTGGAGGTACCCGTCCCGCATCACGGCGACACGGTCGCCGAGCGTCATCGCCTCCACCTGGTCGTGCGTCACGTAGATCGTCGTCGCCTGCAGGTCACGCTGGATCCGCGCGATCTCGGCGCGCATCTCGACGCGTAGCTTCGCGTCGAGGTTCGACAGCGGCTCGTCCATCAGGAACGCCTGCGGCTCGCGCACGATTGCCCGGCCCATGGCGACCCGCTGCCGCTGGCCGCCCGAGAGCGTCCGCGGCTTCTTCTTCAGGACGGGCTCGAGCCCGAGCACCTGCGCCGCGTCGCCCACGCGGCGGCGGATCTCGGCCTTCGAGAACGAGCGCATCTTCAGGCCGAAGGCCATGTTGTCGTAGGCCGACATGTGGGGGTACAGGGCGTAGTTCTGGAACACCATCGCCACGTCGCGGTCCTTCGGCGGCAGCTTGTTGACCACCCGCTCGCCGATCCGCACGACGCCCGAGGTGATGTCCTCGAGGCCGGCGACCATCCGTAGCGCCGTCGTCTTCCCGCAGCCGGAGGGGCCCACGAAGACCATCAGCTCGCCGTCCTCGACCTGCAGGTCCAGCTCGGAAACCGCGTGCGTCCCGTCGGGGTAGACCTTGGACAGGTTCTCCAGAGCGATCTCGGCCATCGGGGAGGGGCCGGAGCTTACTAAGATCCCGCGCCACCAGCGGAGTTCCGAAGGAGAGAAGTGGTAGCCGTAGCCCAGCGAGGCTTCATGAGGCGGGGCGCCGACGTCTTCGAGAGTCGGCGTGTCCTCGCTGCGGCGCTGATCTCTCCGGCGATCATCTTCATCCTCCTGCTCGTCGGCACGCCGTTCGTGCTGGCGATCTACCTGAGCTTCACCGATGCGACCGCGGGCTCGCTCAGCGGCGCCTGGGTCGGCCTGCACAACTTCGGGAGTGAGTGGCACAACGAGACGTTCCGGCACGCGCTGCGCAACACCGCCGTGATGACACTCCTCTCGCAGGCGATCGTCGTCGTCTGCGCGGCGATCCTCTCGAACTACCTGGCCAAGCCGTTCAAAGGCCGCTGGATCCTCCGCTTCCTGGTCCTCCTGCCGTGGGCTGCGCCCGTGGCGCTCGGGGCGATCACCTGGCTGTGGATCTTCGACAGCCTCTACAGCGTCATCAACTGGGTGCTCGTCCACGCGCACCTGATCGGGCCGGCCTGCTCGGTGCTGCACCAGTGGCCGTTCCACGTCGGCGAGTGCACGGCGCTGAACGCGCCGCAGTGGCTCGGCCAGCAGAACCTCGCCATGGCCTCGATCATCACGGTGCAGAGCTGGCGCGTGCTCCCCTTCGCGGTCGTCATCTTCCTCGCCGGCCATGCGTCGATTCCGCAGGAGGTCGAGGACGCCGCGAAGGTCGACGGCGCGACGGGCATCCGCAAGCTGATCTACGTGACGCTGCCGCTGCAGCTGCCGATCGCGCTCGTCGCCGTCCTGTTCGGGCTCGTGTTCACCGCCACCGACATGGCGGTGGTCTACATCCTCACGAACGGCGGCCCGTTCAACTCGACGCAGGTGATCACGACGTGGGCCTTCCAGCAGGGGATCGAGGGCGGCTCGCTCGGCGAGGGCGCCGCCGTGTCGCTCTTCCTCTTGCCGGTGCTCGCGATCGTCGCGATCACGATGCTCTTCTTCGCGCGCCGGGCGGAGGTTGCGTGATGGCACTCAGCCGGCGCGAGAAGGTCACCACCTACATCGTTGTCGGGCTGTTCGCGATCGTGCTCGCGTTCCCCTTCTACTGGATGGTGATGACGGCCTTCAAGCCGTTCGGCGACCTGCTCAGCATCCAGAACCTGCCCTTCTGGTTCCACCCGGGTCCGACCTGGGACAACTTCCAGAACCTCTTCGACACGAACTACCCGCGCTGGCTCGCCAACACGGCGATCGTCGGCGCGGTCGTCGTGGGGATCACGCTCGTCCTCTCGCTGCCCGCGGGCTACGCGCTTGCACGCTTGTCGGGCCGCGTGGGCGGATCGCTCGGCGTCGCGATCTTCCTGACGTACCTCGTGCCGCCGACGCTGCTCTTCCTGCCGCTCTCCCGCGTGATCTCGAAGCTGGGCTTGCAGGATTCGCTCTGGTCGCTGATCGTCGTCTATCCGTCGTTCACGATTCCGTTTGCTACGTGGCTGATGATGGGATTCTTCAAGACGATCCCACGTGAGCTCGAGGATGCGGCCATGATCGACGGCTGCTCGCGCTTTGCGGCGCTGCGGCGAATTGTGCTGCCGATCTCGGTGCCGGGAATCCTGACGGTCGTGATCTTCACGTTCTCGCTCTGCGTCAACGAGTTCATCTACGCGGTCACCTTCATCACCAGCTCGAACCACCGGACGATCTCGGCCGGCGTGCCGAGCGACCTGATCCGCGGCGACCTCGTCCAGTGGGGCGCGATCGCGGGCGCGGTGCTGATCCCGAGCATCCCGCTCGCGCTGCTCTACAACGCGTTCCTCAACCGGTTCATCGCCGGCTTCACCGGCGGTGCATTTCGATGAAAGGAGGCGTACGTGCCTGACGATCCCGAGGTGAGCGAACGGAGAGAGAGCCCGCTCTCCCGGCGTGAGCTCCTGAGACGTGCCGGAGTCGGTGCCGCAGCGATCGGGGTAGCCGGCTCGGGTGCGTCGAAGGGGTTCGCTTTCGCAGGGCCGCACAAGCACACCGGCCGCTGGTTGAGCGGCGATCTCAAGATCCTGCAATGGGTTCACTTCGTCGGGGCCTACGATGAATGGTTCGACAACACGTGGTGCAAGCAGTGGGGCGAGAAGAACGACGTCAACGTCACCGTCGACCACATCGTGAACACGCAGCTCGACGCGCGTGCGGCGGCGGAGGTCGCCGCCCAGAGCGGTCACGACCTCTTCGGGTTCCTGGCGCCGCCGGCGATCTACGAAGACCAGGTGATCAACCACAAGAGCATCATCGCCCAGATCGAGAAGAAGGTCGGGAAGATGGGCCAGCTGGCAAAGCTCTCGACCTACAACCCGAGGACGAAGAAGTACTTCGCGCTCTCGGACAACTATGTGCCGGACCCGGTGATCTGGCGGCACGATCTCTGGAGCGGGGTCGGCGAGGCGCCGAACACGTGGGAGCACGTGCGTAAGGCCGCGCCGAAGCTGAAGGCCATCGGCCATCCGATCGGTATCGGCATGTCGAACGAGCTCGACTCGAACATGGCGAACATCGCCTTCCTGATGTGCTTCGGCGCGTTCATCCAGAACGAGGAGAACCGCCTCACGATCAAGTCGAAGCAGACCGTGGAGGCGCTGAAGTTCATGGCGTCGATGTACAAGGCCGGCGAGACCGACGAGATCTTCGGGTGGGTCCCGTCGTCGAACAACGACTTCATCTACTCCGGAAAGGGCTCGATGATCCTCAATGCGATCTCGGCGACACGGACGCCCGAGGACCAGTTCCCGTCGCTCGCGCCGAACCTGTGGATCTGGCCGATTCCCGCCGGCCCGCACGGCCGCTTCGGGCTCGAGCACGTCATGGGATGCTACGTGATCTGGAAGTTCGCGAAGAACAAGGCTGCTGCGTCGAAGTTCCTCGTCGACCTCTGCGTCAACTACAAGCAGGCGACGACGGCGAGCAAGCTCTACAACTTCCCGAGCTTCCCGGGCGCGTTCCCGTTCGATCAGATCTACAAGGCTGCGAAGGCAGACACGCACAAGCCGCGCGGCAAGTACACGATCCTGACGACTATTGCCAAGAAGTACACGCACAACGTCGGCTACCCGGGCACTTCGAACGCGGCGATCAACGACATCTTCGTGACGCACCTGATCCCGCAGATGTTCGCGCAGGTGGCTCAGGGCAAGATGAGCGCAACCGACGCAGTCAGCGCGGCACACCGGGAGATGACCGGGATCTACCGGAAGTGGAAGCGCAAAGGGAAGCTGTAGGCCACTGGGGTGCCGCTTCTCGCGGCACCCCAGCTTCGGTTCGCTGAAACATCTCCGCGATGCCGCTCTAGAAATGGCGCGGGCGACGCGCTATAAGCGTGGAGTCGTCCATCTGACAGGGGGGAGGTGGAACATGAAGCTGCGCATCAAGGCGCTGCTCGCGTTCTTCGCGGTCCTCGCTGCGCTCGGCTCGGCCGGCGCGGCGCTTGCGGACCAGCCGCCGGGCCTGCTCGGCTACGAAGGCCAGCCCGGCAACCAGGGCGGCCCGCAGCACCATCCGTAGACCTCGAAGCGCGAAGTCTGCGATCTCGCGCTTGCACCGGCTGGGCGGGCCTTGGGCGCGTCCGGCCGGTGTCGGCGCCTACCGCGTGCTCTGAACCCGGACGACCGCCTTGCCCCCGCCGGCCTGGAATGCCCAGGCATCGCCTATCTGATCCAGCGTGAACGTCTCGAAGTCGACCTGGATCGCGCCCGACTTCGCATGGCGCAGCAGCTCGCCGTGCAGCTCCCGCAGCTCCGCGTTCGTGCGCGCGAAGTTCGACAGGCCGAGCAGCTCGAGCTCCTTGCCGCGCACCGTGCCGGACTTGAACGTCGCCTCGGGGCCGGCCGACTCGCCGTAGTGCACGATTCGCGCCTGCGGCGCGGCCGCCTCCACCGCCGCGGTCGCCGGCCCGTCCCAGAGTGGATCGATCACGACCGTCGGCCCGTCGCCGCCGCAGGCGGCCGCGAGATCGCCGTCCAGCGCCACCGCCTCGTCGGCGCCCAGCTCTCGCACGCGCTCGAGCTTTCGCAGGTCGCGCCCGGCCGCGACGACGCGCGCCGCGCCGCTCAGCTTCGCGCCCTGCACGGCGATGCGCCCGGACGTGCCGCTCGCGCCGAGGACGAGCACGCGATCTCCCGCCGCTATCCGTCCGCGTTTGACTGCCGCCCAGCCGACGATGCCGGCGATTCCGAGCGCGACGGCCGTCGCGTCGTCGACATCCTCCTTGACCGGAAGGAAGCGTTCCGCCGCGACGGTCGCGCGCTCGCCGAGCGTTCCGTCGCGCGCGACGCCTAGGCCGTCCGAGAAGACATAGACGCGGCGGCCGTCCGTCGTCCGCGCGGCCGCCTCGCAGCCGGGGACGTACGGCAGCGGCGGGTGCCCACCGTAGAAGCGGCCGGCCGCGACGGCGAGGTCGAGCGGGTTCAACGCAACCGCGAGGACCTCGACGACCTCGCGGCCATCGGCATCCGGCGCGCG
>WNGB01007007.1_pt1 | contig 16405 bp, 11 predicted proteins | sample 5400681 | NCBI WGS metagenome assembly WNGB01 (sample SAMN13153367, study PRJNA577476) | soil metagenome | isolation source: 115 cm soil or saprolite under grassland replicate 2 | place: USA:California | collected 2016-06-15 | reverse complement strand
CCAGTATCGCTCCAGCTAGTGCCGCTGGTGACCGAAGCCGTCGCCGACGCCGCCCCGTCACGGTAGACGTGGTAGCCGGCGACGCCGACATTGTCGCTCGACGCCTGCCAGGAGACCCCAATCGAGCTCGAATCAAGCGTCGCCGCCGTCACCGCAGACGGCACCGACGGCGCCTGTGTATCTCCGCCGCCGCCGCCGAAGTCGACGCGGACGCCGGTGATCGAGCTGGGCTGCAGCACCTTGAATCGGAGCCGGTGTGCTAGCGGGTCGTAGTACCAAGTAGACGTGGTCGCGGCGTCGAAGTCGGATTGGCTCGCCGACTGTGCGACCTGGCTACCGTCGACCAGCACTCGCTGCGGTGTGAGCGTAGTCGTCTGCGCCTCCGCCGTCACGAGCGAGGAGGGTAGGTCGTCGAGCGTGAGCGAGAGCGACTTAGCGGTCCCGTCCCAGCTCGCCGAGGTGATGCCCTTCGTGAGAATCTTCGTATAGTTCCGCCCGCCGGGCGTGTCGATAGCATCGATGTGGAAGCTGACTCCACTCGGGAGGCCGGGGACATCCCTGAAGATGATCGGTTCGGTCATCCCGACGTAGTCGATCGATCCGACCGCCGGGTCGTGGAGCTCGGCGCGAACGTAGCTGGACGAGCCGGTCAGCGAGGCGTTCTTCGTCGCTTCATAGGTGCCGGCTGCCGCCTCGAGCGCCGTCTGGCTGCCATTGACGAGCCAGCGCACCTTTGAGCCGCTGCTGATCGAATCCGTGATCTTGAGATGCACGGGCGCGGAGGTGGATGCGTCGGAGACGTAGACGGGATACCGCGCGGGGTATGGTTCCGCCGAGTTCGGGTCGAGATTGAAGATGATCCGTCCATTGAACGTGTTCCGAGCCAGGTACATCCGGCCCTCGAACAGCGAGCGCATCAACGGGTCGAAGCGGAGCGACGGCGCGTACAGATAGGTGGCGGTACCGCGGTCGCCCACCGCCAGCGTGGCGACCTTGTGCATGTCGCTCGACCAGGTGCCGAGGACGATGTTGCCGCGCTGCAGCATCGAGTCCCAGATGTCGACCATCGTCGTCGGCGGGCTGCCGCCTGGATCAGGGCGAACTTCCATCACGTCGGCACCGAACGCCTGGTAGCTGTCGGCGACGATCTCGTCGAGCTTGACGCCGCCGGGCAAGTTCGGGTGATTCAGCTGGGCCGGATAGCCCGTCTGCTGCGTCGGGAGGATGCCGTCGATTCCGCGTGTGATCGCGCACTGCGTCATCAGCTGATCGGTGCAGCCGAAGAAGTTCTTGTACTCGACGCCCGACGTGATGCCGAAGTTGAACCGCTGCGCGTGCCGGTTGTAGCCCATCTCGATGGCGGGGAACATCGTGAAGGTGCCCGTGTCGAACGCATGCACCGACTGGTTTCGGAACGCGAATTCGTCGCCAGAGGGAACGGGACTCGAGGCGTCGAGGTTGTAGGCGTCGAAGTACGCATCGGCGGTGCCACCGTTGGACTCCGCCGACATCTTCACCTGCTGTAAGGCGTTGTAATCGAGGGGCCGGTCGGCGGTGGGGACGTCGGTCAGGCCGCCGCTGCCGATGTTGATTGGCGTGCCGTTACGGGTCGCGGCGCCAGAGGTGATGTCGATCACGTAGTCGTTCCACGCGTTGAGCGTGTACGGGAGGTTGTACGTGAGCACGCGCGCCTGCGGGTTCGAAGACGCGGTGCGAGCGTTGCCGAGCTGCCAGACAATCACAGTGCTCTTGCCAGGCGAGATGACGCCGCTCGCCGTGGTGTAGCCCTCGGGTGACTTGACCGTCTCGTCGCCGCCGAGCGAGACCGAGACGTAGGCGCCCGCGTTCGCGTCGATCCGCTTCGGATAGACGGAGAACTTCAGGATCAGGTTACCCGAGCGGAGGTTCGGCCCGCGCTTGAGGTCGATCAACGTCTCGCCGGATCCGTTCGAGGTACTCGCGAGATGGAGCGAGTAGGACCCGCGCCGAACCGGCGAGCTTACGAGTTGATCCGTCGTCGAAGTCAGAGAGCCATATGTGTCCTGGCTCCACTTGGTTCCGAGACTGTCGTCGAACTGGACGTGGTTTGCGACGACGGTGGAGATTGCAAAGTTGCTGCCGGCCTGGTGGTCGGTCAGGAAGATGGCGTTGTAGCCGTAGCCCTTCGCAGCGTTTGAAATGATCCCGCTGTCATCGAGCGCGTCGCCGCTGATCACGCCGTGCACATGCGTGTCGCTCTTGTACCACTGCCAGCTGGCGGCACGTGCTGGTGTACCGGGAACCGCGACCCCCGACAGCAGGAGACAAACGACCAGGAAGGGTCGGAACGGCTTGCGGCCCCGACGGCGCACCTTGCGACCTAGCGGCTCGAGGAGCGTCTTTTTCTCCGTCTCCGCGCCGAACCGGCGCTGCCGATGCGGAACCTGCCTCCAGGCAACGATAGCACCATCTTCCTTCATCCTTATCCCCCGCCGCCCTTGTGGGGCCGCCGGTGCCTCGGGGTCCGGATCGAGACGAGGTTGCTGGGCACACTGCGGTGTCCAGCCTGGTCGATCGCGACGACACGATAGCGATAGCGTGTGGCGGGCCTCAGTCGCTCATCGGCGAACGTTGTGAGCGGGCCGAGTCGCCCGATCAGATGGGCGTTGCGATAGAGCGCGTAGCCGAGGACGCCGACGTCGTCGGTGCTCTCACGCCAGCTCAAGATCGCTCTGCGGTAGCCGGCGCGGGCTTGCAGCCGCGGTTGTGTCGGTGCGGCGCGGTCGCCTGCACCACCCGAGCATGGGATCGCGCCGTGGTCGAGGAGCTTGCCCTTGATCGTGATGTACTCGAAGCCGGCGCCGTTCGGGTTAAGCGTCAGCCTCAATGCTCCGAACGCTTTCGTCGTATCGGCGCCACGGACGAGGCGTGGATCCTGCCGGATGAAGGCTCGGATGCCATGCCCCCCTGAACCAACGACGAATTCGGTGGGCCCGCCGGTCGAAGGATTTCCGTTCGCATCGAGCGGCTGGAAACGCTGGTAGTTGTGATCGTGACCGTTGAGCACGAGATCGACACCGCGCGCCGCCAGCAGCTGCCAGAGCGGCATGATCCGATCCGAGGACGTGCCTTCCGGGCCGACGGTGAATGCCGGGTGGTGATAGAAGACAACTGTGCACGGGCCCGGATGGTCGTCGAGGTCGTGCTTTAGCCACTCGTACTGCGTCGTTCCCGGCTGGAACTGGTTGAACTGGCTGGTCGAGTCGAGTGAGACGATGTGCCAGCCGGCCGCCTCGACGCTGTAGAAATGCGGCGCGTCGCGCCAGTACCAGAAATAGCCGGGCGCGACCCGCTTCGTGTACTCGTGGTTGCCCAGTGTCGGGAGCGTAATCGGCCGGAAACGGCCGAAGTACCGCTTCGGCGCGTACCAGTTGAGGTACTCGGTTGCCGTTCCCTCCTTGTAGACGTCGCCGAGGTAGAGCAAGAGGTTCGGTTGCCAGCCGCTGATCAAGTTGGTCACATCGGCCGCTTTCTGCTCGCCGCCGGCACCGTCGCCGACGGCGGCGACGACGAAGGGTCGCCCAGCGGCGGGCGCGGTCCCGCCGGTCGGAGCGAAGGACGTCTGGGTCGGCTGCTGGCTGTGGTTGCCGAATGCGACGCTCACCGAGGCGGGCTGGGTGCGGGATCCATCGCGCAGGAGCGCCGTCGCGCTCAGCGCGTGATTCCCGTCTGCGAACAGGTAACTGGGAAGTTGGAACTCGAACGGATTCTCATAGTCGGACAGCAGGTGCTGCCCGTCGAGTTCCACCTCGACCTCGCGGGCGAGCGTGCGGGCGCCGGAGGACGTGAGCGTGAGGCTCATCGGCGCATCACCGGAAAGAGGCCCGTCAGCCGCGTGCAAGCAAAGCGCGGTCGTGTAACCGCCGTGGCCGGTCGTCGCGCAGGCTTCTGCTGTCACCGATCCAGGCGCACTCGCCGTCGAGCCGAGCACTGCCGCAGCGGCGACCATCGCGACGAGCAGAAGCGGGTGCCTCACGGCGGACTCGCCGTCGACTCGCGCAGCGCCTTGACGCAGCCGCGGTAGGTGCCCACTCGCATCGCTGGCTCGAATTGCGCCGCGTATGCGCGGGCGGCCGGCTCGGGCCTTGGCGCGAGCGCGTACTGGCGCGCGAGCCGCGCCAGCCCCAGCGCGGCGCATGTCTCGTAGGCGGTGTCGAACAGCTGTTGGTTCGACTCGTGGACCTGACGTGCGCGGACGCCGTCGGCCGCTCGAAGCGGGTTTGGCGATCGCTGGGCGATTCGCGGCCGGAGCAACTCAGTCAGTGTGCCGCCGCCGAGCAGGACGAGAGCCACGACGACCGCGACGGCGACGAGCCGCCCGCTCACGTCCTCGCTCCGAGGTTGTCGCCGCTTCCGCCCCCGCTGCCGTCGCGCCCGCGCCGGAACACCACGACGATGGCGCCGGCAATCAGGAGCACGAAGCCGACGATGAGGGGCAGTCCGTATGCGGTGCCAGTTGCCGGACGGCCCTCCGACGAGAACTCCCCGACCGCCGGCACACTTCCGCCGAGCGCGCCGGCGAGCAGCGACAGGTACCGGTTGCGGTAGCGAGTACTGGGCTCGATCTGCGAGTTCTCGGAGAACTCGTTCCACGAGATAACTCCAACCGCATCGGGCGCCGACGCCAACGCGCCGGCGAACTCGCGCCGAAAGGTGTTCCCGTCGGCGCGACCGACGACCGTCTTGCCGCCGATCAGGCGCGCGTCGAAGCCGGGTGCGGCCGGGGCGATCCACAGGCCGCCGCGCGCATGGACAGCTGCGCCGAGCGCCACGAGCTTCTTCGGATAGTCGGGATAGGTACTCGGGTTGACCGACGACCAGTAGTACGCGTCGCCGTCGAAGAGGTCGGCGACGCGCCGGTAGTCGTCGGCGTTCCGCTCGCTGGCGAGTAGGTAGATGCTGTCGCCAATCTCGCGGCGGACGCGAGCGATCTGCGGACGCGTGAACTTCCAACTGCCCGACCAGATCACCAGCGGCCTGCGCCCGAAGACGTGGAAGACTGGATTGTTCCGGTAGCGGTACGCGAACTTCGTTAGGTCGTCGGCGATCCGCGAGGCGGGCAGCGGCCGCCGCTCGAAGTCGAGGCCTTGGTAGATGATGGCAAGCCTGAATCGGGAAGCTGTCGCGGTCGTGACCAGCCGCGCGAGCCGGCGGTCAAGCGTCGGAGTCGACTTCCACGACACGATGAAGCCGCTGAGGCCGGCCTGCTTCGCCCAAGTGACGTGCTGTCGCATGACGATCCGCTCGTCACTCGAGTAGCGGCCGAGCAGCGGGAAGTCCGTCTTTGCCCGACTCCCCGAATTCGCGTCGAACCAGATATAGTAGTAGGCGAAGGCCCGGATCGGTGTCGTTCGGGCGGCCGCAGCAGGGGCCGGGCTAGAGATCATGAGGAGGAAAGCCGTCGCCGGGGCGCATAGCGCTGCTGCAAGGGGGCGCGCTGTCATAGCGCCACCAGCTCACGCAATTGGTCGAGTCGGGCCGGGCCAATCCCGCGGACCGCTGCGAGCTCGTCGACGGAACCGAAAGCGCCGTGCGTTTGTCTATACGCCAGGATGTTGTGCGCCGTCGCGGGACCGATGCCTGGCAGTGCATCGAGCTGCGCAAACGTCGCCGTGTTGAGGTCGACGACGCCGTTTACCGCGGCACGCCGCGCCGTCGCATCGCCGGCGCCCTGCTGCTGAGCGGGCGCGACGAGCTGCTCGCCGTCACGAATCGTGGCAGGAGCCACAGCCCTTCGCTCGACAAGCCCGCCTGCGCCGCCGGCGCGTGCGGGCGAATCCGCCATGCTCGCCCCACGGACGCGATCGGGCTCAGCCCGCCACTTGGCTGCGACGAGATCGGCGACCGCCGACCGCAGACGCGCGAACCCTGTGAGCGGCATCGCGACAGGCGCGTGCCTCGGAAGCATGCTGCCCAGGCCGCCGATCTGAGCGCGCAATTCTCGGAGGCGGTGCGGCCGCCTGATGAGTGGCAGCCCGACCGCGAAGAGTGCGAGCGCCGCTGCCGCGATCGTGACGTCGAGATAGCTGATGACGCCGACCTTGACATCCTGATCCCTCGACAACGCGACCGGGCCGCCGAGCGAGAAGCCGCCGCCTTCGACCTCGACGTGGTAGTTCCCGCGCGGGAGCGAGGGGAGCACGACCGTACCGTCAGCGCCAAGCCGGTAGCGCCGCGTCGTTCCTTGCGGGAAGGTCAGGCGGATCTTGTCTCCGACCACAAAGCCGAAGAATGCGTCGCGGCTGCGGAACCTTGCGCGGTAGAAGAGGAGCTGCACCGTCACGCCCCGTTCCCGCGCCGGGAAGAACTTCTGCTGGCTCTCGTTGACGACGTTGGAGCCGCCGACGACCACCCGCTCGATCGTGTAGTAGATTGGCTTGCTCTCGAGTCCACCGTTCAGCGGGACCACACGTGTGCCGCGGAGCCACAGGATTCTCGTCGTGGGGTGGAACCGCTCCCCGATCGAGCTCCGGATCTGGATCGAGCTGACCCTCTTCGGGTCGATGAGTCGCCCGTGGAGATCGACGTAGCGGAGCCGCACCCGGTAGTAGATGTCGAGGGCTGCCCGAAGGCGGACGCTCCTGCCATACCAGCGCTGAAAGATTGCACGTCGGCCGGCGCTGACCGTCGTCGGCGGCACGCGTGGTCGACCGACCAGCTGCGGCGGCAGCAACGCCACCCCTTGACTGTTTGTCCTGAAGATGATGCCCCTGTAGACGACCGGCAAATTCGGCGTCGGAGGGATCGTTTCGACGGCCGTGCCCGTCCCGGGTAGAGCAGCGTTCGCGTCTTCGACGAAGAGCGGTGCGAGAAGCGCCGCGAGAGCGATCACGACGAGGCGCCGGGTCACGAGGCGACCTCTGCCTCGGCCTCCTGGCGCATGCGCCACCCGAACGCTGCGCCCGTGATCACCAAGCCGGCCGCAAGCGCGGCAAACACGTACGCCGCGTAGATGATGCTGCGTCGAGGCTCGGGCTTCGGAGGAAGGGGGCGGGTCGGGGGGACGAACTCCGCTGCCCGTGGCGGCGCGGCGAAGTCGAACGCGGATGCAATGCTTTTCGCCTTGCGGTCGCGGTCGGCGAGCGGCTGCAGGCCCCAGTTCTCCTCGATGAACGTGAGCAGCGACGTGAAGTCGAACGTCGTCGAATCGATGTAGCCGCGTCGGGCGTACGGGCTCACAAGCAGTGCGGGTGCTCGGAACCCGTAACCCATCGCGTCGATGCGTGGCGGCCGGACGTGGTCGTACCAGCCGCCCCAGTCATCGTAGGTCCAGACGAACGCCGTCGAGTTCCACGCTCGGCTGCGCATCAGCGCGGTGGTCAAGGTGCGCACGAACCGCTCGCCCGCCTGGATGGATCCGGGCGGATGCTCGCTCGCCCCCGAGGGCGCGATGTAGGAGACGGCCGGGAGTCTGTTTCGCGCGAGATCGTCGTGGAACTGCTCGAGATCGACGATCTTGCTGAACAGCCGCGGATTGTCGAGAAAGCGTTCGTAGTCGAGCAGCGGAACCCAGACGACCTGCGATCCGCGGTCGCCCGAGCCGCGCCGACGGAACGTCACAGTGGGGTCGTAGTTCTGGACGTAGAATTTCCACGGGATTCGTTTCGCCTCGAGACGGTCGAAGATGGTCGGCAGACGCCCGAAGCCACCTGGCGGAATTACGTCGTCGCGCCAGTTTCCCGGGGTCGCCGTAACCCAGTACAGGTGGTTCCAGACCGAGCCGCCGGCAGCGGATGTGAAGAAGCGGTCGAAGAGGACGTAGCGATCGGCGACGTTCCAGTAGAACGGGATGTCACGGTCGTCGTAGTGGCCCATGCTGATCGAGTCACGGCCGCCGAAGGCGCTGACGAAGCCGTCCATGCGACCGCCACGGAACTGGCGCCGGAATGTCTTCTGGCTGTGCGAAAGGTCGCGTACGGCACGGTTGCCAATGCGGAACGGGCTCACGCACCCGAGCTGCGGTTGCGCCGCCCGGCGCGGCATGCAGATTCCGCTCGGAATCCCATTCGCCCCGGGATAAGTGCCGAAATAGTTGTCGAAGGAGTGGTTCTCCTGCATCAGGTAGATCACGTGCTTGATCGGCGTCCTTGTGGCGATCTGCTCGACGTTTCGTCCCTCACCCGCGGCATGCGCGCTGGAGGCGCCGAACGGGAGCGCCGCGAGCGCGAACAGCGTCAGCACGCGCGTCACGGCCGCACCTCGTAGATGACGATTACGGGCGTCGTCCGCCCTCCAGACCCACCCTCTGCCGGCACCGACTCGACGTGTACGACACGGCCGTTGTAGCGATCGGCGTAGCGCACCAGCTTGCGCGAGAAGAACGGCGTCCGATCGGCCGAAAACGCATCCCAGACCAGGTACTGCAGGTTGTTGTGCCGGATCTGCAGGTCGGGGTTCTCGACCGGCTCGTACGAGGGATTTCTGTGCAGCGGGTTCGGGCTGACGGAAAGGCCGTACGCCTTCCTGTGGCCGTAGAACTGGACGATGTTCGCCATCGAGGGACCGATCGTCATCAGCAGGGCGCCGACAGGTACGTGCTGGTCGATCCAGCGACCCGCCTCGCGACCGCCCGGGACACCGCCGGTGCCGGCGAGGAAAGTCGATCCGGTCGCCGGTGAGATCGCAATCCACGTCGGGATCGCGAGCGACGCAGCGACCACGCCAACAGCCGCCGCCCCGAGAAAGCGCGCCCGCTGTTCTTCCAGCCGGACGCTCGCAAGCCACGCGGGCATCAGCGTTAGGGTGCGGCCGGCGAGGATCGCGAGCGGAGGCGCGATCGGCAGCAGATATTGGAAGCCCTTGACCGGCCACAGCTCGAAGAAGGTGGCTGGAACGAAAATCCATGAGAGCAGCAGTCGCTCCCGCCATGACCAGCGGCCGCGTGCCAGCCAAAGGCCCGCAGCCGCCGCAAGCACAACGATCACGCCGACGGCCTGCGTCACGGTCACGGGGTAAAAGGCGAGCGTGTGATTCGGCCGCCGAAACAGCTGCCAGACGAGGTAGCTCCGCCCGGTACTCGTTCCGCCGGTGAGCGAAAGCGACAACGGGTACGGCGCGATCACGAGGACCATCGCCGCCAGCGAGAGCGCAAGGTCGCGTGCCCGGATCCGCAGCTCTGGAGACAGCGCGAAGAACGCGTACAGTGCGCCGAGGAGCAAGATGCCAGGCTCCTTCGCGAGGAACGTGAGCCCCATGGCCGCACCAGCGGCGTAAAGCCAACCCGGCCGCCGACTCAGTCCGAACCGAACGACGAGGTAGAGCACCAGCGTTGCGAACAGCGTCATCGGGCCATCCAGCAGCACCTGGCGCGTCACCAGGACGTGGTACGGCATCAGCGCGAGAACGAGGGCGCTGTAGATTCCAGCGCGCCTCCCGAAGAGGAGCACACCCGTGCGGTACACGAGCAGCACCGTCAACACGCCGACGGCCGCCGCCGCCAAACGCCCGAACAGCTCCCCGACCCCGAGGTGGTAGCCGATCGACAAGAACGTCTGGAAAAGCAGCGGGTGTGCGCGGAAGATCGGGAAGAACGGCTTGAGCGCCGGATCGGCCGCGATCGCGGCTCCCTGACCGGCATACACCGCCTCATCCGAGTTGTAACCGACGGCGTCGATCCGCCAGACCCGCACAAGCACTGCCAGGCCGAGCACGAGCGTCAGTGCCACCGCCGTCTCACGCCCGCGGGTAAGAGTCCAGACCGTTTCTGCGATCCGGGCACTCGACCTCCTACCGAGGCTGCGGCGCGGCGCCACGACCTCCGCGGCGCTGTCAAGCTGGTTCATCAACGCAGCTCAGGCAGGCGACGCAGGCTTCGGGATGAACTCCCCGCCGTCAGCGGCGGGGGCCGCGGACGCGGCGTCCTCGAGCGCCTCCGCCACCATCGTTGGGAGGGCGTGCATCAGCGTCACGAGCCGTTCCCACCAATTCATGCTCGTGCTCTCGACGAGCTGTGCGGGAAGGCCCTCTAACGCGGAACGGATGATCTCCTTCTCGGCACGCACCAGGTTCATGCTGCTGCGTCCGAAGAGGAAGGCCTCGATCGTCGAGTACGGCGGGAATCCATAGGCGTCGGCACAGTTCGAGAGGAGCACGTCAAGTGCTTCATCTGTCTGCAGCGAGAGCACGCGATCGTCGCTGCGCGAGATCACGAGTAGTCCGGCCAGCTTCGCGCTGTGCACGATGCGCACGCCCTGCACGAGCCTCGTAATCGCGTATTTCGGCGGTGGCACGAGCCACTGCACGACGGCGTTGATCGTCGCGACCGGCAGCCGGTAGCGGGTGAGCAGGAACGCAAACCGCCGGCCCGAGCGGGAGTGGATGCGGCTCTGGTAAACGAGCCGCAGTCGCTCGAACCGGCTGAGGTCGGTCTTGGCGAGCGCCCCGACCGTGTGGCTCGAGATCGTGAGCGGCTTCGGATACGCCAGAACATGCCCGTCGGGGCAAACGAGCGTCAGATCGTCGGAGAGGAAGCCGTGCGAGTCGTGGCTCAGCGTCCGCAGGATCGTCGTCGTCTTCCCCGTGTCCGTTCGGGCAGTGACCAGATATGCCAGACCCGAACCGTTGGCGATGCATGCACCATGGACGAGCGCGTAGCCCCGCTCAACGAACGTCCACCGCAGCAGCGGCTCGATCACGTTCGTGTAGAGCACGTGCGGCGAACGCGCGAGGAGCGGCGCGGCCGTCACGCGCGTGCGCTCGCCTGCCTCAATCTCGATCGCGAAACCGAGCGGCTCGCGGTATCTGAGCCGGTTCGGATCCGTGCTCTCGCGCCCGCGAATGGGGCCGATATGGATGCTGATCGTCGGATCCGAGACGCACTCGACGCGGAAGAACGCCAGCTCTGGTAGCGCCACGTCGGACTCAACCGTCGCGAGGCCGTGGATGTCGTAGCGGTAGGGCGCCTGCGCAAACAGGGGGCGTGCCCAGATCCACGCGTCCGCGACGGCGAAGCGCGTTAGCGTGATCGCAAGTAAGGAGACGAGGTTCGAGATCAGATAGTTGATGCCCGCAACGGATACGAGCAGGACGAGCATCGGACCACGGAGCAGGAGAGCTCCGTTGTTCATTACAAAGAACAGCGCCGCGCGTCGAAAGATGCCGCTTTGCCCGGTTCTGTCCGAGAAGACCCAGCGCTCCGTGAGCAGGAAGTTCCAGGTCGTCGACGCCTGGGTGGCGACGATCGCCGCCGCCAGGTAATGGATACCGGCCATGCCTGCGAGGGCTGCAAACGCCAACATGTTGACGCCCAGTCCGCTGGCGCCCACGATGCCGAAGTGAGCGAACCGCAACAATCGCCCGTCGCCGAGCCGGAGGCTTGCGAGCTGCCGTAGGTAGCAAAGACCCTGACACAGCGATGCCTTGCTCTCGCCCGCGTAGCGCGTGCCGAATTGGAACGGCACTTCGCCGACGCGCAGGCCCGGGTGCCGGAGCAGCAACTCGAGCAGGATCTTGAAACCGTTAGGGCGCAGGCGCTCGAGATTGACCGCGTCGCGCCGGAGCAGAAAGAACCCGCTCATCGGATCGCTGACGTTCCGCAGACGCCGGGGGAAGAGCGCTCGCGCGGCGAACGTCGAGATTCGGGACAGCAGGCTCCGGAGCGTTCCGACGTCATCCATGCCGCCACCGGCGCACCGGCGACTCGCTACGACAACGTCGAGATTCTCCTCAACGCAGCGCTGCAGCAGCTGAGGGAGCAGCTCCGGCGGGTGCTGGAGGTCCGCGTCCATCACGGTCACGTACGGAGCACGCGCGACGCGAAGCCCTTCGACCACCGCCCCCGCAAGCCCGTCGTGCTGCTCCTCGGGCCGGCGGTGGATCAGCCGGATCGGGATCTCCGCCCAGCGACGCGCTTCGCGAATGACCTTGGGAGTTTCGTCCCTCGAGTCGTCGACGAAGACGATCTCGGCATTCCCGGTGACTCCACGCTCGAGCCGGCGCACGAGCTCGGGGAGATTGGCGGCTTCGTTCCGGGTCGGGACAACGACCGTCAGGTTCGGCGGGGCCCCCTCCGCTTCTACAGTTGGCCACAGCTGTGCTACCTCCACCGACTTCTCCCCTCGGTTGGATGGGATGTGTGCAGCCGCAGCGATAGAAACGTTGGCGGTCGTGACGCGGGACCGGCCCTCCCGGCTACCCTCGGGGTCAGCCGCAGTCCCGGCTTCGTAGCCGACACGCGGGCCGAGTGTCGGCGACCCGCACGGCGAACTGCTTAGCCGCGCCGCTTCAGGACGCGCTCAGGTTGGCGTGATGGGCAGTGTTCCTCGCGCGGCTTCAGCGAACCGGCATCGCCGCCGTCAGTTTCCGCGAACACCGACCAGGGCCGAGGCTCGCGTGCAACTCACCGACGGTGCCGAGCACGCATTCCCGCGGAACTGCCGCTGAATCACCCCCTCCGGTCCGCCACCAAACAACTTCCTAACCTAGGGCCCCGGATGGCAGAAACAAGACGCAACCGCGATTACTGGCCCGAAGCTGGCCGTTAGTGCAGGAACTTACCTGGCCGTTCGTCTAGGGAGAGTGTGCCTACCCTGAGTCGTGCGGCGACCAGCCGCCGCCAGTGCGGTCGGCCCGCGCGCAGCGGAAGGTTCCTCCGTCGGATCGGGGAGCCGCGAGCGGGGTGAGACGCGAGCAGCATCCACTTCTAGGGCCTCCTGTTCGCGGCAGGGGCTTGTGAACGTGTGTCGAGAAGACCGTGACGCACGGCCCAACGAGTCGCCTCGGCCCGGTTCACGACGTTCAGCTTCCTGTAGATGTTCGACAGATGGAATTTCACTGTGTGCAGTGTGACCCAGAGCGTCCCGGCGATCTCCTTATTCGTGCGACCTTCAGCGACAAGGCGTACTATTTCGATCTCGCGCTGCGTCAGATACGGCTGGTGAGCGAGCATGGGACGCAGGTGGATCGAACGCTCGAACGACTGTCGGATCGCGGCGGCAAGATCGTCCGCCGACGCCGTCCGGTCGCAGTACGCATGCGCACCAGCGGCAAACGCCGCCTGGGCGCTCCGCGGGTCGTCATCAGAGATCACGACGACCCGCAACTTCGGGTGCTTACTCTGCACCACCCGCAACAGCTGTTCCACCTTGTCGTCGACCGTTTCAACGCCGAGAACGAGAAGGTCAGGATCGTGGTCTTCGACCAGGTCAGCGAATCGCTCGATCTTCGTCTCGCGCGCGCTGATTTCGATACCCAACTGCGCGATGACACGCGCGAGCGAATCGAGTGACAGCGGATGCGTGTCCACAACGATCGCCGTTTGAGCCGCAGACTCCATTGTCGCCGTACCTTTGAGATTGACGCCAACCGGTAGCCTAAACGGTGAGTCTTAGACGAATGCCGCGAATGTGGCGCGCTGGACGCCAGCCTGCCTCGTCCGGGCTACGTCGGCGGGTCACCTCTTTGACGCGCTGGAGATCGAGCCGGCAGCGCCGGCGATCGCTTCCTTCGTCGGGTCGCAGGCGCCGCGGGGCGCGCGGCCGATTGCGGCGTCGGACGTCGCCCCCGGTCGGCTCGCCCGCGGGATGGGCGAACGCGGCAGTGCGCCGCCTGTTGCGGCAGCCCCTTGTCTTTGCGCTTGGGAGGCACGGGTGGGCCGCGACGGCGAGCGATCTCGGCGCCTGGGCGAGCCTCAGCCCTGCGTCCGGCGTGTGGGGTGCACAAATTTGATCGGACGCGGCGGCGAGCCACCGGAGGCGCGGCCAGCCACGCGACGCACTTCGAACGCGAGCTGGTGAGTCCTGCCCAACCCCATCTCACAGCCGGCGGCCGCGACGACCGGTTCCCAGGTCGGTGCGAAAACAGGACGCCCGTCGAGGTGCACCGAAGACGAAGACGATTGGGGCAAGGACCTCACGGACGAACTGGTTGACGAGCTCGATGACGACCGTGAGGAGACCTGGCTGCTCAACGACGAGCCGCCGCTCGAAGCCGACGAGCCCGAGTGGCCCTGTGGGTACGTGAATTCGGTTCCGCCTGCAAAGCGGCATGGTGCCAGCGGCGAACTGGATTTTGGCACCCCACAGGGTCTTCGCGGCTTAGAACCTCTAACACAATGTGTTCTCGAGTCGCCGCCAGCAGATGAGGCAGCAGGCGAGTGAGAGGAAGGCCTCATGGATCTCGTGGCGGCGATCGGTGCGCAGGAGCAACCGGCGGCGGTTGTGCAGCCAGGCGAATGTGCGCTCGACGACCCAACGTTCGCGGCCGAGCCCGGAGCCATGCTCGCTCTGCCGGCGGGCGATCGTCGGCTTGATCCCGCGTCTGCGCAGCAGTCGCCGGTACTTGTCGTGGTCGTAGCCGCGGTCGGCGACGACGCGGTCCGGTCGTCGTCTTGGCCGCCCGGCACGGCCGCGCACCGGCGGTACGCGGTCGAGCAGCGCCAGCAGCTGCGTGACGTCGTTGCGGTTGCCGCCCGTGAGCGTCCAGGCGAGCGGAACGCCGCCGGCTTCTACGAGCAGGTGGTGCTTGCTGCCGCGGCGGCCGCGGTCGACCGGGCTTGGACCCGTTTGCGAGCCCCCTTTTTCGCCTGCACGTGACTGGAGTCGGCGATCGCCCGCGACCAGTCGATCTCGCCGGCGGCGTGCAACTCGGCCAAAAGCAGCTCGTGCAGCCGCTCCCACACACCCGCTTCCTGCCAGTCCCGCAGCCGACGCCAAGCCGTCATCCCGCACCCGAAGCCGAGTTCCTGCGGCAGATGCTCCCAACCGATCCCCGTGTGCAACACGAACAAGATCCCCTGCAAGACCAGCCGATCATCGAGTGGCTTGCGGCCCGGATAGCGAAACCGCCGCTCCCTTCTCGGCACCAACGGCTCGAACCGCTCCCACAACCCATCCGAAACAATCCACGGCGGCACCCGCATCGACATCCCCTCCAGAGCTTGACGACGGATGCCGACGGACTTCGCTACCGCCGAGCGGGTCCCTTCATTCAGTTAGAGGTTCTAAGGTGGGCCGTCGCCGTCCGTCGCCGTCCGTCGCCCTCGGCGCCTTGTCTCAGTAGATGCCAGCAACGGAAGACCTCCTCGCGGGGGCGGGCGTCGCTCGCCGAATACGGCGCATGTGGCGGGCCAGGCCTGTGGGGTGCGCAAAAACGATCTCGCCGCAAACGTGGCACTTCCGGACGACGGACGACTTTACGCACCCCACAGGCTGAGCTTCAGCATCTCACCGCCGATTCGTTGGTATCCCCAGCGCGGATTCTCACGGGCGAGCCGGAGCACCAGCTCTCGCACCTGAGGATCGACTGCAGGCCGGCCCGGCTTCCCTCGCGGCTGCGCCCATTTCCGTCGAACCAGCTCGCGGTGCCACCGCAGTAGTGTCTGCGGCGTCAGGACCAGTCCGCAGTGTTGCCGCCGCGGGAGCACTCGGGCGAGCGCAGCGAGGAAGGCACGATCAGCAGGCCGAAATGAGCGGCGATCAGCTTGCCGTCCAACCACGACGAGCTGATGTCGCAACACGAGCAACTCAACGTCTTTGGCGAATTCACTGCACCGTTGCGACAAGCAACCGCAGAACGGCCGAGAAGGCCAGACAGGCGAAGGAAAGTAGCATCAGCCGATGCTCCCAGAGCCGTCGCCAGCGGTGCCGAGAACTTGAACCTGGGTTTTGAAACCCCTCAGCGTTCCCATGCTGCCATTTCCGGGGGCGCATAGCACTTCGGCAGTCCCTTACGCTGTTGCCGAGCTAATTGACGGATCTCCTCGGCGGTCGTGGCGTTGCGCAAGCGGCGTTCCCCGCGGCTCATCGGCTTGCGTCGATCCTGTCGCATATGTCGTGGACTCCTGGGTTCGATTGTTGTCGTGGCCCCTAGCGCGTAAAGCTCCTGGGGGCACTCCTTACGCATGAATTTGTCACGCACTTCCAGATGCGAGGTTTCCAAATTAGGTCGGGCGACGGGGCACGTACGAGCCAGAGCGGCGGCATCTGCTCTGAAACTCCGTATGGCCCGAACATCTGATCCATCGTCTCCAGCGAGACCTGACCAACGTCGGGCCAATCGAGCAGTCGTACCGTGATTAGAAGCTCGGCGTCCTCACCAGGTAGAGCCTCGAAGATGAGTTCGATCTCATTACCGATGCTCGTGGGGGCGACTCGAAGCAAACGACGGCCATTGGCTGCCGCGAGTCTCTTGACGGATTCTGGACTCACGACGCCGCCACCGTGTGCCCGTCGATAAAGGCCTCAAGGTCGCTGCGCTTGATGAGGACGCGTCGGCCGAGACGGACATGGGCGAGCCGCCCCTGGTGGACCGCCTCCCACGTCCAGCGGATCGACATGTTTGATCGTCCCAGCCGCATCAGGGACGGAGAGGAGCTCCGGGCCCGTGGCGTCAGCCGACCGTGCAATACTTGCCATGCAGGTCCTTTCTT
>WNGB01032846.1_pt1 | contig 16406 bp, 18 predicted proteins | sample 5400681 | NCBI WGS metagenome assembly WNGB01 (sample SAMN13153367, study PRJNA577476) | soil metagenome | isolation source: 115 cm soil or saprolite under grassland replicate 2 | place: USA:California | collected 2016-06-15 | reverse complement strand
CGAGCTGCTGAAGCCAGGCGATGCGGTTCCAGACACCGCGTTCCTCGATCAGGACGGGAAAAAGCGACGGTTCAGCGGCTTCAAAGGCTCTCCGCTCGTCGTCACCTTCATCTACACGAAGTGTCCGCTCCCGACATTCTGTCCGCTGATGGACCGGCACTTCGCCGCCATGCAGAAGCCGCTCAAAGCGGATCCGGCGCTCGGCCGCGTGCATCTCGTGACGGTCAGCTTCGATCCGGCCAGGGATACGCCGGCCGTGCTGAAACGGCACGCGAAGACGCTGGACGCGGACTTGACGCGCTGGACGTTCCTCACCGGCGACCGCGACGAGATCGACAAGTTCGCCGCACGCTTCGGCGTCTCGGTCGGGCGCGCCCTCAACGATGCGCGCGACATCACGCACAATCTGCGGACGGCGATCGTCGACGCCGATGGCAAGCTGGTGAAGGTCTACACCGGCAACGACTGGTCGCCCGATCAGGTACTGGCAGATCTGAAGTCTCTTGTCAAAGCCGACTGACACACGTGGAACGCAGAGCACGCTGAGCTCGCAGAGACGGATCGATCTGCGATCGTTGCGAGCTCTGGGTTCCAGGTTCAACACGCGCGAAAGGCGGCTGATCGCTCGGTTGCGCACGCCCCTCGCCGTGCAGCGTTACCTGAATCGCCTTCCGTACAACCAGGAGCCCCACGGCCGCGCCACGCTGCGCAGCTTTCGCGGCGTCGTGCGCCACGGCTGCGCGCACTGTCTCGAGGCCGCGCTCTTTGCCGCCGTCGCGCTCGAGCAGCACGGGCACCCGCCGCTCGTTCTCAGCTTCGAGTCGATCGACGCGCTCGACCATGTGATCTTCGTCTACCAGCGCGGGGGCCAATGGGGATCGGTGGCGCGCTCGCGCGATCCCGGCCTGCACGGCCGCAAGCCCGTCTTCGCCACCCCACGCGCGCTGGCGCTCAGCTACTTCGATCCCTACATCGACTTCACCGGGCGCGTCACCGGGTATGCGGTCGTGAATGTGGCGAACGAGATGGGCGACTACGATTGGCGCCTGGCGGAGACGAACATCTGGAAGGTGGAGCGGATGCTGCTCGACTACCCGCATCGCAAGATTCAATCGTCGGACCGCAGGGTCGACGCGCTGAGAGCGCGCTACTTCGCCTATCGCAAGGAATTCGGAAGCAAACCAATCTACTACAAGCGCCGCGATCGCTGGACGAGCCTGCCTAAACAGGCTTGGTGAGTCGCTCGGCTAAGAATCCTTCGCGCGAACAGAACACAGAGCCGCTCGGCGGAAGCCTTCGCGTCACGAGTGCAAGCTGTCAGTCGAGATCGAAGTCCCGCATCGGTTTCGTCACCGGCTCCTGACGCGCCTGCTTGAGCGCTTCGTCGAACCGCTTCGACAACGAATCGCCGCGGGTCTTCTCGGAGTCGACCGACTGCTGGAACATGGCCTCGCGCCGCGCGGCCTGCTCGGCCAAGATGCGCTGCGCGTCACTCAGTTCCGGTTTGTTGCCGCTCTCGGCCTCCGTGTGCGACACGATGCGACCGAGGTTCGTGTCGACCACGAGCGTCGTCTGGCAACACGGACAGGTCACTTCGAGCTCGGATTTCAACCGCGCCATATTCAGTCTCCGTTTACCACATCACCGTTTCTTGCTCAGCCCGCCCAGCGCGTCGCTCAGGCCGTTTCCCTCGAACGCCTTCTTGATCTCGAGCGGCTGGCCATCGGGCAGCTTCGCCGTCAAGCGAAGGTCGTGCACCTGCATTCGGCTGAAGTTGAAGCGCTGGCCGAACCCGGCGACGAACATGTCGAGCGGCGCCTGAAAGCGCGAGCCGGGCGGAATCGACCTCGCCGTCACACGATAGTACGTGTTGAGCCAGATCTCGACATTCGACCACTCTTGCGATGTCCGGTTGTCCACGGTCAGCAGATTGCCTTCGAGCTTCAACGGTTCCGGCGGCACCTGATGGCAGCCCGCAACCCCGCTACCAAGCGTCAGCGCCAACAGGACGACCGCGGGCGACCGCATGACCACGGACTATCATAGCGTCAGTGAGTCACGCGCGCCCGACGCTGCGCATCGCGACGTACAACATCCACCGCAGCCGCGGACTCGACGGTCGCACACGGCCCGACCGAATCGCCGCCGTGCTGCGCGCGATCGCGGCGGATGTCGTCGCGCTCCAGGAAGTGGTCGGCGCCGGACCACGCGGCGGCGGCCACGCCGAGGAGATCGGCGCTCTCCTCGGCATGGGCTGGGTGATGGCGCCTGCCCGGCACCTGCGCGGCCATCATTTCGGCAGCGCCGTGCTCAGCCGGCTGCCGATCACGCAGCATCTCGAACACGACCTGTCGTGGAAAACGTGCGAGCCGCGCCGCATGCAGCGCGTCGACATCGCGACCGACGGCGGCACCCTGCACGTCTACAACGTCCATCTCGGCACCGCGATCCTCGAGCGCCGCCATCAGGCGGAGCGGCTCGCAGCGATCGTCTCGGATCGCCACGTGCCGGGTCCGAAGCTGGTGCTCGGCGACTTCAACGAATGGATGCGGGGGTTGGCGACGACGCTGCTCAGCGCACGATTGAACAGCGTCGACTTACGGGACCATCTGAAGCGGCGGCGCACCTATCCGGGGCTCTTTCCGATCCTGCATCTCGACCACATCTACTATGCGGGCAAGCTGGAGATCGTCGGCATCGAGGTGCCGCGAACGAGGCTGTCGCTCGTCGCGTCCGATCATGTCCCGCTCGTCGCGGATATCCGGATTGGTTGACACGACATCAAACGCAGAGCACGCGAAACCCGCAGAGCCAGCCGTCTCTCTGCGGGTTCTGCGAGCTCTGCGTCGATCGTCGTCACGCCGATTCTCTCTCGTCAGCGAGCTCCAACGTCAGCGGGATCGCTTCAATGATGCTGGGCACCTTCCGCATGGAGCGCTGCGCCTTCACCACGCGCGCCTCTTCGTAAATGCGCTTCGGCACGGCCTGCACGTCCCACACGAGGCCGATCGCCTGCATGGCCCGGATGACGTACCAGGTCGGATCGAACTCCCACCAGTAGAACCCGTTGCGCGCGGCGCGCTGGTAACGGTGATGGTTGTTGTGCCATCCCTCGCCCGCGGCGAAGAGCGCCGTCAACGGGTTGTTCCGCGACTCGTCGACCGTGTCGAACCGCCGCGACCCGAACATGTGGTTCACGGTGTTGATCGCGAACGTCGCGTGCGCGAGCGTCATGGTCGGCAGGCAGAAGCCCCAGACGAGCCACGGCAGCCCGCCGACGAGGAACAAGGCGGCCGCGAGCGCGAGCGGCGGGAGGAAAAAGTACTTGTCGAGCCACGCGATCTCGCGCACCGTCGAAAAGTCGCGGATCACCGGGTTGGTCGCCTCGACGCGATCGTACTTGGTGTCGTTGAGGAACCATCCGATGTGCGCGTAGTACACGCCGCTGATCATCGGGCTGTGCGGATCGCCGTCGCGATCGGCGAACTTGTGATGGCTGACGTGATGGCCCGCCCACCACAGGGGGCCCTTCTGCATGGCCGCGGTGCCGATGAACGCCCACACGAAACGCGCGACGCGGTTCATCTTGAACGCGCGGTGCGCGAGATAGCGATGGAAGATCAGCGTGAGGCCGATGGCGCGAAGAAAATGCGACCCCGCCCAGAGGCCGATGAACGCCCACTGGAACGGCACGGCGAAGACGAGGAGCGCAGACGCCTGCACGAGCCAGAAGACGGTGATCTGCACGAGGTTTGGAAGCAAGGCTATATCTCTCGAAGCGCACGGGCGACAGGAATACGCGCCGCGCGAAGTGCCGGGAGCAGGCCGCCGACGGCCCCCATGAGCGCGGAGAAGATCATGCCGCCCGCGAGGAGGGCCGGCGTGATGCGGAACTTGAACGCGAGCTCGCTGAAGCTCGCCATGTTCATGGCGCCGGTCGACAGTCCGTGCACCGGCAGCGCCAGCACGCAGCCGATCACGCCGCCGACGATCGCGAGCGCGACCGATTCGGCCAGGAACGCCAGCACGATGCGGCTCCGCGAGAAGCCGAGCGCCCGGAGCGTGCCGATCTCGCGGATCCGGTACGCGACCGCCGCATACATCGTGTTCATGGCACCGAAGACGGCGCCAATCGACAGGATCGCCGTCACGAACGTCGCGAAGATGCGGATCAGCGTCGAGGTGGTCGCGGACTGCTCTTCGTAGTACTCACGCTCGCGCGCGGGTCGCCGCTGCGAACGAGTCGAACGCAGACGGGTCCGTGAGCTTGACGGTGACCGACTGATACCCGCCGCGCTGAAATGCCGGCATCATCAGATCCACGTCGCCCCAGATCTCGGATTCGAACGACGCATCCTCGGCCGTGAAGACGCCGACCACCGTCCACACCGCGGCCGCGAACTTGACCTCGCTCCCGAGCGTCACGCCTTTGAAGCGGGCCGTCGCCTGCCGGCCCACGTTGATCTCGCGCGTCCCCGGCGTGAATCGCCGTCCCTCGACGAACTTCAGCGTGTCGCGCACCTCGAACCCCTTCGGCCCGACGCCGCGCACCGGCACGTTCGCCGGATTGTTGTCGGTCTGCCGCGGCAGCGAGATGATCACGACCAGCTCGGGAGACGCGAGGGGATGTCCGTCGGGACCGCGCGCCACCTGCGGCATCGCCTCGATCAGCGGCAGCTGTGATTGGAGGACGGCGCTGACGTTTTCAGACGTCGCCGCCTTGCGGAGGATGATGGCGTTCTGCGGCGAGCCGCTGGCCACGAGCGTCGAGCGGAACCCCTGCGCGATCGACAGCGTCATGACGAACACCGCCACGACCATGGCGATGCCCATGGCGGTCATCGCCGCCGTGCCTTTGCGGACGAGCATCGAGCGCAGATTGTAGTTCGCGATCAGACCCACATCAGGCCACCTGTCGCAACGCGTCCACGATCTTCAGACGCGACGCCATTGTCGCCGGAATCAGCGCCGCGAGCACGCCAATCAGCGCGCTCAACCCCAGCCCGACGACGACGTTCCAGTTGCTGACGCCGAACATCGGAATGAACCCGCCGCTCATCGCCAGGAACTCGCCGTTGATCGTCACGCGCGCGATCCCGGCGCCGATCACGCCGCCGACAATCGCCACGGCAAGACCTTCGCCGACGACGAGCACGAAAACCGTGGCCGCCGGGAAACCCAGCGTGCGCATCACCGCAATCTCGGTTGTCCGCTCACGTACCGACATGGCCATCGTGTTGCCGGCGACGAACAGCGTCGTGATGACCACCGCCAGCGCCACGCTGCCGAGCAGCACGTTCAAGTTGCCGAGCATCTTCCCAAACGACGCCGAAAACGCCTTCTCCGTGTCGGTCTTCGTCTCGTACGGCGAGTTCGCGAACTTCTGGTCGATCTCGAGCGCGACCTTCGCGGCCTGATCCGGATTCGCAATCTCCGCCACGTACCAGCCAACCTGGCCCTTCTGAAGGGATCGCTCATCCAGGTACTTCCACTGAAAGAGCATCGTCTGGTTGTCGACCGCGCTGCTGCCGGCCTTGTAGACGCCGCGGATGGTGAACGTGTAGTCCTGGGTCCCGTAGTACGGAATGCCCGGCTGCAGCACGATGCGATCGCCGACCTTCCAGCCGAACCGCTTGATCAGGCCGTCGCCGACGATGCATCCGGTGCGGTCCTCGAGAAACGCGCGCTTCTCCTCCGGCGACAGGATGACCTCGGGATACATCCGCAGGTAGCTCTCGGGATCGATTGCGAATTGCCCGAAGAAGTTCTTCGGATCCTTGTAGATGCCGCCGAACCAGTTCGCCCAGGTGAGATCCCGCACGCCCGGCGTGCCCTTGATCAGCTCCCCATGGCTGCTCGGCATGTTGAAGATCATCGACGTCGATCGGATCGTGACCACGCGCGTCGACGAGCTCGCGGCGGCGACGGCGTCGAACCCGTCCAGCACCGCCCGGAGCGACGCGAACAGAAACACGGCGATCGCGACGCTCATTATCGTCAGCGCGGTCCGGCGCTTGCTCCGGCGCGCGCTCTTCAGGACGAGGGATACATACTTCATAACCAGCTCTTAGCTTTCAGCTATCAGCTCTCGGCTAGAACACTCACCTTACCCAGGTCCGAGCTCCCGGCCAGAACGCTCTCGCTGACGGCTGAGAGCCGACAGCTGCGAGCTACACATTCGTGGTGCTCGCGACCTGTTCAACCAGCGTCCCCTTCTCGAGGTGCAGCACGTGTGACGCGCGCTCGGCGGCGTGCGGATCGTGCGTCACCATGATGATCGTCTTCTTGTATTCCTGGTTCAGCCGCTGCAGCAGCGTCAGCACTTCGCCGGCCGATTTCGCGTCGAGATCGCCGGTTGGCTCGTCGGCCAGCAGCAGCGTCGGATCCGTCACGATGGCGCGCGCAATCGCGACGCGCTGCTCCTGCCCGCCCGAGAGCTGCCGTGGGTAATGCTTCTCGCGGTCCGCGAGGGCGACGATGCCGAGCGCGGTCATGACGTGATCGCGCCGCTGCGCCTTCGACAGACTCGTCAGGAGCAGCGGCAGCTCGACGTTCTCGAACGCCGTCAGCACGGGAATCAGGTTGTACAGCTGGAAGATGAAGCCGATGTGGCGCGCGCGCCACGCGGCCAGCGCGCGCTCGGACAGGCTGCTGATCTCGGTGTCGGCGACGCGCACCGATCCGCGCGTCGGCCGATCGATGCCGGCCAGCAGGTTCAGGAGCGTCGACTTGCCCGACCCCGACGGCCCCATGAGACCCAGAAAATCTCCGGCCGGCACAGTAATCGACACGCCGTCGAGCACGGGAACCTCGATCGCATCGCGCTGGTACGACTTGCTGACGTCTCTCAGTTCAATGAGTGCCATACACGTTACGACCCCTTGATCCTGACCAACGCGCGATCCGTGAGGCCGGGCGGCGGATTCAGCACCAGCGTCTCGCCGGGCGCGACGCCGCTCCGGACTTCGATCTGATCGAGCCGTTCGGACCCGAGCGTCACCGGCCGGCGCGAGACGATCCCGCGCGCGACGACCCAGACGAACGACTGCCCGTTCTGCTCGGCGACCGTGCGCCTGGGCACCAGCACGATCGGCTGCGTCCCTCCGCCGTCCCCACTCCGTCCCTGGTCCGTCCCTGCCCCATCCCCGGTTTGTCCCCGGGCGCGGCGTTCCTGAAACGTGACGCTCGCCGTCATCTCCGGCTTCACGTGCGCGTCGGCATCCAGAATGGTCACGCGCACCTCGACGATCGACTTCGCGCGGTCGGCCGACGGAAAGATCTGCCGCAACCGACCGCTGTAGGTCTGATCCTGGTACGCCTGCAGCTTCACTTCCGCCGGCATCGCCGCGACGAGCTTCGCGACGCTGTTCTCGCTCACTTCCGTCTGCACTTCGAGCTCGCCCAGATCGGCAATCGTCGCGATGGCGCCGCCCTCGCGTGTCGCCTGCCCCGCCACACCAAACGGCGACACCGTTTCGCCGACCTCCGCGCGTTTCTTGATGACGACGCCATCGAAGGGCGCGCGGACGTTGGTATTCTCCAGCGCTTCCTCCATGACGCGGACCCGCGCGCGCGACGACGCGATCGCCGCGTCCGCCGACTTCACGCGCGCCGCCGACACCGCCGCGGCGGACTCGGCGCCGGTCAGCGCGGCGGCGGTCGTGATGCCGTCCTTCGCCAGCGCGCGCTGCCGTTCGAGGTTGCGCGCGTCTTCGTCGCGCGCCGCAATCACCTGCGCCAGCTGCGCCTCGGCCTCCGCGACGCCGCGGCGCGCCGCCTCGAGCTGCGCCTCGATGTCGGCATGCTCGATCTCCGCGATGACGTCGCCTTTCCGCACGCGCGTCCCTTCTTCGAACTTCAGGCGCGCCAGCCGTCCGCCGCTCTTCACGCCGACGTCGCTGCTGTGGCGCGCGACGACGTAACCGGTCGCCACCAGAACGGGCAGCGCCGTCGATCCGCCGGCCGTCGCGACCACCTGCGTCGCGTGCGCCACCTCGACTTCCGGTGCGCGCCGCTCGTTGATGTAGGCGCGCGCGGTCGGATAGACGGCCGCTCCCGCACCCGCAAGCACGATCAGCACGACCCACGGAAGCCAGCGGCGTCGCGGAGCGGCATCCCGATCGATTCGCAGCCGCGACAGGTCGCCGGCCGGTGCGTCTGAGTGGATTGTCACGGGTACAAAAAGAACGCAGGGCGGAGCCCTGCGGGGTATTTTACCGACGAACGGCGCGCATCCGGCGACGGACGCCGCTCGTCAGCCCTCTTCTTCGAACTCCTCTTCCTCGGGCGGGCCGAGCCGCGTCGACGGGCGCAGCGCCTCGCGATAATCGAACAGCGGCAGATTGCGCACGTGCAACGGGACCGTGCAGGCCGGCGCCTTCTCGTCGACGATGACCGTGACCGGACTGCCCTCCACGCCCTCGCGGAAGGTAATGCGGCAGCCACAGGCCAGCCGCGCGTGCGTGAACCCCTTCAACATCGACTCCGATCATACCATCAGTGGGTCGCCTTCGGCAGCGCGAGGAGCGATTTGATTTCCCTCTCGAACGCATCCTTTCCCGACAGTCCCACGTGCTTCGCGCACATCCGGCCGTCCCGCGAGATCACGACGGTGACCGGCAGACCGAACATCGGCCCGTACGCATCGTCGAGATCGTCGCGCTCGTTGCCCTGGAGGACGGTGTAGTTCATCTTCCACTGCACGACGAACGGCCTTGCCTTTTCGGCCGTGTCCTCGGTGAGCACGCCGATCACCTGCAGCCCGTCCTTGCCGTACTTGTTCTGGAACTCGATGAACCACGGAATCTCGATCTTGCACGGGCCGCACCACGTGGCCCAGAAGTCGAGGAGGATCACCTTGCCCTTGAACGCCGACAGCTTCACGTCCTTGTTGCTCAGGTCCTTGAGCGTGAAGTTCAGGTTCGCCGGCTTGGCGTTCGCGGGACACGCGGCCGCAGGCGCCGCCAGGCCGGCCGCAGCGGCGACGTCGTCGAATGACGGCCACGGATCCGCCGGCAGCGTCAAGAGCGCGAGGGCCAGTGCGCTCACCGTCGCAATTGCCCATCGAGTCGTCATTCTCATTGCCTCTCAGCTTTTCAGCTCTCCGCTTCAGCTCTCAGCGTGACTCTCAGTTTCCGGTCCGGGGCTTTGCGAGCTCTAGCCGACAGCTGAGAGCTACTCTGTCGTCCTGCTAATGTAACGCCGACCGGACGAACGACGCGAGTCGCTCGACGTCCTGCCGCGGCGCTCGCGCCACGAGGACGAACGTGCGATTACCGACGCACCAGATGGCCGCCTCGTGTCCGAGTACTTCAACCAGCTCCTGCGTGCGGGCGCTGTCGGGCAGCATGAACAACGAGACGGGACGCCCCTGATGACGGTACATGATGTGGGCAATCTTGCCTTCACCGTACAAACAGGGGCGCGAGCCGACCAGATCCAGCCCCGCGCGCGCCGCGTGTTCCGGCAGATGCACGTTCCAGCCGAAGCTCGACACCATCGAGCTCTCGACGGCGCCCGCGGCCTGTTGTGTGCCGAGCATGCGGTTCAGCGCGAAGCACTTCACGTGATCCGCGGTGAGCTCCATCGCCATGACACGCGCGGATGCATCGGTGGCCTGATACACGAACGCGCTGCCGACGATGAGGACAAGGGAGGCGGCAAGCGCATAGGGCGTGAGGCGGACGCGCCACGCGGCGTCGTTTCGGTTGTGGCGCGGGCCCTCGTGCCTTCGCTCGCGCGAGAATAAGGCGAGCTTCGGCAAGGCACGCCGAAGCGCTGAAGGCGCGGAGGCGGCAGCGCTGCGTTCCGCGATGAGCGTCGCGCACTTCGCGCGCAGCGCGGCGGGCGCGGCCGCCGCACACAGTGCGGTCTGCCGCGAGCGAATCACCTCGCGCACCGTGCGCTCAGCGGCGATGCGCGAATGGCACGGCGCGCAGACGCGGACGTGATGGTCGAGCGCGCGGCGATCGGCGTCGGACAGTTCGCCGTCCACGTAGGGGGTCGCGAGGGAATCGATGTCGTGACAATTGCTCATGTGCTGTGAAGCCTCAGCGAACTACAAAAGTCTTCAGTCGCCGGTCGTCAGTCGTCGGTCCGAAGTCATCAGTCATCCATCTCAGTCGTCAGTGACGGCGACTGGCGCCTGACGTCGTCCGACTGGTGACTGACGACTTCCGGCTGATGACTGAGGACTTCCGACTGATGACTGAGGACTGATGACTGACGACGGCTGTGCCAGCGCGTCATAGAGTGCGCGCCGGCCGCCGGCAGTGCATCGATCGCCGCCTGCAACTGAGGCGCGAGCAGATCGCGCAGCAACAACGTTTCCGGCGTCTCGGCCTGAGCGGACGCCGGCGGCGTATCGCTGGAGCGCTCGACGATTTCGCTGTCCACGGACACGGTGTCGCGCGCGCGGTCGCGTGCCCGGTTTCGCGCGGTGTTGTGGAGAATCGTGAACAACCAGGCCCTCAAATTCGTGCCGGGCTCGAAGCGATCGGCGGCCCGAAACGCCTTGAGGTAGGTGTCCTGCACCAAATCCTCGGCATCGGCGGGCACGCGCGTGAGGCGCAGCGCCGCGCGGTACAGGCTGTCGAGCGCCGCCAGCGCCTCGGCCTCGAACGCGGGCGACACCTCACGTAAACCCTGCCGCGTCTTCATTTATTCCCCGCGCAGTATAGCCCTGTCGCCCAAAGGGGGCGCCGGACGCCGCCGGCAGAGGACAAATCCGCCCGAAAACGGGCGATACCGCCGAGCACGACGTTTGCAGGCGCGTCGCGTCAACAGTAAGATCGCAGCGGTTTCCGAACGGCCCCGTTCCTTTCCGAGGTACTGCTTATGCGCCCCCGCGTGCCATTGCCCGCTCTCGCGTCCGTCGCGCTCGCGGCGGTTGTCGCCATCCTCGTCGCCACCTCGCCGATTGTCGCGGCGGCGCAAACCCCAATGGTGCCGTATTTCGGCAAGAACAACATCCATTACGACCGGTTCGACTGGCACATCTACACCACGGATCACTTCGAAATCTATTACTACCCGGAGATCGAAAAACACCTCGAGCGCGTGGCCGGGTATGCCGAAAGCGCCTATCAGCAGATCAGCGCGGATCTGAAACACGATCTCTCGACGAAGCTGTCTCTCATCCTGTTCAAGACCCACAGCGAGTTCGAGCAGCAGAACGTCGCGTCGCCCGATGCCTCGTCAGAAGGCGTCGGCGCGTTCGCCGAGCCCGTGCGGGGACGGATGCTCATGCCCATCGACGATCCGCCGGACCGCCTGTACGGGTTGATCGTGCACGAGCTCACGCACCAGTTTCAGTTCGACATCATCCCGCAGTCACTGATCCGTCGGAACATCCCACTCTGGGTCAATGAAGGCGGCGCCGACTACGAGCGCGGGCAGTGGAGCCCGATGGACTTGATGACGATCCGCGACGCGGCGGTCGCCGACATCGTCCCGAAAATGACGGAGATGGAAGGCTACGGCAACACGGGCAACCCGAGGCTGGTCTACAACCTCGGCCACGCCGTGTTCGAGTTCATCGAGGCGAAGTTCGGCAAGGAAGGGATCCGCCAGTTCATGTTCGCGCTCCGCAAGAGCGTCATCGGCGGCGGCGAAGACGCGTACGAAGAAGCGCTGAGGATGAAGAAGGACGAGTTCGACCAGGCCTTCGAACGGTATCTGAAGGATCGCTTCAAGCCATTCCGCGACAAGGAGCGGCCGGCCGACTACGGACGCGACCTCTCGCCGAACAAGGAAAAGACGCACTTCGCGCAGGCGTTCTCGATCGCCCCGTCACCCTCCGGCGATCTGATTGCGGCGGTCACGGTGAACCGCAAGGACCGCGAGCTGGATCTCGTCCTGATTTCGGCGAAGGACGGATCGCTGGTGCGCAACCTCACGAGCGGCTTCGACAAGGACATGGGCTTCGATCACATCGTCCAGATGGGCGAGCACTTCGAGATGCCGTGGATGGCATGGTCGCCGAAAGGGGATCGGCTGGCGTTCTTCGTGCGCACCGAAAAAGAGCGATCGCTGATCATCCAGAACGTCCTCACGAAGAAGATCGAGCTGAGGCTCCCGATGAAGTCCGTGGACGAGCCCGAATCGCCGACCTTCGCACCCGACGGCACGTTGATCGCGTTTTCCGCCCTGCGCGGGGGCGTAGGCGACATCTTCACGATCAACCTGGACAGCAAGGAAGTCACCAATCTCACCGACGATGCGTTCGGCGACTCCGGTCCGGTGTATTCGCCCGACGGGAAATACCTCCTGTACAGTGCGCGCGTCAGCGGCAACCAGAAGCTGTTCCGCTTCGACCTGGATACGAAAAAGAAGACGCAGCTCACCTTCGGCACCGCGGACGAAACCGCGGCGCAGTTCATCGACGATCACACGATCGTGTTCTCGTCGACGGCGACCGATCCCGCCGTGCCGCTCGAACCCGAAGTGTCGAGGAACGGCAACATCTACAACATCTGGACGCTCGACCTGAAGTCCGGCGAGCTGCGACAGTATACCGACGCGCTCGGCGGCAACTGGTCGGCCATCGTCCTGAACGACGGCAAGACGAACCGCATCGCGTTCGTCAGCTACTACAAGGGCGAGTACGGCATCCACACGCTCGAGCGCAAGGAGCCGCTGCACACCGCGGCCTCGTCGGATTTCGGCGTGCCCGGGCCGATCATCGACTTCCAGGCGCCACTGCAGCACACGCTGGTCAAAGGGAACGCCCGCAAGAAGGGCGCGCTCGAGAAGATGTTCCTCGAAGGACGGCCGCCCGTGAACGTCGGCGTCACGAGCAACGGCGACGTCCTCGGCGGCACGCAGGTGAGCTTCGGCGACGTGCTCGGCGACAAGCAGATCAACCTGTTCGCGGCGTCGATCGCGCAGTACCGCACGATGTCGCTCTCGTACGTGAATCTGTCGCGCCGGTTCCAGTACGCGCTGCAGGGCTACTCGCAAACGCAGTTCTTCTACGGGCAGCTCGGCGGCCTGTTCTACGATCCGGCGTACGCGCCGTTCCTGAGCCGCGACGATGCGATCGCCACGCGAACGGTTCGCGGCGGCAGCGTCTTCGGCATCTACCCGTTCGATCGGTATCGGCGCGTCGAGATATCGGGCGGTCTGGTGCAGCTTCGCGAGGCGTACAACGATCCGGGGCTGCAGGCGTACAGCGAAGCCTACCAGGCGGCGCTATACGGACAGCAGGTCTTCCGCAACGGCAGCCTCATGCCGCTCGGCGCGGCGTTCGTGCAGGAGACGACGATCTTCCGCGAGTTCGGTCCGCTGGCGGGCAGCACGATGCGTCTCGCGTACGACGCGGCGCCGAAGATCGGTTCGATGCTCTCGCGCCAGAGCGTCGATGGCGACCTGCGCCACTATCTGCGCCTCGGCGGCAGCGGGCTGCTCGCGACGCGGTTCCGCGGCTTCAAGAGCACGGGCGACTTTCCCGACTTCCTGTATTTCGGCGGCAACTCCGAACTGCGCGGCTACAACTACCTCGAGTTCGCCGGGCAGAACGTCGTGTTCGCCAACGCCGAGCTCCGCTTCCCGCTGATCGAAGCGGCGCTCACACCTATCGGCGTCATCGGCGGCATCCGCGGCGTCTTCTTCGCCGGCATCGGCGGCGCCTGGTTCAAGAACCAGCCGTCGACTACGACGTGCACCGGTCTCTCGAGCGAGTTCCGCTTCTCGAACAGCAACAGCGTCGATTGTCGGGTTCCGACCGGCGTGAAGCTCGATGCCACCGGCAACGCCGTCTTCGCCACCGATCCGCTGTCGGGCCAACAGGCGCCGGTCCTCACCTATGCCAATCAGCGCGTGTCGGGCTTCCGCCTGCAGGATGGGCGCGCGTCGTACGGGCTGGGCCTCGAAACGTTCGCGCTCGGCTTCCCGATCCACTTCGACTGGTCGTGGCGCACGCTGATGAACAAGGACTGGGAAGACGTGGTCTTTGCGTGCGGCTCGCTCGACAGCCGCGGCAGCTGCGTCAACGGCGCGACCCAGTGGCGCAAGCCGCGGTTCGCCGTCTGGATTGGATACGATTTCTAGGGATTAGGGATTGGGGATTAGGGGTTAGTCCGCCGCGGCGCCTAATCCCTAACCCCAAAGCCCGAGTCCCTTCTTTGAGCTAATATACTTTGGTTTGACAAAACAAAGTAAAGTACGCGATCGTCACGTCCGGCGGGTGCTGGACGCCTATCCCCGGGTGTTCTTTGCGTGTCACACCCGCCACGTCCGCGACCCGCAGTCGGGGACCCAGATCAGCGCGCATCAGGCGAGCATCCTCGACCATCTGGACGAGGTCGAGGCGCTCTCGATGACCGACCTGGCCGGCCACATGGGGGTCACGGCGGCCACCATGTCGCTCGCCGTCGATCGCCTGGAACGAAGCGGCTACGCCCGCCGCGACCGCGATCCGGGCGACGGCCGCCGCGTGCTGCTCCGGATTACGGCAGCGGGACTGCGCGTGCGCGAGGCGAAGTCGGTGCTCGACCCGGTGCGCGTCGAGCGCGTCCTGGAGCAGCTCTCCCCCGCCGATCGCGCGGCGGCGCTGAAAGGGCTGGAGCTGCTCGCGCGTGCGTCCAACGCGTTCATGCAGGCGTCACGCGACCACGGCATTCCCGTGCGATCGCCGGTGCCGATACGTCGAGAATGAGGGAGGCAGTGATGAAATGGCTGTTGCTCGTCGGCGTGGCTCTCGTCGTCGTGGTTGCCATCGTCGCGATCGTCGGTTCGATGCTCCCGCGAAACCATGTGGCCTCTCGCACGCTGCACGTCCGTCGCGCGCCACAGGACGTGTGGGCAGTCGTCACTGAGCTCGCCGGCGGTTCGTCGATCCCCGTCGAGGTCGTCGAAAGCACTCCGCCCACCCGGCTCGTGACGCGCGTCAAAGAGACCGAAAGGAATTTCGGCGGCACGTGGACGATTGCCATTTCGCCGTCGCCCGACGGTTCCACACTCACGATTAGCGAAGACGGCTGGGTGGCCAATCCAATCTTCCGGTTCATATCGCGGTTCGTGATCGGGCATCATGCGACGATGGATGCGCTGCTGAAGAACGTGGCGAAACAGCTCGACCAGGAGCCCGTGGTGTCGGGCGAATGAACGACGTGGCGCGACGAAGGACGCTTGTATGGACATGACGCCAAAGCGCGCTGCGGACTCGCAGACCGAAATGGTGCAGGTCGTCCTGCCGAACGACGCTAACCCGCTCGGGTTCATCCTCGGCGGCACGGTGATGCACCTCATCGACATCGCCGGCGCCATCGCGTGTCACCGCCATACACGCACGCTCCTCGTGACCGCGGCCGTCGACGACCTCCAGTTCCTGCATTCCATCAAGGTCGGCGATCTCATCCTCCTCAAAGCACGGGTCACATGCGTCTTCACGACGTCGCTGGAGGTGCAGGTAGATGTCTTTTCTGAGGAAACGCTCACCGGGAAGCGGCAGCTGACGAGCCGCGCCTTCCTCACGTTCGTCGCGATCGATCGCAACGGCGCCAGGGTTCACGTGCCGCCGCTGCTCGTCGAGACCGAGGAGGAACGGCGCGTCTGCAACGAGGCTCGCCAACGCCGAGAACAGCGCTTGCGGCGGCGCGAGCTCACGCGAGCTGATCGGTGACGTTTCCTACCTTTGTGCCCTGGGTGTCCTTCGTGGTGAGCGTGTACTCAGGACACGTTCTTCAAGCGAAGCACCGAGCGTTCGAGGTCGATTCCGACACGGTACTTACTGAGGAACTTGTGGCCGACGATGCCGCCGAGCTGGAATCCGAGCAGCGCGCTCGGGGCATCCAGATTCAAGACGACGACCGGGAAGTTCTTGTATTGAATGGTGTCGAATTTCAGGTCGACGCCCGGCATCAGGAACGCGTCGGGATCCCATCCCGACGTGCCATAGACCTTCAACGCGATCCGGCGGCCGGTCTCGGGCTTGTGCAGCGCCGTCGCGGTCGCCTGGCTGATCGAAATCACTTCGCCGCCGGTATCCACGACGAAATTCGCCTGGTGGGTCGCATCGACCGTGCCCCTGACGGTTGCCAGCCGATGCAGGCGGAGCGGCAGCTCGAAGTCTTTCGGTTCGTCCGGCAGATGCTTGCCGAAGGTGAGCTTGCGCGTGCGGTAATCGATCACCATCGAGTAGCCTAGCGCGAGCGGCGAAAGTCCTTCGGTCTCCTTCATGGGGATGTCGCGCAGCGGCGGGTTCTTGATCAGGCACGGCACGTTGCGGACCTTGAGTGATCCCAGCTCGAGCGAATCGATGCGCGCGAGCTGCAGGCCGCGAAGGCCAATCCGGCCGACGCCTGCGCTCAGCGTGTACGTGATCGGCGTGATGCCAAGGCGTTGCGCGGTCGGCCGCGTGATGACGGTGTTTTCCGACCCGGTGTCGACGACGAAATCCTGCGCCG